>Ga0302275_10003511_pt1 | contig 15835 bp, 14 predicted proteins | sample III_Bog_N2_2_FD_200229 | JGI IMG/M metagenome (GOLD analysis project Ga0302275, IMG submission 200229) | Peat permafrost microbial communities from Stordalen Mire near Abisko, Sweden - III_Bog_N2_2 | ecosystem: Environmental > Terrestrial > Soil > Wetlands > Peat | place: Sweden: Abisko...
AGTCGAATCGGCCTGCCACGGCTGTGCCCGGGTGAAAAAAGCGGATTTCTCGCCCAGCCACGGTCGTGTCCGGGCAAAACGACGGTCGAATCGGCCCGCCACGGCCGTGTGCGGGTGAAAAAAGCAAATTTTTTGGGTGGACACGGCGGTGGGCGGACAATTCCGCCGTCGCGCCGGACGGAAATTGGGGTGGGGGTAAGCTTGTTTGGTCGAATGTATGAGCCACTGACGCCAGCGATTGCATAAACAACAGAAGGAGCATGGCATGGCCTGAATCCGGTGGCTAACCGTCCGTTGTAATCTGCATTACATTTATTGCCCTGTTTAATTAAGCGAAATTTCCCGGAAAACGTGAAGCCGTGGCCGAGTTTGTAAAAACGCGGACAGGATTTTCAAAGGCATTTCCGCGCTCTCACGAGGGCGGCTACGGGCGCATCTTGCTGCGGGTGGATTAAGTTTTCGCCGCGCCTTACTTTTACTTTGAAATGCGTCCATTTCTCCGCCAGAATCCACGCTCGCTTTGGATTCTGAATTCTAAATTCTGACTCCTAGATTCTATTTTAACATGAAACGCACGCATCATTGCAACGAACTGCGCCCGGCACACATCGGGCAAACCGTCACGCTGTCCGGCTGGGTCCATTCCCGCCGCGACCTCGGCGGCCTCATCTTCATAGACATCCGCGACCGCGAAGGCCGCACCCAGACGGTTTTCGATCCGTCGGATTTGACGAAGGAGCTGTTCGCGCAGGCCGCCGCGCTCCGCAGCGAATGCGTCGTGAGCATCACCGGCAAAGTCCGTGCGCGTCCCGCTGGCACGAACAACGCCAAGATTCCCACCGGCGAAGTCGAGGTTGGCGTCACCGGTCTCGAAGTCTTGAACATGGCGGAAGTCCTGCCGTTTCCGGTGGACGATCCGGAGATCGCCAACAAGGTGAACGAGGAATTGCGCCTGCAATATCGCTACCTTGATCTGCGCCGGCCCGAAATGGCGCGCAACTTGAAAGTGCGCAGCAAAGTCGCCATCGCCACACGCAGCTACATGGACGAACAAGGTTTCCTCGAAGTCGAGACGCCCACGCTGTTCAAGTCCACGCCCGAAGGCGCGCGGGAATTTCTGGTGCCGAATCACCGCAGCAGTTCAAGCAAATCCTGATGGTTGCCGGCGTGGAAAAATATTTCCAGCTCGCCCGCTGCTATCGCGACGAGGATTTGCGCGCCGACCGCCAGCCGGAGTTCACGCAGGTGGACATCGAGATGAGCTTCATTGACCGCGAGGACATTTACGCGCTCATCGAAGGCCTGCTCAAGCGCGTGTGGAAGACCGCGTTGAACATTGATGTGCCGACGCCGTTCAAGCGCATCACTTTCGAGGAAGCGCTGAACCGCTACGGCATTGACAAGCCCGACACGCGCTTCGCGATGGAACTCGTGGACATGACGGAAGATTTCCGCGCGAGCACGTTCAAAGTGTTTAGCGGCACCATCGCCAACGGCGGCGTCGTGAAGGCGCTCAATGCGAAAGGCATGGCCGGCGCCACGCAAGGCCAGATCGAGACGATGACCGAATACGCCAAGAGCTTCGGTGCGAAAGGTCTCGCCTTCATCAAGGTGGAAAAAGGGGCCGACGGTGCTACCGTCGAATGGAAGTCGCCCATCGTGAAATTCTTCAGCGAAGCCGAGAAGGCCGCGCTCACTACGAAGCTGGCGATTCAGGAAGGTGACTTGATTCTCTTCGCGGCCGACCAATGGCTGAACGCCTGCGAAATCCTCGGCAAGATCCGTTTGTATTGCGCCGACGTGCTCAAGACGCAGGGCAAACTCGTGATTGATCCGAAGCAGTTTAATTTCCTCTGGGTCATCGAATTTCCGCTGCTCGGATTTGATCGTGAACAGAACCGGTGGTATTCGAGCCATCATCCATTTACCGCGCCGGTCACGGAAGACATTCCGCTGCTCAAGACCGATCCCAAGAAAGTCCGTGGTCAGCACTACGACGTGGTCGTCAACGGCGTGGAACTCGGCGGCGGCTCGATTCGTATCCATCAGCCCGACGTGCAGAAAACCATTTTCGAGGAGCTGCTCGCCATTCCGCCGGACATGGTGAAGGCGCGTTTTGGTTACATGCTGGAGGCCTTCAAATATGGCGCGCCACCGCACGGCGGCATCGCGCTTGGATTTGACCGGCTCATCGCCATCCTTTGCGGCACGCAAAGCATCCGCGATGTGATTGCCTTCCCGAAAACGGCGAAAGGCACGGACTTGATGACCGATTCGCCCAGCACCGTGGAGCCGAAGCAACTGCGCGATTTGCACATCGAATTGAAAGTGACGAAGAAGGAATAAATCCGTGGCTAATGAAACATTTTCAATAATCTCGTCCTTACCGTGGCGACAGTGGGCGATGCTTGCATTGAAGACATTTCTAATTGCCTATGTCTTTCTGTGCATTTGCGGCTGCGCCATCCAAAGAAAGCTACTTTATTTTCCAGAAAAAATTCCTGCTGATGCCGTGGTCGGGGCGGCGGCGGACCATGGTTTTGTTCCATGGAGAAATCAGTCCGGCCAGATTATCGGCTGGAAAATTCCTGCGAATGGAACGTCGGCGGGCAGCGTCTTGATTGTTCATGGAAACGCCGGCTGCGCCATCGGGCGCGGTTATCTCGCGCAGCCGATCCATGACGCGGAACCGGTGGATGTCTATGTCTTGGAATATCCCGGCTACGGCGCGCGAGAAGGTTCGCCAAGCAAGACAAGTTTTGTGGCGGCGGCAGAGGAGGCGTTTCAATTGTTGTCCACCAATTCCCCGCGCTATGTCGTGAGCGAATCCATCGGCGCGGGCGTGGCGTGCGAACTGGCGAAAAATCATCCGCAGGAAGTCGCAGGGCTGGCGTTGTTCGTGCCTTACCGCAATCTCGCCTCGGTGGCCCAGCGACAGATGTGGTTTCTGCCCGCCTATTTGTTGCTGCTCGACCGATTCAACCCGGAGGAATGTTTGAAGAGTTACCATGGCCCGGTGAAATTTGTTGTGGCGGGTGTCGATGAGATTATCGGTCCGGCATCCGGCATCCAATTGTATGACGGCTACGGCGGTCCAAAGGATTTGCAGGTCTTTCCCGGAGCGCATCACAACGACGTATCCGGGCAGCCGCCAGGCTGGTGGAAGAAGGTGTTTTCGTTCTGGCAGAAAACCAAATGACGAAAAGAGAGGCGTTCCGGTTTGAACGGATTTGGCGTCTTATTCCTGCGTGAAGTAGCTCAAATTTTCCAGCTCGATGGCGACGTTGACGTTGTTGACCATTACTTCTTCCGGCACGGAGAGCACGATCGGGGAGAAATTGAGGATGCCGGTGATGCCCGCCTGGGTGAGCTGGTTTGCCACTTCCTGCGCGCTTGTCGCGGGCACGGCGAGAATGGCCATCTTGACGTGCTGCCTTTTGACCAGTTCCGGCAGTTCTTCCATGCCATGGATTGGCTGCTTGATTTCCGCATCGCGCACACGGAGCGGGTCGGAGTCGAAAGCGGCGGTGATTTCAAATCCTTCCTTTTCAAACCCGCGATACAACAACAGTGCAAGCCCCAGATGTCCGACGCCGACGAGGACGACCGGTTGCAGCCGCGACGTGCCGAGTTCCTCGGAAATCCTTTTGAAAAGGTCAGTGACGTCGTAGCCGAGGCCGCGCGTGCCGAACGTGCCGAAATAGGCGAGATCTTTGCGCAGCTGCGTCGGCTTGACCCCGGCGGCCTTGGCGAGCGCCTCGCTGGAAACGGTGCTGATGCCGTTCTCATGTAGACGCGCGAGGCAGCGTAGATATATCGAAAGGCGATATATCGTCTTGCGCGGGATTTCAGGTCGTCCGTTCTTTTTCAATGAGGCGAGAAATTAAGCGACACGCCGCCGCGTAGCAAGAGGCAAGCAATTTCCTGCTCGCCAATCGGGCTGTTTTCCCTGATTTTAAGGGGATTGATTATGTTCAATGGAACCTATACTGCAATAGTCACGCCGTTCAGAAGCGGCGAGATTGACGAGGAATCGCTCGAGCGCCTGATCAAATTCCAGATCAAGGGCGGAGTGGACGGCATTGTGCCGGTCGGCACCACCGGTGAATCGCCCACAGTCAATCTGGAGGAACACGCCCGCATCATCGAGCTTTCCGTGAAATACGCGGCGGGCAAAATCAAAGTGCTCGCCGGCACGGGCGGCAACGCCACGAGCGAGGCGATTTCCCTGACGCAAGCCGCAGAAAAAGCCGGCGCGGACGGCTCGCTCCAGGTCGCGCCCTATTATAACAAGCCGACGCAGGAAGGCTTGTATCAGCATTTCAAGGCCATCTCGCGCGCGACGAAGTTGCCCATCGTGCTTTACAGCATTCCGGGACGCTGTGGAGTTGAAATTGGAATTGAAACCGTTAAGCGTCTCGCGACGGATTGCAAAAACGTCGTCGGCATAAAAGAGGCGGGCGGAAGTTGCGACCGGGTCTCGCAATTGCGCGCCGCACTTGGCGCAAAATTTGAAATCATGTCCGGTGATGATTCCCTGACGCTGCCGTTCATGTCGGTCGGTGCAAACGGCGTCATCAGCGTTGCGTCCAATGTGATTCCAAAAGAGGTTTCGCAGATGGTGAAATTGTTCGCGACGGGGAAATCCGCCGCCGCTTTGAGGCTGCATGAGAAATTCTATCCGTTGTTCAAGGATTTGTTCATCGAGACGAACCCGACGCCGGTGAAAGCCGCGCTGGCGATGATGAAAATCATCGAGGAAGAATCCCGGTTGCCTCTCGTGCCAATGAACCCGAAGAACTGGGACGCGCTGCGCACAACAATGAAGCGCTGCGGCGTTCTGGAATAGAAGAATAGAATTATGACGCGAGTCATCATCACCGGCGCGAAGGGCCGCATGGGACAGGCACTAATCTCTTGCGCGAAGAACTTTCGCGACTTGAAAATCGTCGCTGCGATTGATCGCGACGACGATTTGGGTGCTGTCATTTCCAAGACTGACGTGGTGATTGATTTCAGTTCGCACGATGCGACTCCGGCCATCACCGGATTGTGTGTGAAAAATAAAAAGGCGATTGTCATCGGAACCACCGGACATTCGGATGCAGAGAAAACTGCGATACTGAAACTAAAAACAAAGATCCCGATGGTGTGGGCGTCGAATTTTTCCACAGGCGTCAACACGCTGTTCTGGCTGACGCGCAAGGCGGTGGAGATTTTGGGGGCGGATTTTGATTTGGAAATCGTCGAGATGCACCATCGCCTGAAAAAAGATGCGCCAAGCGGCACGGCTAAATCGCTGGCCGAGATTCTGGCCGCGGTGCGCAATCAGCAGCTTGAAAAAATAGCGCGGCATGGTCGCGTCGGCATCGTCGGCGAACGCACTGCGGCCGAAATTGGAATTCACTCCATTCGCGGCGGCGATGTGGTCGGCGACCACACGGTCATTTTTGCCAACATCGGGGAGCGATTGGAACTCACGCACAAAGCGTCGAGCCGCGACACATTTGCGAACGGCGCGTTGCGCGCGGCGCTCTGGGTCGTGAATCAAAAGCCCGGCCTCTACGACATGCAGGACGTGCTGGGGCTGAAATGAACGCGGAATGCGGAATTCGGAGTGCGGAATGAAAAGCCCCGGCCGCATCACAGGCAATTCCGCACCCCGCACTCCGCAGTCCGCACTGGCCATTGTCGCGCTTGGTTCAAACCTCGGCGATTCTAAAAGAATAATTTCGGACGCGATGGTGCGGCTGCAGGTTCTTTCCAGTGCGCCCATTCTCAAATCTTCCTTGTGGAAAACGTCGCCCGTGGATTGTCCTCCGAATTCACCAAAATTTGTGAACGCAGTCGCCGGATTAATTCCCCAAACAAATGAGACGCCGGAATCGCTGCTAAATAAGTTGCGCGAGATGGAAGTGGAATTTGGCCGCGCTCCGAAAATGGTCTTGAACGAGCCGCGTCCTCTGGATTTGGATCTGATCACCTTTGGAAGTGAAATTCGCCCTGCCGCACCGAAGCGCAGCGAAGGCGGTAATTTGCAGGAATTGGTTTTGCCTCATCCGCGTGCGCATTTGCGGCGGTTTGTGCTTCAGCCGTTGAATGAAGTCGTTCCTGAATTAATATTGGCAGGGCAGGGAAAAACCGTTTCGCAACTTCTTGCCGGACTTCCATCTGACGAATCGATCACACGACTTTGAAGGTTTCGTCAAATATTTTTTCGTATTCAAGCAAGACGTAACGGTCGGTCATGCCGGCGAGGTAATCGCATACCGCACGGTGCAGGCCAATTTTTTTGAGACGTTTGCGGGAGCTTTCGCCAATTTCCTTCGGGTGTTTCAAGTAATAATTGAAGAGTTCGCCGAGCAATTTGACCGCGCGCAGGTTCGGCTTGTGGACGACAGGATTGTAATAAAGATTTTTATAAAGATATTTACGCAATTCCAGATTTTGGGCGCGGCGTTTGGGGCTATATGCGATGAGTGGCCTAGAATACAGTCGCACGTCATCGGCGGACTTCACGCCGGCTTTGGCGATGAGCCGTTCACTGTTTTCGACGACATCGTGAATCTGCATGTCAATGATGGTGCGGATGATGAAATAGCGGCGGCTTTCGTCGGGCAGAATGCCGAATTGTTTTTTCACCAGCTTCGCGGCGTGCGCCCAGACGCGGACATTTGCGGCAAGGTTTTTTTCGGACAACAACTCGGAATCCAATCCGTCGTCGAGGTCGTGGCTGTAATACGTGATCTCGTCGGCGAGGTTGGCAATCTGCGCCTCAAGCGAGGAGTTTTTTGCTGCGAAACCCCGGCGCTCGCCGGGATGGTCGTAGGCAGTGTGATGTTTGGCGAGGCCTTCACGGACTTCCCATGAAAGATTCAGACCGGGAAAGCTCGGATATTTTTGTTCCAATTGCTCGACGATGCGGAGGCTGTGTTGGTTGTGTTCGAAGCCGCCGTGACCTTTCATCAGGCGGGCAAGAACTGTTTCTCCCTTGTGGCCGAATGGCGAATGGCCGAGGTCGTGAGCGAGCGCGATGGTTTCGGCAAGGTCGGTGTTCAGCTTCAGCGCGCTGGCGATGTTGCGAGAGATTGCCGCAACTTCAATAGTGTGCGTGAGCCGGGTTCGGAGATGGTCGCCGCTGCCGTTGAGAAAAACCTGCGTCTTGTATTCGAGTCGGCGGAACGCGCGTGAATGGATGACGCGGTCGCGGTCGCGCTGGTAATGTGTGCGCCATTCGGGCGGGGCCTCCGCGTGTTCGCGTCCGCGCGTGTCGCCGCTGAATTGGGCGTATGTCGCGAGGATCTGGCGTTCGATTTGCTCGAGTTCTAGTCGCGTGCGCGGCATGGAAATTTAATTTTTGAGCAGTTCCTGGACGGAAATTCCGCGCAACTCGAACAGGCGGCGGATGGTGTCTTCAATCAAATTGTTTGGACAGCTCGCGCCTGCGGTGATGCCAACGTTGATTTTGCCGGACGGCAGCCAGCCGCTCGTTTCCACTTCCTGCTTTTTGTGCTGGTCGTAATGGACGATGAGATTGTCGGACTGCATCTTGGCGGCGTTCTTGATAAAGTAAGTCGGCAGTTTGGACTCGCCCATTTCTGCCAGATGCGACGTGTTCGATGAATTGTAGCCGCCGATGACGATGAGCAGGTTCATCGGCTCGACCAAAAGTTTTTGAAGCGCGTCCTGCCGGTCCTGCGTCGCGCCGCAAATGGTGTCGAAGAAACGAAAATGTTTTTCAATCGCAGCCTCGCCATATTTCTGGATCATGGCCAGTTTGAAGCGGCGCTGGACTTCCTCGGTTTCACCGCGAAGCATGGTTGTCTGATTCGCAACGCCGACGGCCTGCAAATGCAAGTCGGGGTCGAAGCCGGCGGAATAGGCGCCTTCAAATTTTTTCAGAAATTCGTGCTTGTCGCCGCCGTGTAAAATGTAATTGCAGACAAAATCCGTCTCGGCAAGGTTGAACACCACAAGATAATGGCCGCTGCCGTAGGCGCGAGCCTGCGACGTGGTGGCCTTGGTCTCCTCGTGCTTGGCCTTGCCGTGAATGATGCTGGTGACATGCTCTTTCGAGTATTGGCGGACGCGTTTCCAGACGCTCATCACGTCGCCGCAGGTCGTGTCAATGAGCACACAGCCTTTTGCCTCCAGCTTCTTGCGTGTGCTGACCTCGGTGCCGAAAGCAGGGATGATGACAGCGTCGCCAGATTGCAATTGTTCGATTTCATCGTCCGTCGGCTTGGGCGAAATGATCTGAATGCCCATGGCGCGGATCTGGTCGTTGACTTCGGGATTGTGGATGATTTCACCAAGCAGATAGATCGGCGTGTGCGGCGCGACGTCGGAAAAATATTTTCTTGCGGCGTAGGCGAGGTCAATCGCGCGTTCGACGCCATAGCAGAAGCCGAATTCCTTCGCGAGCTTCACAGTCAGGCCGTCGGCGGAAAGCACGCCGCCGCCGGCGCGGATGCGCTCGACGAGTTCGCTGCGGTAATGGGATAAAACCTGCGCCGACACCGCTTCCATGATGTCGGGGCGGCGGAGGTTGATTTTCTTTTGCGCTGTCGGAGATTCCGTTGACATGACGGGAACAATTTAGCACGGCGCGCGCGGGCGTCGAGCTTTGAATGGAAATCGAAAACCGGTTCAGATTAAAATTGCGTCTGCAAAAAAAAATGGGATGATGTGTGCGAATCGGAGCGTAGCTCAGCCTGGCTAGAGCGCGTGGTTTGGGTCCACGAAGTCGCAGGTTCGAATCCTGTCGCTCCGACCACTTTTTTACAGCCTTCAGTTGCAAAAATCCTTGCAGGTTTGTTCAGGGTTTATTCACACTTACAGAAATCTCTGCAAAAGTCTGAATTGGATTGTAGCGGCGGTCTGTGACCGCCGGGTTTCCTTGGATATAACTCATCCACGGCGCTCACAGACCGCCGCTACAGGACTTTTGCAGAGATTTCTTACAGTGTCGGCCAAAAGCTGGTGAAAATTTTATCGCATGGGCAAAAGAAAACAGGAAAGCCATTCCTTCAAACTGTTCATTTTTTTTCAGTTCACTAAAAACCATTGTGAACAAAGGGGGATCTTCAATGCTTCGCGATGATTTTTCCGGTTGGCATCGCCATTGCTAAAGGTTCGTGGGCCAATCATAGCCATGCACGGTTGCATGCTATACACCGCTCGCGAGTGTCGGGTGGGAATTGAACTGCGCCGGGAAACCGGGCGCAAGATTGACCCGGATAGGCGCAGCTCAAACAACAAGAAACAACTATGAAGAAAATTGACGCAATCATCAAACCATTCAAACTCGAAGAAGTAAAAGATGCCCTCAGCGAACTGGGCATTGAAGGCATGACCGTGAGTGAGGTAAAGGGGTTTGGCCGCCAGAAGGGCCATACCGAAATCTATCGCGGCAGCGAATACACTGTGGACTTTCTGCCGAAGATCAAACTGGAAATCGTAGTTGCAGACGGCCAGGTGGACACCGCCGTTGGAGCGATTATCAAGGCCGCCAAGACCGGCAAGATCGGTGACGGAAAAGTTTTCGTCTCACCCGTGGAAACCGCCATCCGCATCCGCACCGAAGAGAAAGGCGATTCGGCTGTTTAACAGGCTGTCAATTCAAACAACTTGAACCCTACTCAAATAAAAAAATCATGAAACGAATTATTTTATCACTCGCTCTGGCTTCGATCACCGTGTTGAGCACCTTTGCGCAAACAGCCACGAACGCGCCTGCTGCTGCTGCTCCTGTGGCAACTAACGCACCCGTGGCCGCCTGGACTACCAATGCGGCGACGATGGAGCAGCGCATGGAATCCGTTGAAGCGTATTTCCAAAACGCCGACCCTACCGCCACCTACAAGGACACCAATGGTAACTGGACGGTTAACTTTGGCCTTGCTGGATCGATTATTAACACCAACCTGTCAAACAGCCTTGGTGCGAATGTGTCGTTCCCAGGTGCCGGTCATAACGCGTGGCTTCTGACCAGCACGGCGCTCGTGTTGTTCATGACGCTGCCCGGTCTGGCATTGTTCTACGGCGGCATGGTTCGCAAAAAGAACGTGCTCTCCGTGCTCGCACAATGCTTCCTGATCACCGGCCTCGTGACGATTCTCTACGTCATCTGCGGTTACGGCATGATTTTTGGCGGCGCTGGCGGTGCGGCGGCCATGAAATTGGACTGGGTGTACGGCATGGTTGGCGATCCAAAGATATGCTGGATGTTTGCCAACGTCACCTCAGCACCCAATCCTGGCTACTCTTATTGGGTGTCGGAAAACGTCTATGCGATGTTCCAAATGATGTTCGCCATCATCACTCCGGCGCTCATCGTGGGTTCAATTGCTGAACGTATGAAGTTCAAGGCCATCCTCGTGTTCATCACGTTATGGATGTTCGTTGTTTATTTCACCCAAGGCCACATGGTTTGGGGTGTTAACGGACTGATGAACGGCTGCTGGAATGCCGATGCGAAGATCAAAGGTTTGGACTTCGCAGGTGGAACAGTTGTGCATATGACTTCTGGTTGGACCGGATTGATTCTGTGCATCATCATCGGCAAACGCCTTGGTTATCCCAAAGAACCCATGCCGCCGCACAGCATTGTGCTGACATACATCGGCGCTTCGATGCTCTGGGTTGGCTGGTATGGTTTCAATTCCGGCAGCGCAGTCGCGGCTGACGTCATTGCGGCGAACGCCTTTACGACCACGACAATTGCCACGGCGGTAGCGTCCTTCGTCTGGCCGATGTGGGAATGGATCGTCAAGGGCAAGCCGAGCGTGCTCGGTTTCTGTTCCGGTGCAGTGGCGGGCTTGGTGCTCATCACTCCCGCTTGCGGTTATGTACTCCCGTCCGGTTCAATCTGGATCGGTATTGCCGCCGGCACCATTCCGTGGTTCTTCTGCTACAAAGTCAAAGGCTGGCTCGGTATGGATGACTCGCTGGATGCATGGGGTGTTCACGGCATCGGTGGTATGACCGGTGCGATCATGACCGGCATGTTGGCCCGTCAGGCCGCCAATCCGAACCTGGCGACCTTGTTGAGCAAAACCGTCACCGACCATTGGTTCCAACCGCAATTGATCGAGCAGTTGAAAACCGTCGGCGTCACGCTCGCGCTGGTGTTCGTGGGCACGCTCGTTTGCGCATTCATCACCAAGATGCTTGTGGGTCTGCGTGTGTCTGAAGAAGTCGAAATCTCCGGTCTCGACCTGCCAGAACACGGCGAAGAAGGCTACCACAGCTAAGATTAAGTTCGCTTAAACTCACACGGCGGGCAACGCAAGTTGCCCGCCGTTTTTGTTTTAGACAACTTGTATGACCAGCGCCGTCGTATTGTCGCGCCCGGAATTGTTCACCGATGTTTCCACCAGCAATTGGGACGCATTTGAAATCTCATTTGAAGATTGCGAGTCGCACAGCAGTTCGGCCAGCAGGCTGTCGGAAACTCCATCCACCAAACCGTCCGTGCAAAGCAAAAATGAATCCCCGCGTTCGCAGGCGATTGCGCCGACTTGCGGTTCCACAAACCGGTTGCTTCCGCCAAGCGCCTTTTGCAGGAGATTGCGGCGTGGATGCGTCCGGGCCTCGTATTCGCTGATCTTTCCATTCCGGAAAAGCCAGCCGACATACGTGTCGTCGTGCGTGAGCTGCTGGATGGTCTTTTTGTGCCTTGGCAGGTGATAAACACGGCTGTCGCCGATGTGGGCGAAATACATCCAGCCCGGCGTAAACCAGCACAGGCTCAGTGTAGTTTGCATTCCCTCGGTCTCCTCATAACTGCCGCCCACAAAGGCCAGCGCGCGATGAACCTGGTCGAACAATTCAGAAAGCACGTCGGCAAATCCCGGCTTCAGTCCGTGCGCGGAATGCTGGAATGCCCGTGGCAGCAGCGTGGTGATTTTTTCAACGGCGATGTGGCTGGCGAACTCACCCGCCAGCGCGCCGCCCATGCCGTCGCTCACGGCGAAGGCGAAGTCTGTCGTTTCCAGCGAGGCCTCGCCGGTTTTCCCGAGGCGGAAAACCTCCCGCGCATCAAACTGCAGACCCAGGAATGAATCCTCATTGTTCGGGCGGACTCGGCCGCGATCCGTCCAGCCGGACCATTTCAATGAAGGCATTTTCTTTTTGTGCATCGTCTGATTTTCGTCCTCATCCTCATCGCCATCCTCAGATGATTACGAGGACGCGGATGACGCGGAGGATGATTTGCTTTCGGGAAGAATGGTCGCAAATTCAAAATCAATCAAACAAAAGCGTCCGTCGGAAAAACGGTAGGTGATGTTGCGCGGATCGGCGTCGTCGTGGCGCACCCCGTATTTTTCAAGTTCGGCGAACAGTTCCTTCGCGCGCTTTTCGTCAATGTGCTCCACGCGGGTGCCGCAGTTCGTGGTGACGATCCGCAGGTTCTTTTCATCCGCCTCGAGCAGGCGGGGAACGAAATTGCAGCCGCGCGACCCGAGAAATTTCAGGACCCTCACCTCATTTTCAAACCGCTTGTCCGCGTTCGCCCCATGATAATTCTTGTACACGCGCCCGTCGAAACTCAGACGGACGGTTGCGCGCAATGTGTCTTTGACGGTCAGCATCTCTGCGCCCACTATCGCCCAAGAAGTGCAGGTTGCAAGGCCGTTTGCCATGCAATGAACCGGGCGGCAGGTCCGCCTGGAAATAAAACAGCCGGAACAATTGCCCGTTCCGGCTTGGATGATTCTACTGCGTGGCCCGGTCCATGTGGGAGCGTGGCGTGAAGAAATACCCGGCCTTGTGCGGGCGGTTAAAAGCTCGATTATATCAGCACATGACTTTACCGTTAAATATCGGTCTCAGCTCAAAACACCCTCAATTTCCTCGTTTTTTGACCACAAGGTGTCAACACCTTGCCCTCAAGGATTGAACACCTTGACCCCAAGGATCAATGACTGCAACTTTCGCATTTGTAGATATATTCAAAAGCAAGGAAAAGCCCATTTCACTTGAACCATTGACTAATTTGCTTCCTGTGGTGGCCACTGTTATGGCAGTTACGGTGACAGTCTTGGGTGCATGGATTGCAACAAGAATCAAGACAAGTCGGGATGAAAAGAAACGCGAAGCAGATGATGATGATGACCCAAAGAAAGAAAAACAGGGCTAACAGGGGAGTATCGCTGCAGGCAACGCGGGATGGCCGGTCCAGTTCCGCTATCGCGGAGGACGTCATCCGCCCCGCGTGCCTGAGCTCTGGACGTTAGGCTGCTACACACTTTATGACAAAACGAACTGTTGGCATATCATTCTGCGCGTTGGCGGTTGTATTGTTTCTGTCGCGCGATCTCATCGCCGCGTTATATCGTGGTTTCACCGTCGAGCTATGGAGTTCAAAAGACTTTGAACGGTGTTTGGGTTATGTCGGCATGGCTCCGTGGTTTTTTGCCGCTTTCTTTCTGGCGGCAGGGATTTATTATTTGGTTCGTTCGGAGAGCGACAAATGAAGCCGCAGTTTATAGTTTCACATTTGTAGTGCGACAAAAATGATTTAATAGCAGATCTCGTTGGATGATTTTGGGTTTCATTCGTTTGAAACTTCCAGGCTGACGGTTCCGGTTTACGTCTCTCAAGATTTGCCAAGTTTTTTTGGCTTTGCTTTATATGATTTTGAGCAGCACGGTAAAAATTCGACAGAGATTTGAAAATTGCCTTTCCTTGTGAATAAGTTGCATCATGAGAAAACCCTTGTTTGACGTAGTAAAGGCGCGTTATTTTGAAACTTCCCGCAAAGTTCTTGCGACGTGGCACTCGCCCTGCTAAAAAATCTGTCCACAGGTTCAACTGAAAGCTTTGATGCATTTGGATTGGGCCGTTTATTTGCACAGAAAACAACAAACATCACGCACATGGCAAAATATAAATTAGAATACCTCTGGCTCGACGGATACGAACCCGTCGCCAACCTCCGCGGCAAAACACAGATCAAGGAATTCAAGAGCTTCCCGAAACTGGAAGAACTCCCGATGTGGGGCTTTGACGGCAGCTCGACGCGCCAGGCCGAAGGCCGCACGTCGGATTGCATGCTTAAACCGGTGGCTGTTTATCCCGACACCACGCGCATCAACGGCGTGATCGTCATGTGCGAAGTCATGATGCCGGACGGCAAGACGCCGCATCCGAGCAACGGCCGCGCAACCATTCTCGACGACCCCGGCGCATGGTTCGGTTTCGAGCAGGAATATTTCCTGTTCAAGAACGGCAAGCCGCTGGGCTTCCCGTGCGGCGGCGGTTATCCGTATCCGCAGGGTCTTTACTACACCGGTGTCGGCTACGACGCCGTGGGTGACATCGCCCGTGAAATTGTCGAAAAACACCTCGACCTCTGCCTAGACGCCGGCATCAACCACGAGGGCATCAACGCCGAAGTGGCCAAGGGCCAGTGGGAATTCCAAATCTTCGGCAAGGGTTCAAAGAGCGCCGCCGACCAGATGTGGGTCGCCCGCTATCTCCTGATGCGCCTTTGCGAAAAATATGAAGTGGACGTGAACTTCCATTGCAAACCGCTCGGCAAGGACGTTGACTGGAACGGTTCCGGCATGCACTCGAACTTCTCGACTGAATTCATGCGCACCGTCGGCGGCAAAGAATACTTTGAAGCGCTCATGGCGGCGTTCGACAAATTCAAGAACGAGCACATCGCCGTTTACGGCCCGGACAATCATCTGCGCCTGACCGGCCTGCACGAAACGCAGTCCATTGACAAGTTCAACTATGGCGTTGCGAACCGTGGTGCGTCCATCCGTGTGCCGCACAGCTTCGTCAACAACGGCTACAAAGGCTACTTGGAAGACCGCCGCCCGAATTCGCAGGGCGACCCCTACAAGATCGCCAGCCGCATCTTGCAGACGATTGCCACCGTGCCGACTGGTGCGGCCAAAAAGGGCAAGAAATAATTGTTGGATACCAGCGGAGGAACTGGGGAACGGCGCGGACGAAAGTTCGCGCCGTCTTTATTTTTGCGAGAGCCTGTGATTTGCGATTGTGGATACAATCGAAAAATGTTCTTCGCAGCTTTGCCGTAAAAAATGGATTCAGGCCGCAAAGACCGTGCCGAACATTTCCTTCGCCAACACTCCTTCGGCAATTTTCGTCACGCCGCCCGTCATGCGGATTGAAAAATTGTCGCCGATCTCAATCTCAATTGTTCCGCCCGGCATATGAACGGAAATCTCGCGGTCGCACAGGCCAAGCTTGTGCGCCACTGCCGCCGACGCGCTGCTGCTGCTGCCGCTGGCGAGCGTGTAGCCCGCGCCGCGCTCCCAAATCTCGATCTGGATGTTTTTGCGGTCCAGAACTTTCATCAATTGCACGTTCGTCCTGTTCGGAAAACGTGCGTGTGTTTCCAGCAGCGGCCCGATTTGTCTCGCCAGATCCGCGCTGATTTTTGGCAGCGGGAGTACACAGTGCGGGTTGCCGACCGTTGCGGCGCAAAAATGATATTGCAGCCCGCGCAAATGGATTTGCTCGTTGATGACTTCGCGTCTGGGCCCGGCCACTGGAATCTCGTCGCTCCAGAAACTGACATTGCCCATTTCCACACGTACAATTTTCCCGCGTGACATAACGGTTGAGTGGACAATTCCGCCTTTTGTCTCGACGGAAAACTCCTTGCTGCCGACAATTTTCTTGTCCCAGAGATAGCGCGAAAAGATCCGCAGGCCATTTCCGCTTTTTTCCGCCTCGCTGCCATCAGGATTGAAAATCCGTAGCCCGAACTCCGCCTTCTTGGACGGCAGCGGCCCAAGCAAAATTCCGTCCGAGCCGACGCCAAAATTCCTGTGACAAATTAATTTGACCT
>Ga0302275_10003517_pt1 | contig 15819 bp, 7 predicted proteins | sample III_Bog_N2_2_FD_200229 | JGI IMG/M metagenome (GOLD analysis project Ga0302275, IMG submission 200229) | Peat permafrost microbial communities from Stordalen Mire near Abisko, Sweden - III_Bog_N2_2 | ecosystem: Environmental > Terrestrial > Soil > Wetlands > Peat | place: Sweden: Abisko...
CACCAATACATCACGTAATCGGCGGTTTCGGGCACCTCGCCGTAGACCGCGCGCAGGGTTTCGGTGTAGCCGTCGCCTAATTCGCCACGCATCCGCCAGTTTCCGAGAAATGGCGGATTTCCGACGATAAATTGCGCGGCCGGCCAGTCGGCGCGGCGCGCGCCTGTGTAGCGGTAGACGGGGCGGCGGGCGGATTCGTCGGGCACCTGTTCGTGCGTGACCGGGTGCATTTTGGTGGTAACGCCGTCCCACTGAGTCACCACGGCACCATTGGAATCGACGACCGGTTCCGCTTTGTCATAGGCGAGCAGGGCGTCACGGTGCTCGATGTTGTGGAAGCGCCGAATGACCGGCTCGGGCGGGGTGGATGATGCGCCCCAGGTGCGGAAGTACCACTGGAGGTAGCCGATCCAGAGGACAAGATCCGTGATGGCTGCGGCGCGCGGGTTCAGCTCGATGCCTTTGAGCTGATGGGGATCGACAGTGAGGCCGGTTTCCTGGAGGATCTGCTGGTTTTCTCCGAGGTCTTCGAGTGCCTGGTTGATTTCGCCTTCGAGACGCTTGAGGTGTTCGAGAGTTACGTAGAGGAAGTTGCCGGAGCCGCAGGCGGGGTCGAGCACTTCGACGGAGCAGAGGCGCTGCCGGAAGGCTTTCAGGACGTCGATGGCATGATCGGTTTTGCCGGAGCGTTCGAGGGTGGCGGCGGCGGTTTGAGCGTCCTTCCAGTCCTGACGGAGCGGCTCGATGACGGTGGGAAGGACGAGGCGCTCGACGTAGGCGCGCGGCGTGTAGTGCGCGCCGAGGGCGTGGCGTTCGCGCTCGTTCAGGGCGCGCTCGAGGAGGGTCCCGAAGATGGCTGGTTCGACGTCTTTCCACTGGGCTGCGGCGGCGGTCTGGAGCAGCATGAACTGGCGCTCATTCAGAGGAAGAGCCTCGGTGGTTTCGAAGAGGCCGCCGTTGAAGCGCAGCACGTGCTGGCGGAGGATGGGCGAGAAGCCGCCGGAGTTCATGGTTTGCCAGAGGGATTCGACCATGGGCTTGAAGCTGGACAGGTCGGAGGCGAGGCTGTCGAGGAGGTCTTTGAAGCTGTTGGCGGGCAGCAGGTGGATGTCTTCCGCGAAGAAGGTAAAGATGCAGCGCATCAGGAAAGATGCGACGGCTTCGGGCGGGTGGTCCTTTTCGAGGTCGCGGGCGAGGTTGGCGAGCTGGTAGGCGACGTCGCGGGTGACGCGGGCGGAGATGCGGCTGGGGTCGAGCGCCAGGGGGTCGAGCCAGATGCCGCGGAGGCGGTCGCGAATGAGGGTGCGGTCGAGGTCGGCGAGGAGGATGCGATGGGTAAGGGAGTCGGGGAAGGGGACGTAGGCTTTGCCGGTGCCGGAGAAGTCGGCGTAGATTTCGATGGAGTAGCCGACGTCGACGACGACGAGGAACGGGGGCCAGCCGTCCAGAACGGGGAGGGCTTTGGCGTACTGCTCGGCCTGGTTGCGGGCGCGGAGCATGGCTTCGTCCCAGCCGGAGGAGCCGCGGACGCCGGCGCCGCGGCGGCGGGTGGATTCGAAGAGGGAGGAGGCGTCGGGGACAGGGCTGCCCTGCTTAGCTTCGAGGACAAAGCATCCGCGCTTATAGAGATCGATGAAGCCGGCGCTGGAAAGGCCGTTGGGGTGGCGGAAGGTGACGGGGCGTTCAAAGACGTATTGGTCGAGGCGGGTGTCGCCGACGGCAGGGTTGGGGCGCGGGACTTCCAGATAATCGCATAATTCGGAGAGAAAAAGCTGATAATTGGCGCGTTCAGCGGCGGCGGAGGTTTGCCAGCGCTGGATGAAGGAGGAGGCGGGCATGAAGGGGAGCGGCTGAGGCTAGTTTAAACCGTTGGGGGTGAGTGGGCCTGGGCGTGGTTGCGGAGTGGACCGGAATCTCAGCCTGACGGGCGTGAAGCCGCTGGATGTGCCCCGATGCTGAGGCCGTCGTGATTCGGGCCGGGCGAATCCGCAGCCTTCAGGCCGAATGCAGAACTCGCCTCGCCTGGACTGCCCTCATTGGAGCAATGCCCGAGGGCTCAACTTATTCGAACCGCCCTATACAGACCCTTACGTACGGTGGTGTGGGAGGGGCTGTAAAGCGATTCACACACCGGGCAGAATCGCCTGCGCGCGCGGGACGGAAGCCCAGCAGCAGGGCAGAGGGTCAGGTCAGGGTCTTATAAATCCGACAGGTGAGCGACTTTCCCGGTGCTGTCGCCGATCGATTCCGGATGAACGCCCATGCGGTCGAGCATGGACATATAGAGATTCGTCATCGGCGTATCCTTTTCGTACACAACGTGACGGCCGGGCCTTAGGCTGCCGTTTCCGCCACCCGCCAGAAGCACGGGTAAATCGTTGTGCAGGTGTTTGTTGCCATCGCTGAGCGAACTGCCGTAGACGATCATCGAGTGATCGAGCAGGCTTCCGGCCCCGTCCGGAGTGTTCTTCAGCTTCTCCAGGAAATGCCCGAACAGGCTGACATGGAAGGCGTTGATCCGCTTCAGTTTTTCTATGTTGTCCTTATTCCCGCGGTGGTGCGAGAGCGGGTGGTGGCCGTCGTCGATGCCGAGTTCGGGATAGGTGTGAGAACTCGCCTCGCGCGAGAAAACCAGAGTGGCGACGCGCGTAATGTCCGCCTGGAACGCCAGCGCCTGCAGATCGAACATCAGCTTCGCGTAATCGGAGTACTTCAGCGGAATGCCGGACGGTTTTTCGATGGTGGGAGCGGCCTGATTACTGTCGCTTTCCGCGCTCTGTATGCGGCGCTCCACGTCGCGGACGGCATAGAGATACTCATCCACCTTGCGGCGGTCGGACGCGCCAAGAGAGACTGTCAGCCTCCTGGTACGGTCGCCGACGAAATCGAGAACACTGCGCCGGTCCGCGCTGAGGCGAGCCCGCGCCGCGGGATCGAGACTGGTGTCCAGGGTACCGAACAAACGCTCGAACACCAGCCTCGGATTGGTCTCCGGGGGCATGGGGCTGGTGGCGGTGCGCCACGAAATGCTGTTGGTATAGGAGCAACTGTATCCGGTATCGCAATTGCCGACGGTCCGGGTATCTTCGCAACCCAACTCGAGCGAAGAAAGACGGGTCTTCGAGCCGATGGCCCGCGCCGCGATCTGATCGACGGAGATGCCGAGGTGAATATCCGCACCCATCGTCTTCTTCGGATGGACTCCCGTCAGGAATGTGGCCCCGGCGCGCGCATGATCGCCGCCGCCGTCTCCCAGCGCTTCGCCGTTGTGATGCGCCAGGCCCGAAAGCACCAGCAGGTTTTCACGAAACGGTTCGAGCGACCTGAGGGTGCCGGGAAGCCCGAAGCCGGTACCCGCCGACGCCGGTGTCCAGGACTCCATGACGATGCCGTTCGGCACATAGGCGAACGCGAGCCGCATGGCCTTGTCGGGACCCGCCAGTTCGGATGCGAAGGCCGGCACCATGGCATCAAGGACCGGAAGCCCGAGGGTCACCCCCATTCCTCTTAAAAACGAGCGTCGTGGCAGTTGCTTACGGCTTAGATACATTTTGAGCTACCTCTGTGGCCGTCTCCGGCCGGTCCTTCTGTTCTTTCTGAAACGGCAGGCTTTCCACGATTCCCATCACCATTGATGAAAACCGGTACCCGTCGCCTGTGAGCTTATCGACGATCCCATTGACGGCCGGGCGGTCGTAATTCTGCAAACCGCGCCCTAATGCGTAAGTTAACATTTTTTCGGAAATGCACTGCGCAAACGCTTTGGGCGATGCCGCGAGCACTTGCTCCAGCCCCTGTGCTCCGCTGAAGTTCCTTCCGTCGGGAAGCGAGCCTGAAGCGTCGATGGGGAACTTGCCATCCTGAGTTCGCCACGCGCCCACCGCGTCATAATTCTCCAGCGCAAAGCCCAGCGGGTCCATGCGGGTATGGCACGATGCGCAGACCGGATTCTTCCGATGTTGCTCCATCTGTTGCCGGAGCGAAGCGGTTGCACCGACGGCCGCTTCATCGAGATTGGGAACGTCGGGCGGAGGGGGCGGGGGCGGAGCGTTGAGCAGATTCTCGAGAATCCACTTGCCGCGAAGCACCGGCGAGGTCCGGTTGGGATAAGCGGATACTGTGAGAACGCTCGCCTGCGTCAGAATTCCGGATCTTCCGGTCCCCGTCAGGTCGACCTTGCGGAACTCGGCGCCTTTAATGCCCTTCATACCGTAATGCAGCGCGAGCCGCTCGTTCAGGAACGTATATTTACCATCGATCAAATCGAGCACGCTGCGATCCTGGCGCATCACGAATTCGAAAAAGAGCTCGGTTTCCTTAAGCATCGACATGCGCAGATAATCTTCAAAATCCGGGAAGCGGTCGCGATCCTTCACGATCGATTCGAGGCGGCGGACCTCAAGCCACTGCCCGGCGAAATTGGCCGCCAGGGCGGCGGACCGGGGATCGTTCAGCATGCGGCGGACCTGGGCTTCGAGGACGGCGGGAGTGCGCAGCATCCCTTTTCGCGCCGTGTCCATCAGTTCGTCGTCCGGCATGGTGCTCCAGAGGAAGTACGACAGGCGCGAGGCAAGTTCGTACGGACCGATCAGCCGAGCTTCGTCGGCGGGCCCTCTGGCCGCAACAGGCGTTTTCTCGATCCGGAAAAGGAAATCGGGAGAGACCAGTATGGCCTGGATTGCCAGCGCGAGGGACTCGTCGAAGGAATGGCCGCGCCGCCGGGCCGCCGCTGTCAGATTCGCGAAACCCTCCAGTTCCTCCTGAGTCGGAGGTCGCCGATACGCGCGCCGCACAAGGCTGGAAAGGATGCTGCGCTCGCAGACGGGAGTGTGCTGCGGGCAGACAAAGATTCTGCGGCGGCTTTCGTCCGATGGCGCGGCGACGAAATTAAAGGGGCCCTCGATCTCAATCCAGTTAATTCTGATGGAATCGGCGGGTTCCGCCCGGCGCGGCCTTGCGGCAAAGGCCGCCTGCCTCTTCTTAAAATCGGCCAGTTCTTCCGGAGTGGCATTGGCGGGCGGCTGCGGCAGAAACTGTGCCGGATCGGGAGCGGGCGGAGGTGTCCGCTTCGACGGGTTCAACCCGCCATAGCTTGCAGGCAGCCCTTCGAATACTTTCAGGAACGACGCCGCCACCCAATGATCGCCTTTGGGAACCCGGAGCCGAAGTTCGTAGGATTGTCCCTCGTTGTTGTTATCGATGACGTCGAACGTATCGGAGATCTTCCCGTCGATCCAGACCGCCGCCTTCACGGCTTCCGAGCCGCTGGGCCTCTTGTTGCCGACGGTGCAACGGAACAGGTACTCACCATCCGCGGGGAAGAGGTATCGGGTGTGGAGGGCGCTCGGCAGGGCCAGTCCTGTGGGGTCGTAATCGGTGAGCGTGTAGTAGGGCGGGATGGTGACCGGGTCCCCCGCGCTCTCCAGCCTGCGACGCGTGGGAGGCTGGAACCGCGCCAGCACGGGCTTCATGCCTACCGGACCGAACACCGCGAGGCGCGAGATCTTTTCGGCGGCCGCGAGGTAGCGCTCCATTAAGATGGGCGAGATCGAAAGTACGTCGCCGATATTGTCGAATCCATAGCCGGAGTCGTCCTGCGGAAAATCGTCGGCCGCGTGGATATCTACGCCCAGCAGATCGCGGACCGTATTGTCGTATTCCGCGCGGTTGAGCCGGCGCGCCGTCACATGGCCCGGGACGGGCTTGAGCGACCGATCCGACCGGTCAAATTCAGACCCGATCCATTCCGTAACAGCTGCAACGTCGGCCTTCTCCGGCCGCCGCGCGCCCTGAGGCGGCATCAGGCCGGTGGCGATTCTCGAAAGAATGAGATCCCAGCGATCGCGATCCCTCAGAACCGATGCGGAATCGCGATAGGTTTCGAGGTTCAACCCGCCCGACTGCAGCTTCGCGCCATGGCAGACATAACAATTGGCCGCGAGAAACGGCTGTACGGTTTTTTCAAAAGACTGAGCGGATGCCTGAGTAGTTCCCAGCAGCGCCAGACCGGTAATCAGGATGAATTTCGACATCGTTTTAGTTCTGGAACAGAAGGGGAGCGAACTCCGAGAGGTTGAGCTGCCAGACCGGCCAGATGTGCGCTCCGGGCGACGGCCTGAAGACGTGATGCACGTGCTTTGCCTCGAGCAAATCCGCAATTGCCTTGTTCGAGCCGAAAGCCGGGTCGTCGGTGCCGCATCCGACCCAAAGAACCCGGTACTTCGCATTCAGCAGTGTGGGATCGGTTTTATCGAGTTCGTTGCGGTAGGGGACCGAACCGCTGAAAGTGGCGATCGAACTGAAGAGTTCGGGATGGCGAAGACCCACCGACATTGCCTGTCCGCCGCCCATGGACAGCCCGCCGATCGCCCGGTGGTCGCGGTCGGTCAGCACCCGGTAGGTGCGCTCGATCAAGGGCATGACGTCTCCGAGAAGGTCCTTCTCGAAACCGTCCGGTTCCGTTGTTGTCCCCCGTCCCGCGCCTCTGCCTGCGCCGCGCGGCTCATCGGCCATGGCGCGGGCGACATGCCCGTACGGCATCACCAGCACCATGGGTTTCACCTTGCCCTGGGCCAAAAGGTTGTCGACGATCACATTGGCCCGGCCCGCCGAGATCCAGGCCTCTTCGATGAGACCGGAACCGTGCAGAAGATAAAGCACGGGGTACCGGGCGGACGACTCTTCGTATCCGGGGGGCGTGTACACGTAAACGCTGCGGGGCATGGCCAGGGATTTCGAATCGTAGGTATTGATGTGGACCGTTCCATGAGGAACCCGCTGGATTTCCTGAATGGCGGGCTTATCGCCGGGGACATCGAAGAAGCTGGTATGTCCCCAGCGCCGGGCTTCGAGGTTCGGATTGGATGGGTCGGGACTCCGGATGCCGCCGTCTACGGCAAAGCCGTAGTTGTAGTAGCCGGGATCGAGCGGCCCGATGGTTACGCTCCACAGGCCTTTGTCGTCTTTAGCAAAAGCCTTTGGCTCTTTGGTGACGGCAAGGATGGGTCCGCCGATCAGCAGCACCTCATGAGCGGAAGGCGCGAAGAGGCGGAAAGTGACGGTGCGGTCCGGATGCACCTCGGGAGAACGGGGCAAATTCGCCTGGTTCTCCCAGGAGTTGGCCGCGGGGCGCTGGCAGAATGCCGCCGAAACGGCAAACAGCGCGAGCGGAAATGTTTGTCGAAGACCTTTCATATCAGAACTGGAACCGCGCCACCAGCATGCCGTTACGGGGCTGCAGGGCGGTAGATCCAGTGTTAATATAGCCGAAACCGCCTGTCAGCAAACCCGCCGAATTATAGGTAGTCGTGGCAAGGGCATTGGTGCCGGTGGGCGCGTTCAGGTACGTCCGGTTGAAGGGGTTGAAGAACATAGCCCGGATCTCGAGCCGCATACCTTCGCGTAGGGTGAAAAACCTGGCGAGTGAAAGCGATTCGGCCGGTTGGCGGGCCGACCGGTAGTCGTTGTAGTAGAGCGACGAGTTGCCAAACGTTCCCGTAGCCGGTTGCGACCAGGCCGCCGGGTTCAGAACCAGCGTCTTGGTCGGGTCGAAGCAGCCGCAGTTGAGGTTCTGAAGGAACAGGGGCTGACCGGGCACACGATTCGCATAAGTAGTCTGGAAGATGCCGTTGTTGAGCGCATTGCTCGACACCGCCGGTACCAGGATGGGTAACCCGCTCTGATACCTGAGGATTGCACCCAGCGACCAGTTGCTTGTTGCGCTGCGGACCAGCCGATTCGGTCCCCAGACCGGCGTCTGGTAAGTGATGCTGATCGCGAGTTCCAGGGGCACCGAATTAGGGGAAATCGACTTATTGGCCGCCCGGCTCGCATAATTGTTTATCGCTCCGCCGTCGGCACCGAGCTGCAGTTCCTTCTGCCATGTGAATGCGCCCGTAAAATCGAGGCCATGCGAGAGCCGCTTGGTCGCCTTGGACTGCAGCGAATCGTACCAGTCGTTACCGAGCGGCGACCAAAGCGCGGGGATGGTGGTGAACTGCGGGAACGGCCTGAGGCTTTGCCCGAGCGACGCGTTGGCAGGATATCCGGCATAAGGAACCTTATATCCGGCCGCTATGACGGCGGCCGAGTTGAGCGGCTGAGTGAGCAGGTTTAGCTGGGTGGCGTTGGTGATGTTGATGCCGTCCGCCAGCGCCATGGCGGGGCTGATTGCATTCAGATTGTTCAGACTCGCCGCCGGCAGCCAGACGCCGCGGTTGCCCACGTACGCAGCTTCGAGGACAAAGTTCCGGCTGATTTCGCGCTGCAGCGAAATATTCCACTGGTTGACCCGGCCGGGCCGGCCTCCCTGGGGATCCTCCCAATAGGGCACGGTTGCCAGTTGCCCAGGGGCAGGCCTGGCACCCGGACTCAGGGTCACAGTGTAGAGGTCCGATTGTTGATAAGGCAACCCCTGGGCGAATGTTACAGCGGGGATACCGTAGGAAGGCGATATCCAGGAGAGCTGATTGATGCCCACCCCCAGATAGGCCTGGTTGGTGATGTATCCGTACTGGGTGTTGGCCGCGTATGAGATTCCCCAGCCGGCGCGAAAAACGGTCTTCGGATCGATCTGATATGCGATGCCAAGCCGGGGCTGGAATGCATAAGGATAGGCCTTGGAGAAGGCGTTGCATTGGCAGCGTCCGGCGCCGTATCCCTGATACGCGAATCCGCCGAGAATGCCTCCGGCCGAAGGATTCGGGGTGGTGGGAGAGAAATTGTCCTGCCGGTTCCACAGTTCGCTCAGCGCCGTCTGGTAATCCCAGCGGACGCCGTAATCGAGGGTGATCTTGCGGGTAATCTTCCAGTTGTCCTGCGCATAGATGGCATAGCCGATCTGGCGTTCCTGGGGATCCTGCGGAGCGTTCACGCTGGCGCTGTCCGACAACCCGAGAAGAAAGCTGGCGTAGGGGAATCCAGCCGTACCTCCGGAAGTAGTCTGGTTGGTAGGGAGGGCCGTCTCGGTATTCGTAAAGTTAAAAATACCCTGGCTGCCGCGCACGTTGTAGTCCGAGTGCGCGTCCTTACGCCACTCAGCGCCGGTCTTCACCGTGTGATTCTCGTGAACCCAGGTGAGGCTGGCCACGGCCGTCGGCTTTTCGCCGTAATACTCGTTGGCGTTGGCTGGTCCCATGTTCAACGACAGGCCGCCCTGATTAGCGCCCAACAGTCCCGTAATGCGCGGGAATCCGGGAGAAACGACGCCCGAGTAGTTCGTGGTTGCGCCGGCGTACAGTCCCAGCTGTGTCAGCGCGTTGTATTGAAGCACGCCCGGTTCCGCCGCATCCTGCTGCTTGCCCCGGACCATGCCGATGCCGACACTCAGCAACATGGTGGGTCGGATGGAGTAGTTGTACGTCAGACGGAAGGTCGGCGTGGTGAGTTTTCCGTAGCGCGAGCCGGTCAGAGGAATCGGCAACCCGTCCGCATTGTTCCAGGGAGAATTGTTGAGCCGCCACGACATATAAAAGGAAAGCTTCGAGTTGGCACTGATGTTCTCATCGACTTTGGTTGTGAGGACGGAGGAAACAACGGCGTTGCTGTAGACCTGCTGCCAGTTGTTGACCAGCGCGCTGGTAGTCGGCTGCGGCATCAGCGCCTGGATTTTCAGCGCGACGGGATCCAGGCGGCTCGTCGGAATGATGTTGCCGGGGAAGGGAGTGCGGTATCCGGTGGAGGTGGCGCTGGCCGGATCGTAGATCTCGTTTTCGAGAATATTCTGTCCGTTCACGTCGGTTCCCAGGCTCTTGCCCGTGAGCGCCGCGGAAAAATTGCCGGTGCGGTAAGCGTCGGTGGGCAGGGTCTGGGTATTCGTCGTTACGGTGTTCGAGTAATTCTGTTCCAGACTGGCGAAAAAGAAAGTCCGGTTTTTCCCGTTGTACAAATGTGGGATCACGACGGGCCCTCCGACCGTAAAGCCGTAATCGTGACTGCGGGCCACCGGGCGGAGCAGATGGTTGTTTCCACTGCTGGTGAAGGGTTGCCCGGCATTCAGGTCCTCGTTGCGGAAATACTCAAAGCCCGAACCGTGGAACTTGTTGGTACCGGATTTGGACGTGAAGTTGTACAGCCCACCGCCTACCTGGCCGTATTCGGCGGCGAAGTTGCTGGTCTGCAGAGACACCTCTTCGAGCGCCTCCACCGACGGCTGGCTGCCCGCCGAAAAGCTCTCCTGCTGCGTGAAGGTAGCGTCCTGACCGTCGATCCGCGTGGTGAACGTATTGTTGGGCAATCCATTGACGCGGATATTGGAACCGGTAGCGTTCGCTCCGGGCATGAGGGAGGTGAACGCCCAGGGATTAATCAGGGAAGCGGAGCCGCCGGAGCCGGACGCAGATACCAGGGGCAGTTCTTCAAATCGCTCGATGGCGATATTGGTGCTCTGTTCTGCGTTTTCCGTTTTCAGCAGCGGTGCGTCGGCCGTGACGCTGACGGACTCGGTGGCCGCGCCGACCTTCAGGGTCACGTCGATGCGCGCGATCTGCGCCACCTGAATCGCGATGCCTTTCTGGATGTACGTGCTGAATCCGGCGGCGGCGACGCTCAGATCGTATTCCCCGGCGGGAAGCTGAGGTACGGTGTAATTGCCCGTTCCCGTGGTGGCCGTCTCAAATTTTGCCTGAGTGTCCGTACTGGTAGCGACGATAGTCGCGTTCGGGACGACGGCACCCGCCTGATCGGTGACGGTTCCCGTAATGGTTCCGCGATCGCTTTGTGCGATTGCGGTGGATGCGGCAAGAAAGAGACAGAAAATCCGAAACATACCTGGTTTCATTGCATTGACTCCTGAAGATGTGACTCGTGGCCAAATCTACTCCCTGGGCGAAGTTAATTGAAAGTCAAATGTGGTGTTACAAACTACGGGAGTATGTTAAACACGCGATTTCCGCTAACGTGGGCAATGCCGGCGGTTTGTTCCGGGCCGGAAGAAAGGTTGTGAAAAGTGACGCTCGCGATCCGGCGATCCGGTTCATCCCCCTGCCGGCCGGTAACCGGGACGCCGAATCCGGTGTTACAAGAGCGCGAGGGGTTAAACGGGGTTAAACCCGGTTTTTTGATAGTATGTAACCCAGCAGGAAGGGTGGATGGGTGCGAGGAACTGGCGATGAAAGAATGGTTCTGAGGGTTGAGGCTATCGACCCCGGCGAAGTTGCCGAGCACCTGGATCGCCTGGTGAAATCGGATCTGCTGCGCCGAAGCGGTACCCTGGGTCACATGCTGGAGTATCTCGTCGCTAAAGCTCTGCAGGGCGATGGAGAGCATATCAAGGAGTCCGTTATCGCGATCGAACTGTTTCATCGCCCGGAGGACTTCGACAGCAAAGTCGATAACATCGTCAGAGTGCACGCACACCGTCTTCGCCGGGCGCTCGATGCATGGTATGTGGGAGAGGGATCCTGCGAGAAACTGCGGTTTTCGATCCCGAAGGGGAGTTACACCCTTCATATCGAGCGCAACGATCATGGCAGAGATGGAACGGATGAACCGATAGCCGCAGGAGGAAGGGCAACCGACAGGGAAGGGCTTGAAGATCGGAACAGGGCGACTCCCGGCCTGGCCGTCCTGGAGTCTGTCGGTGGAGGCTCGGCAGGAGTGGCCGCACCGACTGAGGCGCCCATCGCTTTCCGCCGAAATGCAGTTGCGATTGCAGTCGGATTCCTACTCCTTGGCGCGGCAGGCATGTATGCGGGTCTGAAGCTGACAGGCTCTCTGTCGCCCGGACCCGGACCAGTTCAGCGGGCAACGGGCGGACTGTCCGTCCTGCCGCTTAACGCCTTGTGGGGAGACATCTTCCGGCCCGGATCAAACACGGTTGTCTCTTTCACAAATCCCGCCTTTCTGCGTACGAACAGCCCGATATCCCGCGTTTATGTGACCTATAAGGGTCCGTTAAACGCGGCTGCAGGCGCGGAATTCAAAGTCACCCCGGGCGACCCGTTTGTAGACAAACGCTCAGCGGCTCTCGGCCCGTTTTTTTTCAATGAGGCATGGACCGGCGTTGGTGAGATTATGGCCGTTCACAAGCTTACGGAGCTGGCCACCCAGTCGGGTTTTCATTTCCGGATGGTTCGTGGCCGCGCATTGACCTACGACGATATGAAAGGCGGCAACGTTATCTTTCTCGGCTCTCCCTGGGCGAACGATATGCAGGCGAAGTTCAATATGGGGATGACACCCTTCCGGTGCTTCGGAACGGAAGACATCGTTAATTACGAACCGCAGACCGGCGAACCCCCGGCTTATTATCCGGAATTGAATTCCACCACTAAGGAGTTGACCGCAAGCTACGGGCTGTTCAGCGTTTTGCCCGGTCTTACGGCCGGGACGAAGATTGTGAGTTCGTCCGGAATCGACGATTACGCCACTCAGGCTGCGATGGATCTCATGACGTCGCCGGAGGGGGTCCGGAGGCTGATGCACCGTTTCGGGACCGATGAGCGACAAATGCTCCCCGAATATTTTCAGGCCGTGATCCGCACGGAAATCATTCGGGGAGATCCGGCAAATGCTTCGATTGTTACCGTGCGCGCTTTGAAATTGAAGTGACGCGCTCCCGGAACAGCTCTCATCTGTAGGCAACATATTGCCATGTTGCTCCGGCCTCCCAACTGAACCAGCCGGAGGTTGCGGGTTCGTGGAGCGGGTAGCCGGTGGATTTCGAACTGGCGGACGGCGTCGTTGAGCTGGGTCGTGAGAGACGGGTGATGGTAGTCGAGGGCGGCGGCCTGCGGGTGGCGGTGCGCAGGAGAGCCATTTCATAAATTCGGGCTCATGCCGGAATGGTAGCTGTTGTGGGTGCCGACGATCTGAATTTCGTTCAGCGGGCGCTGAAGGCGAGCAGGATATTGCCCGCCATGCCCTGGCCGCCGTAGCCGGAGTTCACGTAGAGCATGCCGTCCACAATCGTCGGCCCGGTGGCGCTGAAAGAGCCGCCGTTGGCCCTGATGCCGTCGGTCGTGGGGAATTCGGGCGTCGCGTCGAAATCCCATACGATCCTGCCGGTGGACATTTCGTAGGCGCGGAGATGGCCGTCCATAGAGCCGTTGAAAACGAGGCCGTCAATCAGGCTCGGGGGCGCCAGTTGCGCGGCTGTGCAGCCGGGTTTGCCCAGACATGCGGGCTTCGGCGGGGGCGTTTGCCACAAGACTTTTCCGGTGGCCGCGGCGATGGCGAACATGCCTCCGCCCGATTCCGGCTTCTGGCGGTCGATATCCGAGAGCGGTACGTAGGCGATGCCGTTGTGACCCGCGATACCCCAAAGGATTCCGCCCAGCGTGCTGCCCTTTCCGATTCGCGTTTGCCACACGATCCTTCCGTCTTGATCGGGATCGAAAGCGTGGACGACGCCGGATTTCTGACCCGCTACCAGGATTTGTTTGCCTCCGGCGATGTTGAGGAGCACGGCCGAGGAGCCGAAATCCACGTCGTCGCCGTGGTTTGCCGGGCAGTTGCCGCCTCCTCCGCGAGGGCCGCAATCCCAGTTGAACATGTCGGGGCTGGCTTGCTGCGACCAGTGGATCTTGCCGGTCGCGATGTCCATGGCAACGATGGCGTCCGCGGTTTTGATATCGGGGTCGGAATAGCCGTTGCCGGTCATAACGTAAACGAGGCCTCGCTTCAGATCAAGCGTGGGAGAAGACCAGATGGTGGCTCCGGAGGGTCCGTAGAACTGCACGCCGTTCTGTCCGACTCTGGTGGGCTTCGGCTCGGGCGAAGTGTAGGAGCGCCAGATGACGGCTCCGGTTTTCGCATCCATTGCGACCAGGTTGCCGCGGAATTTACAGCAGGGATAGATGGGATTTGCGCCGGCGTTTTCTTCCTGCGACGCGATGGGCACGTAGAGACGCCCGTTATCGAGTTTGGGAGTTCCGGTGATGCGCGCGTAAGGCTGATCGTCGGCTTTCTTCTGCCAGATCAGCTTACCGGTTTCGGCATTGAGGGCATAGAGGTTGGCATCAAGGTCGCCGATATAGGCTGTGTTGTCGGGGCCGACTACGACGGCCGACCTTACGAGCGCTTTGGCGCGAAACATCCAATAAAGACAACCGGTGCGGGCGTCAATTGCGTAGATGGTGCCGTCGTTGCTGCCGGTGAAGACGCGGCCATCGACAATCGTGGGCTGGCCGTAAGCGCTTCTGCCGCTGGGGTAGCCGAAGGCCCATTTCACCTTCAGCGCCGGGATCTGAGCGGCGGACAATCCGGCCGATGCCGCGGGCTGGAAGCGCGTGTTGAAATTGTCCACACCCCAGCCGTTCCAGGACGCTTTGCCTGCGACCGGTTTCGCTCCCGCCGGACAAAAACCGCCCACTTGCGGTAGCACTTGGGTCGAAGCCTCTTTGCCGACGTAGCGCGAGACGGCGATCCTCTCGTCTTCCGCAAGGATTTGGGCCTGGATCTTCATCACGCCGGTGTCGAGGGTCTTCAGGATGTCCTGCCACGGAATTTGCGCCAAAGCTTCCGGGAGAGGCGCGTGGCTGGTGCTGGTGGACGAGTGGCATTGCAGGCAGCGGGAGATGAAGACCTGCGAACCCTCCTGCGCCGAACAGGCGAATGCGGCGAACAGAGCGAGTGGCAGAAGACGTGGCCAGGTCATAAGGAGAATTATGACCGAATGCTGTTGGTGGTTCAGTTTCGGCGGAAAGCGTCGAAGCGGCGTCGCACCAACATCAGGCAAGGGAGTCCGGCGAGAAGCAGCAACAGAGTTGTCGGCTCCGGAGTCTCCCCGGTGATATCGAACGTGCCGCTGCCTGTGGCCAGGGGATCCGAACCATCGCTGTTGTTGCTCAGATAATAAGTCCCGGTGAACTGGGTGGCACCCCACATCGACTCGACGGCGCCGGCAATGGCGGCCTGCTGATCGGCTGTGGTGCAACTGGAACTCGGATCGCAATAAGCCGCGACCGAGTTGCCCGATCCAATACCGTAGAGCGCATTGACAAGGACCGTGGTCGGCCCGCTGTCGACGTAGGTGTTGCCGTCGGGTCCGTAGATCACGCCAACCCAGCCGTTGGACCAGTCGTAGCCGATTCCGTTGCCAAGCGGGTCCGAACCGGGACCATAGCCCGCGGCGATGCCGCCGAAGCCGAGCAGATCGTTGGAATCGTTACTGTCGGCGTAGAAGCCGACCTGCGAGAGGCTGATCGACGGGGTGGGGTCGGTAGTGGTGATGGCGACACCGAAAGTCATGCGGTTGCCGCTTTCCTGATCGTAAGGTGAAGCGGGGTTAACCTGTCCCAGCCACGAATTAAATCCGGTCACGATTGTCTGGCTGGCATCGACTGGTCCCGAGAGCGCCTGATAAAAGGAAGGCGTGCCGGCGGTGCCCGAGGAAGTGGCATCCGATGTGAGAGCGTTCAGAGCGTTCGTCGTCCATGTGGGGAAACTGGGGGAGCCGTCGGCATTGGGCGCGAGCGTCGGAATGACATCAATCGTAATGTCACCGGCGAATGCGGCCTGTGCGATCAGAGCGACGGCCAACGGCAAAAAACGAAGAAGCTTGATTTTCATGTGACCCCTCAGTGTCGCACTGTTTTGTAATTTTCTTCACCATTTACCTTTGTAGAAGTACTGAACGTCACAGTGGTGCAGTTCTGGCTGGGAGTGGGCTTCCCACGCGTTTGCGGAAACGGCGCCGGCTTGAAAGTCATATGCTTGAGGTAAGGATTCCGCACGAGCGTCCCCCATGAAACATTTCTCAATTGCTCTCGTGCCGGCGTGGCTTATGTTCGCCGGCGGGCTCGCGGCGCAAACTGCGCCAGTCGACCTCAACGCCCTTGAGAAGCGGGGTGAGGCGGAATACTCCGGCCGGGACTGCAA
>Ga0302275_10003519_pt1 | contig 15813 bp, 12 predicted proteins | sample III_Bog_N2_2_FD_200229 | JGI IMG/M metagenome (GOLD analysis project Ga0302275, IMG submission 200229) | Peat permafrost microbial communities from Stordalen Mire near Abisko, Sweden - III_Bog_N2_2 | ecosystem: Environmental > Terrestrial > Soil > Wetlands > Peat | place: Sweden: Abisko...
CCGGATCAGGCCGCGCATTCGAAAACAAGCCTTATCCTCCGGGACAGCATGGTCCCAAGGGATCCCGCCGCAAGATTTCCGAATACGGAACAGCTCTCGCTGAAAAACAGAAACTCCGTTTCCAGTACGGTGTGTTGGAGCGTCAGTTCCGTCGTTACTTCGAGACTGCCCTCAAGACCCGCGGCATTACCGGTCTGATTCTTCTGCAACTCCTTGAAACACGTCTGGACAATGTTGTCTATCGTCTCGGCTTCGCCAAGACACGCTCGGCTGCACGCCAGCTTGTCGCCCACGGTCACGTTGCCCTGAATGGCCGCAAGACAGACATCTCTTCCGCCACGCTCAAGGTTGGTGATGTGGTTTCTGTTCGCTCCAAGGATGGTTCCAAGCGCCTTGCACAGCGTGGTTTGGAGCAGACCCAGATCGTCGAGCCACCCGATTGGCTTCTGGTTGACAAGGAGAATCTCTCCGGCAAGATTGTTCGCATTCCAACCCGTGAAGAGATCAATCCTGTTGTCAACGAGCAGCTTGTCGTTGAGCTTTACTCACGTTAAACGCGTGGTGGAGATCTACTCCCACTAATCAGCTTAGCTGATCAAAGTTCTTTCAACCCCCGGGTAACACCGGGGGTTTTTAGTTTTAGGTGATTGTGCTAAATAGCCCATTCCAGATGCGCGATGATCGTTACCTTAAGAGTTTCCTTAGGATGGCATCTTCTACAGGGAGTGATTCGCAATCCACAGCCTGAATTTTCAGGAGCGTTTTGATGCTTGGTTTCTGCCGGCGAGTCAATAACTGCAACAGCCGTAGTCGTCGCCTGTCAGGACAATCGTTCGTGAATCCTTTTTTCATCCCGGGTTGTCATCTCAACGGGGATTTGGTTTAGTCACTTGATTACATATCTCCTTTCTTTCCCCTGGGATTCGTCGCAGAACCACTACTCCACACAACGGGGCATTCCTTCGACTCCTTGAATCCCGATGCAGCAACCTAAGCTTCCCCATCATGCCATTTTTCCAGATCTCCCTGAGGACATTTTCTCTAAGGCTTCTTCATTTTCTATTTCTATGTCTCCTGATCGGAGGAAAAACGACGGCTGCTGACGGGGTGCCTGATATTCAGCCGAAACACTCCTTTGCCATCGGGGATAAGGATTTTCTCCTAGATGGTAAACCGATCGTTCTGCGGGTAGCCGAGATGCACTTCACCCGCGTTCCCCGGGAGTATTGGAGGAATCGCTTGCAGTCTGTGAAGGCGATGGGGATGAATGCTGTCTGCGCCTATCTCTTCTGGAATTTTCACGAATTCGAGCAGGGAAAATACGATTGGAGTGGGCAGGCGGATGCCGCAGAATTCTGTCGCATCGCGCAAGAAGAGGGGCTCTGGATCATTCTCCGTCCCGGTCCGTATGTTTGTTCCGAGTGGGATGGAGGCGGGCTTCCCTGGTGGTTGCTGAAGAACGATAAGATTCAACTCCGCACGCAGGATACTGACTTCATGAAGGTTGCCACAGCCTGGTACGGAGAGGTTGGTCGTGTGCTTGGCCCGCTACAGGTCACCCACGGTGGACCGATTCTCATGGCGCAGGTTGAGAATGAATATGGCTCTTACGGCAAGGATGCGGAGTACATGGGTAAGCTCCGGCAGGCATTGATCGATGCCGGATTCAATATCCCATTGTTCGCCTGCAATCCGAGAGACGCGTTAAAGAAAGGATTCCGGCCCGATTTGTTGCAGGTTGTCAATTTTGGACGTGATGCCAAGGGGGCTTTCCAAAAACTTCGTGAGGTGCAGACAAACGGACCTCTGATGTGCGGCGAGTTTTACCCCGGATGGTTCGACACGTGGGGAGCCCCTCATCATCTTGGTAAAAATCAGGCGTACCTTGAGGATCTCGAGTATATGCTCAAGAACGGCCTTTCCTTCAGTCTCTACATGGCGCACGGAGGAACAACGCCGGGGCTTTGGCCGGGTACGGACCGTCCCTTCAAGCCCGATGTGAACAGTTACGACTACGATGCGCCGATCTCGGAAGCGGGCTGGACGAATGCAAAGTTTCAAGCCACGCGCGATCTCATTTCAAAGTACCTTCCCGCCGGGGAAAAACTTCCCGATCCTCCTCCTGCCAATCCCGTGACAAGCATTCCTGCCTTCTCCCTGACGGAACGAGCGCCAGTTTTTGAGAATCTTCCGGTTCCGATAAGTGACGAAACTCCACGGAATATGGAGGCTTATGATCAGGGGCATGGCTGCACGCTTTATCGTGTGGAAATCCCCCCCGGTCCTGCAGCAACCCTGCAGGTGGAACAGGTCAGCGATTTTGCCTGGGTCTTCTTGGACGGAAAACAGCTCGGGGTCATGGATCGTCGATCCCATCACTTTTCCGTCACGGTGCCGGCGAGAGAGAAAAAGGGACAACTCGACATCCTTGTCGAAGCAATGGGACATGTGAATTTTGGAAAGGAAATCCATGACCGCAAAGGCTTGAAAGGACCTGTCAAGTTGGCCTCTGGGCCGAATGACTCGATCACGCTCACCGGCGATTGGAAGGTCTATCCCCTGCCTCTGGATGCGACGATGCTCTCCTCGTTGAAGTGGCAGCCAGTGACGGGGCAACCCGTGGCGGGACCCGCATTCTGGCGCGGCACCTTCACGCTTGCCCAACCCGCCGATACCTTCCTGGATCTTCGGACCTGGGGCAAAGGTGTCGTCTGGATCAATGGTCATTGCCTCTCTCGCTTCTGGAATATCGGTCCGACGCAGACCGCCTATCTTCCAGGGCCTTGGTTGAAGGAGGGAACTAATGAGATTGTGATTCTGGATCTAATCGGCCCACGAGAGGCGCGTGTGGGCGGGTTGGAAAAACCGATTCTCAATGAGTTGCATCCCGAACTCGATTTTTCGCGCACCTCGATTTCCCAGGCACATCTGCAACTTCAGGACTCCGATGTGGCACTCAAGGGAAGTTTCCTTCCGGGAACTGACGCGCAGGAAGTGAAGCTGACAAAGCCCTTTACTGGACGGCAGTTCTGCATCGAGACGCTGAACGCCTTTGATGGGAAGCCGTTTGCTGCCATCGCTGAGCTCGATATCCTGGACCCGCAGGGCAATTCCATCCCTCATCAGAATTGGACAATTGCCTATGTCGATAGTGAGGAACTCATCGGTGAGGATGGGTCGGCTTCCAATGCGATTGACGGACAAACATCGAACTATTGGCACACCTCCTGGAAATCCTCACAACCCGATCACCCCCATTATCTGGTGATCGATCTTGGCAAGAGTGTCTCCATCGGCGGCTTCCGCTACACGCCGAGGGCCGGAACCAATGTGACCGGACGTATCAAGGATTACCGGATTCATATCGGGGATGCCTTGATCAAAAACTGATCCTCTCGCGACGGAGCCAGTCAGTGCTTCCCATGCCTAGGAAACTCTATAAGAACGCCCGGTTGATTCTTTCCCCAGGAAGGGCTGGAAGAGGGGGAGATGAGGGCTTTCTGTGCGAGCAGGATGGATTGATCCATCGTCTGGAACTTCGATCCGATCAGGTGGATTTTGAGAAGCACCTGAGTCAGGAAGAGGAGGCGTGCGACGCGGAGGTTGACTGCGGAGGAGCGTATCTTGCGCCTGGATTGATTGATCTCCACTGCCATGGGGCGATGGGGCGCGACACGATGGAGGCGACGACGGAGGCCTTTGAGGACATTCTCAACTTTCATGCGAGCAAGGGGACAACGCTGGCCGTACTCACCACGGTGGCTGCATCGCTGGAGGATATGGAGAGCGTGCTCGTCGCCGCTGAGGATTATCAGAGGGAAACGCTAGGTTCACGATTGGGTGGAATCCATCTGGAAGGCCCTTACTTTTCGCCCTATCGCCGGGGGGCGCACCGAGAGGGAATGCTCCGACATCCCTCCTCATGCGAAACGAAGGAACTGCTGCGTCATGCCGGAGTGATTGTCAGAATGACTCTGGCCCCGGAACTGCCTGGCAGTTTGGAACTGATCCGGGTTCTTGTGCAGCAGGGAATCACTGCAAGTGCTGGTCATTCCAATGCAACAGAGGAGGAGGCGTTGAAAGGATTTCAATCGGGCTGTACCCAAGTGACGCACCTTTATAACTGCATGTCCTCCTTGCGAAGTGAAGGGGGACTGCGGTACACAGGCCTCGCCGAGGCGGCTCTGACAAGCGAGGAAGTTCTCTGCGAAGTGATCGCCGATGGATGCCATCTCTCTCCCACGTTGCTGCGTCTGGCATGGCTCTCCAAGGGGTGGGACTCGGTGGCGATCGTCTCGGATGCCACCGCAGGCACCGGTCTGCCGGAAAACTCCCCCTTTGAACTCGGTGGCCTTTCCTGTGTGGTTGAGGAGGGGGCGGCTTGGACGGGAGAAGGTGCTGATCGACGCCTGGCAGGGAGCACGATTGGCATGATTGACGGGGTGCGTGTGATGGTGGAGCGGGTGGGAGTGCCTTTGGGAGAAGCTGTTGCCATGGCTTCCCTTACTCCAGCTCGGTCCTTGGGTGTTGATGGAGAACGGGGATCTCTGGAAATTGGCAAAAGGGCCGACCTGCTGCAGTTTTCTGTTGAGTGGCAGGTGGAGGGAGTCTGGTCAATGGGTAGTCCTATCGGTTAAGGAAACGCTGATTAAATAGACTGCCTCCTTGAAGGCAAGAGCTTGCTCGAAGGAACGGTTCATGAAAAAGTTTCTGGATCGCACGCCATCGTTACAGTTGGGAAAAAGAAGAAGCTAAACGCCGCAAGACCCCATGGTTTTTGCGGCTCTGGTTTCTTGTGCCCGTTCTCCTGGTTGTCGCCATGGGGATAGGAGCTTTAGTCGTCTATGGCTGGATGTATTCCGAGTTTAACGAGAAGGCTAACTCCTTTGATCTGGATAAACTTCCCAAGATGGAATCTGCAAGTGTCATCTATGACCGCACAGGCCAGCAGATCGGGAAAATCTTCATCCAGAATCGTCTCCCTGTTGCCTATGATGAGATTCCCAAGGGGATGGTGAATGCTGTGGTAGCGGAAGAGGATAACCGCTTCTTTGAGCATCATGGGGTCGATTATTTCGGCGTACTCCGTGCAGCCATCAGCAATTACCGGCAGGGACGTGTGAAGCAGGGAGCGAGCACGGTAACGCAGCAACTGGCACGTAACTCCTTTGATCTCAAGGAACGCACCTTCCGTCGCAAGATTCTCGAAATGTTCCTGGCCTGGCGGATCGAGGAGCATCTTTCCAAGGAAAAGATCATGGAGCTCTATCTCAACCGCGTCTATTTCGGCAGCGGACTCTATGGTGTGGAGGCGGCGTCACGAGGATACTTTGGCAAGCCCGCTAAGGATATGAACGTCGGGGAGTGTGCGATGCTCGCGGGACTACTCAAGAGCCCGAATGGTCTCTCCCCTTGGAACAATCCCCAAGGTGCGCAGAAAGTGCGTGATTTTGTGCTGACGAGAATGAGGGAGATGCGCCTGATCAGTCGCGATGAATTTGAGAATGCCATTCAGCTTCCGCTGCTGGTGCGCAAAAGGACAAATCCAAACCGGGTTTCCTACGCCATCGATCTGGTGAGGCAACAGGCGATTGCCGCGCTCGGCTATGACCGCGCCATGAACGAAGGGGTCAGGATTCAGACCACCTTTGACGGAAGGCTTCAGGTTACGGCGGAGAGGGCCTTGCGCGCCCACCTTGAGGAAATTGAAAAGCAGCCCGGGTACAATCATCTGACGTATGACCACTACCGTCAGATCAATCAGAATCTTGAGGAGGCTGCGCAAAGGGGCGAGCCTGTGACGCTGCCGGCTCCGAATTATTTACAAGGAGCGGTGCTTGCCGTGGATAACACGACCGGAGGAATTCTCGCGCTGGTAGGCGGGCGTGATTTTTTGCACAGCGAATACAATCGGGCCCTGCAGGGGCGGCGCCCCCCGGGAACTCTCTTCACGCCCATGGTGGCTGCGGCTGCCTATGCCAATGGGATTTTTCCGGGTGAAACGGTCGATGACGCCTGCATCGACAACCATTTCGTGATGATCGGAGGCGATAGTGGCATTCTTGGTGAGTGGGGGGTGGAACGTTCCGATAACGACTACGAGGGGCCTATGACTTCCCATGAGGCCGTGGCTCGCGGCAAAAATGCCGCCGTGGTGAGGTTGGGCTTCATGACGGGGCTGGATGCCCTAGGAAAGTTCTGCAAGGACGATGGGATTCGTTCACCGTTGCGTGATGTGGCTAATGCCTATCTTGGATCGAGTGAGATGACACTCGATGAACTGACGCTGGCCTACACAGCCTTTCCTGGAGCTGGATCGCGGCCTGCTAAGCTCTTCACTATCACCCGCATCACCGATCCGGAGGGGAATGTCCTCTATGACAATCCCTCCACTCGTGTTCCCGTCATTTCCGCCGAGGCGGCCTATCAGGTACACACGGTGCTTGAGGATGCCCTGCACAAGACCTGTGCCCCCGAGGCGGCGGCTGACGGGATAGCGACCAATGATCTTCTTGCGGGAAAATCAGGGACGGCCTACGACTTCACCGACACTTGGTTTGTCGGTTATTCCAGCGCGGTGACCTGCGGCGTCTGGGTTGGATTTGACAAACCGACCACCATCTATCGCGGGGCCTTTGGTAAGGATCTGGCCCTCCCAATCTGGGCGCAGATAATGAATGCCTCGCTGGCTTCCTTCCCATCAAAGCCACTGCTTGTTCCCGGAGGACTCAAACCCGTCGAGATCTGCCGAAGCTCGGGACTGCTACCCGCTGAGGAGTGTCGGAAAACGCCCGGTCTGGTGACCACCGAATATGCCACGCCTGACGAGATGCCCACCACGATCTGCGATATCCATGGAGGAGGGGTGCGTGATTACAGCAGGGGGATTGACGAGGAGGAATGGCCTCGTGCGGCCTCAGCGATTGATCTTACGCGTATCCGCCCCATCCCGGTGAATGCTCCAACCCTGCTGGCGCAAAATGATATTTACCACTCGGTGAATCCTTTGCGTGCCGGCGTTGTGGATGATTCCAATGTCAAAGTCGCAAGGGCCACCACGCCGGATGGCAAAGATCCCGGTGCCGATACCAATCAGGTCTCTACCAATGTACCGGTGGCGCTTCCTGCCACCGATCCGGGAACCGAAAAGGAAGTTCGCAAGGCGGAAGCTGTTCGGCCCATGGATCTTCCGGATGGGGCGCCGGTGATGACTCTGCCACCCCCCAAACCTGCCGACTTTTAGGGGGCTTGGGATTGAACTCGGGCGTGCCCACGCCGCTCGCCCTTCACATTCTTTCAGGGCTGCCTACGGCAGTCCTACCTGCTCCCGCCAGTCGTAGGTTTTTTGCGCGGGTCGGCGGTGCTGCTCGTTCGACGTAGGAAAACTACGCCCTCACTCTCGTGCCTTGCCCCGCATCAAAACTTCCTGCGCCTAGATGCGGAGAGAGTTGTTAGGGACTTGTCTAAACTCGGGAAACGACATAGTGAGGACACTATGCAAGCATGCAAACGCAGCGCTGAATTCTTGGAAGTTCGTTTTTCCACTTCAGGGCATGCGGGGTTGTGCGATTTTTATATAAACAATTTTTTGTCTAATCACTGCTTAGACTCCTACACACAACAATGAACATTTGGGGTATTCCAGAATGGCTTGAGCGTGAAGTAAAAGAGAGAGACAAGGCGTGCGTGTACTGTGGCATTCAGATGATAGAAAAAGTGCCACAAGGCGGGCAGAGGAAAACCGCAGCAACATGGGAACATATTATCAATGACGCACAGATTATTACTCGCGAAAATATTGCCCGATGTTGTGCAGCATGTAATTCAAGCAAGGGGCAAAAGAAGCTAGCTGTCTGGATTCATTCACCATATTGCGTGGTGTTGGGAATCACGAAAGATTCAGTAGCTGAAGTCGTGAAACAGGCTCTTCGTAAAGAAATAGTAGATGAACAGAACGTCTAACGAATTACTGATACGAATACTTGCGGTTTTAGAGTATTCGCATCGCATCTCTCACTTCAGAACATTAACCCGTTCCGAAAAACTGACTTTTACTCCCAAAGTGGTTTGATCAGATTTGCAGCGCGGCGGTAGAGGGCGTGCTGGCTGCTCCGGGAAAGCTCAGAGAGCAGGAGTTCGCTGATTTCTTCTTTTGGTGCACGGAGCGATCGGGTTGCACTGGAGAAATGTTCTCCGGCGCTTGAGATCACGAAGCGGTTGGTGTCGGCCTCTCTCACAACCTCAAATTGTGCGGTGGAGGATTTCAGTTGCAACCGACTGATGCTGACTCCTGCTGTCTCCCTCAGCGTGACCGTGATGGAGTCGCCTTGGGCATCCTGGAAGTGAGGATGCTTACCATTCATGGTGAGTTGCCATTCGAGCCTCTCCGCCAACCATCCGATGAAGAGCAACGCCGTGGTGCGGAATCTGGGAGCATGATCGAGCTCGATGGATTTTAGGGATTGCAACTCCGGCAACGCGCACGAGGCATCGAAGATACCGGCGACCGCCTGACGTAACGCGAGTGAACGGGTCCAGTTCAGATCACAGAGAATGGTGCGGGCCTCGGTAACGGAGGCGATTTTTTCCACGAGTTCGAACTGTTCCTTCAACGCACTCCACGGCTGGCTGTCAAAGAGCAGGCGGTCCACCCAGCGCCAGAGCCTTCCATCAATAGGCGGCCTAAAGTTCGCCTGCCACCAGAGGATCAGGGGAAGGTCAGAGTCGAGATGGGAAAAGACGACACTCTGGAGAGATCGTGCCGCTTCGCCGCAGAGTTGGAAGGAAAGTTGTTCACTGCAGACTTCACCACCCTTTGCTCCGCGCAGGTAGCAGTTCATGCTGATCCATGCCTCCGCACTGCTACCGGGAGCTTTTGGGTCCGCCTGGATAAGCAGCGATCTCATGGCGTGTTCCCCCGCGAGTTCCTGGATCACGCCAGCATTCTCTTCAAGCGAACCCTCCTTCTCGCTGTAGATGGCAAGGTTGATGAGGGAGGCGCGGGTTTTGCTTTCTCCGCTATCTTCCCAAAGTCTTCCGAGAGCTTTTTCAATCCCGCCGATCGGCACGGGGATGCCTGGGATGAAGCTCATATTCTTCTCCAAATGACACCGTGGCGTGCCGCGAGAGCCGTAGCTTCCGCAGGACCCCACGAACCGGCGGAATGGAAGGTAAGGTCATCGGAACGGGTCTTCCAGGCGTCCTCAATACCATCCACAAAGGCCCAGGCTTCCTCAACCTCGTCGCGACGCGCGAAGAGGGTGGCATCCCCAGACATGGCATCCAGCAGAAGTCGCTCGTAGGCTTCCGGAGTGGCTTTTCCAAAGGATGTGCCATAATGAAAGTCCATCTTCACCTGCTCGATGCGCAGGCTGGAGCCGGGACGCTTGGCACTCATGCGCAGGGAGATGCCCTCATCCGGTTGGATCCTGATGACGAGAACATTCTGCTCCAGACTCTCCTCATTCTGGTTGAAGAGAACGCGGGGAACCGCCTTGAAGGTAATGGCGATTTCACTGCCTCCCTTGGGCACTCGTTTGGCCGTTCTGATAAAGAAGGGAACGCCTGCCCAGCGCCAGTTGTCGATGTTCACTTGAAGGGCCACATAGGTCTCCGTGGTGGAGTCCTTGGGCACGCCATCGGCATCACGATAGCCCGGCACCGGTTGGCCGTTGATGAGACCCTCCTTGTACTGGGCGCGGACGACATGCTTGAAGACATCGTCTCCCTTGAGCGGACGGAGAGAACGGAGGACCTTGACCTTCTCATCACGGATGGCATCGGCACCGAGGCTGGTGGGTGGCTCCATGGCCGTAAGGGTCAGCAACTGCAGTAGGTGATTCTGGACCATGTCGCGCATGGCGCCCGATTTGTCATAGTATCCGGCGCGGCCCTCGACCCCGAGCGGTTCCACCGCAGTGATCTGCACATGGTCGATGTGGTTGGAATTCCAGAGCGACTCGAAAATCGAGTTGGCGAAGCGCATGACCATGATGTTCTGCGCAGTCTCCTTCCCCAGATAATGATCGATGCGGTAGGTGTCGCGCTCGGGGAAAACTTCGTTGACGAGAGAGTTGAGTTCTTGGGCACTCTTGAGGTCGGTGCCGAAAGGTTTTTCGACAATGACACGCGACCAACTTCCCTCAACTGCCTTACTGAGTCCACTCTCACGGAGGTTGCTGAGAATGACCGGAAACTGATCGGGAGCGACGGCGAGGTAAAAGAGGCAATTGCCCCGCGTGCCGTGCTGTTGATCGGCTTCTTTGATCACATGGGCGAGATTCTTGTATCCATCCAAATCATCAAAAGAGCTCTGGTGATAGATGATGGAGGAGGCAAAGCTCTTCCAGAGATCGTCACTGAGCGGTGTGCGTGAGAATTTGCGTGCCGAGTTCTCCAGTTCCTTGCGGAACTCCTCGGTGGTTTTTTCACGTCGGGCAAAGCCGATGATGTTGATTGCTGGAGGAAGCGCTCCTTCGGCGGCCAGATTATAAAGCGCCGGGATGAGCTTACGATGCGTCAGATCTCCGGTTGCTCCGAAGATGACGAGCGTGCAGGGCTCGGGTTCAAGCCGATTGGAGATGCCCTCGCGGAGCGGGTTCTGGGTGAGTGGAGTTGCCGGATTCATGAAAATGGATCAAGGATGAAAGATTCGGGTCACTGCAAGAGAGCAAAGAGAGGGAGGATACTACTCTTCAGTGGCCGTCATGGGATTTTAATCAGTGTTTCCTTATGCAGCGTTCCCTTAAGGCCCTTAAGGAAGCGGGAACTGTGCTGTAAAGGCGGTGACTTTGCGACGCAGCTCCGCAAGGGCCGCCTCGTCGTGCCGTGCCTGAAGTCCTGCATGAATGAAGTCGGCGACCTGCATCATTTCCTCTTCCTTGAGTCCGCGTGTCGTCATGGCCGGGGTACCGAGACGGATGCCACCTGTCTTGGTGATCGGTTCGGTGTCGAAGGGAATGGCGTTCTTGTTAACGGTGATGGCTGCCTTGTCGAGGGCTTCCTGCGCCTCCAGACCATTAATGCCATTGGGTCGGAGGTCGACAAGGAGGACATGGTTGTCTGTGCCTCCGGAACTGATGGTGTAACCAAGCATGGAGAGGCGTGCGGCGAGAGCCTTGGCGTTGAGGACAATCTGCCGGGCGTACTGCTTGAACTCCGGCTGAAGTGCCTCGTGGAGACAGACCGCCTTGGCTGCGATCACATGCATGAGAGGGCCTCCCTGAACGCCAGGGAATACCTGAGCATCAATTTTCTTGGCGTACTGTTCCTTGCAGAGAATGAGGCCGGATCGGGGACCACGGAGACTCTTGTGGGTCGTTGTGGTAACGAAGTCCGCATACGGGATGGGGCTTGGATGGGCACCGCCGGCGACAAGTCCGGCAATGTGGGCCATGTCGATGAACAGATAGGCTCCGACAGAGTCAGCAATCGAGCGCAGACGGGCAAAGTCGATAGTACGCGGATATGCAGAGGCGCCAGCGGTGATCATTTTTGGCTTCACGGCCTCCGCCTGAACGGCAAGGGCTTCGTAATCAATGCGACCGTCGGCTTGTGAGACGCCATAGTGGACAACCTCGTAGAGTTTTCCGGAAAAATTGGCCTTGTGTCCGTGGGTCAGGTGTCCTCCATGGGCAAGATCCATGGTGAGGATTCTATCGCCGGGTTGAAGCACGCTGAAGTAGACGGCCATGTTTGCCTGACTGCCACTGTGGGGCTGGACATTGGCATGCTCGGCACCGAAGAGTTGTTTGGCGCGCTCAATGGCGAGTCTCTCGACGACATCAACGTGCTCGCAACCGCCATACCAACGTCGTCCGGGATAACCCTCGGCGTATTTGTTGGTGAGGCAGGATCCCTGCGCTTCCATCACGGCCTGACTCGTGAAGTTTTCGGAAGCGATAAGTTCGATGTGTTCAAGTTGGCGATGATGCTCGGCGGCAATGGCCTCGGCTATTTGAGGGTCTGTCTCGGCGAGCGGAAGTGTAGTGCGTTGTGTCTTGGGCATGGAATAGTTAAGAGGGTAAGATTGATCCACAAAAGTGAGGATTTGTGCCAGCGCGCTTTTTATGATGTCGCGGCAGTGTTTGTAGGAAGAGATTCCTTGACCGATCGGATCCGTCACATCTCCACCCGATCGGGTAAACTCACCAAGCACGCGAATCTTGGATTCATGCTCGGGAAAAAAGAGATTTAGCAATCGCTTGTGATCCCTGGTCATGGTGATGACATGCGTACAATTGGACAGGAGTCCTTCGGTGACCGGTTGACTGCGGAAGGAGTTCAGGTTGATTCTCTCCTCGGCCATTGTGCTCACCGCCTGCCCGGTGGCTCTCTCCCCACGCTGCGCACTGACTCCCGCCGAAAGTACGGTGATGTCATCCAACCTCATACGCTCCCTGAGAAAGTGCCTCATGAGCGCCTCGGCCATGGGGCTACGGCAGGTATTGCCGGTACAGACAAAGAGTATTGTCTTCACTGCAGACTCTCCTTTCCAAAGGGGTGGATACGCATGGCGTTTTACCTTAAGAGTTACACTCTTGAAGTCAATCCGCGGAATAACCCATTTGCTGAAAATGTTACGCAATTTTAATTAAATAAGTAACATTGCATAAAAAATGTTAGATAAAATATCCGCTGTAAGTGCTCGGGATGATTTTTTTAATGACACTAGGGATGTTCAGTGCTACATTTACCACTTAACTGATATGCAACGCAAAAGTGCTTTCTCCCGCAGACTTCCAGATCTGGTAACCGAAGAACTGGTAGCAGTTCTTTCAAAAAAAGGAGCCTCCTTTGAGTTTAAGCAACTCTTCGACATCATTCATGAGCGTCTCAAGAAGAGAAATGCAGCGAGTGGCGGGGAAGAAATGCTTCGACTTCGAGCCTACGAAAAACTCCAACATCTTGTTTCCCGTAATATGGTCAAGAAGACTGGTAAAAAATACAAGGGATTAGCGGCGCTTGCTAATGCTCTTGTACCTGCCGAGCCTATTCCCAGTAAGGCTGCCGCGGAAGCTGCCTGATTTTACAGGGTAGAATTTATTCTTTGCACGCGATGACGATCCAGCCACCCACTGGCGAATACGAATCACTGTTCATCCATGTGATTGTGGCGGTAGGTTTTGCCCTGACCACTTGGATTGGAAGTCTGCTCTTGGGACGTATCGGAAGACGCTACGGTGTCAAGGATGTGGCCTACGAGTGCGGCATGTTGCCTGAACCGGGTGCGCAACCGCGTTTCAGCGTTAAATTTTACCTCGTGGCGATGCTTTTCATCCTCTTTGATATTGAAATCGTTTTTCTCTATCCTTGGGCTGTGGTTTACCGTGAGTTCACTGCGATCTTCGGGGTGCAGATTCTCTGGACACTGACGAGTTTCACCGTGGTTCTGCTTGTCGGCTATATTTACGCCATCAAGAAAGGTGCGCTCGACTGGTCGCGCAACTGAGAAGTATTTTTTGACCATCGTTTAAAATCAAACGATGGTATCTTGACCTTGGAGTTCTATTCATTAGGATGACGGGCCAGTTTTTTAGGAAGGGTGGCTGAGCCCGGTCGAAGGCACTCGACTCGAAATCGAGCGTGGGGTTATTCCCACCGTGGGTTCGAATCCCACCCCTTCCGCCAACGCTCTAACGGAGTAAGATTTTTTAAGTGATGGGACGAGAGCCTGGGTTCGATCAGCAAGCCACGAGGTGGCAAATCTAGCGAGCAAAGCCTTTTGTGAATGGGAGAGACAATTCGTTAGAAGCAATCACAAGGAGTTAAGAACGCCTCTGCTGACTAATAACGCTGTTCCGGGAGTTGCTGCAGGCTTCTTGAGGGCTCCTAAAAACCTGCTCGTCAGGCCGCATCAATTTCCAAAGAGCAAGTAGGATTATACCCCATAGTGCCAAACAGGACTCAAAGGCATCTTGGTAACGGAGAGAATGCCAACCATCAAACGAACAAACTTATGAAAATCACAACTGCGACACGCACACTTCTTACGACATCCCTTTTTGCAGCAGGAGGTCTTCTGGGGCAAAGCACGAATCAGGGAAGATTGGCACAGGATTTTGATAAAACCAGTTTGCAAATTCAGGGAGATGCGAAAGATGCCAAGGACTATACTTTTTCCGAAAAAGATAAATTCACGAAGGCGATGAAATGTGACCTAGCAAAAGTGAATGAGAATATCGATACATTGGATGCAAGGATCAATACTGCTTCTGCATCAACGAAGGCCGAAGCTAAATCCAAACTGGATGCGCTCCGGGTGAAATCGAAAGAGTTGGGTAATCAGATTGATGCGGTTCCGAAAGCCACGGAATCAACTTGGGAAGGTGTGAAAACGGACACAAAAGATTCCTATAGCAAATTAAAAAGTGAGGTTGCCCACGAGAGGCAATGGATCAGCAAAAAAATTGGCGCATAATTTCTAGATCCAATTCTTAAGCCATGAGCCGAGATATTTTTCAAACACGCAAGACAGCAGTGCTAGATCGCCCGAGGGTAGAAGTAGTAGGTCAGGATCGAAGGATTCTGAAAAAGATCACAGAGCGTCTGACTAAATCCATCAATGTCGATGAATGGAATTATTATCATCGTATTGCAGGGACGGCTGATAAAAAGGCAGCCAGGGAATGCCGGGCTATTAGATTTACGGGGCGCAACCTCTCCGCAATTACCCAACCGACTGGGATACATGCCAGGCCCGATTCCTCCGCCGTAGTTGCAGGGAGTATTCATTTCGGAAGGACAAGTCGCTGCCCCGCGCAGAAACTTGCTTTAGGAGAGTATCTCTCCTGGGATGGGAAGTGCTTTACAGTTAGGGATGAGCAACAGTTTCACTCGATCTATAAGCATCAATGAATGTTCATGCTTCCCACAGAGTGAGTGGTGGTGTCCGGATTTCTGTTTTAAAATTGTGAAGCTCCTGATGATAAAAACCATAGCATGGGGTGTTCACCTTATTTCAAAAAACTTTAATCCCGTTTACAGCTTCTCCCATTAGACAAATCGTCTAATCATTAGTTTACCAAAAAACCAAATATTATGAATAAAACACTTACACTCCTTGCCCTCGTTCTGGCTACGGCGGCTACCTCGTTTGCGGGTTCCGCAGTCCAGGACTCCAAAAAAGTCATCGTTTCGCCCGCAGAAGGTTATCTCTTTAATGCCAATGAATGGCAGGTTGACGCTTATGCCGCTGGAGCGGCAGGAAGATTCAATCACCAGAAATATAACGGTATCGGCGGTGGTCTTGGTGTGAGCTACTTCTTCACCCGTTACTTTGGAATCGGAGTGGACGACACGCTGGGTAGCCTGAATGGCAACGGTCACGCCTACGACAACTTCAGTGGAAACCTGATTGCCCGTCTGCCTATTGAAAGCTGGCACCTCGCACCTTATGGTTTCGCAGGTGGTGGAGCAACCTGGGGCAATCATGCCACTGCAGGGAATGGTGATGCCGGGGTCGGTCTTGAATACCGCTTCACTCGTAACATCGGCCTATTCGTTGATTCCCGTTACCTCTATGGTAGCCACGCCCTCAACGAAACGCTCAGTCGCGCAGGTGTTCGTTTTTCCTTCTAAAATCTTTTAGAAAATCTGACAAAGACCCCGGAGAAAGCTTCCGGGGTCTTTTGTTTTACAGAGCGAGCGAAGCCAAGATTTATCCATAAGTTGCTCACAAGGAGCACAGGCTGAGAATTTGAAAATCAGGTTGAGGGGGCATGAGTATGTTTGAAGGAGTGCCTTCATAGCATTGAAAAGCAGCACGGCAGTTGCGTCGTCCAAAGGTACGGTCTTTCACGCGACAAGGACGTT
>Ga0302275_10003523_pt1 | contig 15796 bp, 10 predicted proteins | sample III_Bog_N2_2_FD_200229 | JGI IMG/M metagenome (GOLD analysis project Ga0302275, IMG submission 200229) | Peat permafrost microbial communities from Stordalen Mire near Abisko, Sweden - III_Bog_N2_2 | ecosystem: Environmental > Terrestrial > Soil > Wetlands > Peat | place: Sweden: Abisko...
GCTTGCGCATTGGTATGAGTAGAGGTGCCGCTATTCGTGCAGAAAGGTCCTGGTCAACAGCCTCGGGACTGAGCCAAACTACGACGTTTGCCTTCGAAGGCTCAATCAATCGCTACTACGACCCGACAACGGGGCAGTTTCTGAGTGTTGACCCACTTGTGGGCATTACCGTGCAAGCCTATGCCTACTCGGGAGATGACCCGGTGAATATGACGGATCCACTCGGACTCTGGGGATGGAACCCAATCTCCGATGTGGTTCAAGCCGCCACGGATGTAGGTCATGATGTTGCGGCAGGTGCAAATTGGGTAGCACATCATCCACTTCAAATAGCGGCGATAGTAGGTGGGGCAGTCGTCATTGTTGGTGCCACCGTTCTCACGGGCGGACTCGTCGATGTGCTGGTGGCTACTGCTTCAGGTCTAGTTGAGGAGGAGAGCACCATAGGCGGTCTCGAAGCCGTGGAACTCGCGATCCATGCGCCCTTCATCCTCGCACCAGGAATCACACTGGGAGCGTTAGGCGCTGGTTCGCTTGGGTGGGGAATCTACTCTTTGGTGGCGGACTCAAGCGGGGCGCGACAGGCTTGCCAATGAGCGACAAGAGATATCGTGGCCTCGAGATGCTCATGCGCATGTTCACTCGCATGGTGTACGTGGGCATCACCGTTGTGGCAACTGGCCTGATTGTTGGAGTGTTTCTTCGGGGTGCTGCCGAAGCGGTAGTGATCAGCGCTTGTGCGGGCGGTGGGGGCATGATGGTGTTCGCCGGATTGCGGGGTCAAAAGCGGAGCAGGATTGCTCTGGTGCGTCTTCGCGGGGACGACATCGGAGCATGAACAAACTCTTTAACAATGGTCTATTCATCAGCACCGATTGTTGTGGGCACGACACTAATCATCTACGGAGGGAGCAAAGTCAACACGTCCCCAATCTCAACTCCGGTTACTTGTAATGGTTGATAAGGATATTCGAGCGCCTCGATTGCCAAAGTACATCCATAGAGCAATCCTCATTAGCGCCATCGCAATAATTGCAGTCATAGTGTTTATAATTCAGGCCCTGCTTGGAGAGAATCCTGGCATCGCAGGAGCGATAGGTGTCCTTTGTTGCATAATTGGACTTGTCAATGTGGTACTTGGGTGGAGGTACGCGATCAAGACTGTCTCGAAAACCCGGAGGGAACAAGGGAAGAGTAATTCTCTGCCCAAAGAGTAGTTGCCAGCGGTCTGTCGACTCCAAAGGCCCTCTGTGCCAACTCCTGATTAACCCACTTCGAAGAGGAAGTAAATCGAAAGTGAATCATTTGATCAAGTAGCTGTGCGTTCTTCGACGAGATGTGTCAATACCTACGACAAAAGAAAGAAGTCATTACTTGCCATCAAAATTACCGCCGAAGAGTCTTAGTATGCTCGGAGGAGACGCGCTGTGCCGAATTGGAGCTGTATTAACGTTTGCCAGTGCCGTAGCAATTATCTATGATGTTGCAAGGTTAGAAATTGTGTTTGTGATTTTTGCCCTAGCCTCAATGTCGTCTTCATTCTTGGCATGGATTCTGGCGAGACTCAGATTCGGCGTTCTGAATTCAGCGCGTTCCAATCCTTCTCGTCGGAGCGCCCAAACCAGTTTGGTCACTTTACTATTTGTGACATCGCTGTTGTGTCTGATCTTGAGCATTGCGTGGGTCACCTTGTCGGTCCCGTATAGGCCGGGGTTCCAATGAAGCTCGAGATGGGCCCAACACCATTGAGACCGCTTCGTTAGGATTCGCCAGAATCGCAATTGGATCATGAGCGAAGACTCCCCACGGGATCTCGATCAAGACAGTTGATGGTTTGCCTTAACCACGGACGGCTTGAAGAAGACAATCGACCCGCCGGATGCTACTGTCCGAGTGAACTGGCCCTAGGAGCATGAATGGATCGCTTAAATTCTGGCAAAAAGTCCCACATACTTGAAGTTACCGAGTTGATGCTTTCTGGGATGGAAAGTAGCGAGGTGCACATTTCAGACGTTGCCAAATTGGCCAACGTCGGCGTCCCAACTGTTTATTACTACTTTGAGTCTCGGACTCAATTGATCGCGGAGGCGCAGGCATCGATTTATCTCAAATTGATTGAGCCGCTCCACGAGTTTCTTCTGAAGGCTGAAACGGCGATAGTTGACCAGGACGGAACTGCATTCTTGGCCGCTACTGGTGACAACTTCGTGATGGCGTGGTCGTACGGTCAACTCGAGGGCGGGTGGAAGATTGCCAAACTGCTACTTGACGTTTGGTCCGATCCTAAAACCCAACGTCGATTCTGCGAGTTGCTTGATGTTCAGTTGGAGCGATGGATCCGTGCGATTGAAAGCGCCAAGGAACTAGGGTGGATCAAGCCAGACGTTGACGCAATCGCGCTCATAACAGCGTGCTGGACTGGCTCAATGGGTCAGGCAATCTTCTCAAACTCAATCAAGTTGATTTACACGCCAGAGAGCATTCGTCAGTTCTTTGCGCAAGCGATAGAAGTGGAATCGTCGCGAACCGAAGTATGAGACGATTCTGGTGCCTTGTAGCGGGTCATCGTTCGTTTCGATATTGACAGTTCGCCATATTCCGAAGTGTCGGAACGTAGTGGCATGGCTGAGACCCGAACAATCAAACGTGGACTACTAAGGCAAGTCTGATTGGTTCCGCCGCGACTTCACAAGACGCGCTCCTGTTCAAATCTGCGATTTGGTCCTTGACCCGAATCACGTTTAAGAAGTTCGTTCGGTTGTGAACATCACTTACTTTCGATAAAGTGCCGCCAACAGATCCCAATAAATGTGAGCTATATGTCGCAGTAACTGGGTGTTTGGAATTGGGTGATGAGGTTGTGGACGCGGAATCAAATGGCGGCCAGGCGTTGGTGCTGTGGATGTAGCGAATGGATTGAGCTTTGCGATTGAAGTCATGTACGACCGCGACGAAAGGTTCCGTGAAGATCGTGGAGAGCATCTCTAGCGTCTCGCTGCGAGGAGCTTTTGCGGTCGCCCTCACAGTTGCCATGTCATTGGCAACATGTACGTCGGTTGGTGCATCCGAATCATCTTCTTTCAATTCCCATATGCCAACGAGCACTATGAAGCCGCGAGCGTCCACCAGGGATATTCCTCACACCGCAGTTGCCTCAATAACTTTGTTGAGCGTGTCGCCGCCGTCGCCCCAGGGAGCTGGTACGCCGATCACTCTGACCGCAACCGTGCAAACAATCAATTCAATAGTGCCAACCGGGACCGTGACATTTGATCTGGGAGGCGCGTCACTTTCGAATTGTACGAGTGTCGCCCTGTCAGTAGGTACGGCAACCTGCCAGACGACATCGTTGTTAGTGGGAAGTAACTTGTTCGTTGGGAATTACTCCGGCGACGCAAATTACTTGCCGTCTGGATCGAACCAGGTCAGCTTCGTTGGCACAACGGCGCCCGGAGCTCCGGCGAATGTGGGTATCACGTCACAAGGCGGCAGTATCACGGTCAAGTGGCCAGCTGAGGGTGCCTCGAACGGCTACCCGATTCTCGGCTACACCGTGACTGCAACCTGGGGCACACCAAGTCCTTCCGACACGCAGACCTGTACCGTCGCCCAACCGTCGAATCAAACTTCCAGCGTTCAATGTACAGTTCCAGGGCTACCTCCAGGGGCGTCCGTAAACATCAAGGTCACTTCGACGAGTCTGGGTGGGACCAGTGCTGCGTGGGCGAGCACAACGCCGACAACAATCGTGCTTGGAACGCCGTCAATCAACCTGACCGCGTCGCTCTCGGGCCCACAGAATTACGGCACGCCGGTGACCTTCATCGCGGGGCTTTCGCAGGGCACCACTGGCACCGTGCAGTTCGAGTCGTACAGTACGGTTTTCAATTCATCTACTGATACGTATGCGCCCACGGGCTCGCTCACCCTAATTCCTAACTGCAACCTTCGTACTGTTGTGTCGGGTTATGCGAGTTGCACGACAACCTTTCCTCTTGAAGGCACCACAACACTGGCAATCGAGGCGACCTACTCTGGCGACGCTAATTTCTTAAGTTTGACTTCGGCGCCACTGCTGTACAGCATCACGCAAGGATTGGGGAGCGCATCAAGTCCCCTTACGGTTACTTCAATCTACGGTTCGGCGAATGGGTACAGCCTGACGACTTCGGGTGGACTGACCGACGAACCAGTCACTTTCACTGCGGTTAACGGCACAGCGACAGGGTGCAGCGTAAGTGGTTCCAACCTCAGCGTGACTAGCGCAGGCACCTGCCTCGTCACTGCAAATCAAATCAGCGATGGGACGAACGTTGGTCAGACATCGAACGTCGCGACTGTCAGCTTGTTCTACGAGTACCCTGCCACGGAGGGCGTGGTTGGCTACGATTCAGTGCCCATTTATGGTGAAGTGCAAACCGGTACTACTACTACCTACGACGAGGAAGCAGTCTGCGTCGAGTACTCCGGGTGGTTTTGTGAAGCCTACGTTGACGAGGAAGTGCCCGTCACGACTCCGGTGTATACAGAGGAAGTAATTGGCTACAATTACTATTCGATTGATGGTCTCGTTTGCCAGTACGGCGGCCAGCTCAGCGGATCAAACTGTTTTATAACGAGTGGCACCCAGTCCTCCGTTGCGCTAGTGCCGCCTACTGACGTAACTGCCGTAGCGCAGGTGGGTAGTGCGGGCAGTGCGATCGTTAGTTGGACGGCACCCGGTTACAATGGTGGGTCAGCAGTCACCAATTTCACGGTGACTACCACTGACGTCACACAGGATTCTCAGAGTAGTTCGACTTGCTCGACGCCTCTGGATTCGTGCACGGTGACCGGACTCACGAACGGCGATTTTTACGTGTTCCAGGTTACGGCAACATACGGGAGTGCGACGTCGCCATCGTCAGAGCCATCGAACAGCGTTCGGCCTTCCAATGTGCCCGGTTCGCCGACCAACGTAGTGGCGACGGCCTACAACAGTTCGGCTCTCGTTACGTGGCAGCCCCCGTCGTCCAACGGCGGCCTTCCTGTTACTTCATATACGGTTACGGCGTCGCCCGGTGGCCTCACGTGTTCGACCTCCGCCGCGCTGGCTTGCGCGATCACGGGGCTTTCAAATGGTGTCCCGTACACCTTCACTGTGACGGCGACGAACGGGAACGGACCATCGACACCTTCGGCGGCCTCAAGTCCCGTGACGCCAATCGAGATTCCGGGAGCACCCGTGTCGGTGACGGCATCGGTGGGCAACGGCGCGGCCGTCGTTTCGTGGTTAGCACCCGCGCCTAACGGGAGCTCGGCGATTACCGGCTACACCGTGACCGCGTCGCCGGGCGGACAGACGTGTGCTACGACCGGTGCGACCACCTGCACCGTGATCGGTCTCACTAACGGGAACTCCTATACCTTCACCGTCACCGCGACGAATGCTGTTGGGACCGGTCCGGCGTCACAAGCATCAAACCCGGTGGTTGCGGCGAGTTCACCAATTGCTCCGACAGGAGCGAGTGCAGTGGTGGCTTCCTTGACTTCTGCCAACGTGACGTGGACAGCGCCTTCGAGTAATGGCGGTTCGCCGATCACCGGCTACACCGTGACAGCGTCGCCGGGTGGAAGGACGTGTACCACGACGGGTGCGCTGACTTGCACTGTGACTGGTCTGACGACGGGCACTTCCTATACCTTCACCGTGACGGCGACAAATGCTTTAGGAATAAGTTCCCCGTCACCTGCGTCGAATGGAGTCGCCCCGGCCACTGTGCCCGGGGCGCCCACTGGCGTCAATGCAATGGGTGGCAATCTGCAGGCGACGGTTACTTGGGTCGCGCCATCAAGCAATGGTGGATCAGCTATTACTGGTTACACCGTGACATCGTCGCCAGGAGGTTTCACCTGCACGACAACTGGTGCAACTACGTGCATCGAGACTGGTCTGGTTAACGGCACTTCCTATACCTTCAAGGTGACCGCCACCAATGCCGTGGGCACCGGCAGTGCGTCGTCGGCCTCGAGTGCAGTCGTGCCCGCGATCACCGTGCCCGGCGAGCCCACTGGCGTGACTGCGACGGGCGGAGTGAGCGGCCAATCCACTATTTCCTGGACTCCTCCTTCGTCAAATGGTGGTTCGTCTATCACGGCCTACAAGGTGCTGTATTCGTCGAATGGTGGGTCGACGTGGACCACGGCCACTACCTCCACTGCTTCTAGCCCGTTCACGCTCTACTCCGCGACGCAAGTATCGGTGGGCGAATACTCCGCGTGCGCCATAGTGAACGACGCCGCCAAGTGCTGGGGTTACAACGCTGACGGCCAGCTCGGCAACGGCTCGACGACTAACGCCACCAGTCCAGTCGCGGTGACCGGTCTGACCTCAGGAGTGACGGCCATTTCGGTGGGCGAATACTCGGCGTGCGCCATAGTGAACGGCGCCGCCAAGTGCTGGGGTTACAACGCTGACGGCCAGCTCGGCAACGGCTCGACGACTAACGCCACCAGTCCAGTCGCGGTTACCGGTCTGACCTCAGGAGTGACGGCCATTTCGGTGGGCGAATACTCGGCGTGCGCCATAGTGAACGGCGCCGCCAAGTGCTGGGGCTACAACAACGACGGCCAGTTGGGCAAAGGCTCGACGACTAACGCCACCAGTCCAGTCGCGGTTACCGGTCTGACCTCAGGAGTGACGGCCATTTCGGTGGGCGAATACTCGGCCTGCGCCATAGTGAACGGGTTCACGGATTGTTGGGGTTACAACGCTGACGGCCAGTTGGGCAACGGCTCGACGACCAATTCTTCAACGTCCGTCCTGGCAATCCCCGGGCTCGAGAATGGTGTTTCGTACATTTTCGAGGTGGCCGCCATCAACGCGGTGGGTACGGGCGCGTATTCCAATCCATCCGCGGCGATGACGCCATGACTCTGTTTACACGGGTGTCACTTTTAATTCACCGAGGTACAACTGGATGCTGCAGCGGGTCCTATGGAGTGGTTAAACACTGTCGTGCTTCTACCGTGGTAAGTCGCTCTTCAAGATGTTGGAGTACCGGTTCAGGCAAAACCAACTGCAAGTGGGCAAACAGAGCCAGGGATGGGATTCGGCGTCGATCCAACGTTGACGCAATATTGACGAAGGGACTCATATGAAGGGCGCGAGTTTAGACCGTCCGGCGAAGGCCATTTTATCACCGCGGCGCAAATCTGTGCGGCGTGGAAATAGGTTTATCGCCGTGTCGGTGGCTACCGCACTGCTTTCGATTTCGGCCGTCTCGGCTGTAGCGTTCGGCGCGCTCAAATCACCCGCTTCACCTTCAACGGTCAATGCAAGGGGCGGAGCGACGGTTCGTTGGGTGGTGCCTCACGACCAATTTGGTGCTCCCACGGTACCCATACCCGGTGGCGCGTCAGGTACTTCGGGTGGCCTTAATTCGGTGTCGTGTCCTACGTCCACGTTCTGCGTCGCGGTGGGCGCGGATAGCGACTCTAATGGTGTCGCCTCAACGTCCAAGAACGGAGGTACGTCGTGGAGCCAGGTCGCGCTGGCGTCGGGAGAACCCGATCTGAACGCGGTTGATTGCGAGAGCGCGAGCCAGTGTGTGGCGGTCGGAACGGGAGCAATCGTACGTACAACCAATGGAGGAAAAAAGTGGACTTCCTATGCCGTGCCGACGAGCGACACCACGTTGCTCGGCGTCAACTGTCCAAATTTAACGACGTGCGTGAGCGTGGGCGTCTCGCCGTCAGAGGTTGGTCCGTACGCTGGGGAGGTACTCGACTCCACTGACGGCGGATCGACGTGGACTGCTGCGTCGTTTCCGCAGTCCGCCGGGGCGATGGGCGATGTTGACTGCCCGACGTCGACATTTTGTGTGTCGGTCGGCGCGTCGATCCTCGTTAGCAACGATGGGGGAAAGGATTGGTCAGCCCGTTCGGTCAGCGGCGGAACGGGAGTGCTTCGAACGGTGTCGTGCCGTTCTGCGACGACGTGCGTCGCGATAGGTCCAAATCCGGCCGGAGCCCAAGATTCGACTGCGGCCGCGTACGAGGTCATTACTACTAATGGCGGCGTCTCGTGGAACTCGATGACGATGCCCGCGGGTACTGCATCGCTCGACACGTTGTCCTGCTCAACTGGGTCGCTGTGCGAAGCAGCAGGCTCTCCGCTCAAAGGAGACAGTGCACCGATCTACCTGAGTGAGAATGGAGGAACGTCGTGGAGTGTCGATGGAGGTGCGCCCTCTTCGGTGAACAACGTCAGCTCCGTGAACTGCACTTCGACAGCGGGCTGCGTCCTGGTCGGTGATTCTGGTCAGGGACCGGTCGCGATAACGAGCAACTCCGGCGGCGTTTTCAGTAATCATCCCGTGGGATCGCTCGTCAGGTCAGCGAAGGATGTTTCGTGATGCGAAGGTTTTTTATCTTCCGGTACGCAGCGTGGGTTTTCGGCGCAGGCCGGTCGCCATTCAGCGTTCGCCGTCTTGTCGTGGTCATGGTGTCGCTGTCGGCGATGATGGCGACGTCGATTCCGGCCATTGCCGCAGGAGCGAGTACGGCGGCGCCGAGTCGCATTTACGTTGGCCAGATCTTCAGCATTGGCGAGACAGTATCGTCAGCTTCAGGTGTCTACTCGGCGACCATGCTGTCGAAAGGCGAGGTGCAAATAAAGAAAGACGGTCGCGTCGTATGGAAGAGCGGAGCCAGCCTTCGCTCAAGTCACGTCTTTTCGAGCGCTGCGAGCGGAGGACTGAAAATCGTCGCCTCGAAGGTATTCTCTCATCGTCAGGCTCACGCCAAGAAGATTACCCCGTCGTATCTGACAGTGCTAAACAACGGTGACCTCGCGCTGATCGCCAAGTCGGGCATCCCGATCTGGCAAGTTGGCCGCCAAGCCCACCTCGCCACGTCGTCATCGATCTATACGCCTGGAGAACTCTACGGAAGCTCCAACCCTTCGGCGGTGTGTTTCACGTGTGAGGCGGTAAATGTCACAGGGTCGGCGCCCCCCTCGAATACCCTCGACTCAGGAACGCAGGTCGATAACCTGACGGGCGACTTCAACACGTCGCTCGATCTCTTCAAAGCCCCCGCGATTGGGGGAAGTCTTTCGTTGTCCTTGAGTTACGACGCGCAGCTGGCGCAGTCCGAGTTGATCAGCGGATCGGCGCTCCCCCTCTTTGGGTACGGTTGGAGTTCGAATCTCACGACTTCAATCACGAGCTCACAAAACGGCTCAACGCCCAACAGCACCGAAACCGTCAATCAAGGCAACGGATCCGAAGTGACCTTTAGCCAGTCCGCCGTCGGTGGCACGTCCACTGCCTGTGAGACTGCGGGATCTTCACCATCGGGGGACTACCCGAGTACCGCCAAGTATACGGTCGTCGGGTCGAGCAATCAGTGGTGCGCCCTCTCGAGCGTGCAGGGCCAACTTGGTGAAGTGAGCTCGACTGGTCTCACTTACGAGACCAACGGTGGCCAGAGTATCGAGGACTTCGCGTGGAATGGACAGCTCGCTGAGATCACGACGCAGGCCGACTCATCGAGTCCACCGGTGCAAGGAATCTCCCTCCTCTATCACGTCACGGGCGGATCGCCGGTGACGACCACGACGGGTGTAGCCCTGAGCCAGCAGTGCCCGGTCGGCGCCACGTGTGACATTGCCTATTCGAGTGATGGTCGCTCCATCGTGGAAGCGCTGAATTCCTCGGGTTTGGTCACCACTGTCATTAACCCGGCCGGCGCACAGTACTCGTTGCACTATGACACGGACAACAACCTGCTGAGTGTCGTCGAACCAGTGACCACATCGTCGACGAGCACGTGGAACTACGTGTACTCCGAGTCCTCTGGCTATCCGTTCACCAGCAACCTTGTCGAGATCTATGACCCCGACGCGACCGTGGCAACGCCCGCGCCGCTCGTGGCGGGGGCGTCACACTCCACGACCATCACGTACTACGGCTCGAATTCTCCCACCGAGAACATGGTCGAATCCGTGGCCGACGGTGTTCTCGTGCTGGGTGAGCCCTCGACCACGACCTACTCGTATTCACAAGAGTGCGCACCGATACCCTCGCAGCAAACTGACCCGTGCCTAAATCAAGGTGTCACCCAGGTGACAACCGTTACCTACCCGGCTGAAACACCGTGTCCCACTGGAAGCTGCACTTCTCCGAGTCCCCAATACCCCGTGGAGATTGACCAGTACAGCGCGGGGATTGAAACGTCCTCCCAACTCGGCTCCACGTCCAATTCAACGGAAAACGAGACGTGGCTCTTCAACTGGAACTTCGGCAACGGGACCGCCAACACCTCAGAGGTCATCACGTATCCCAATACGCTGCAGAGCGCAGTACCGCCTAGTTCGCAGGCGCCGACGGCAACGATAATTAGTGATCCGGCGGGTAACATCATTTCGACGACCAATGCTCTGGGCGATGTGGCGACCTCCGCGTATAACGACGTGGGTGGCAATAACCTGCCTGAGCTACTTTGGAGTTTCCCCGGACCAGCCTCGTCCTCGTCCACCTCGGCTCCTCCCGGATCGTGGACGTATAGCTACAACGCTTATGGTCAGGTCGAAACGGCGACTGATCCTTTGGGTAATACGACTACGTATGGCTACTACCAGAACGACTCTCTCTTGTGCTACGTCTCGCCGCCGTCGGTGGGTGGAAATCCCGAGCTTGCCTGTGCCAGCTCATCGCCGTTGTCGGACCAGGGTGCGGTGGGCGCGCCCGCTGGGTCTACGACGTACTCCTACGACGCCCAGGGCGACGTCGTTGCCACGACCGTCGACTCCAATGATCCAGCACCCGGTGCGGACCCTCAGACGACGACGGCCCTCTACGACCCGTTAGGCAACGAACTTTGGTCTATTCCCTCATCGGGACAGGCCTTCGCGCAAGGCCCCACCAATCCGTATGCAACCTCTGCCGTCTATTCACTCGCGAGTGTTCCGCTCACGGTTACGGGACCAAACGAGGGAACAACGTCAACGCCCCTCAATAAGGTGACGAACTACACCTATGACGCGGCCCTCAACGTGACTGCGACGGCGACGGCGACGCCCGCCGTAACAACGACGACGACGGTTTACGATGGCGATAACCGAGCTTGTTATTCGGTCGTCTCGTCGTCCATAGTTGCGGGCCTCTCGTGTACCTCGGTCTTGCAGGCCGGTGCCACTGCAACCTCCTACGTTCCGGGGAGTTTGGCGACCGCCACGGTCACGGACGCGAACGGAAACACGACGTCTTACTACTACGGGGACTTGGCTTACCCCACGTCTCCTACCGAAGTTGTCGACCCGATTGGGAATGAGATTACATATAACGCGTACGACGACCTAGGAAATCTCTGCCTTACTGGTGACCAGCCCGACAGTGCGCAATTTAGCGCCACGCAATGTTCGGTGACGGCGGGTGACACCGCGACGACGTACAATGCGCTCGGATCGTCCGTAACCGTAATCAACCCCAACGGCTCGGGCGATGACGAGATCACGAATTACTACGACGATCCGGCCTACCCAACAAATGTGACTCGAAGTGTCAATAAATTAAACGAGGTGACTGACTATACCTACGACGCCGACGGGCGACTGTTGACCACGGTGAATCCGGAGCAGACGACTACTTCCAGTCCTGTTTCGTCGGCGGAGACCGTCTCGTACAATGCGAATGGCGAGATCTGCTCGAGGGTGCCTACGTCCAACATCTACCCGTGCGGCGAGGGCCCCGCAGTTCCTGGCGTGAGTGAGTACACCTATAACGATGCCGGCGATCTGATTTCAATGAATGACAATGTCGGTAGTCCCGCAACACCTAGCCAGTGGGATCAAACGACAACGTACCTTTATTCCAACGGCCAACTGGTCAGTTCAACTGACCCCAACGGCGCGACCCTGTCCTACCTGTATAACTTTGCGGGTCAAGTTTCTTGTGAGGCGTACCCCGTGAGCTCGGGAAGCTCTTGCGGGTCGGCGAGTGCGCCGACCACGCCGTCAGCGACGAACACGATCGTCACGCGGTCCTATGACTCGTTGGGACGCCTCAACTCGACGACAGACTGGCTTGGCAACACCACGTCGTATTCCTATGGCGACCCAAATGATCCAAGTGCCGTGACGAATATCAACTATCCGACAACGACGAACATGGAGGCCACGTACTCGTACGACCATGCTGGGAATCTCACTTGCCTCTCGGTTGGTTCCGCTTCTTCCGGCTCAACGTGTGCTCAGTCGGGATCGTTGTTGAATGACGCGTGGACCTATAACCGCGACGAACAACTGCTTACTTCTTCGATAGACGGCTCGATGTCGCAGCCCGTTACCTACAACGGCGACAAGCAAGTGACGTCCGCTACTAATCCTGGGACAGCGACCAATAACGATACCTACCAATTGGCAAGTAACGGCGACATTGCGAGCGATGGGTCTCCGAACGGGCAGTTCAACAACTTCACCTATAACCAGGGTGATGAACTGTGCAACGAGGTGACTGGTGCTTCATCGAGTAGCTCGACAGCTGCGTGCGTTGGGACGTTGGGGAACGGCCAGAGCGGCAGTAACTTCACCTATAACTTAAATGGCGAACGGACGAGTTCGACGGCCTACGTTTCAGGGACTGCGGGCGCGACGACGAATTACAGTTGGAACTCGCAGGGCGAACTTTGTGGCGTTGGGCCTGCGAACTTGGCCTGTGGTATGACGCCAACGAGTGGAACATCGTACGGCTACAACGGAATCGGCTTGCGCACCGAAATCTTGACATCGACGTCCTCGACGCACTCGACGTGGGACACGGTCAGCGGTGGCTCGCTACCCCTTGATATCAATGATGCCACCACAACCGCCGGTTCAACAACCAATACCAGTTACCTTTACGGGAATCTCCTCTTTGGCGGTACGGCTCCGGTAGAGCAGATAACGTCTAACACTTCGGGATCGACCGCGGTATTCTTGATTTCAATTCCGAGTGGAGTGCAGGGTGTGATGAGTTCGACGGGTTCGCTTCTTGAGTCAGCGGTGTACTCGCCCTATGGAACTCAGTACTTGGAATCGAATACGGCGGACGTTACGCCTTTCGGATTCCAAGGTGCCTACGCTGACGCGACTGGCCTAATTTACCTAGTCAATCGCTATTACGACCCTTCGACCGATCAGTTCCTCTCGGTCGACCCGGACGTGCAAGAGACGGATCAGCCGTATGCGTTTGTGAATGATGATCCACTGAATGCGACGGATCCGCTGGGGACTATGTTCGTCCTGGTGCAAGGTGAGACTGACCAAAACTCAACCACGTTAGGTGCGAAAGTGGATGCGATCCTTGCAAAAAACAATCAAGCTTACGTCAAACAAACAGAGATACAAGAAGCAAAAAAGGCGGTGAGCGCCTACGTGAAAGCAGAATCGAGTTATAACGCATGTATTGCTCAAGCCAAAGGTATTGCAAGAGACACCATTCCAGCAGGGGCAATTGGCGCGGTGGCAATACCAGGACTTCATGCTGCGTTGGAGTTGATGAAGAGAATTGGCAAAAGTCCTGCTGAAGTAGCCGGCGAAGATCCGGAAATCGGCGTCCCTGTTGTCATCATCATTGGACCAGCTGTCATAGTCGGTGCAGGTCTAGCCGCCTTGATTCGTGCAGCCCTGTGTTGAAATAGCTTCTCATTGACAATTTCAGCGCATCGTTCGGAGAGGAAGGTAATCAGAGTTTCAAAATTCAGCAAGGTCGCAGAAGGTTGCCTTCGGAGTGTGCATCTATATTTGAAAGGGGCGGCGGATGGTAGAACATCGGTACCTGATTAGATTGTTGCCAGTTTTTGTCGTAGTCGCCAGTGTCGTGAGTATTGTGCTAATTCTTGGTCATAATGCGATTAATAGTTTTCAAGAGTGGGTATACGTTGGCGCTTTCACTTGTATGTTCGTTCAGTTGATTCTGTACGCAATGTTTGTTGCCATATTGCGTACTGCGAAGAGGCAAAGGAAGTCAACTTACATTGGTGCATTTCGTCTTGGTGGTTTTCCGTGGTTGGCATGGATTGTATATTTGGTGGTTCGTGCAACAACCTCTTATCCAGATCGGCCAAATATTTCGCAATCTCTTGCTTTCTTTCTAATGTGTTTATCGGTTTCGTTATTGGCTTCTTGGTGGAGACTTTCTTCTGTGGTCCTAAAGCCTTTCTTATCGTCTCAAATTCGACCGAGGCACCGCTGATACCGGAGACTCCTTGAAGAAGATCAAAATTCCGAACGCGTGTGTCGGCAATGGAGTGCGCTGCATGGCACTGTATGAAATGCCTCGTGCCGAGAGGGCCCGATTCGTTCTTGGACCTTAGCTTCCTATCTTGAAGTGGAGATCAATGCGAAGAATGGAACTGGCGGATATAGGACATTAGATTGTCGATGTGGCATTCTTGAATGAGAGCCAGGGGTCCTCTCGTAAATTTTTGCCAATGACTTCCTATCCGGCGGTCCAACCTCGTACGTGTACTAACACGCAAAGTGTGGTTCGATAGACCTCATCACGAAGCGACTCTGAGTCATGCACTATTTCGTTTGCGTCTACATGCCCAATCTGAAGTGGACCCCGGATCTTGAACACTCGGCGAGAACTACGCGAGTGGCTTGGTTGGTCGCTCATGCAGGTACGCAGTGCGACTGACGTCCTGGTCGCGCTCGAGTACCTTGTGGTCGCGGGCGGGGGACGTGGACGCTGTCGCACCTACCGTCTGGTTGGTGCGGTGGTGCCAGTTGGTGCGGGGCCCGCACCAACTTCTTCGGCGTCGTCATCAGGAACAACGACCCAGTTGGTGGCGTTGGTGCCCGATTTGTCGTGCGAGCAGAAGAACGCCCACGTCGTAGCGGCATACGAGAAGGTGAGCCAATGAACGCCCTGGACCACGCCATTAACGACTACCTCACCTACCTGGCCTCCCACGGTTACGCCACCACTACCGTGCGTGGGCGGCGTTACCACCTGGACGATCTCGCACGCTTCCTCGAGGCGCGCGACGTCACCGATCCGCGTGGCATTACCCCGTCGCTTCTCGAGTCCTACCAGCGCCACCTCTTCCACTACCAGAAGGCCGACGGGACCGCACTCTCGTTTCGCACCCAGGCCCAGCGCCTCGTGCCGGTGAAGGGCTTCTTCTCCTACCTGGCTAAATCCGGCGCGATCGGTTTCGATCCCGCGCTCGGACTCACGCTTCCCAAGACCGAACGTCGTCTGCCCGAGGCGGTCTTGAGCGTCGAAGAGGTTGAGGCGGTCCTCGCCGGACCCGACGTGACGACGCCGCTCGGACTGCGCGACCGGGCGATCCTCGAGGTGTTCTACTCGTGCGCGATTCGGCGCATGGAGTTGATCAACCTAAAGGTCGCAGACCTGGACGTTTCGCGAGGCTCTCTCTTCGTGCGCCAGGGCAAGGGCGCTCGCGACCGCTTCGTGCCCATTGGTGAACGGGCCCGCTACTGGGTGGCGCGCTACCTACACGAGGTGCGACCGGGGTTGGTGCGCGACAACCGCCAGGCGACCCTGTTCCTCTCGGTGACGGGGCTGCCGATCCTGAGTGACGTGCTCACCCGGTCGGTCGGCGCCTACGTGCGCGCCGGCGCTGGAACTAAGAAGGGCAGTTGTCACCTCTTTCGCCACACGACGGCGACCTTGATGTTGGACGCCGGCGCGGACGTGCGCCACGTCGCCGAGATGCTCGGGCACCAGAAGCTCGACACGACCATGCAGTACACGAGGGTGTCAATGGCGAAACTCCAAGAGGTGCACGCGAGGTGTCACCCGGC
>Ga0302275_10003532_pt1 | contig 15763 bp, 12 predicted proteins | sample III_Bog_N2_2_FD_200229 | JGI IMG/M metagenome (GOLD analysis project Ga0302275, IMG submission 200229) | Peat permafrost microbial communities from Stordalen Mire near Abisko, Sweden - III_Bog_N2_2 | ecosystem: Environmental > Terrestrial > Soil > Wetlands > Peat | place: Sweden: Abisko...
CGGCGGAACTCCGGCGTCCCTCCAGGACGCACAACTTCCTTGGGTACGCGCCCAGCCACTTCGTAGCTGGCTAATATCCAGTGTCGCTCCGCGACTCCTGCGGCTTGAACCCGGACAACGTCGAGTATTTTCTTTCGCCCTCCGGGCTTGATGGTGGCATCCCTGCATCAGAAGCGAGTCTAGCAGGGTTCGGGGAAACCGGGTTGTTAGCGGCTAACGCATTGCGCACTTTTCCGGCATTTATTTTCAAAAATGCGTTAGCGGCTAACAATGGGAAAGGCCGAGAAGCTAGAATTTAGAAGCTGGAAGTTAGAATTTCACGCAACCTGCCGACAGGCAATGAGTTGCGCTTGGGCTAACCGCGAAAGAACAGGCGCTTTAACGAAAAACAAAGGGGTTTTGCGGGTTTTGACGGGCAACGGAGCCAGGCCGCCCCGCTGGGGCTGGAGGTCGATGAGGAGTCGACGGGCTAAAACAGCTCGCTCCGCTGGAGCTACCCCAACCCTGAAGGAAAGGGCCCGGTAAGGGCAGCACATCAGGTTGCGGATGGCGAATTGCCTCTGGGTTGGCGTCGTCAATCCATTGGTATTCCCTCAAAATCCACTCGCCAGCACGCCAAGTTACTTTGCGGTCTCACACCCGCTCCAACCGGGTGCTTCTTGACACTCGGATTCGCGGTTCCTGAGCGTGGTCCGGTCTGGATATTTCCGCCCCATTACTTTTCCCCGCTGGCGAGGAGGGTTTGGAAGTGCGGGGGCTGCTCTTCGGTGGCCACAATGCTGATCTCGATCTTCTTGAAGCCGGCCTCCTCCAGCCAGCGGTGCAGGTCGCCCTCGGCAAAGCCCGGCCAGCGGTCGCCGTAAAGTTCGTGCGCCTTGTCGAAGTTGTGCTTCAGGAGGTCCAGCAGCAGAATCAGACCGCCGGGCCGCAAAATCTTGTGCGCGCCGCGCAGCGCCTGGGCGGGGTTTTCCGCATGGTGCAGGGCCTGGCTGAGAATCACCAGGTCCATGGTGCCGGGTTCGATGGGCGGGTTTTGGAGGTCGCCGTGGCGGAATTCGAGGTTCTTCAGCCCGTTCTTTCTGGCTTTGGCCGCGCCGAATTCCACGATCTTTTCGGAGTTGTCCACCGAGATGACTTTTTTGCAGCGGCGGGCCAGCAGTTCGCCCAGCAAACCCTCACCCGCCCCGAGGTCCGCCACGACCAGCGGCGGCAGGATGCGCAGGAGCAGATGCCCGAAGGCCTGCCAGGAGCGACCGGGGCCATAGACGCGGTCGAAGCGGCCGGCGACCTGGTTGAAATAGACCTGCGCCTGCTCTTTGCGCCGGGCGAGGACGCGTTTGAGGTTGATCTGGTCGTGCGCCTGTTCGGGCAGTTCTTTTGCGCCGCGGATGGCGAGCTGGATGAATTCGCTGGCGACGGAATCGGCTTGGGGATTGAGTTTGTAGAAGGTGCGCTTGCCGTCGCGGCGGGAGGTGACCAGTTCGCAATCCGCCAGCAGGCCCAGATGCGTGGAGATGCGGGATTGCCCCAGGCGCGTGATTTCCTGCAATTCGGCGACGGAGAGTTCCTCGCGCTCCAGCAGGGCGACAATGCGCAGGCGGGTGGGATCGGACAGGGCCCGGAGGGATTTCAGGGTGGAGGACATAAATTTTTAATTGAGCGTGGGGATGGTCCAGACGGCGTCATCTCCCGTCCAACGGGATTTGCCTGCCTTGCCGCCATCGTCGGTGGCGTCCAGGCTCACGCTCCAAACCAGGCGGCGTTGGGGCGAGTACAGGAGCGGTTCGCCGGAAAACGGATCCGTGGGCACGGCGGGCAGGATTTTCTCAGCCACCAAATCGGATAGGTTGGCGGGCAGGATGCCTTTGCGATGCTCGAAGATCAGCAGGGCCAGCACGGCGCGGGTGGCGGCGCGTTCGGTGCGGTTTTTGAAGACCTTGTTGTCGCTGCCAATACCAGCGATTCCAAAGGAAGAACAATCCAATATTCGTCCCATGGGGTTTTTGAGTTCCAAGTAGGCTGCCCGGGCACGTTGGGCAGCCAACCGGCTTAGGGGAAGGGGTTCCTTTTCCACCAGCTTCATCAGGGGGGAAATTTCCTGCAAGAGATTGCTGTGATTTAGATCATAGTCTGTCTCCACAGCACCACTACGGTCCGCCCAAGAGGAACAAGCATTGGTCCGATAAATCCGATAATGGCGTATGACTTCTTCAAGGTCGGCTTTTTGATCAAACGGCAGGGGATGCATTTCCACCAAGGTGGGATTCAACAACACCCTGGCGGGTCTTTGACAGTCCTCTGGAAAGAAAATTGATGAAAGCGAATTGGTTTCTAATAGCTTGGTCCATTTCACTGCCTCTTGATTGACATCAAGGTGGTGGTTGTATTGATAGGCAAACTCGACCCGGAGCACGGCGGCGTAAGTATTGGTTTCGGAGTCCAGAGTCGGCAGATCTTTTAGCAATTGTTCCAAAATCGGCAGCGGAGCAGCTTTTCTTGCTGCCAGCCGCAAGATGGCGTCCTGGATGAAGGTCCGCACCCGGCAGGCCACGAGATAATGAATCAGGGTTGAATCGCCCTCGACACTCATTTGCGACAGGTGCAAACAGCCTTCGAGCAACGAGGTGGCCGCATCAAACTGACTGTGCTCCGCCATTTGGTCGGCGGTCAGCAAGCTCGCCTGCGTTAGATAAGAAAAGACGGCCATCTCCGGCTGCGGCTTTTCGGCGTCGCGTTCCGGCCACTGGGCCTTGGGCTTGGCGAGGCTGGCACGGAACAGTTCCAAGGCTTCGTGATTGCGCTTGAGCCAGTTTTGCAGGGCGGCCATCTCGTCCGCCGTCGGCTTTCGCGCTTCGGGGGAGTAGCAATACTTGAGAGACTCTTTGACCTTTTCGTTCGGGGCCACATATAGCTCCGCCGCGCGCCGCCAGAGGAGGAAGGCATTTTGCTCGGCTGGAACGGCCTGGAAATCAAAGCGCAGGTCCTCCGGCAACGGGGGCTTGCCCGTCGCCGGGGCGGGCGAGGCGGCCGCCAGCCACGTGGCGAGGCAGTACAGCCAGAGGGCCAATGGGAAAACACCCCATGAAAAGAGGAGGGCAAATACGTTCGAATGCGTTCTTGAATGGCCACGGCACGCAGGTTTGGAAACCTGCGCTACGAGGTGGGAATACGTGCGTGTCAGCACGGGAATTGTTGCGCGCTTACAGCGCTTGATTGCCATTGTGGCACCAGACCCAGGGCGTTGCCCTGGGCTGTCATGGGGCGGCCTTTCAGGCCTTTTATTGGCATCGTCAGCGCGCAACCCTGGGCTGAATGATGGAACGCCGTTGGCGTGCATGCCGGGAGGTCGGCCGAATTTGAAAGCCGTCGGTTTACCATCAGCAGAACGGATCCGCAACTGGTCGGGAATGCGACGTTGGGAAAAATCCGCACCCGCTGGTGGCAGGCGCGGCGCGCACGGAGTGACGCGCCCTACCGCGATGGGCGCGCGGCAGGTCCGTTCGATTTCATTGCCCACTTCGGTGTTCGGGTTGAACGTTTGCGCAGAGCGGTCTGGAAGCGTCCAGGTTGCCAAAGTGGTTGCGCGCTTACAGCGCTTGATCCCGATCATGGTGCCATACCCAGGGCGTTGCCCTGGGCGGTCATATTGCGGCCTTTCAGGCCTGCCATGCATGGTCTTTGCCGATTTCACTCTGAAGGACTCATTCTAGCCAAGGCGGTTCCGGGAATCACGCCAGCAATCAAACTTTCACCGTCAAACATTTTTTTCAAAACCGTTTGACGCGGCTGAAAAAAGTTATATCATCAAATCTTGATACGTCAATATGTTGTTGGCGACAAATTGAAACCCATTATGAGCAACCGATACATTTTTTCTTCCGAGTCCGTCGGCGAGGGCCATCCGGACAAAGTGGCGGACACCATTTCTGATGCCGTGCTGGACGCCTGCTATGAACAGGACTTGTACAGCCGGGTGGCTTGCGAATGTTATGTGAAGTCCAACATCGCCATCATCGGCGGGGAAATCACCACCAAGGCCAAGCTGGACTTTGTGGCCATCGCGCGCCAAGCCATCCGCGAAATTGGTTATGTCAACGACGACGACGTGTTTCATGCCGACAAGGTGTTCGTGAACGTGATTGTCACCCAGCAGTCGCCCGACATCGCGCAGGGCGTGGACGCCCGCAAGGCCAAGGGCAAGAAGACCGCCAAGCAGGGGGCCGGCGACCAGGGTTTGATGTTCGGCTACGCGAGCAATGAAACGCCGGAATTGATGCCCGCGCCGATCATGTTTGCCCACCGCCTCGGCCGGGAGCTGACCCGGATCCGCAAGAGCGGCAAGGTGGCCTGGCTCCGGCCGGACGCGAAGTCCCAGGTTTCCGTGGTGTATGAGAACGGCAAGCCCGTGGCCATCTCCAACGTGGTCATTTCCACCCAGCACGCGGCGGATGTGGAGCACGCGGAGATCGAAAAGTTTTGCATTGAGAACATCATCAAGAAGGTGCTGCCGGGCAAGTTGCTCACGCCGCAGACCGAATTCTTGATCAATCCCACCGGCCGTTTCGTGGTGGGCGGGCCCCAGGGCGACACCGGGTTGACGGGCCGCAAGATCATTGTGGACAGCTACGGCGGCATGGGCCGGCACGGCGGCGGCGCGTTCTCCGGCAAGGACCCGACGAAGGTGGACCGCAGCGCGGCGTACATGGGCCGCTGGGTGGCCAAGAACGTCGTGGCCGCGAAGCTCGCCGACAAGTGCGAGGTGCAGTTTGCCTACGCCATCGGCCATCCTGACCCGGTCAGCGTGCATGTGGAGACCTTCGGCACGGCCAAGGTGGAGGATGAGAAGATCATCAAAGCCGTCAACAAGGTGTTCAGCTTCCAACCCTCGGACATCATTGAGCAGCTCGATCTGCGCCGTCCGATTTACAGCAAGACCACGAACTACGGTCACTTCGGCAAAACCGACAAGGATCTGACGTGGGAAGCGGTGGACCGGGTTGAGGCGTTGCTGAAGGCAATTTGAAGCAAAGGTTGAAGGTTTCAGGTTGAAGGTTTCAGGAAGAAAATGCGTCCGGAAACCTTTCAACCCTGAAAACCGGATTCCGCCCTTTAGCCATGCCCTACCAATCCTTCGAGAACCTGGATGTTTGGAAACGCGCCTGCCGGCTGGCGGTGGAGATTATCAAAGCGTTTTCAAAAACCAGCGAGTATGCCTTGAAGGATCAGATAACGCGCGCTGCCATTTCAGTTCCGTCCAATATTGCTGAAGGATACGAACGCGATAGTCGCCTGGACGTGATTCGCTTCCTGCGCATCGCCAAAGGCTCGGCAGCGGAACTGCGAACCCAGTGTTATCTGGCTTTGAAACTTGACTTGCTGCCGCATTCGCAGTGTCAGGATTTTATCCAAGAATGCAAAGAAATATCCGCGATGTTGCAAGGCTTGATTCGCGCCCGCAACCGCCCCCCTGAAACCTGAAACCTGCAACCTGAAACCTATTTAAATTATGGCCAAAACTAAAACCAAGACCAAAAAAGCCGATTTCGCAGTAAGAGATCTTTCCCTCGCCGAATGGGGCCGCAAGACCATTCAGGTGTCCGAGCATGAAATGCCCGGCCTCATGGCCATCCGCAAAAAGTACGGCCCGCTCCAGCCCCTCCAGGGCGTGCGCGTCACCGGTTCCCTGCACATGACCATCGAGACGGCCATTCTCATTGAGACCCTGGTGGAACTCGGCGCCTCCGTGCGCTGGGCAAGTTGCAATATTTTCTCCACCCAGGACCACGCCGCCGCCGCCATCGCGGAGGCGGGCATCCCGGTCTTCGCGCACAAGGGCGAGTCGCTGGAAGAATACTGGGATTTCACCCTGCAAGCGCTCACGCATCCCGGCAACAAGGGCCCGCAGTTGATCGTGGACGATGGCGGCGACGCCACCCTCCTCATTCACAAGGGCTACGAGCTGGAAAACGGCAGCGACTGGGTGAACTCCCCCAGCGACAACCATGAAGTGGCCGTCATCAAGGCGCTGCTGAAGCGCGTGGCCAAGGAACGCCCCGGATTCTGGCACGCCGTCGTGCAGGACTGGAAGGGCGTTTCCGAGGAGACCACCACCGGCGTGCATCGCCTGTACCAGATGCTCGAACAGGGCAAGCTGCTGGTGCCCGCCATCAACGTCAACGACTCCGTCACCAAGAGCAAGTTCGACAACCTGTATGGCTGCCGCGAATCGCTGGCCGACGGCATCAAGCGCGCGACCGACGTGATGGTCGCGGGCAAGGTCGCCTGCGTGTGCGGTTACGGCGACGTGGGCAAAGGCTGCGCCCATTCGCTGCGCGGCTTTGGCGCGCGCGTCATTGTCACGGAAGTCGATCCCATCAACGCCTTGCAGGCCGCCATGGAAGGCTATGAAGTCACCACCGTGGAAGACACGCTCGGCACCGCCGACCTTTACGTCACCACCACCGGCAACTGCGACATCATCACGTTCGAGCAGATGGCCAAGATGAAGGACCAGGCCATCGTTTGTAACATCGGCCACTTCGATAACGAAATCCAGGTGGACCGCCTGAACACCGCCAAAGACGTGAAGAAGCTGACCATCAAGCCGCAGGTGGACAAATACACCTTTGCCAAAGGCAACAGCATTTACATGCTCGCGGAAGGCCGCCTGGTCAACCTTGGCTGCGCCACCGGCCATCCGAGCTTTGTGATGAGCAACAGCTTCACCAACCAATGCCTCGCGCAACTGGATTTGTGGAAGAACCGCGACACCAACAAGGTGGGCGTGTACCGTCTGCCCAAGAAGCTGGACGAGGAAGTGGCCCGCCTGCACCTGGAAAAGATCGGCGTGAAACTGACCAAGCTCTCGAAGAAGCAGGCCGAATATCTCGGGGTCCCAGTGGAAGGCCCCTACAAGCCTGAACACTACCGCTACTGAGCCATTTCAAATCACCACCCGCAAGGCGAACGGAGTCATCCGTTCGCCTTTTTTGGTGCGCCCGGCAGGGCGCAGTGAAGGACCCTTATTTATGACCTTTCACGCCATGGGCGCAATTCCATTTGCAGACCTTCCGGGCTGGTGCTACGGTATCGCGCAGCTGACCATCCATTATGAACAATATGAGCAAAAATTCATTTTCTGCCTCGCGTCGTAATTTTCTCAAATCCACCCTGACGCTGCCCGTGGCGATGGCCGCCGGGCCCGCGCTGCTTTCATCGTCGGCCCTGGCAGCGGATGCCCCGGCGGCTCCCGCGGCAGGCGAGCCCCTGCCCCGCCGCCAGTTGGGCAAGAACGGCCCCCAAGTCACCATGTTGTCTTTGGGGGGAATGATGTCGGCCCTCAGCCCGGATTATCTCGATATTGCCTGGTCCATGGGCATTCGCTATTACGACACGGCGGATTGTTACATGCGCGGCCAATCGGAAAAAATCATTGGCCAGTGGCTGGCCAAATATCCCGAGCGCCGCAAGGAAATCTTCCTCGTCTCCAAAGATCATCCCCACAAAGGCCCCGAGCAACTGCTGGAGATGATTGATACCCGCCTGGCAGCCCTGGGCACCCCCTATCTGGACGCATTTTACATCCATGGCATCGGCCCGAAAGAATACGGCGAAGATTCCCTGAACTGGCCCAAGAGCGACGCCTATAAGAAAGTCGCCGAACAATTGAAAAGTTCCGGCAAGGTCAAATTGGTGGGCTTCTCCTGCCACGACGGACGGCTGCCGGATTACCTGAACGCGGCGGCCGAGGGCGGGTTTCTGGACATCATCATGCTGGCTTACAATCCCTTTTATCCCAAGGACGGTCCGCTGGACAAGGCGATCGACGCCGCGCACAAGGCCGGCATCGGGCTGGTGGCCATGAAGACCATGCGGGGGGCCAAAGACGTGCCCAAGCGCCTGCCGGAACTCGACAAGCTGGGCCTCACCACCCATCAAGGCGTGCTCCAGGCCGTCTGGAGCGATCCCCGCATCAGCGCCGTCTGCAATTCCATCGAAAACGTGGATCAGATGACCAACAGCACGACGGCCGCCCGCAATTACAAGACGCCGCTCAAGACCGCGCATTTGGAGCTGCTGCACCAGACCATGCTGGCTGGCCGCCGCACCATGTGCACCGGTTGTCCCGGCTGCGAGGCCATGGCCAAACAGACCGATTTCGCGTTCCACGACATTGCCCGGTTCGTGACCTATTACGAACAGGACGGCAACACCGAAGCCCGCGAATATTATCAGGCCCTGGCCGCCGGACACCGCGATGCCTCGAAAGTCAATCTGGCGGCGTTGCGCGACGCCTGCCATTTCCAGACGGATTATCCCGAGATCATCCGCCGCGCCGAACGGTATTTTGCCCAGGCGTGAACTGATTCCATTGAAACCCGCGCAAAGTTTTGCGCGTCTTAACCGTCGCCATGGCCACCGAAAAAAAATACGGTTCCGGCGGACGCAAACAATTCGTCCGCACCCGGGTGCCGGCGGCGGAAAGCTTTGCCAGCGCCGTGATTTTGCTGTTGTTGGGGGTCATTACCGCCGTCATGATTCGCCAGGGGAAACACTTTGACCCCAACCGCTTTGCCGTCCGCGCGGAATCCTTGAAATCCACCAGTGCCGCCGTGGTGGGCAAAGCCGGAACGGCCCCCTCCGAAACTGCCGCCGCCCTTCCCGCTGCCGCGCCCAAAGCCGCCCCCGACAGCCATGCCGCCCCCGCTGTGGAAACGGCCGGCGAAGGTGGTGCTGGTGCCGAAGGCGGCGGTGCCGAAGGGGCGGAGGGCCATGCGGCCGCCCCGGCTGCCCCCGTCAAGGGCGAGCCCTTGGAAATCTCCCTCCCGGGCACCAAGCCCATGTCGGACACGGAATTCTACAATGCCGACAATTTATTCGAGAAAATTGACGGCCGTTCGCCCGCCTACCAGAACTACAACGTCCAACAACTCCGCTGCCGCTCCTTCGCGGTGGATGCCGCCGCCGGCAGTTATGTGGATTTGTACGAATATCGGTTCGATAATCCCGTGGACGCCTTTGGCATGTTCTCCCTCGAACGCGACCCGCAAGGAAAGCCCTTGGATTTCGCGCCGGATGGTTATTCCGGTGCCATGGGCTATTTTTTCCGCCAGGGGGCCGTCTATGTTCAGATCATTGCCTCGGACCAGAAACCGGCGACGCTCGCGGTGGCCACCGCGCTGGCGCAAAACCGGGCGAAGACCATTCCGGTGGATGACGCTGGTCTGGCTGGACGCCGCCGCCTGCCGTCGATGGGGCTGATTCCGGACAGCGTTGCGTTTGTGCCGGAGAATGCCCAGGGGCAATCGGCTTTGAAAGACGTGTTTCAGGCCCGGTACAAATTCAATGGCGCGGAACTGCCGTTCTTCATCATGGTGGCCAGCCCGGGAGACGCGGCGGCGGGGTGGCAGTCGTTCCTGGACTTTTGCACCCGGTTTGGCAAGGCGGAAACCCTGCCCGAAGTCAGCGGGGCCAGGCTTTTTCGCGCCCAGTTGTTTGGCAAATGGAAGGTGGTTTATCAGCGCGGCGAGGAACTGGGCGGTGCGTTTGACACCGCCGACCCGGACCAGAGCCGGGCGTTCATCGAAAAGTATTTGCGCGGCGGGTTAAAAGGAGTAGAATGACTAAATAGGAGTATGAGCATTTCCAAATCAGCCCCGTCGGCGCCGCCGCCGGAAGATTCCGTCAGCCGGCGCGAGTTTCTGGTGCGGTTGGGCATCACGGGCGCGCTGCTGGCCGGTTCGGGCCTGGCCGCGAAGAAGCTGTGGCAGCCGCGTCATTTTGTGCCTGGCTTTGAGAAGGCGCAGGGCGCGCAGCTCCGCAGCTATGCGCTGGAAGCCAGCAAGGTGCGGCCCACCCTGGCCATCGCGCACGGCACGGAACATGAGCCGACCATTCGCGCCGCCATGGGGGTGCTGGGCGGCATGGGCCGTTTCATTCAAAAGGGCGACATTGTGGTGATCAAGCCCAACGTGGCCTTCGACCGCCCGCCTGCGCTGGCCGCCACGACGCATCCCGACGCCCTCCGCACGGTGGCCCGGCTGTGTTTCGAGGCCGGCGCACGCAAGGTCATCGTGGCCGACAACCCGATCAATTCCCCCACCGGCTGTTTTTTCAAGAGCGGTCTGACGGCGGTGGCCTCGGAGTTGAATCTGGATTTGCGCTATCCCGAGACCAATTCTTTCGCGCCGCTGTCGCTCAACGGCGAGATTCTGAAGGAATGGACCTTTTTCAACACGCCCTTCAAACAGGCCACCAAAGTCATCGGTCTCGCCCCCTGCAAAGACCACAACCTTTGCCATGCCTCCATGACCATGAAGAACTGGTATGGCCTGCTGGGCGGGCGGCGCAACCAGTTCCATCAGCAAATCCACGCCATCGTGTCGGATTTTGCGCTCATGATGAAACCCACCCTGGTCATTCTCGATGGCATGAATGTCTTGATGAGCAATGGCCCCACCGGCGGCCGTCTCTCCGACGTGAAGACCATGAACACCATCGTGGCGGGGACAGACATGGTGGCCGTGGATGCCTACGGCTACACCCATCTCTTGGAACGGGATCTGGCGGAACTCACCTATATTCACAAGGCCCACGATCGCGGCCTCGGCAATAAAAACTGGAAAGACACGCTCTACAAAGAGGTGCAGGCTTGATCCGGTGGTGGCCCGGGCGTCCCGCCCGTGTGATTCCAGGCTTGGGCCACCAGGTGATTTCCAAGGCTATAGCCCGGTTTCGGCATAGCGGATGCCGCCACTCACGGTGCAGAAGACATACTTGCCATCCCCGGACAGACGCAGGCGGCCGCGCTGGAACGCATGGTTGCCAATCCATTCAAAGGGTTCGCCAAAATCCAGTTCTTTCACCATGGTGTAGTTGGTGGTTTCGTACGCCGCGATGGTGGAGCTGCCGCCCCGGGTGAGGAACAGATAGTCCCGCAACGGATGGTAGGTTGCGCAAAGGATTTGTCTTTCCTCCAGTTTTTGCGCAACGGCGTTGGGCAGCCACACTTCATTGGCAGTGGGCACGGCCAATTGCGAGCCATCCCGGTTGATGCCGATCTCATAAAGAAAAGCACCGGGGCTCAGCGGGGCCAGCCAATGGGGGGCACGGCTACGCAGGCGGCCATAACCGCCGCTGCTGAGGTTGGCTTCGGCGAAGGCCACGTATTCGCGGTCGGCACTGGCGGCCAGCATGGTGCTCTCACGAATCGATTTCGAGACGATCAACATCTGCTGGGTGGCGGGAAGATACCTGCGCAACGGCGCCCAGTTAGAACCACCGGAGGTGATCCAGACCGCGCCATCGGCGCCGAAAGCCACGGAATAAGTGCCGTCGGCGCCTTCCGCAGGTTCCGCAGCGAACTTCACCCGCTGGTCGGATAGCGAATTGAGATTCACCAAATGAATCCCCAGGCTGCCGGTGGCATCGCTATCCGCCACGGCCAGGGTGTCTTGGTCCGGGGAAAGGTCAACCCCGCGCAGGTCGCCGCCCAAATTCAGCTGTGGCAGGAAGGCCTTGGACGCCATCTGATAACGCAAAATGGCATCGCCATCTGAAATATAAAGCACGTTGCGTTTGGCATCATGCACCATGTCAATCCGATGGGGAGCCGGGATGAAAAAACCTTCCGCACGGGGAGCCGCCGGCTGGGCCTGTACGGTTGTGGATTGGATCATGGGCGTGGCGGTGACAATGCGAATCTTTTCCTGGGTGTTCGGCCTGCCCAGATGGTCCGGTGCCCACGCAATTTGATGGCCGGCAACGGAACAGACGGGGGCTTCCCCAACTGGGCCAGGAACATAGGTTCCGCCATCAGGGCAAACCGGGATGGTCTGGTTCTTAAAATAGGGTTTGAGGTCGGCCATCGCGGGTTGATCCCCGGTGCTCTTTTTGCGATCCACGGCCCAGGCGTTTTTTGCGGCAGCAATATCCTGGAGATTATGGGCGCATTGATACGCATGGGAGGCGTTGCGAGCCTTGACGAAATTGGGAATGGCAATGGGCAGCACGAGGGCAAAAAACAGCAACATCCCGAGATAACCCGTCACCAAGCCCGCAATGGCCATGCCCTGGCCCGTGAGCGACCCTCCCGAACGGTTAATTCTGACGAGGGCGCTGTGGCCACAAACCACCCCGGGGATGGCGAACAGAATGGTCAGAATAAAGCAGGGGATGATGCTCAAAACACCCAGCACCAGACTCGCAATGGCGAGGCCTGAGGTTCTGGGCTCGTCGTAATATGAATCGTTCAGGCTCAAAGCTTCTGATTGGTTAAATTCCCGTAAAAAGCCGGGCTTAAAGTGTCCCAGCCCGCTCGTGGTGTCAATCTGCAATCCCGCCCGGATATTTCATGGCTTTTTAGAAGCGCCCGGAAGGCGCGTTGGTGCCGTAGGCCAGCCGCGCCCGCCCGGCGTCGAGCGGGCTGAGGCCATTGTCCGTCCACTGCCCAATGACTGCGTCATATTGCTTGTTCACGGGCGAAAGCACCGCGCAGGGGCTGCTGCCCACGGCGTCCTGACATTCGCTTTCGCAGGCGGAAGCCCAGCAGACACGATAGTGCATGATGGACTTATAATCGTAAGGCAGCGTGCTGACGAGCCAGTTGGTGCGGGCGATCCAATCATAGTCCGAGGCGCGGCCCGGCTTGATGTGTTCATAGTGGACGGTCAGGTATTGATCCCGGTCCCAGCGCTGGTGTTCGTGGAAAAAACCAAGGACATGGCCCAGCTCATGCGTGGGCATCCACTCATTGCCCCGCCACCAGAACGCGGTGATGTTGATGTCGGTGCGTTTGCCGGGCAGAAAGCCGACGTGGCTGGTGTTGTTGCCAGCGTTGGTCTGGCCGGTGAAATTGACGTATTCCACCTCGTTTGCGCGCGGGGTGAATTTGATTTTCGCCCCGGTATCCATCCAGCGCTGCATGGCGCGCAGGGCCAGCGACTGCTGCGTGGCCGTCAGCTTGGAAATATCGTAGGGAATGATGCCGCCGGGCCACGGCAGCGGTCTGGCCTCGCTGGCCTGATGCGCGGGATCGGAATCGGCGGCGGGGGCGGGCAACCTGCCCAAGCCGATGACCAGCAGGGATAACCAGCAACGCATTCGCATGGCACTGATTTAACCAAGGTCCGCGCCGGGAAGCGAAAGGAATTATTCGCCGGGATCGATTTCCGCTCATGCCGGAGCCAATATTCCCTGGCTGACGCCCCACCGTTGCAAATCCCGCCCCAGCTCGCGCGGCCAGCTTTCCTCGGTGCAGGTCATGAACACCTGGCCGCTGGTCTTGCGGGCCTGTTCCAGCAGCGGCAAGAAGCCGGCGCGCCGCCGGGCGTCCAGTTCCCCCATGACATCATCGATCAGCAGGACGGGCGGCGAACCATGCATGCCCGCCAGAAACTCCGCCTGCGCCATCTTCAACGCGATGGCCAGCGTGCGCTTCTGCCCCTCGCTGCCATATTGGGCGGCCGATTTCCCGTTCTGGAGCAATTGGAGATCGTCCCGATGCGGCCCCACCACGGTGGCGCGGAAGCTCCGTTCCCGCGCCCGCGACTGGGCCAGTTCCACGGCGAAATCGTTTTTGACCCCGGGCAGATACTCGATGCGCAATTCCTCGGCGTCGTTCGCGATCCGCCGGTAGGCCAGGCGGGCGAGGGGGGAGAATTTGGGCACTAATTCCCGCCGGGCGCGCATCAGTTCGTTGCCCAGTTTGACCAGTTCCGCGGAGAAGCTTTCCAGCGAGGCTTCGTCCGGGGCGCGCTGTTTGAGGAGGGCGTTGCGGTGGCGCACGACGTTCATGTAGCGCTGGAGCAGCGCCAGATAACCCGGCTGCGTTTGGGCCAGCAGCAGGTCCAGGAAGCGCCGCCGCGACCGTGCCGCGCCCTTGACCAGTTGCAGGTCCTCCGTGCAAAACACCACCGTGCGCAGCACACCCAAGTAATCCGCCAAGCGTTTCACGGGCTGGCCGTCCAGGGCGAGTTTGCGTTCGCGGGCGGACCAGTAGATTTTGATCTCGTGATCGGCGGACCCCACGATGTTGCCGCCCACAAAATAGCCCCTGGCCGCGTGCCGGATCATCTGGGCGCCACCCACGCCCCGGAAGGAGCGCAGCGTGGCCATGAGATAGATGGCCTCCAGAATGTTGGTCTTGCCCTGGGCGTTGTCGCCCAGCAACACGTGAAACCCGGGAGCAAAATCGACATCCAACCGCGGGTAATTGCGGAAGTCGCGAAGTCGCAGATGGGCCAGATGCACGGGCGGAAAATAGCCGAACCCGGCTGTTTAATGAACAACAAATCGCCCGGCCAGGCGGGGGGCCACGCGCGGAGGCGCGCGTGGGCGCGGTTGACGAGGCGTCAACCGCCGCACGCGAGGGCGCGTGCGCTCCCCGAGACCAACCCCGGCAGCGAATGGCCGTGGCGCGATTCCACTGGAAATAGCGAAGAACCGCGGGTTTTTGATGATGGGCGATTGGCCCGGGGGGGTCGCGGCGGTCGCGGCAAGGGTGGGCATCAAATTTGTTGTTTGTCGGATTTTCATGGGCTAAAGTGCGCGTGGAGAGTTGGCGGAAAAAGGCCGGTCGGCCCCATACCACACTTTATGTTTCATGCCATACCGCAGACGATTCTGGCTCGGATGCACGAGTTGGAACTGGTTGCCGCACGGGACCGGGCTGACGGGACGTCACGAATGAAGCGGCTCCGCCAGATTCCGTCCGAGGTGGGCCGATTCATTGCCTGGCTGGCGGCGGCGGCACCGGAGGGTAATTGGATTGAGATCGGAACCAGTGCGGGCTATTCGACGCTCTGGCTGGCGTTAGCCTGCCGGGCGACCGGCCGGAAGGTCAAAACCTTCGAGATTCTGGACGAAAAGGCGGCGCTGGCCAGGACGACCTTCGCGGTCGCCGGGGTGGCGGATGTCGTGGAACTGGTTCACGGTGACGCGTTGGTCCACTTGCAGGAGTGCCGCGACATCGGATTCTGTTTTCTTGATGCGGAGAAGGAAATTTACGACCGTTGTTACGAGGCGGTGGTTCCGCGCCTGGTGCGGGGGGGCATTCTGGTGGCGGATAACGCGATCAATCATGAGGCGACCTTGCGCCCCATGCTGGACCGGGCGATGTGCGATGAGCGGGTGGACGCGCTCATTGTGCCGATTGGCCAAGGGGAGCTGCTTTGCAGGAAAAAATGACGACTGGAGCCAGCAACCACCGCAGATGAGCGCAAGCCCGCTGCCTTGGCCCGGATATTTCATAGCCATTTGGGAAAGAGTCGCGAAAAACCCTATGAAAAGAGGGGCGCAAACACGTGCGAATGCGTGATTGAAACAACACGGCACGCAGGTTTGGAAACCTGCGCTACGACGTTGGAATGCCGTCGTGTCAGCAGAAGAATTGTTGCGCGCTTACAGCGCTTGATGGCAACGGTCGCGGCAAACCCAGGGCGTTGCCCTGGGCTGTCCTGTGGCGGCCTTTCAGGCCTTGTATTCGCACCGCCATTCTGGAAAAAGGAGGCCATGGATTTACCATTGAGGGAACGGCTCAGGGGTTGCGATACAGCAGGCTGGGAAGCCTGCGCTACCACGTTGGAATGCCGCTGTGTCAGCAGAAGAATTGCTGCGCGCTTACAGCGCTTGATGGCAATTATGGCATCAAAACCCAGGGCGTTGCCCAGGGCTGTCCTGTGGCGGCCTTTCAGGCCTTGTATTCGCACCGCCATGCTGGAAAAAGGAGGCATGGATTTACCATTGACGGAACGGCTCAGGGGTT
>Ga0302275_10003547_pt1 | contig 15732 bp, 7 predicted proteins | sample III_Bog_N2_2_FD_200229 | JGI IMG/M metagenome (GOLD analysis project Ga0302275, IMG submission 200229) | Peat permafrost microbial communities from Stordalen Mire near Abisko, Sweden - III_Bog_N2_2 | ecosystem: Environmental > Terrestrial > Soil > Wetlands > Peat | place: Sweden: Abisko...
ACCCGATCCCCGCGGGTGTAAACACGGACGTTCAATGGTTTGCCTTCGAAGCCCGGCCAGGTCCAACTGCGCAACTCGTCGCTCCAGCCCCAGGCGCTGATTTTCTCGGTCTGGTCTGTGGGAACAGGGCGCTGAATAGCCATTTCCAACGGGCTGCGACGCCAAACCACGTCGCGGAAATAGGACTGCGGCTTCTTGTTGCCAATCAAGTCAATGTCGCCGCAATAAGCATTGAACCACGGATACGACGTTGTCGAAAACAAATCGGTGGGAGTCTTGGCGATGCTGACGTGCCCGAGCCCCGATTCGCCGAGATAGTCGATCGCTGTCCAGACGAAGTCGCCGATGACCCAGTTGAATTCCTCGACCGAATTCCAAGGTTGAAGCGCTTGAGCAGGTACTGATTCGGTGCCGACCATGATCCGGTCTGGGAACTTCGCATGGTCCTTCTCATATTCCGCAGATTCGTAGTTGTAACCGCCTACGTCGAGATAGTTGAAAGCTGGCTGCATGTCTTGCCAGGTCTCCTTCGGGTGATCCCAAGGCCCACAAATCGCCGCCGTCACCTTTCGCGTCGGATCGAGATCGTGTGCACGCTGCGCAAGAGCTTTACCGATCTCAAGTCCATCCGGTTCAACTCGCTCGGGGATCTCGTTTCCGATGCTCCACAGAATGATTGATGGGTGATTGCGATCGCGCAGGATCATCGCCTCCAGGTCGCGCTGCCACCAGTCTTTGAAATAGAGGTGGTAGTCATCTGGATTCTTGCCCGTTTCCCAGCAATCGAATGCCTCGTCGATCACGAGCATCCCCAGCCGGTCGCAAGCGTCGAGGAAATCAATCGACGGCGGATTGTGGCTGGTGCGGATTGCATTAAAGCCATTGGCCTTGAGTATTTCGACCCGACGCTCCTCGGCGCGCGGAATCGCAGCGGCCCCGAGCGGTCCGTTGTCGTGATGGACACATCCTCCGCGCAGTTTGATGCTCTCGCCATTAATCCGCAGCCCCTGCGATGCGTCGAGTTCCAGTTTGCGAAAGCCAAAATGAATCGACTTTGAGTCCACTGTCGTGCTGCCCGATTCAACGAGCACCTCCACGGAGTACAGGTGAGGATCGGAGGTCGACCAGAGGTGGGGATTCTTGATCTGAACAGGGCTTGTCACCTTTGCAACAGCGCCTGCATTGAATGTCAGGCCGGATTCAGATTCGGCGGCCACCGCCCCATCGTTATCTTTGAATCTCACCCTCACTTTGGCAGCTGTATCCGTGGGCAATCCACTCTCGACTTTGACCTCGACATGCACGACCGCGACATCACGCGAAATCTCGGGTGTAGTGACATAGATTCCGTTCTCAGGAATTCGCAGGTCGCCGGCATTGCTGAGCCAGACCTTGCGATAGATGCCGGAGCCGGAATACCAACGGCTATTCTTGCCCGCATTATTCACGCGGACAGCCAGCACGTTGGCGCCGTCTCTCAGGTGAGAAGTCAGGTCAAAGGAGAAAGGAGTGTAACCGTATGGATGAGCGCCCAGAAGAACTCCGTTGATCCATACCTTGCAATTCATGTAAACGCCTTCGAATCGAACCTCGACCTTACCGTGTGCCGTATTGAGCGGTCGGGTAAATGTTTTGCGATACCAGCCGACCCCTCCTACGGTCCAACCCGTAGCACCCTCTCCCTCACTTGCATAACGATCGAAAGGACCGGTGTGCAAAGGATATGCTGCCTCGGTCCACACCGCATCACGCCCGTCGCCTTGCACACCGGGCAGGTCTTCGATGCTCCAGTCATGCGGAACGTCGATCAGGCGCCAGCCTGCGTCAACAAAGCCATGAGTCTCGGCACCCTCCACATCTCCTCGATGGAATCTCCATCCATCCGTGAGCTGCTGCAAGCGCATTGATTCTTCTGATGCGTCGCGCCCTCCACCCTGGCCAGAGTCGCTCCATAGGGACTCATTTGCGGAGCCCTTTATCGGCAATGCGGCTGCTGCAGTCAGCCCCAACATGCCCTGCAATGCTCTTCTTCTGGTTACGGAAAACTCCGATTCCATGAGTCCTCATTTCCACAGGCGCCAGCGAGCCGGCATCTGCTCTCTATTCGTTCCCGACGACTTGCACCGATCTCCACTCACCTAACCGAATGTGTGGAACCGGGACTGCCCGAAGCGATTGAGCTTCAGCGCTTGTGAAGGTGCAAATCAACTTCGAAGACAGTCTAGTTGAACATGGAAGGGAAACAATAACATGTGTTGACACCGCGGCGACAAGACGGTCCAAAGGAGGCAGCCAACTTTGCCGGAACCGCCCAGGAAACTCGAGTTTCGTTCCCCGTGCAGGGGGTGACTTGCCGGGCTTGAAGTGAATCCGACCGGCGAGGGTCGCGAAGGCGATGCCCCGGCGACGAAGAGCCAGAGAAGCATCGTCGAGCCTATTGAACTGCGGACTCAATCGCATGCTCATCCAATGGATTGAGTCGGATCCCCATCTTTAGTGCATTGTGCATGCCCATCGAACAGCCTGAAGATGGCATGAGGATCGTGGTCACGTCAACTTTCACAAGGAATGGCATCCTGAGTGGAATCGCTTCTCTTTCAGATCGCGCCCGAGGACGGAGTTGCAGGGATGAGCATAATTCCAGGCGCCAGTCGGAATCTTGAAACTCCTTTGGATGTAAAAAGAATCTCATCGCTGCGGGTCCTCCTGTCTTTGCTGTTGATCGGCTGCCTGTCGGTCCAACTTACGCACGCGCAGGCAGCGCCGCCTTCGCACTCCGCGGAATCGCAGATGCAGCATCATTACAATTCCGCCTTCCAGCTTCAAAGCTCCGGCAATCTTCCGCAGGCAAACTCGGAATACAAGCTCTTTCTCGCCATCGCTCTGCATCGCATGGCCAACGGCCACGCCAATATTGGGGACTATGCTCATGCAGCCCCGCTTTATGACGAGGCACGCAGACTGGCTCCGGCTGATCTTAGTGTGCGGACTGATTACGCCGGGGCCGCTCTCGATGCGTCTGACTGGACAAAAGCGAAAGCCCTGGCGTCTGAGGCACTGGACGAACTTCAGAAAAATGCGCAACCGCCTGACCCCCACACGGTTTCCGTTCTTGCACAAGCGCTGTTGGAATCGGGCGAGCATCAGGCAGCTATGGAGCAGTTTAAGGTCGCCGCCCTGTTACGCCCCGGGTTCGATACATCCACCTCATTGGCGGCTGCCTATCTTGTGCTTGGGGATAATCTGAATGCTTCGAAGATTCTCGACGCCATGCCGGAAAAGTTTGGGGACACGGCAGAGATTCACATGAAGCTAGGCATTCTTTACGGCAAGGCAAAGTTCTTCGATGAAGCAAACCTGGAGTTCAAGAAGGCAATTGCAAAGGACGACCGGCAGCAGGGCGCGCACTACTCATTGGGCGCGAGTTACATGATGCAATTCGGTGAACCCAGCTACAGCAAGGCGGAGGCGGAGTTTCGTAAGGAACTCACGCTCGACGCCGAAAACTCGCTTGTCTACATGCCGCTGGGGCGCATAGCCATGGCGCAGCACAGATACGTGGAAGCCGAGGCGAACCTGAAGCATGCCGTTGCTTTGAACCAGCGGAGTGCAAGCGCTTATGTAGCGCTGGGCCAGCTTTACCGCGAGTCGCAAAGAAACCCTCTAGCCGAAACCGCCTATCGAAAAGCGATTGCCCTAACCCTGGATCCTTCCATCAACGGATATGAGGTGGAACAGGCCCACTATTGGCTGGGCAAGCTCCTGATTCAACGTGGCAGCTCCGCGGAAGGCCGCAAGGAACTGGATATCTCGCGGAACCTTCTCTATCTGAAAGAACAACGGGTCGAGTTCAGGCTCGCCGGAGATGCGACTCTCCAGGCGCCGCTCGAAAAAACGCACGAGCCGAACCCTGAGGATCTGGCCGCACAGAAGGCATTTGAGAAACAGGTTGGTCCGCCGATTGCCAGCAGCTACGACAATCTTGGGGTCAACGCGGCCAATGCGGGCGACTTTGCGGAGGCGTCCAGCTATTTTCAGCAGGCGGCGAAGTGGAACCCAAGCCTCAGCGGCATCGATGAGTACTGGGGCCGTGCGGCCTTTGCTGCAAAGGATTATGGGGAAGCGGTGGAACCGTTGAGCCGCACGCTCGCTTTGCATCCGGCAGACCCGCATGTGCGAGCGATGCTCGGCTTGAGTCTGTGCAGGGTTCATGAATACACCCGTGCTGTTCAGGTGTTGCGGCCAATTGAGGATAGGATGGAAGCCAATCCGGAGCTCACCATCGCCTACCTCGGATCGATGGCCATGGCTGGAGAACCGGGCCCGGCTCTGGCTCGGCTCAAATCCCTCGAAGAGGCGAATCCGGAGATTCCGATGGTTCACTTTCTGGTGGGGCAGGTATACGCCGCCAATAAAAACTACGCACTGGCGGCCGATGAACTGCGTCTTGCATTGAAACAGGACCCAGCCAACGCGGAAGCAAAGAACGCGCTGGCTCTCAACTGCGAGGCGCTCGGCCAAAAGACAGAGGCTCTGCAACTGCTTACGGAGCAGGCGGAATCCGGATCGAAAGATGGCGACGTTTATTACCGTCTTGCGCAGTTGCAAATTGAGCTAGGGTCAGCCAAGGCTGCCATCGGCACACTTCAAACCGCGATTCGGCTTAACCCAATGGATGCCACGTACCATCAGGAGATTGCAGAGGCCTATCGCGTGAATGCCCAACCGGCGGACGCCGAGCGCGAAACCCAGCAGTCGGCGACGCTCGATGCCCTGAATGCAATCAACCACCCATCGGGTAGCGGCAATTAGGGCACGCTCCTGGTCATTCAGTAATGCTGAGAATCGAGCACATGGTGTGCGCTTCGCCGGGGCCCAGAGAAATTGCGGATTCCAGAATGTTGCTGGCTTCCACGCAGGCCATCGGCCGCCATTCCTCGTCGCCAAGATCGGCCAAAGATGCGGCGCCCTGCTGCCACGGGTTCCAAACCACCGTCGTTGCCGAGTTCTGTTTTTCAGTGCGGATGACGCGCCCGAGGATGGGATCCACCAACTCCAGCAGGGCCTGCGTCTTCAGATAAGCATTGTCGGTGGCCGAGGTGAAAATCACATCGCCTGACTGCACTTTTTTGCGATTTGCGTCGGTGTTGTCCAGGTACGCGATCCCATTGAGCCCGCGCACGCGGACGCTCTCGACTTGACCCACGCGGAAGTAGGTATGAAGAGCCTCCTCAAAGCGCAGAGGAGCAGAGCCGGTATTGGTCGCGGTCAGTTCCATTTTTAGAGTGCCTCCCACCGCGATGCGATGCGTCAGGCGAAACTCGTGCGGCCACCAGCGGCGCGTGGATGCATCGCTCTCCGTTGAGCAAACGACCGCGACAGAGCCGTCCTTCTCCGAAGTGATCGAATTCAGCCGCCACTGTTTGGTGCGCACCACGCCATGAGAGGGCGCGTGAGGATCGTCTGCCTTGGCGCGAAACCAGGGGAAGCAGATGGGAACGCCTCCGCGAATTGCCTTGCCTTCCTGCCAGTGCGATTGTTCACTGACAAAGATCGTCTCTTCCGCGCCTGCCGGCTTCCATGCGGTAACCTGGGCCCCGTGGAGGTAAATCTCCGCGGTGGCTGCCGCAGTGGTGACCCGCACCTTGGGCAGACCTCCGTTTCCCGGCACCACCTGCGCAATGCCGGGAATTGCGCAACGGCGATTCAGTGCATCAATGCCTTCGAATTCATCCATCACACAAAGAATTGTATGCCGAAGGACCTGCGATGCCTCGTCACAGTTTCGTCTATGGGCCAGGACAACCGCGATCGCTTACCTTTCGCCTTTGGCGGCTTTGTCTGTTTCCACTTCGCGCTCGGTCAGGTGGTCGAACCATGTGAACTTGAGAATCAGCGAGGTGACCGCGATCGTGCCTGCAGCCATCGCTACGCGGTCCCATTCCCTGATCACGATGTACAGGGGCAGCGCCACCAGCGAGACCTGCCAGACGATGCCGACCGCGATGTTGAACATGTCGCGGAAGAAGTCCTTGTTCCGCTTGAAGCTGGGATCTTCCGCAAGCACCTTCCTTAGCACCGGCCCCCAGAAGCCCCACGGCCGCACGCGGCGATAGAAGTCCATCAACACCGCATCGTCTTCCGCCTCGGTCAGCAGCGTTCCCAGCAGGCACCCGATCAGCGAGATGCCTACCACCATCGGGAAGATCACAACGACTTCCATGTTGATGTTGAAGTGTGCAAGTAGATTCTGCACAAAGGGCAACATGGGAACGATTTTGGGAGCAAGCAGTGCAGAGCCGATGCCGGTCAACATGCCCCAGAAGTAGCCCCAGCCATTGAAGCGCCACCAGTACCACTTCAAGACATTCGACGCAGTATAGCCTCCCCATAGGCCAGAGACGATCCAGACCACGACCTCGTTGACCGAAGTGACATTCCAGCCAAACAGCACGCCAATCACGATCACGCTGAACGAAGCCAGATAGCTCAACCGCACATAGGTTTTGGGCGATGCATTGGGGTTGATGTAGCGCTTGTAAATGTCGTTGACAAAGTACGGAGGAGCCGCGTTGACCGTTGCCGCAAAATTGGACATGAATGCCGCGAGCAGGCCGGCGATCAGGAAGCCCAGCAGTCCCACAGGGACAAAGCGGGCCAACGCCATCGGCAGCACCAGCTCAAAGTCCATATGCGTTCCCATGGCGCGCAGGTCTGGACCGAAGAAGGCCGCTGCAAGCACCGTCAGGCCCATGATGAGGAAGTAACGGGGCGGGGTCAGCACGATATTGACCCAGGCACTCATCATTGAGGCCTCGCGCGGGTCCTTGGCAGAGAGAACGCGCTGCATGTCATAGTTCGGGGCAGGACCCGCAGCCGAAATCGGAATTCCCTTGAACAGCAGCATCATCACGAAGAAGCCGAAGAGTTCGTATCTGTCTTCGGCAATCTTTTGCGTCGCCGCAGGCAAGATTGTTGACCAGTCCAGACCCAGGTGCCACCCGAAGAAGATGTTGTCCCAGCCCGCGGGAACCACGCGGTGGAGCATGTCCGGCGCAACCTTGCTCATGGCGATAATGCCCACGGCGAAGGACGCAACGGAGAGAATGAAGAACTGCACAACCTCAGTGATGACCACGCTGATCATGCCGCCCTTGATCACATAGATGGCAGTAATGGCGATCAGAATCAGGGCGTACTCGTTGGCCGACAGATGCCATGGCAGATAAGTCTGCGCAAACTTGCCGATGCCCTTGAATGCGTATGTGAAGAATCCGATGATGCTTACAAATGCATAAACGACGACGATAATGTGCGATAACTGAGCGCCGCGGCCCGTGCCAAAACGAGTCTTAATCCACTCTGCGCCGGTCATGACGTTGGATCGCCGGAGCCACGCCGAGAGATAGACCATCAGGAAGATCTGATTGAACGTGGGCCAGAGCCACGGGATCCAAACGCTCTTCAGGCCGTAAACAAACATCCATGACACCAGCAGCATGGTGCCGCTGATATCGAACATCCCTGAAGCATTCGAGATTCCCAGCATGTACCACGGCATGGTATTGCCGCCGAGGAAATAGTTTTGCATGCTCTGCGATGCACGGTTGGAAACCCAGTAACCGATGAGCACTGTGCTCAGCAGGTAAGCAACGATGATCACTATATCGATGACGTGCAAATGCATACGAACGCCTCTTTCTACTGCAGTTGGCCTGCCAACAAAAACACCAGGGACGCTTGCCAGTTGATTGCGATCTCGTTGCTTGCATAGGACGCCAACTGATCGGCATACACCTTTGCGGGCGGCAAGTCCCTGGGCAATGCTTTCAAAACCGCATCTCCACGCCCGGCATTCGGCCCACCCGAGAGCAGGCCCGGCCATGGCGCCGGAAGATTGCTTGAACCGCTTGGACGATGATGCGGATGCTGGTAGGCGTGCTCGCCATCCTGGGTGACCCACGAAAGTGAGAAAGTATTGCGCCCCAGCAGGTAGTGCAGATTGTCGCGAGCCGTGTCCACAAATGCCGCGTCCGGATCAAACAGGTTGGCGATCAGCAGATAAATCCCGTATCCCGCCGCAACCCCATTCGATCCCCAAATGTAGTCTCTCGTCTTCATGCTGTTGCGGTAGGCGCTGGCGTGTGTGCGCTCGACAACCGCGCGAGCCGCCGCGATGGTCCTCTGTCGGATGGCCGCATTTGCTCCTGAATCGTCACCATGCGCATGAGAAAGTGCATATGTCCAAAGCCCCATGGAGGCTACGGATCCCCAACCTTCAGCAGGCGGAGAGTCGAGGCCGGGAAGAAAATCGGCGTAATGGGCAAGAAAATAGCTGCTGTATGCCGCTTCGCCGGTAGTCCGGCTGAGTTCCGCAGCCGCCCAAAAGCGCTCGTCAGAGCAGTTCGAGTCTCCGTAGCCCCCAGTAGTGACGCCGGGTGGATTGCGGAAGGTGACGTTCGGATTCGCTTCGGTCCAGGCAAAGGCTCGCCGGGCGGCCCGTAGCGATTGCGCGGCAAACGCCGCATCAAATGGCTTGTAGACGCGTGCGGCGATGGCGGCAACAGCGGCAAGATCCGCAGTAGCACAGGTGCTTTTGTACGGTGCCGAGCCAGTCCCAATCACCTCGCTCGGCAACTCGTCGTCCTGGGGCGCAACAAACCCGGAAAAATGCTCGCTGGTTTGCTTGTGCCACACGCCGCCGTCATCGTCCTGCATTTTCAGCATCCACTGCAGATTCCATCGCGCCTCATTCAGGATGTCGGGGGTTCCATTGCCCGACTCGGGAATCTTCAGCGAAATGTTCTTCAGTTTGTTTCCGTAAATCTCCCAGGCCCATAGCAACATGCCCGTGCTAATGCCGGAGTTGACCACGTAGCGTCCGTAGTCGCCTGCATCGTGCCAGCCGCCGATGTTGTCGCGCGGGCCCTTGGCGCCGGACGACGGGTGAAACTCGCCGTGCAGGTGGCAGGCGGGGTGGGAATAGCCGGGAAACTCCGGCCCCATATCAACTGCCGTGCCGCATCGCTGGCCGTAAAAGCCGCGCATGGCCAGGTAGTAGGTGCGCTGGTAAACGTTGCTGGCCAGGGAAAAATCCCAACTGCGGCCTACTCCGGGAACGTAAAGGTAGAAGTCCCCAGCTTTGCGAAAACTGGAGAAGTCGGCCGCCTGCACCTGGTCACCTGTATCAGGGTCGGCTTGAGGTGGATCGAGCTTGCCTTTGAAAACGACTGCATTGTCGCTTGCCTTCCTCACCTCAAAGGACTCGGCCCGCTCGCTCACAAGGGCGACCTTGGGTCCATCCAGTGGATAGCCTGCCTGGTCAACTTTGATTGACAAAGAGGCGGCCGGTTCCGCGGCATAGGCGACGGTTAAAAGCGGGACTACAAGAAGTAAAACGATCGAAGACAGAAACGCCTTGCAACCGCCTGGAATTCGATGAGACGAAAAGATACCTCTTGCCATTTTTTGCCGTTTTGCCTCGCGCAAGCCGTTCAGGCTGAATGGAAAAACGCGAGAAGTCTCTCACATCCGCCTGTTCTCTGACAACGTTCCCGGACACAGTGGGAGCTTTCGTGATTTCGCTTGCGCTGATCATTTTGCACGTTCGCGGGCCGATACGCAATTGGAAACTTTTCTTTTGAGAATTGTTGCGAAATCCTCTGGAAAATCGTTTGATTTGATTTGGTTTTGAAACGAAGACTATACTTGCGGAGCGTTTTCTGGCAAGGGAGCAACCGTAATGAAGTACGGACATTTCGACGACCAACGGCGCGAGTACGTGATAACGCAACCAGATACACCGCTGCCCTGGATCAACTACCTGGGATGCCAGGCTTATTTCGGAATCATTTCCAATACGGCGGGCGGCTACTCCTTCTACCGCGACGCGCGCCTGAGGCGGCTGACCAGGTACCGGTACAACAATGTGCCGATGGATTTCGGTGGCCGGTATATCTACCTGCGCGACGATGAGTCAAAGGAGTTTTGGTCGCCGTCGTGGGAGCCCACTCGGACCGAATTGAAGGACTACGCCTGCCGCCACGGCATGGGTTACACGGCAATTCAATCTGAATACACCGGCATCGAAGCAGAGACGCGCTACTTTGTCCCGCTCGATGAAAACCTGGAAATCTGGCAGTTGACCATTACGAACCGGCGCGACACGACCGCGCGCATTTCCGCCTTTGCCAGCATCGAATTCTGTCTGTGGGATGCGCAGGACGACGCCACCAACTTCCAGCGGAATTTCAATACCGGCCAGGTGGAGGTGGAAGACGGCGTGATCTACCACAAGACCGAGTACCGCGAGCGCCGCAATCATTTTGCCTATTTCGCATGTTCTGAGCCTGATGCCGGGTTCGAGACGCAGCGCGAGGCTTTTCTGGGCCGCTACCGGGGCTGGGACCGCCCAGCCAGCGTGGAGGCCGGCGAACTGAAAAACTCGATTGCGCATGGCTGGTCGCCCATGGGCGCGCACCACGTGATGCTGGAACTGGCACCCGGCGAAACGCGCCAAATCGTCTTTGTGCTGGGCTACCACGAGAATCCGGTGGATGAGAAGTTCGACCCGCCCGGTTCGCAGACCATCAACAAAAAGTTCGTGAAGCCAGTAATTGCGAAATACCTCGATGCAAAACAAGCCGACGCAGCGTTCGAGAATCTGCGCGTGTATTGGGATAGCCTGCTGAGCGTATTGCAGGTGAATACACCCGACATCCACACCAATCGAATGGTGAACATCTGGAACGCGTATCAGTGCATGGCCACATTCAACATGTCGCGATCGGCGTCGTTTTACGAATCGGGAATCGGACGAGGGCTGGGTTTCCGCGATTCCAACCAGGACTTGCTGGGATTTGTGCACATGGCGTCGGCGCGAGCCCGCGAACGGATACTTGATCTTGCAGCCACGCAACTGCCTTCCGGCGGTGCGTACCACCAGTACCAGCCACTGACCAAGCGCGGTAACAACGATATTGGCGGCGGGTTCAACGACGATCCGCATTGGCTCATCATCGGCGTTGCCGCTTATTTGAAAGAGACCGGCGACTGGAGCATCCTCGATGCGCCCGTGCAGTACGACAACGAGCCTGGATCGGAACAGCCGCTGTATGAGCACCTGCAGCGCAGCTTCAACTACACGCTCGCGCGCCTTGGCCCGCACGGATTGCCGCTGATTGGCCGCGCGGACTGGAACGATTGCCTGAACCTGAATTGCTTCTCTGACACGCCTGGCCAGAGCTTCCAGACGACAACCAACAAGGACGGCAAAGTGGCGGAGTCGGTTTTCATCGCCGGGCTTTTCGTCCATGCCGGCCGCGAACTGGCTGACATTGCAAGGCGTCGCGGGTTGGGAGACGAGGCAGTCGCTTATATCGGTGAGACCGAGAAGATGCTCGCTGTGATCCACGAGCACGGCTGGGATGGCGAGTGGTTCATTCGCGCCTACGACGACTTCGGCGCGAAGATTGGATCGAAGGAGTGCGAGGAAGGCAAAATCTTCATTGAGTCGAATGGCTTCTGCGTGCTGGCGGGAATTGGGCTCGACGACGGCAAGGCCGAGAGCGCGATGAGCGCGGTGGGCACACACCTGGCCACCAAACACGGCATCGTGGTGCAGCAGCCGGCCTACTCCAAATACTATTTGCAGCTTGGCGAAATCTCTTCGTATCCGCCCGGATACAAGGAGAATGCCGGCATCTTTTGTCACGTCAATCCGTGGGTCATGATTGGCGAAACGCGCCTCGGGCATGGTGACCTGGCGCATGACTACTACAGCCGCATCAATCCCTCGGCGCGCGAGGAGATCGGCGATCTGCATCGCTGCGAACCGTATGTCTACGCGCAGATGATCGCGGGCAAAGACGCACCGACTTTCGGCGAAGCGAAGAACTCGTGGCTCACCGGCACAGCCGCGTGGAACTACTATGCCATCGTCCAATGGATTCTAGGTATTCGGACATCGCTCGAGGGCCTCGAGATTGCGCCGGTGATTCCGAAAAGCTGGCCGGGCTTTACAGCCACGCGAGTGTTTCGCGGCGTGGTCTATAAGATCTCAATTGAGCGCGCAGGACAAGGAAATGCGATTGCGCTCACCGTCGACGGCGCACCCCTTGAAGGGAATGTTGTTCCCGCGCCCACCGATGGGCGAAAAGAAGTCGTAGTCAAGGGAATTCTCACTTAGAACGCATAAGGAGCGAAGACTTTGTATATTGCCAGCGAACAGCGCTACGACACGATGACTTATCGCCGCTGCGGCAAGAGCGGCATCAATCTGCCGGCCATCTCCCTTGGCCTTTGGCACAATTTCGGCGGAGTCGATGTTTTTGAGAATGGCCGCGCCATGGTGCTGCGTGCCTTCGACCTCGGCATCACGCACTTCGACCTGGCCAACAACTACGGACCTCCGCCGGGAAGTGCGGAATTGAACTTCGGCGAGATTCTGAAACTTGATCTCAAGCCGTATCGCGACGAGTTGATCATCAGCTCAAAGGCTGGCTGGGGAATGTGGCCCGGCCCTTACGGAGACTGGGGTTCGCGCAAATATCTTCTGGCCAGTCTCGACCAGAGCCTCAAACGCATGGGCCTCGAATACGTTGACATTTTCTACTCGCATCGGCCCGACCCCAAGACGCCGATTGAGGAAACAATGGGCGCGCTCGATCAGGCCGTGCGCTCAGGGAAAGCGCTCTACGCAGGCATTTCGAGCTACAGTGCATCGGAGACCGCGATAGCCGCCAAGATTCTGCGCGAACTCGGCACGCCCTGCCTTATTCACCAGCCTAAGTATTCAATGTTCGATCGCTGGGTTGAGGGCGGATTGCTGGATGTGCTGGGCAATGAGGGCATCGGCGGCATTGCCTTCTGTCCGCTGGCGCAGGGATTACTGACGGACCGTTACCTGCATGGGATTCCAAGCGGTTCGCGAGCATCGAAGCCAAACACGTTCCTCAAGAAACAGGACGTCGACGAGCACCACGTAGCCGAGGCGCGCGCATTGAACACCATTGCGTCGGAGCGTGGACAATCGCTCGCGCAGATGGCGCTGGCGTGGGTGCTGCGCGACGAGCGCATGACTTCGGCGCTCATCGGAGCCAGCCGCGTGGAGCAGATTGAGCAGAACGTGGCGGCGCTGGCTAACCTGGCTTTTTCAGCCGATGAACTGGCCCGCATTGACGCGATTCTGAACCAGGGCGCCTGACGCGATCCTGCAATCCATTCACAGCGCTGTGTATTGATCAGGGGGAGGCGCTTCGGTGCACGACTTAAGGCAAAAAGCGGAAGCGGAGTTGGTAACGGACATCCTGCCCTTCTGGCTCAAGTACGCTGTCGACGACGAGTACGGCGGGTTTCGCGGGCAGATTACGAATGACCTCACGATCGATTCGCAGGCCGCCAAGGGAGTCATCCTGAATGCACGCATCCTCTGGACCTTCTCGAAAGCTTTCAGGGTCTATGCCAACCCGGTCTATCTCGAAGCGGCGCGGCGCGCCTATGAATACTTGATCCGCTACTTCTGGGACGGCGAGTTTGACGGACTCTATTGGATGGTCGACTACCTCGGTCGCCCACTGGACACCAAGAAACGCATCTACGCGCAGGCGTTCAGCGTCTACGCGCTGGCCGAGTATTACCACGCCACGAGCGATGCCGAGGTCCTTGCGCGCGCGCTGCGCCTCGTCGAGGTGATTGAAGAGGCCGGACACGATGCGCAGAACAGCGGCTACTTTGAAACCTACGAGCGGGACTGGTCGCTAGCCGTGGATCAGCGGCTGAGCGATGTCGACATGGACGAGAAGAAATCCATGAACACGCACCTGCATATGCTGGAGGCCTATGCAACGCTGCTGCGCCTGCACGAAGACGCCACTGTCCGCATGCGTCTGCGCGAGCTGATTGAGATCTTTCTCAACCACATCATCGATCCGGCGAATCACCATTTCATTCTCTTTTTCGACGAACAATGGACCCGCCAGTCGAACGTCATCTCCTTCGGTCACGACATCGAAGGCAGTTGGCTGCTGTGCGAAGCGGCGGAGATTCTCGGCGATCCCGCACTGCTGGAAAAGGTGCGAGACGTTGCGGTGAACATGGCGCAGGCAGTCCACGATGAAGGCCTCGATGCAGATGGTGGGCTGATGTATGAAGCTGACCCAGCGGGCATCATCGACTCCGACAAACATTGGTGGCCGCAGGCGGAAGCGGTCGTGGGATTCCTCAACGCTAATGAGCTTTCCGGTCAACCGCACTTCCTTGAAGCCGCGGAGCGAAGCTGGACGTTTATTGAGAAGTTCATTGTGGATCACGAGCACGGAGAATGGTTTTGGCTGGTTTCAAAAGACGGCGTACCGGACAGCGAAAAGGACAAGGTGGGTCCGTGGAAGTGTCCGTATCACAACAGCCGCACCTGTTTTGAAGTGATGGAACGGCTGCAGCGAAACGCCAATTCCATCTCTGCCCAGACCGCGTTACGAGAGTAAGACCGGAGACGAAAGATGAATCAGGCAGCATTCAAAAAAAGCGTCCAGGAGTTGGTGAAACAGCAGGAGAAATTACTGTCGCGCCGCAACCGGAAATCGCTGGGCGGCAATGGAATCGTTGACCGCTACCAGAATCCGGTGTTGACCGCGGCGCACGCGCCCATCATCTGGCGCTACGACCTGGACAGGTCCACCAATCCGTTCCTGCTGGAACGGATTGCCGTGAATGCCGCCTTCAACGCCGGAGCGATTTCTTACAAAGGAAAGTACCTCGTAGTGGCGCGGGTTGAAGGCGCGGATCGCAAATCGTTCTTTGCGGTAGCGGAAAGCCCGAACGGCATCGACAATTTCCGATTCTGGGATACCCCAATCCTGATGCCGGAGACCGCCGATCCTGATACCAACGTCTACGACATGCGTCTGGTGAAGCACGAGGATGGATGGATCTACGGCCTGTTCTGCACGGAACGTAAAGACCCCAAAACTCCTTCATGGGACACCTCCTCCGCAGTAGCACAGTGCGGAATTGCGCGTACCCGGGACTTGAAGGCGTGGGAGCGGCTTGCCGACTTGAAATCTGAATCTCCGCAGCAGCGGAATGTGGTGCTGCATCCGGAGTTTGTCGGCGGCAAGTATGCATTTTATACTCGCCCGCAGGATGACTTCATCCAGGCAGGCAAAGGCGGCGGAATCGGCTGGGGACTCGCTGACAGCATCGAGAAGGCCGTGATAACGAACGAGACCATCATGGACGACCGCGCCTACCACACGATTCAGGAGGTGAAGAACGGCCTCGGTCCCGCGCCCATCAAAACCGCTGAGGGATGGCTGCACCTGGCCCACGGCGTCCGCAACACCGCTGCCGGCCTGCGGTATGTGTTGTATCTGTTCCTCGCCGAATTGGAGCGCCCGTGGGTCATCACGCACAAGCCGGCGGGCTACTTTATTGCACCCGAAGGCGAAGAGCGCATCGGCGATGTCTCGAACGTGGTCTTCAGCAATGGATGGATCGAAGGCAAGAAGGGCGAGGTCCTTATTTATTACGCTTCTTCCGATACGCGGCTCCACGTAGCAGCCAGCACAACAGCCAAGCTGCTGGACTACGTGCGGAACACCCCCGCCGACCCGCTGCGCAGCTATGCCTGTGTGGAGCAACGGCTCGCGCTAATCCAGAAGAATCAGGCGGTGTTGCGTACTTTGACGGGGACCGGTCGCAAGCGGGGTAACTCAAATCTGTCGCCGAAAGCTC
>Ga0302275_10003548_pt1 | contig 15732 bp, 8 predicted proteins | sample III_Bog_N2_2_FD_200229 | JGI IMG/M metagenome (GOLD analysis project Ga0302275, IMG submission 200229) | Peat permafrost microbial communities from Stordalen Mire near Abisko, Sweden - III_Bog_N2_2 | ecosystem: Environmental > Terrestrial > Soil > Wetlands > Peat | place: Sweden: Abisko...
GAGGTTGCTGCCGCCGATTGGCATGGGGGCGTAGTCGATACGGATGTCCTCGTAGTGGACGAAGTCCGAAGGCTTGAACTCGGCCTCGACAATGGTGCGGAGGACGACGCCGGAATCAGGATCGAGGAATAGCTCGCCGTGGTAACCGGACTTGGCGTTAAATGGCTTCCAGTCGGAAACGGTGGAAAGGTTGCCGTTGTCAACCGGGTGCGATAAACCGCCGCTGTAGAGGACGTTGCCGACGTTGGAAGTAGCGGGGAAGCAGCAATAGTTAACGCCGTAGTGGGACTTTTTCTTATCGACGGCGAAGGCGAAGACGGCGGTCTGGTGGCCGTTGATGGTTTCCCAGCGGAGAAATTTGGGATTGCCGGAGGAGACGGCTTCACTGGTCAAGAGATTGAGCGGAAGGAATGGGAGCATGGAGTTGACGAAACCGTTGCGTCCCCAGGCAGTGGTATCCTTGCCGCCCGTTTTCTCGATACCGTTGTCCATCTCGACCGTGTCAGTGTGGGTGTTCATGAGGCGGACGTACTGGTGGACCTGCTGCTGCCAGAGAGGGTCGGTGTCATTGACGGTATGGGCGGCGGCGCCAGTAAAGGACTGAATGGTCTCGACGCCATCCTGGAAGCGGGCGGCGAGACGAGTGACGGTGAGTCGAGGTAACTGAGGGTAGGTTTTGGCGGCGTAGTCCTGGGCCTTGGCAAGCAGGGCCTGCTGCGCAGCGGCCTCGGGAGGAGCAGCTTTAGGCAGGTCGGCGTCAGGCGGGGCCAGCATGGAGCTTCGCGCCTCAAGCACGTACATCTGCTCGGTGGAGAGCGGCCCATTGACGAGGTTGACCATGCTGTTCATCGCGGCGGAGGTCAGCTCTTCAGTCAGCTCGATCTGTGAGCACATCCTGCAATTCGCCTACAGTCATTTTTCTTGTATTGGCCGACAACAAGGTGGGAACCGCAGCTACGAGTAGAAGTATCCATGCGAGGCGCTTCATTTTGTCATCCCGGGTGAAACTGCGACGTGAAACTGCGAACAGAGCGATTGTGGCGATTGGTCGTGAACGGTGTTGTCGCGCCGTGCGGGATTGAGTGAATAAGAGGTGCACGGTGGAATCGCGATTCAGATCAGCGGTTGATCCTGGCAGCCTGCGCAAAACCCGCGGCCTGATCCGCCGGAATGGTGCTGGCGGGAGGCGGATCGGCAAATGTCCCGGTCTTCGCGTTGATGGCGTTCGAATAATCCGGACCGAGGCCAAGCTTCTTGATCGCGCGCGAGTCCGGCATCAGCTTCGTCTGCCAGCCCTGGTCGGCCTGGTATTTCTGCATCGCTGCCTGGGTTGTGGCATCCCAATTACCGTTCGCATCGCCCGTCAGATAGTGCTCACGAATAAGCGCCTGCTGGATCTCAGTGACGCGCGCCGGTTCAATGGATTGCTGCCCGTGAAGACGATGTGACTTGGGTACGACTGCCTTATGCGACGCGCGCGAACGGCTCGTGCTCGATGCACGGTGTGTGCGTGTGGCAAAAGCCGGTAAAGCTATCAGCGCAACGAAAAGCATGACGACCAGTCTCGTTCCAAAAAAAGACACGCTGATCCACCTCATGAAAACAAGATTTGCTTACGATTTAGCTCTTATTTTAACGCTTTATCCCGCAATGCAACAATACAAAAATCGATCCGGAAACAAAATGGGAAACGAAAGTGGTACGAGCGCCGATTGGGGAAATCCGCAATCGGCGCTCGCTTTTCCCTACTCCAGGGTCCCGCCCAGGTAGCTGATACCGTTGTCCGGGTGGCGTGGGTCGATCACCTCGAACACCACATCGTCGCCGCTCTTCAGCCTGTTTACCACGGCATCGTACTGATCCTTGGTCCCCGTGGGTTGCTTGTTGATGCGCGTGATCACCAGGCCAGGCTCAAGCCCGCGCAGGTCCGCAAATGAGCCGGAACGGACCGACTGGATCACCACGCCGGCAATATGCAGCTTGGTTAATGTTGAATCGGACTCCTGCCGCACAATCAGTCCCAGCTTGGCTTCGCCCGCGTCGCCCCCGTTATCCGGACCCGTTTCGGCTTCCTGGTTGGGTTGCTCGGTGAATACCTTGTCCAGGTCGCCAATCGTCACACTTGCTTCCATTGGCTTGCCGTCCCGCTGGTAACCCACACGGATCGAAGATCCCGGCCTGCGGCTGGTAATCTCGTTGACCAGATCGTCGCCGTCCTTGATCGGCCGACCGTCAATCGTGGTGAGAATGTCGCCCACCTTGAGCCCGGCCTTCTCCGCCGGGCCGCCTGCTGTGATCTCCTGCACCAGCACGCCGTTCTTGAAGCCGTAGACGCGGTTTACCGCGCCCGAGAGATCCTGCCGAAATATGATGCCGATGGAGCCGCGCGTCACCTTGTGGCTGGGGCTGATCAGATCGTTGTAGACCTCGACCACAGTGTTGGAGGGCATGGCGAAGCCCAGGCCCTGGTAGCCGCCCGATTGCGTGAAGATGGCCGTATTGACGCCGATTACCTCGCCGTTCATGTTCAGCAGCGGTCCGCCCGAGTTGCCCGGATTGATGGCCGCATCGGTCTGGATGAAGTGCTGAAACTGACCGTTGGCCCCCGGCTCGATGGTCCGGTTCTTGGCTGAGATGATGCCCGCGGTAACGGTCTGCGCGAGCGCGAAGGGGCTGCCGATGGCTTCCACCCAGTCGCCCACCTGCGCCGTCTCGGAGTTACCCAGCTTCACCGTCGGCAGCGGCGTGCTGGCTTCGATCTTGATGACCGCCAGATCGGTGGACTTGTCGAAGCCGATGACCCGCGCCCTTCGGCCCAAATCCTGGTTGTCGGGGTCGGTGGAGAGTTTGACGTAAATCTCGTCGGCCTTGTCGATCACATGATAATTGGTGATGATGTAGCCCTTGGGGTCGACAATAAAACCGGAGCCCAGAGACTGGCGGACCTGGCCGTCGTCCCCGCCCTCCGTGTCGGGCATCTGTCCGCCAAAGAAGCGGTTGAAAAAGTCCTGCATGTTGCCCTGGCCTTGGTTTTGGCCTTGCTGCGGATTCTGGTCCTCGTCCTGATCGTCGTCGCCGGGCTGCTGAGGAACGGGCTGAACGCGGCCGTGGAAGTTGCGCCGGCCCTTGCCCGCGACCTGCTTGGGCAGGGTCCGGGTGTTGATGTTTACCACTGCCGGGCCAACTTCTTTGGCGATCTTCACAAACTCGTTGGGAAGAACCGTGGAATTGACCACTTTCAGCGGAGTGGCATCGGCGCTCGAGTTTTGCTTCTCTTGTGCGCGAACCCCGTGCGCGGCAAAAGAACCGCCCACGATAACGGCCGAGAGCGTGGCAAGCAAGACAAACACGGAAGCGAGACGGCGTGCGCGCAGCCGTTCGTAGAGTGATTTCATGGATTCATTGACCTCGTCACGTAACCAGCCTTTCGGCTGGGTTGTTCCTCGTGTTGATAACGCCAAAAATCAGTATAGCCAGTGGCGGGCAATCCCGTCTGGCTCGCGGTTTCCGCACGCCTGAACCCTTGAACTCCGGCCGGCGAGAATGAAACCGTCTCATGCATATAGACGCGGCTTGGCCAAAAGAGTCGCAAAGGAAGGCTGCAAGCGGAGAAGCAACGGGCGGGAGGTCAGAATTCAGCATACGGCTGGTTTATGTGGCTGCCCACCAGGGATTCGAACCCCAATATGCTGCTCCAGAGGCAGCTGTCCTACCATTGAACGAGTGGGCAACTCGTATGCACGGCCCATCTTGCAGCCGTATTGGCAGTAGCCGCGACCGAGCGCCGGCGACCAAAACCAACTAGCTCATCATAAAGGGATTCCGCGCCCGCGGTCAAACGCGCCCGGCCTCCGGCAATAAATATTTGACGGCAGCAGCGTGGGAGCCAACGCCACGATGATCAGGCCAGCTTTCTATCGCGCCACCAGCACGGGCCGCTGGCGATGCACAAGCAGCGGCAATACCTGGGCCTCAGCCTCATCGACGGTAAGGCCGTACTTGGCGCGCAGGTCATCGACCTTGCCGTGCTCGATGAAATGGTCGGGCCAGCCGATGCGGACGACCGGAACCGCGCTGCCCAACTCCTGAAGCGCCTCGATGACGGCGGAACCGAAGCCGCCCATCTTCACATGGTCCTCAAACGTCACGAAAGCGGCGACGCGGCCGGCGTATTCGGCGAGCATCTCACAGTCGAGAGGTTTAATGAAGCGCGGATTGATGACCGCGGCGGAGAAGCCTTCGCGCTCCAGGCGGACGGCTAACTCCTCAGCCAGGGTGGTCATGGGGCCGAGGCCGAGAATGGCCACGTCGGAGCCGTCCTGGAGCACCTCGGCCTTGCCCACGGGAATCAATTGCGGCTCGGGTTTGCGCGCCACGCCCGGCCCCACGCCGCGCGGATAGCGGATGGCGCTGGGCCCCGGAAGCTGGAGGGCAGTCGCCATCATGTCGGCCAGTTCGTCCTCGTCCTTGGGGGCCATCAGAACCATCTCCGGAACGCCGCGCAGGTAGGCGATGTCGAACAAGCCGTGATGCGTCGGCCCATCGTCGCCGGAGAGGCCTGCGCGGTCCATGCAGAAGAGCACCGGCAGTTTTTGCAGCGCCACGTCATGAACGATGCAGTCGAAGGCGCGTTGAAGAAAAGTCGAGTAGATGGCGCAGACCGGCCTGAAGCCGCGCGTGGCCATGCCGGCGGCGAAGACCACCGCATGCTCCTCGGCAATGCCCACGTCGAAGAAGCGCTTGGGATGGTGCGGCCGGAAGAGGTCCAGTCCCGTGCCGCTGGGCATTGCGGCGGTGATGGCCACAATGCGCTCGTCCTTGTTCGCCAGGCCCACCAGCGTGTTGGCGAAGACCTCGGCATAGGTGGGCTGGCCGACTGGCTTGGTCTCGCCCGTCTCCGGATCAAAGGGACCAAGGCCGTGAAACTTCTTCTGCAGGTCGAGCGCCGGCTGGAAGCCGCGGCCCTTCTGCGTCAGCACGTGCAGCAGCACAGGGTGGTTGGTCTCCGCCTTGAGAAACTTGAAGGTCTCCACCAGCAGCGGCAGGTTGTGGCCGTCGATGGGACCATAGTATTGCCCGAACTCCTCGAAGAGGATGGAAGGCCAGAGCAGGCTCTTGGCGGCCTCTTCGGCGCGGCGCGCCACCTCCGCCGCCGTCTTGCCACCCACCCGCTCGATCATGCGATGGGCTGAATCGTGCAGGCTCTTGTAGCGCTCGTTGGTGACGATCTTGTGGAAGTAGCGGGCAATCGCGCCCACATTGCGGTCGATGGACCACTCATTGTCGTTGAGCACCACGATGAGCCGCTTGGTCTGCTCGGCGATATTGTTCAGCGCCTCGAAGGAGATTCCATTAGTAAAGGCGGCGTCGCCCGCCACGGCGATCACGTGCTCCTTGCCGCCGGCCAGATCGCGCGCCACGGCCATGCCCAGCGCCGCTGAGAGCGCCGTCCCCGCATGCCCCGCGCCGTAGCAGTCGTGCTCGCTCTCAGTGCGCAGCATGAAGCCATTGAGCCCGCCCGGCTGGCGAATCGTCTCCATGCGCTCCAGCCGTCCAGTGAGCATCTTGTGGATGTAAGCCTGGTGGCTCACGTCGAAGAGCAGCTTATCCTCTGGGGTATTGAAGACCGTGTGCAGCGCCAGCGTCAACTCGACCACGCCCAGATTCGGCCCCAGGTGGCCGCCGGTCTTGGAGAGCGTCTGAATCAGGAATTCGCGAATCTCCTCGGCCAGCGTCGCCATCTGCGCAAAGTTCAGGCGCTTTAGATCGGCGGGCGAGTGAATCGACTCAAGCAGCGTTCCCATCGTCTTCCTTCCCCGGAAAAGTGCCGGGCAGTCCAGCAATATCGCACGGAAGCCAGGTCCAGGCAAACCAGCATCGCCAAGTGATAGTATACCAATGCGGCGGATTCGAGCTGAGCGTTTAGACGCTTTTGACGGCGGCAAGTCGCGGTAAAATCGGATGCCGGTCATGCCAGCTTGATCCGTGCGCGACTGATGGCACAAGGCGCAAGAGCCGGACGCCCACGCAGCGCGCTGAACATGATTCTCGCCGCCGTCGCCGAATCAAGCGTATCGTTGTCACAGACAACGAAAAGGATTTCACCGGCATCTAATTCATTATGTCTCCCCAGCATTCCGGTACTTGAGCAAACATCGTGCAATCAGGTCTCAAAACGGGATATGAGTCCACGGCGCACGCTGGTCCGCCGAAAGTGTATTCTCCATGCTAGAGATAAGATTCGCAACTCTTGCCGATAAGTACTCTCAGGAGCCAAAAAGCACGGTTGCCGGTTGGCCTATGCGTGCCCGATGAAGAAACTGATTCCCATGTTCGCGATCCTTCTCGGCTGGGCCGCGGCTGCCGGGGCAGCGCCGCCCGGCACGCTGACTAAGCTGCGCGATTTTTCCGCCCTCAGCAACGCCGAGGCTGGCAAGGTTTTTCCGGTCGATCTTGAAGCCACAGTAACCTACTTCCGTGGCTACGAACATCTGCTCTTTGTGCAGGATGACGGCCTCGCCGCTTTTGTGAAAGTCACCACGAACGCCAAACTGCTCCCCGGTGATCGCGTACTGGTCAAAGGAACGACGCGCAATAGCTTTGGCCTCATCATCGAGAGCCATGATGTGCAGGTTCTCCATCACGGAGCCCTGCCCGAAGCGCTTCCCGTCAGCTTCGGCGATCTGATCCTCGGGCAGCACGACTGCCTTCTGGTCAAGATGCGCGGTGTTGTCCGCGCCGCCGATCTGGTCTGGAGTTCGCAGGCCCACTTTCGCGGCGCCACTCTTCAGGTCTTGACCGATGGTGGCTATATCGAGGTGGCCCTGGACAGCGACAATCAGGAGGCGCTGAATAACCTGCTGGACGATGAGGTGGAGATCATCGGGGCAGCCGGCGGGGAATTCGATGACAAGATGCAGCAGACCGGCATTGTGCTCCATGTTTCCTCCGTTGCACAGATTCGTGTCCTCAAAAGCTCCAAGGACGCCTTGTGGAATCTTCCGGTCACGCCCATGCACCAGATCATGAGCGACTATCGCGTCAACGATCTTTCGCCCAGAATCCGGGTCCGGGGCTCCATCACCTACTATCAGCCCGGTTCGGCGGTAGTGCTGCAGGACGGCGGCAAGAGCCTGTGGATCAGAACCAGGACCGACATCCCCTTGCGCATCGGCGATCTGGCGGACGCAACAGGCTTTCCCAATGTCATGATGGCCGATCAGGCTCGCAGCGCAAATGATGGCTTTTTGGAACTGACTCATAGCGAAATTAAAGATAGCGGCGTGCAGGCGCCGGTCGCGCCACTCCCTGTGACCTGGCGACAACTGGCCGTGGTCGGCGACCGGGGTGATGGGCACCACTACGATCTGGTTTCCATCGAAGGACAGGTCGCAGTGCAGGCGCGCGGGGGCGCACAGGACGAATATACCCTGGTTGCTGACGGCCACCCGTTTTCAGCAATTTACCGGCACCCGAGCGGTTCGCTGGTGGCGATGAAGGAGGTCTCGCTGGGTTCATGGGTGCGCGTAACCGGAATCTGCACCGTCCATAACTCCGACCCATTCGGCGGCCCGGTGGCGTTCGATATTCTGCTGCGCAACTTTGATGACATTGAAGTCATCAAAGGTCCCCCTTTGCTGAACATTCGCAATCTGACGCTCATCGTCGTCTTGCTGCTCGCGATCGTGGCCCTGGTAGGCGGCTGGGGATGGAAGCTCGAGCACACGGTTCGCCGGCAGACGACCGTATTGGCGGCCCTGGAACGCCAGCGCAGCCGCATCCTCGTAGACATCAACGGATCGCGGCCACTGGCGGAGATCCTCGAAAAGATCGTGGGGATGGTCTCCGCGATGCTGGATGGGGCGACCTGCTGGTGCGAGCTCGCCGATGGAACGACGGTGGGGAATTGTCCTCGGGAGCCGCATAGCCTGGAGATCGTCCGCGTGAAGATCGATGCGCGATCCGGTCCATCGCTGGGAGCGCTGCTGGCCACGTTTCGTCCGGAATCTCCTCTGGACGCGCACAGAACAGAGGCGCTTGCCGACGGGGTGCGGCTGGCCACACTGGCCATCGAAACCCGGCGGCTCTATTCCGACCTGCGGCATCGCTCGGAGTTCGATCTGCTCACCGAGATTCCCAATCGCTTCGCGATGGAGAAGCGGATGGACATTCTGATTGAAGAGGCACGCGAGAATTCCGGTATCTTCGGGCTGATTTACATCGACCTCGACGAGTTCAAACAGATCAACGACCGCTACGGCCACCACATTGGAGACCTTTATCTCCAGGAGGTAGCCGTGCGCATGACGCGGCAGTTGCGCGGAGGCGATATGCTGGCCCGGCTGGGCGGCGACGAATTCGCCGCCCTGGTTTCTGTCGTGCATAGCCGCGCCGATGTGGAAGAAGCCGTCCATCGCCTGCTACGCTGCTTCGACACTCCGTTTGCCGTGGCGGAGCACTCGCTGTGGGGTGAAGCAAGCAGCGGCATTGCTGTCTACCCGGAGGACGGCCTCACAAAAGACAGCCTGCTGAACGTCGCCGATGCCGCCATGTACGCGGTAAAAAACGGCAAACGGTAAACCGAAAAGGCTCGGTCTCAGCTTCCGTTGCGTGCTTCACTTCCTTGCGCGCGATGACTCCGTTGCGCGTGTGAATCTCTCAGTGTTCACCGCTGCCCTGCTTCCACTTCGGCCGCCCGCGGCTCCACCAGCACACCGTCAAACAGTGAAGCCGCCAGCAGCCGCCCACCCGCAGCACGCACATGCGCGATGCGATAGCCGGTCTGCGCCCACTTCCACTCCAGCGTCTGGGGATCGATCACGTAAATCTGGTCGCTCGCCCGCGAGCTGACAAGAATCTTGCCCAGGTGCGCGTCATAGCTCAGGTCGTCCACATCCCCCAGCGGAAAGCGATGCACCCACATCCACGTGCTGCCCAGGTCGCGCGAGAAGTACACGCCTTCGCGCGCGCCCAGCCATATCGTCCCATCCGCGGAGAAAGCTACGCTATGAATCCGCGTCAGCGTTGCCGGAACCCCCATGAACCTCCAGCTCTGGCCGGCGTCCGTGGAGAGCACCACTTCCTGCTGCTGAGCAGCGGCCAGTTGCGATCCATGCGCGGCAACCGAAAGATAATCTACCCAGCCCATCACCGGGCCGCCCTGCCAACTCGCGCCCTGGTCCTTGCTGGTGTACAGGCCTCCGCCGGTTGAGGCCAGCCATGCGTCGCCGCTGAGATCAAGCGCCTGAATGCGGTCCAGCTGGTCAAACACGGGCTCCGCAACAGGCTTTTTCTCTGGCACGCTCTGGCCGTGGCGCGCCTTCGCGGCCTTGTGAATTTTGGCGGTCTGAAGCGTCTGGGCGGCCGGGATCGTCTCAGTGGCCGTCTTCGCGAGCCGGTTTTGAATTGTGCCGCGCGGACTCCAACTCGCGCCTGTGGCATCGGACTCCAGCGCAAAAATGCCGTGATTGGTTCCCGCCAGGATCGTTCCCTCCGGCGACTCGGCCAGCGCAAAGACATCACGCCCATTGAGGCCATCGGCGATCTGCTCCCAATGCTCTCCGCCATTGCTGGAAACAAAAACACCGCCATAGTTCTTGTCGTTCACCACCCCGGCATACAGACGGGCGGGATTGCCGCTATCAACCAGCAGCGCCTCGACCTTGCGCCCGGAAAAACCCTGATTCGCAGCCGTAAAACTGGATGCCGCGTCCTCGCTCAGCAGAACTCCGCCGCGGTCGGTGGCCAGCAGCACGTGATTCGTGTCCCGCGGATCTACATATACATCGTTCACGATCACATCCGGCTCGGTCATCAGCGCAAAGCTGTTGCCGCCGTCTACCGACTTGTAAAGCCCCTCCGTGGTTCCGGCGTACACCACGCTGTAATTCAGCGGATCTTGCTTCAGAACACGCGTTCGCCGCGCGGCCGAGGGAATCCCTTCGACGGCATGAAACAATCCGCCGGCGTCTAGGCTTTTGTAAATGCCGCTGCACGCACTGGCGAAGACCATGCTGGGGTTCGCCGGATCGATGATGATCGAGAAGACATCGGAATCGTCAATGATGCCCTCCTTGATGCTCTGCCAGTTCTGCCCGCCGTCGGTCGTCTTCCAGGGCAGATGCCATGTGCCGGCATAGACCACATTGGGGTCCATGGGATCAATCGCCAGCGATTCGACTTCGTGAATCTCCTGGCTGCCCGGCGGACTGATCAGCGTCCATGAAGCTCCGGCATCGCTGCTGCGAAAGACGCCGTCCAGCGTTCCCGCATAGAGGATTTCCGGGGCCGAAGGCGCCTGTGCAAAGGCGCGGATCGACTGCCCGTGCAACCCTGCGACAACACTCCAGCTCCGGCCTCCGTCACGGCTCAACCGCAGCCCGCCGTCGGCCTGGTCCACCCTCCACGTCGCTACATAGATGGTGGCTGGGTTCGCTTCGTCCACGACGACGTGGTCCAGAATCAGGTCGTCGGACGAATCCAGCTTCGAGAGCCTATGCCAGGACAAGCCGCCATCCAATGACTCATAGAGCCAACTGTTGGTGGTGCCGAGATACAGATGATGGGGCTGGCCGGGAACAGCCGCAAAGGCGCGCGCGTCGCCGCCTGCCGGGCCAATCGCGCTCCAGTACGCCTGTGCCTTCATGCCGGGAACTGCGAATAAAAATAGAACCAGCAGCGAAATCAGCACGATCAGTCCGGACCGGAAGTATGAATCCAGGAAAACTCGCGGACGATTCATGCTGGCAAATAACTCCCTATGCTCATATCAAGAGTATACAAAGTATGGTCCGGCGCCGATTTCCAGGCGCACAATACCTTAACGCTCGATCGTCATATGCTCCCGAAGAAGTCTCAAAGTAAACCGGCGCTATCGCGCTTGAAGCCGCCCGTTCCCACTTTAGAATTAATCCATTGACCGCGCTCTGGGGCCAGCGGAATCGAAGGTTGCATCCGCCGAAGCAGCCTTGCCGCTTCGGCGGATGAAGTGTTACTTCTTGGTGGCGGCTTTGCTGCGGGGCTTCAGATTCTTTTCGTCGAGAAGTGTCACGGAATCGGCAGCGTTGAACGGGTACAGGCGAACCGATTGCTCCGATTTCTCGCCCTGATTGCTCAAGGTGACGTCGACGCGGCGGTTTTGAGCCAGCACAATGACGCTCAGGTTATGGAGAGCCTTCGCTTTCGCCTCTGCGCTGAGATCAGGGTTCTGTTCGACCAGATCCTTCACCTGATCAGCGGTGAGATTCTGGTCCTTGCCTAGGCCGCGCGTTTCGATGCTGGCTTCGGGAACACCCTTTTCAATCAGGAACTGCTTTGCGCGCGCGACGCGGCGTTCAGAAAGCGCCTGGTTGTACTCGACTGATCCGCGCACATCCGCATGTCCGCTCAGTGTCAGGCGGGCATCCGGCTTGAGGGCGAGGTACTGTGTGAAATCCGTCGCGAGGGTGGTCAGAGTTCCCTTCTGGCTGGGCAGAAGGCCGCCATCGGGCTTCCCGATCCTGGGCTGATCGGTCGGGAAGAAGACACTGTGCAGAGCCAGGCGAGCCTCCAGTCTCTTCATCTCTGGGGAAGCCGCTGCGATTGCCGGGACAGAAGCAGGCGGGGCTGCAATGCTTATGCTGGTGGCCGCCGTTGCCATTTGCCCCTTGTCATCGCTCACATTGCATACGATCTGCACTGTACCGGCAGGCGCATTCGCCGCATTGAACTCCGCCGTGGCGCCGCTGCCGCTGATCGAGCCGGAGCTTGCCGTGTACCCGTAGGTCAGAGGACGATTCTGCGGACTGACGCCGCCCGCGGTTACCGTGCTGGTCTCTCCCACATTGATGGTGCTGGGGCTGGCCGAACAACTGATCGTCGGCGGCTCAAACGCCTTCACTGTGAAGCTGGCGGATGCGCTGGCGTTTTGCCACGGTTTGAGGCCTTCCCTGCCGGGTCTGCCTTCCTTCACTTGAGCCTGAACCGTATAGCTGCCGGGCGCAAGCGTTGCCGTGGCCACTGTGGCCGACGCTCCGCTGCCCGTCACGCCGGCCCCGGTCCAGCCGTAAATCGCGTTCAGCTTCGGATCAAGATTGCCTGCCATAGCGGTCGCTGTGACCGGGTCACCGGGATAGATTGTGACCGGATTGACCGAAACCGACAGGGTTATCGGCGTGGGCGGCGCAAATGAACCCGCGTGGAAGACCACGCCGCCGCTTAACCGCAATGCATTGATGCCGACGCTCCCTCCATCGTTCGAGGCAAAGGTGACGTGCATATACTCATAGTCGGCCTGGACGATGCGCAAGGCCCAATGATGATTGATTTCGTAATCCAACCCGCCACCCGCAGTGACGTCCAGACCCATGGTATTGGGGTTGTGAAACGGGCCGCTTACCAGAGCCCCACCAACAAGCGCATGGCCAAACGGCGTAAATTTGACCCCGGGATAGCGCACGATCAAACCGCCGGCGAAGGTCGAAAAGCCGTCGTTGTTGCCGCCTTTGCCATAATCGCCACCACTATACTCGTGAATGCCGACTTCCCCCTGGAGGCCGACATACCTATTGAAGAAACCCGTAACGCCAAAGACACCGCCTACTATTTGTTCATCGTAGGAAAACGTCGCGGGATTCCTTCCGCAGCCACCACATACACTCGGCGAGACTGTCACCTTACCACTTGGCGACAGGTAACTGTAGCCCATAAAGATGTCCCACTTCGATGCGGAAGCATCTTCTGAAGCTTTCGCGGCTGGTTTGGCCGAATCCTGTGCGGCAAGGGCAACGGGCATCGCTACCAGGAGCAACAAGGCAAGAATTCGGCTGACAGACTTCAAAGCATGAGAGTTCATACGTGTTCCTCCACAATCAATTTGAATTGTTGACCTCCCACGACTCTCATGGGAGCTGAACCATGTTATTGTTGGCGAAGAAGTTACGCGGCAACCCGGTTTCTGTAAAGTGCGGAACAGCAAATACTGCGGCGCGCTCAAGGAGCGAACCTTAGCTTCTGCTATTACGCTGCTGTGATGACGGCAGGGAATGCAGCATATTCGAGATCATACGTAGCGCCAGTTTCCGGTGTTGACCACAATTGCACACATTTTCAATTTAGAAACAGTTCGGCGCCCACGTACCCATGTTTGGATCAAGGATCGTGACGTAATATCCGTCGCCCTGGGAAGCGCGAACCCGACGAGGAAGTCCCGAGGATGACGGGAGACAATGGAGAAGTGAGCCCCGCCAAATCAGAGCAGGGTGCGGCAAACTGGTTCCCTAGCCGTTGTTACCGGCGCTAAACCCAGTTTGATGTTCTGTCGCTCACATACCCGCGCCAGAGCCGGCAAAACCGCCGCGCCCTGCGATGGGTATACGATACGCCGCATTGGCGGAACCATCCGCTAAACGACTTCCGGCCCCCGCAGTTTGCGCTGCGAGGGCCGGAATGATCAGTTAGAAAATCTAAAACAACCGAGGCAAGCCGAAAGCCTGCTTCGGCGGGCTGGTCAGGCTATTCGGATTCGGCTTTCTTGTGAGAATGCTTCCTCGCGCCCGCCAGAGGCTTGCGTACCTGCGCCTTGACCACGGACTCATCCACCGGAGTGGTTCCCTGAACATCGGTCGCGAAATCGGCGCCCGCCGGCACCAGGTAGACTTCCACGTTCTTGCCATCCGATGTGCCGGTCGCCACGCTGATGCGCGAGACGTCAATGCCCTTCTCGGTCACCAGGTACGCCTTGGTGTTGACGGCGCGCTCGGCGGCTGGATCCTCGACCTTGAGGTGCTTGTTCCTCTTGGCCGCCGCTTCTTCCTTGGCGATCTTCGCCTTCTCCTTGGCATCCGAATTGCCTACCAAAACGATCTTGGCATCCGGCTGCTTCTGCAGGTCGATAGCAACTTCATCCAAATCCGCTTTGGATTCATTGTTCACCCGCGTCGGGCGTTCCTTGTCGGTGGCAAAGCTGATCGAAGAGAGCGTCTGCGTGTGCGGAACCGGCGCCACATATGGAGCCGTGATGGTGATGCCATTGGCTGCCGAGATGGTTGCTGTTGCGCTCTGCCCCTTGTCGTCGGTCACGGTGCAGGAAATGGTCACCGGGCCGGTCGGCGCGCCGGCCGAGGAGTAGGTTGCTGTATTGCCGTTGCCGGTAATCGCGCCGACCGTGGCCGTGTAGCTGTAGGTCAGCGGACGATTCTGCGGACTGACTCCGACTGCGGTAACGGTGCTGCTCTCGCCCGGCTTGATGATCGTGGGGCTGACCGAGCAACTGATCGTCGGCGGCTCAAACTGCTTCACCGTAAAGCTGGCCGAGGCTTCCGCCGTCTGACCGGGCTTGAGGCCTTCCTTGCCGTGCTTGCCTTCCTTCACCTGAGCCTGAACCGTATAGCTGCCGGGCGCAAGCGCGGCCGTGGCCACCGTGGCCGACGTTCCGTTTCCCGTCACGCCGGTTCCGGTCCATCCGTAAACCACATTGTTGTGCTTGTTGGGATCCACCGAACCGGCGGTCGCGGTCACAGTGACCGGTTCGCCGGGGAAGATGGCTGGCGGTGCGGCCTCGGCCGTCAGCGTAATAGGCGGCGGCTTCTTGCACCCCATTGGCAACAAAGCTAAGCACGCCGAAACCAGAACCAGACTAACAAACCTCACATTGCGAAAATCCATTTGCTTCTCCTCCACACTCGAACTGAAATTTGATGAAATGGTTTGCTGTAGCGCGCCATCTCCGTGCCAAGACCGACTGAATACTGCGAAAACTGTGTTGCCGATGAATCCGAATACGGGACAATAGTACCATAACCGCTTCATGGCAAGCTGTACAATTGCAGGAAAGCGCTCATTGCCGCAACCTGCATTCATGCCCCTCGCACCGGCAGAGACACCGCTCCACCGTCCACCGCCCGCTCATGCGGAATTCAGCGTTTTCAGCAAACTGCGCGGCTCACGCTGAATCTTTTCTTGTAGAAGCGTAATCGCGTACAAAAGTTGCTCAGGCCGCGGAGGACACCCCGGAACGTACACATCCACCGGAATAATCTGGTTCACGCCCTGCACCAGCGCATAGTTGTTAAAGACCCCGCCCGAGGTGGCGCATGCGCCCATCGAGATCACCCACTTCGGCTCCGGCATCTGGTCATAGAGCCGGCGAATCACCGGCGCCATCTTCTGCGAAACCCGCCCCGCCACCACCATCAGGTCGCTCTGCCGCGGCGATGGCCGAAAGACCTCGGCGCCGAAACGGGCAATGTCGAAGCGCGCGGCGCCCGTGGACATCATTTCAATGGCGCAGCAGGCCAACCCAAAGGTCATCGGCCAGATCGAGTTCTTGCGAATCCAGTTCACCGCATAATCCAGCGAGGTCAGCAGAATGCCCTCCGGCTCTTCATAGCCGTAGTTGACCTCCTGGAGCTTGACGCGGTTGCGCGCGCTGCTCTCCAGCGCTCCAAACAGATACCGGTCCCGCTCCGCCGCAACCACCATACGACTAATATAACGCTGCTTCCCTGGCTGCGCGTTGGTCGCTTTTGCACACGGCTGCTGTTTTCAGTCCCCTCTTGTCGACGATCAGTTGCAGAAGCACATCGCTTCATCGTCGCGCAGAGCGAACCTTCGTCCTAGAATCAGAACTGATTTGGCCGGCATAGCCAAAGATCAGAGCGCATTCCCGATGGGTAGCGCCAGAATTCTTCGGTGAATCTTCAACTCCCGAGCCGGTCCGATTGGCAAGCACGACCTCCGGGCAGGGAAATCGGA
>Ga0302275_10003554_pt1 | contig 15724 bp, 14 predicted proteins | sample III_Bog_N2_2_FD_200229 | JGI IMG/M metagenome (GOLD analysis project Ga0302275, IMG submission 200229) | Peat permafrost microbial communities from Stordalen Mire near Abisko, Sweden - III_Bog_N2_2 | ecosystem: Environmental > Terrestrial > Soil > Wetlands > Peat | place: Sweden: Abisko...
AATCCGCTGGCCTTTCAACTGCGGAATGAACCATTGATAATTTGTTCCTGCAAAAGTGATGGTCAGCGCCGACATCAAGTTTGTCGGCTCATTACTCCAGTTCACAACCGGCATGACAGCCCCGGCCTGATTCCATTGATAGTAGGGAAACAACAAGCCGGTCGCCAATGTGGTATTGGTCGAAGGAACAATCTGCCAACCACCAAGAATTTGCTGCAAGGTGGCGTTGGGGTTGTTGTTCTGCAAATAGCCAAGAAGATTTGTTGTGTAGCCGGTCAGGGTGTTGCGAAGCGCGGTTTCATTCAAGTTGGTCACATAATATCCGCCGCTAGTGCCAGCGGCGGCAGACATCACGCTGTTGCTGCTGAATCCCATTGCCGACGACAGATTGATGCCGGAAACCGGCTCGCTAACTTTAAAAGATGGGTCGAGGTAGTAATTGGTTGATCCGACAGTCAGCGTCACCCAGACACGTTGAAACCAGAATGTGTTAGTGTCGCTCGTCGAGTAATAGTAAGTCGGATAGTGGCGCTCAACGTAAAACAGATTATTCAAATACCAAACTGTGTTTGTCCAAACGGTATTTGTGTAATTCAAGCACAGCCAATGATGCAGGTCTTTGTGGTCGGCGCTGTCGTAAGGGAGCAATTCCCAGCCGAATTGATAGCCAACGCCCTTATCCGAGCCTTGACTGTTAGTGTTTCCAGCAGCGCGGAGCAGCGCGACCAAAAGGGCGCATTGGTCAAAATCATTGCCGCTTTTTTCTAGCAACGTGAGTTCCGCGCCCTTCTTTGAGCCGAAATAAAGGACGTGACGGATGTGGTCGTGAACGTAGTTGAAAATTTTCACCGGGTCGTTTTGCAAGCCGTTCGCCAACGCCTGAATTTCTGGCGTAATCACTTCGGCGATGGGCTGGGTGGGAACGCCAACATAATTTGCGGCAAAACTTTGTGAAGCAATGTTAGCTTTCGGTTGTGCGCCCGCATTTGGGTCTGGCGGTAGGCTGCTGTCCGTCACCTGTCCAGACCGAAACCATCCCGAATCACCGAATTGTTGCGCGCCACAGACAGCCGCCGACGCCAGCAAACCCAAAATCAAAATTCGCAGTGTTTTCATTTTTTATTCCTCGTTAAATTATTGTGAAACCGTTTGGACGTTGCCTTCATTATCCGTGGTGATGGTTCCGCTCCTAACGCCGGAAACACCGTTCAACCAATCGGCAGAGGTATAACTGTAATTGGCGCGCGCACTCGGCGAAGTGCCAAGGCCGGTCAATGGATTCACCCCAAGTAACACAGACCAACCGTCGGGGATGCCGTCGCCGTCCGTGTCGGCGACGTTAGGGTTGGTGTGCGAAACCAGTAATTCGTAGGCATCTGTTAGGCCGTCGCCGTCCGTATCCTGCGGCGTTCCCAAAATCAAAAAGGCGTTATCACTGGTGATGGGCAGCGTGTAGGTGTTGCCAGAATTTCCCTGACCCATCCAAAACCAGACGGCGTTGGTTAGCGGTGACTGTAACGCGCCGGTGGCGAACACATCATAATAATATCCCGGCAATCCTCCCTGAATCGTGAACGTCACGTTTTCGGTGCCCCCGCCCGCCGCTGCCGCCGTGATGTTGGTAATCCAAACTATGTTGGCGTTGGTGCTGTAATTGGGCGTCACCGATCCATCCCATTGCAGATAACCCGCGCCGGTTATCACGTCGGGCGTGGCACTGGTTGATGGCGATGAGTTGGCCGATGAAATCTTCATCATGGCCATGTTCCACGGACTCATCATGTAATAAGGATATGTTTGATTGAAAATTTGCTGAATTGTTCCAGCGTCCATAGGCGTGCTGTAAGTGGCGACGGAATTAAACAAGCCCTGCGCCTGATAAACACCGTTGCTGTCGCTGCCGATGTAAAAACCGTTTGTCAAAACGTCAAGGCCGGGGAAAATCGTCACACCGGAACCGCTGGCGGCGAGCGCGCCGTCGAGATACAAGGCCGTGTTGGTGGCCGAATAGGTCAGCGCCACGAAATGAAAATAATTGGTCGTCCAGGAGATCGGCGCGGAAACGTAAGTTGTCAGGTTGCTGGAAAGGTCGTTGGTCTGCGCCGAGAAATAAAGGTTCTGGCCGACATCATCAACGTAGATGCTCCACAGGCCATAACTAGAATCGGGCGTGTAGCTGCCGACTTCCAGCAAACGCCCGAATTCGCCGGGGCCAGTCCCGCCCGCGTTCGTGCTTGACCAGTTCCCCGGCGCAAACCAGAACGTCACCGTTCCGCTGTCAACCGTCAGGTTGGTCGTGCCGTCGTTTTCAAACACGTTGAATTGCAACCATGCGGGCGGGTTGGTTTCAACCACCAATGATGAGCCGGTGCCGAGATAGGAAAACGCCAAATTGGTGAACGAGACGGGCGCATAACCGCGGTCGCTCGTCCAGTTCACACTGTCGCGGAATGACCATGAATTCAACGGCGTATAGGTCGGGCTGGAATTGGTTCCGCCGCCGCCGGGGTCAAATGAAAAAGCGTGGCCTTTTGACAGCAGGGCAAACAAAAAGCCCGCGACGATGACGGCGCGGGCTGGCCTGCTGGCGAATGCGCAAAAAAGATTGTTCCGTTGGGCGTGTAGTCTCATAAAATTGGTTTTCCATTGGCAACCGCGTCAAGTCTTGCAAATCCGGTTCGGTCGGCAAGCAAAACCTGAAATCCTTTTCACGATATATGTATCGTTCATTTCCACCATTAGAAAGCGATGTAATATGTCGTGGCAATTTCCAAGAAAGAATGGAAGCGGATTCAAACCTTCGGCGCGAGCGTGCGCCGCGAGAGGGTGCGCCGCCGCTTGACGCAGGACGAGCTTGCGGAGGGCGCCGAGATTGCCACGCGCAACCTCCAAAAAATCGAGGCCGGGGAAATCAACATCCTGCTCACCACCGCGTTTCGGATTCAACTGGCGCTGCGCTGTCCGTGGAAGCGGTTGGCTCCGGTGGAATAAATTTCGCGCCTTCATGCCGTTGCCCCTCCGGTCGTCGCGTGATTCGCAAAAAATTCCTTGGGTGTGACGTGCGCTAAAATGCGGGAAGTAAAATCTGACACCTCAAACGGCTTCTCAATAAAATCTGCCGCGCCAAGATCAAGGGCAAGTTGCTGGTTTTCAATGGTGCTATTGCCTGAAACAAAAACCACCGGAGTATTTTGCCAGCGGGAAAGTTTTTTCAAGCGGGCGAAAATTTCAAAACCGTTGCCGCCCGGCAAATCAATGTCCAGCGTGATCAAATCGAAGTCCGCAGCCTGAACCAAGCGCACGGCTTGCTCGGCGTTCGTCGCCGTTTCCACCTCGCAACCGGCGCGATGCAACAAAAACACCATCATCATCGCCACCGGCATTTCGTCTTCAACAATCAAAATTTTTGTTTTGCCTGTCATAAACCCGAATTCCGCGCGACATTTTACCGAAAGCGGAAATGCTTGCAACAAATATAACTCTAGCGTTATGGTATATTAGCGAAAGAAATTCGCTCCACAACCGGGGCGGATTCGGATAAATTTTTCGAGTATTGATCCGCTGACCACAATCGAGGTCGCGCGGATGCTCGGCATTTCTCAATCGCGGGTGCGCCAATATATTTTGGCAAAGCGGCTCAAGGCAAAAAAGCTTGGGCGTGACTTGGTGATTGAACGAGAGGAAGCCGAGCGGTTTCGGCGCGAGGGTAGGCTGCCAGAAGGACGGCCAAGCAAGGCGGGCAATAAACCATAACGCAAGGGTTAGTAATTAACGCCAAAAACCGGCTTTTCGTGGGTCGCGGCGGCAATCGAGCCGTAAACAAAAAATCAAAAAAACACAAATAATGCTTGCAATCATTGGTAAAAGGCGCGATAATCTTATTTAAGTAAATCACACGAACATTTACAGATGGACACGGATAAAAAACGTGGTATTCAAGCACCGCGTAAAGCGCATCATTTAGTGACCGGCGAAAATCCGGGCCAGAACGACGTTCTGACATTTCTTCATCGGTGTTTATCTGTGTCCATCTGTGGTTGAAATTCTTTTTTACTGAATCGTTACGGCTAAAGCGTTTTTTCCGGTCCAGCCGTATTTAAAATTGCCAATCCGCGTCATTTTTGGCACACAACAGCCCGATGAAGAACTTTATTGCCAGTATCGTAATCGGCTTGCTCGCTCTGGAGGCGCGCGCGGCACTGCCGCAGCCGGATTTAATTGCCCGGATTCATTTCGCCGGTGCCCAAAAAATCTCCGGCGACCCGCAGGTCCATGCGTTCACCAATGAATTTACCTCCGCCGAGGCGCTGGTCTTGCGCGCCCAAACCGCCACCAAGCTGGCCAACTGGCTCGCGGGTTGGTTGCAAACCAATCTGGACACCACCGTCCCCGATGGCGCGGCTAAACTGCGTCCTTTGTTTGACGATTTACAACAAGCGGAATTTTTCGTGGACGCCCGGGCCGCGGCGGGGGGCAAACCGGAGGTGGCAATCGCCATCCAGCTCGCCCCGGCACGGGCTGAATTGTGGCAGGCCGGTCTGAAGCCGTTTTTTCCGGCGGCCACGTTCAAAACGGCGAACAACTGGTTGATTTTTGATTCCCTCCCGGGGCCGCTGGGCGACCGCCTGGCCCAAAAAATCTCCACTCCGCCAGCAGCTTGGCTGGATTTGGACATCAACTGGCCGCGCCTGGCGCAGTGGTATCCGGTGCTGAAAGAACTGGGCTTGCCCGAGACCCAATTCACCCTGACGGCACCGGACGATAATTTCCACCTCGACGGGAAATTCCTGTTTCCGGAAAATCTGGCGCTGAATCTGGAACCCTGGCGGGTGCCGACCAACACGGTGCATCAGCCCTTTGACAGCTTCACTGCCATCCGCGGTTTTTCCTCCTGGCTGCCGGCCCAACCGTGGGCCTGGATGCAGTCCCTGGAGTTGACGCCCACGCCCAACCAGCTTTTTATCTGGTCGCTGCCCGGGCCGCCGTTTCAGACGTTTGCCGCCATTCCGGTGCCGGATGCCACCCATGCCCTGGCACAAGTCTATGCGAAGCTCGCGCAATATTGTGATGCGGCGAATGCCCGGAATGAGTTTTTCCAGACCACCACGCCGACGCTGACGAACCGGGAGATTAATTTCTCCGGCACGCCGTTTATTTCGCCGCATTTGCGGGCCGTCACCGAACCCTCCGGCCAGTTCTTGCTGGGGGAACTGTTTCCCAACACGCCAAAGAGCCGGCCGTTGCCGCCGGAATTGTTCAGCCGTCTGGCCGCCAATAACCTGGTTTATTACCATTGGGAAATCACCGCCACGCGCCTGCCCGAATTGCTCCAACTCACCCAGCTCGGCCTGATGCTGACGCATCACAAACAGCTGGAAGGCGAATCCGCCGCTTTCAAGTGGCTGCAACGCGCCGGGGGCAACCTCACCGCCCCGCCCATGAGTGCCGGGGGGGCGGCGAAACCCGGAGCCTGGGGCAACACCCGCACGGAAATCCTTCAGACTGGACCGGCCGAATTCACCTTTACGCGCCAGGCTCCCGGCATTCTGACCGCCTCCGAACTGTTTGAACTGGCGGACTGGCTCGAAGCCACGAATTTCCCCGGCTGCGATCTGCGCCTGCCAGCGCGCTCCCCGCATTTCAAGCAAATGCATGCCATCCCGACGCCGCCAGGACACTGAAGATCATGCTTAAACTTGGCGTCAACATTGACCATGCCGCCACCCTCCGCGAAGCGCGTTATCGCGGCCGGGGGGCGGGCGAGCCGGATCCCGTGGCCGCCGCCTTGCGGTGTGAGGCGGCGGGGGCGCATGGCATCACCGCCCATCTGCGCGAGGACCGGCGGCATATTCAGGACCGGGATGTCTGGGCCTTGCGCGAACAAATCAAAACGCGGCTGAACCTCGAAATGGCCAACGCCCCGGAGATCGTTGCCATCGCGCTGAAATTGAAGCCGGAAATCGTTTGTATTGTGCCCGAGCGACGGCTGGAAGTGACCACGGAAGGCGGACTGGATGTCTGCGCCGCCGAAGCGGCCCTGACCGAGACCCGCAAAAGGCTCAACGACGCCGGCATTGAGGTCAGCCTGTTCATTGCTCCCGACCCAGACCAGATTGCCGCCAGCGCGCGCACGGGAGCCCAGTTCGTAGAACTCCACACGGGGCAATTCGCCGAACATTTTCCGTCGGCGCAAAACGAGCTTCAGCGGTTGGTTGACGGGGCCGGGCAGGCCCATTCACTGGGGCTGAAAGTGAATGCCGGACATGGCTTGAACTACGTTAACTTGCCATGGATTTTCCGCGTGCCGCACTTGGTGGAGCTGAACATCGGCCACAGTATTATCAGCCGCGCGGTGTTCACGGGCTTGGACAGCGCGGTTCGTGACATGCTTGCGCTGATGAGCGGCTACGAAGGAACTGCCGATGGCTGATTGACCGCCCGCCCGCCCGCGTGGTTGATCAACTTCGAAATCCGCGTCTCCAGCATGTGGGGCAGACCTCCGGTCTGCCGGTTCAGGGAGACTCTGTCTCCCAGAATTCTTCAACCGGCTTGCAGAGCAAGCCAGAACCGGCAGACCGGAGGTCTGCCCCACATTCCCGGGATAATTATCCACCCCAAAAGCTTTGCGACATTACCAAAGCGATCATCTTTTGAATAAGTGAACCAAGTCTTCCACAACTCTTTCAATATCTTCCCGATGGTCAGGATTAGCCTCATCATATCCAAGACCCAATTCCTCACCAACAAGTTTCTTAAGATACGTTCGTATTTTATTAGCGTCACCTCCAGTTAACCTTATCCGAGCGACGTAACCCCTGTATTCGTCGAGCGCAAGAAAGTCGGGAACCAGAAGGGGATTCCAAGCGCCAAAAATCTTATTTATTTCTTCTTCAAGATTACCATCAGCGTTCCTGACTTGGGGGGCCGGGGTGTCAAAATCCACGCCGATTTGCCAGGCGGTTTCGGCCTGCACACGGTTGAGGATTGAGCGGATGCCGGGAAACGCCGCGTGGAAGTCCGCCAGCGTGGCGTGCAGCAAGCCATAGGTGACCTGGCCGGCCTGGACGTTTTGGCCGGTGGCCTGCATGCCCACCCGCAGATGGAGCTTGCGAATTTCCGCCCGCCCGATCGCCACCACGCGCGTGCCGCCGCGCGCCTCAATCCAGCGAAACGCGGCATACATCAGCCCCGCCGCCAGCAACCGGCTTCGATTGGACCGGGGCACGCTAAGCAGCCGGATCTCATAAAGCCGGTCGTCCACGGGAAACGGCAGTTCCGTGCGCTGGAAATATTTGTCAATGGAATAGCCGGACCCACCTGGCGGCGTGATGGAGATGAAGCCGACCATGCGCTCACCCTCCGTCGCCACGATATAATGGTTAAACGCATCCAGCGCATCGGTGAGCCGTCCGGTGGCATTGGTGGCATGCTGGTGCAGTTCGGCGGCAAAAACGTCGTGACGCATCCGGTAAATCACTTCCCGATCGCGCGCATCCGCCATGCGGATGGTGAGCTGTGGGCGGGTTGGCATGGCGCAACTTTAAGCCAGGCGCGTGGCAAGTTCAATGCCGCGCAGGTTGTTGATGTTGAAAATCCGGGTGGCAGCGTCCAAGCCATTGGCGCGGGCGAGTCCGGAGAGCACCCGTCCGGGGCCCACCTCGAACAAACGCAAATTGCCGGCCGCGCGCAGGGTGTTCATGGCCAAACGCCAGCGAACTGGTTCCACCAAGTTGCGGGTCAGCAGCTGGCGAATCTGGGGCGGATCGGTTTCGGTCTGGCCGGTGACGTTGAACAACAGCGGAATCTTGGGTGACTGTAACTCAACCGATTCCAGCCAGTTCGCGAATTCCAAGCGGGCGGGTTCCATCAATGGATGGTGCCAGGGACCAGCCACGGCCAACCGCCGGCACTGGCCGAGCTTTTCGGCGGCAACCAGTTTCGCGGCGGCATCCAGGGCGGCGAGATTGCCGGAGATAACTTTCTGTCCGGGTGCATTATCATTCGCCAGCACCAGGGCGGCCCCAAAAGGTTCCTGCGCCAGCCGGTGCAGGATTGTTTCACCGTCCTGGGACAGCACGGCCATCATGCCGCCAGGGGTATGCGCCGCAGCGGCTTCCATTAGTTCGCCGCGCTTGGCCGCGATGGCCACGGCGGTCGCGAAATTGACGATGCCCGCCGCCGCGAGCGCGGAAATTTCGCCAAGCGAGTGGCCCAGCGTGTGTTCCGGCTGAATGCCTGCCGCCAGCAAGTGGCGTAAATATCCCAGCGACACGCAGGCAAGCAACGGCTGGAGAAAGCGGGGCCGGACCAGTTCCCGCTCCGGTCCGCGCCGGCAGAGGGTTTCCAAATCACAGCCAGCACGCTCACTCGCACACTGGACTAGTTCGCGAAAGGCCGCGTCGGTTTTGAACAAATCCGCCGCCATGCCGATTTCCTGCGAACCCTGGCCGGGGAAAAGGAAGACGTTCATCGCCGTTCAGGCTGCCGTGGCGGTCAGACCGCCATCCACCACAATGGACTGGCCCATGATGTAAGACGCGGCATCGGAAGCCAGAAAGGCCACCACGGAGGCGATCTCCTCCGGTTTGCCAAAGCGTTTCTGAACGATGTGCTCCAGATGCTTCTGCTTGATCTGCCGGGGCACCCGGGCGGACATGTCGGTTTCAACAAAGCCCGGCACCACGGCGTTGACGCGGATGTTTTTGGCCCCCAACTCCGCCGCCAGCGCGCGCGTGAAGGCCAGCAGCGCGCCCTTGGAGGCCGCGTAATTGGTCTGCCCCATGACCCCCACCAATCCGGCGATGGAGGCGATGTTGATGATGCAGCCCCGGCGGGCACCGAGCATCGGGCGCGTCACGGCTTTGCACCACCGGAACGCGCCATTCAGGTTGGTGTCCAGCACGCGGTCCCAATCCCCGGCGGGCATGAGCATGAGAAACATGTCGGCGGTGATGCCCGCGTTATTGACGAGCACATCAATCCTGCCCGCAGCAGCAACGATCTTATCCACGGCCGCTCCGATGGCGGCGGCATCCGTCTGGGAACACTTTATGGCTTCGGCCTGGGTGGCGGCCGACACTTCGGCGGCGGCCTCCTCGTTTTGATGGTAGGTGAAGAAGACCTTCGCGCCCTGCGCAGCAAAGCGCTCCACGATGGCGCGGCCAATGCCGCGCGATCCACCGGTGACCAGCACCACCTGTCCTGCGAATTCGGGGTTCATAAATGGGCAGATTGACACTTCCATCACTTCAACGCTTGGTAACGCTGCCAGATTTCAGCGGGCCACTCCTTGACCAGCCGGTTGGTTGGCGCATCCACCAGGGTCAACGCCGTCTGCCCAAAGGCCATGGCGGTACGGAGTTTTTCATGGATCAAATAATGGCTGAACACCAGCCGGCCGGTGTACGTGGATTGAATGGGATGCGAGGTATACAGCAGAAGCGGCATGCCAAACTTCACCGGCTTGCGGTAGTGACAGAGGTTTTCGACCACCGGCAGGAACAGGCCCAGCTGCATGGCCTCCGCCACGGAGAGCACCTCTTGCATGAGGGCCATCCGGCCGCGCTCGAACCAGAGGAAAAAATTCGCGTTATGCACCACGCCCATCATGTCGGTCTCGTGAAATTCCGGCTCGATGGCCAGCTTGCGCTTGATGAGCCGGCCCGGAGTGTGGGGCATGGTTGGCAACATGGCGGGACGCTTCACATCTCGTCCAGTTTCACCGTCAGGCTGCGGGGCATGATCGGGGGCATGGAGATGGAACGAATGGCCGGGCCGTCCGGGGAATTGATTTGGAACGGCAGGCCGGCAAAAGCCAGTTGCACCGGGAATAATCCGAGCGCCAACGGCTGGTTTAAGACCTGGGAAAAGCCGTCGGCCACGACTTCACCCACGGGCTGGCCGGCAGAATAGATTTTTGCGCCGGTTTTCAAATCCCCGCAACCCGCCTCGGCGCTGAGACCGATGACCTTCTGTTTCACCCCGGCGGCACGCCGTTGTTTGATGGCTTCCCCGCCCAGGAAGGGGTCCTTCTCGAAATCGATCATCCATTGCAGGCCCAATGGCAGGGGATCGCGCACGCGTTCGCCTTCGCGGAAAATGTTGAAGAACCGGCCTTCCAGCCGCAAGGCGTCATGGGCATCCAGGCCGGCGAGCTGGCCGCCGAGCGCCTCCACCTCCGTTTTCAGCGCCGCAAACAGTTGCGCCGCGATGCCGGCCGGCGCGAGCAGGAGGTAGCCAAACTCGGAGGTCTTGCCCGCGCGGATGAAGCGGATCGGGGTGCCGGCGAAGGAGTAGTTTTCAATCGAGAGATAAGGCAGGCCCAGGACGTCGGCTCCGAAAAGTTTCTTCACAATTTCCCAGGACTTGAAACCATCCAGGCTCAAGACCACATGATCGGCGGACAAATCCCTGGCGGCGGCGGCAAAACCCGAGGCCGCCAGCAGCGCATCCAATTCCGCGTCCGGCCGGATGCTTTCGCACAGGAAGACGAATTCCTGGTCGTTATTGGCCACGTAACAGTCCGCCGCGAGCTGTCCCTCCTGATCCGCCAGGAACGTGTGCAGGATGCGTCCAAAGCGGATCTTCGGCACATTGCCGGCCAGCAGCGCGTCCAGCACGTCCATGCCCGGGTTTTCCGGGAGGGAAAAGACGCGCAGAAAAGAGAAATCCGACAGCGCCGCGGCCTCGCGCACCGCGCGGCATTCGGCGCGCAGGTCGCCCAAGTGCGAGACGATTTCGACGCCATGACGCTCGCGGTGAATTGCGCCAGCCGCGGCCAGTTGGGTTTTGAGGGGCGAGCTTCTCACGCCTGGCCTCCCGTTTTTTCCCGTTGTTCCAGCACGAAGTCCACGACGGTGTTGATGGAGCGCAGCACGGAAATATTTTCGTCCGGGATTTTGATTTTAAAACAGGTTTCCACGCACAAGACGATTTCCAAGGCATCCAGGGAATCCAGGCCCAGGCCGGAGCCCAGCAGGGAGACATCCTCATGCAAATCCTCCGGCAGGTAAGGCAGGTTGAGCCGGCGGATCAGTTCCCGTTTAAAGGTGTCAATGACCTGGCCCCGGCGCAAAATGAGCTGTTCCAGCGGTTGTGGCGCGGCGGCGCCGGTTGGTGTCCACATACGGTTTCGACAATATGATTAATTCAAGTGTGTGAATTCTTGCCGATTTTGGCCATTCATCAATCAGATAATTTTCGAAACCCCGTTTTCCAGATTCCTGCCATGGTCTGAACCGCTGAAACTTTGCCGGCAAGAGTTCTCACGACAAGACCAAGGTCATGCGTTACGATAAAGACACGCGCATGAAACCAATCTATCCCCTTCGCTCCGTTTACGCGGTCAACTTGGCGGGGCTCGTCCTGTGGGGCCTTGCCCAGACTGCCGCCCAATCCGCCCCGGGTGACGACGTCTTTGTCCCCACCAACCCGCCGGCCATGCAACCCATCGCGGCCGGCGCCCACGGTTCATTCACCCCGGCCCAACAGGCAGCCAGGCAATTTCTGCGCGGGGTGAATCTGGGCGATTATCTGGAGGCCAGCCGGCATAACCGTTCCATCGCCGTTTCCGCCACAGAATTCTCCCGGATGAAACAGGAGGGATTTGACCATCTGCGCGTGCCCGTGGGATGGCATCAGTATGCCGGGCCCGGGCCGGAATATCAGTTGGAGCCGGAGATTTTCGCCCTGGTTGATTTTGTGGTCACCAACGCCCTGCAAAACCACCTGGCCGTGATGATCAACCTCCACCATTTCAATGCGCTGGACCACGATCCCGGCGGGGCCACGGCGGAGTTCCTCGCCCTGTGGCGGCAGGTGGCCGCGCATTACCAGGCTTTTCCCCCGGCACTGGCGTTTGAACTGGATAACGAGCCGCACGAAAACGCCACCACGGAGCGGATGAACCCGATCTACGCCCAAGCCATCGCGGAAATCCGCCGCACCAACCCGCACCGGACCCTGTTTGTGGAACCGGGTGGCTGGGGTAGCTGGGGGGACCTCAAAAAGCTGGTGCTGCCGCCGGACGACAATGTCATTGTCTCGGTGCATTGTTACGACCCGTTCATGTTCACCCATCAGGGTGCCAGTTGGACCCATGGTGCGCCGGTCACCGGGGTGCGTTTCCCCGGTCCCCCCGACCAACCGCTGCTGCCGCCGGCGGGCCTCGCGCTGGAGCATTATCAACTGGACTGGATCAACCAATATAATACGCTCCCCGCGGCGCAAAATCCAAGCAGCCCGCTGGCATTCACCGGCAAGCTGCAATACCTTCGGGCCTGGTCGGACTATTATGGCCGGCCCGTGCATCTGGGGGAATTTGGCGCCTATACGAAGGCCGATGAGGCCTCGCGGGCCCGTTTCTACGCGGCGATGCGGGCGGCGGCCGAAAGCCGGAACATCGGCTGGTGCCTTTGGGACTGGAGCGCAGGTTTCCGTTACTGGGACAAGGCCCATGACCAGCCCATGGCCGGGATGCACGCGGCGCTGTTCGGTCCGCGCCCATGAACCGGGCCGGCGGGAGGCCGGCCTGGGTTGACTGAATTGTTTATGGATTACATTAGGATTTACGTGAAGGCGGTGCGCCGGATTTGCCTGGGCCTGCTGGCGGCACTGTTCCTGCCACTGGCCGCGCAGGCCGGCGGCGACCAGGTGGTGGTCCTGTACAATTTGCGGGTGCCTGCCTCCAAAGTGGTCGCGGAACATTATGCCGCCGCGCGCCATGTGCCCGCCAGACAGATTTTCGGGTTCGCCCTGACCACCAATGAAATCATCACCCGGGCCGACTTCACGGATTTCCTGCAGAAACCGCTGGTGGAACATTTGACCGCCAGTGGCCTCTGGAAATTCGGCCCGGTGGACATCCCGGGCACCACCAATCTCCCGGCGCACACCGAGGAACGCGTGGTGGAATCCAAAATCCGCTACGCGGTTTTATGCTATGGCGTGCCCTTGAAAATCGCCCCCAGCCCCATTCCGCCGCCGCCCGGCACCAATCCACCCAATGAGAAACCGTTAAAGCCCGAGCTGCAGCACGATGAAGCCGCCGTGGATTCGGAACTGGCTTGGCTGCCGTTGATCAAGCTGCCGATCCCGCTCACCGGTCCCCTGCCCAACCGGCTCTATGGCTGCACCAACGCGGCCCTGCTCTCCCCCCTTAATGGCATCCTCCTCGTGGCGCGGCTGGACGGCCCCACGCCGGAAATCGCCAACGCCCTCGTGGACAAGGCGCTGGCCGCCGAAACCAACGGCCTCTGGGGCCGGGCGTATTTTGACCTCCGCAATGTGCAAACCAACGATGCCTATTACCTGGGCGATCTCTGGTTGCAACAAGGCGCCCTGATCTGCCATCAACGCGGCTTCGATGTGGAGATGGATACGAACGCCGCCACGTTTCCCGAATCCTATCCCATGAGTCACATCGCCATTTACGCCGGCTGGTATGATGGCGACGTGAGTGGGCCGTTCAAGCAGCCCGAGGTCGAGTTCATGCCGGGAGCTTTTGCCTATCACCTGCATTCCTTCAGCGCGGAAACCATCCGCAGCCCGGGCAACCGTTGGTGCGGCCCCCTGCTGGCCCGGGGTGCCACCTGCACCATGGGCTGCGTTTACGAACCCTACCTGCAATTCACCCCCAATATTGGCCTCTTTCTGGAGGGGTTCTGCAATGGCTACACTTTTGGGGAGGCCGCCTGGTTTTCGCAAATTGCCGTGTCCTGGCAGACCACCGTCATCGGCGACCCCTTGTACCAGCCGTTCAATAAGGGCCCGATGGCGTTCCACGACTACCTGGTCCGCACCGGCAATCCGCTGGTGGAATGGTCCGTCGAACAACTGGTCAACCTCGACCTCGCCCGGGGCGCGCCCCGGGTGCAATTGGAACAGTTTCTCGAAAACCTCCCGGCCACGGCCCGAAGCGCCGTGCTCACCGAAAAACTGGCCAACATCCACGATTCCCTGGGCAAGCCCAGTTCGGCCATCGACGCCTGGCAAACCGCCCTGAAACTGCACCCCTCGCCCCAACAACGCATTCGCATCCGCCGCACCCTGGAGGAAAAATTACTGGCCCAAGGACGCAAGGCCGATGCGATTGCCAACGACCAGCAACTGTTGATCGAAGCCCCCAATTACCCGGGCAAAACCGAAATCGAAAACGAACTCAAAACCCTCCAACCGCCCACCGCCACGACCACCAGCTCCACCACTCATAACTGAAACGCTCGCAGTGGAAGCTGCCTCCACCATGACGAACTCCCAAGCACCAATCAATGCCCCAAGTGCCGCCAATCGGATAAAGCCGACTTCCAAGACGCCATTCGTCATTGGGGATTGGTCATTCTTTAGACATTAGGATTTAGTCATTCGTCATTTCTCCCATGCCCTTGTTTTACGACACCCACGCCCATCTGGATTACGATGACTTCCAGCCGGATATCGCCGCCGTCCTGACCCGGGCGCAAACTGCCGGCATCGGCAAAATCATCTCTATTGGCACGGACCTCGACAGCAGCCGGCGCGCCGTGGCCCTCGCAGAATCGCACCCCATGGTTTATGCCGCCGTCGGCTGGCACCCTGACAACGCCCATCTGGCACCAGCCGATATCCGCCCTGCCCTGCGCGAACTCGCCGGCCATCCCAAGGTCGTGGCCATCGGCGAATGCGGACTGGACTACTACCGTCTGCCCAGCACCCGGGGCGGCACCGGGAGTGACGATGCGGACTACCGGCGCAAACAAGCCGGAATTTTTCAGCAGCAACTGGAAGTCGCCCTCGCCACCCGGCTCAACTGCATCATCCATCAGCGCGCCGCCTTCGACGACCTGGTCGCGCAAATCCGGCCCTGCGCGCGCCAGATGCGCGGCGTGTTTCATTGCTTCGGCGAAAACCTCGACCGGCTGCAAACCATCCTGAGCCTGGGCTGGCTGGTTAGTTACACCGGCATCGTCACCTTTAAAAATGGCCAAAACATTCGTGCCGCCGTGGCCGCCACGCCCCTGGGCAAATTCATGCTCGAAACCGACTCCCCCTACCTCGCGCCCGTGCCCCATCGCGGCCAACGTTGCGAGCCCGCCTACGTGCGCGAAATTTCCGAAACGATTGCCCAGGTCAAAAACTGTTCCGTGGCAGAATTGAGTGCCGCCACCTGCCAAACCGCGCAGGAATTTTTCCCCAAACTACTCTAAGCCGGATATTTCATAGTGAAACCGGCAAAACCATGGCAAACCATTGTAGCGCAGGCTTCCCAGCCTGCCGTATCGCAACCCCTGAGCCGTTCCGTCAATGGTAAATCCATGGCCTCCTTTTTCCAGAATGGCGGTGCGAATCCAAGGCCTGAAAGGCCGCCACATGACAGCCCAGGGCAACGCCCTGGGTTTGCCGCCACCGTTGCCATCAAGCGCTGTAAGCGCGCAACAATTCTTCTGCTGACACGGCGGTATTCCAACGTGGTAGCGCAGGCTTCCCAGCCTGCCGTATCGCAGGTTTCCAAACCTGCGTGCCGCGTCTTTTCAACCACGCATTCGAACGTGTTTGCGCCCCTCTTTTCATAGAGTTTTTCGCGACTCTTTCCAAAATGGCTATGGAATATCCGGGCTAAAGCTAATGCCTTTCGGAAATTCCGAGCTTGAATCCCAAAGGGATTCCATCGTTCAGCCCAGGGTCGCGACGGAGGAGCTACCCTGGGTAAACGCCCCAACCATGACCTACCCCAACGGGGTTGCATCTT
>Ga0302275_10003557_pt1 | contig 15713 bp, 10 predicted proteins | sample III_Bog_N2_2_FD_200229 | JGI IMG/M metagenome (GOLD analysis project Ga0302275, IMG submission 200229) | Peat permafrost microbial communities from Stordalen Mire near Abisko, Sweden - III_Bog_N2_2 | ecosystem: Environmental > Terrestrial > Soil > Wetlands > Peat | place: Sweden: Abisko...
TATTTAATGGTGGCGCTGATGCTGGTGCTGGCGCTGCTGTCCAAGCCGATGGTCGTGACCCTTCCGTTCGTGCTGCTCCTGTTGGACTACTGGCCCTTGCAACGATTCACCCCGGCGGGCGGCGGTTTGCGTCCGTGGCGTCTGGTCGCCGAAAAGCTTCCGCTGCTGGGGCTTTGCGGGGCCGCCGGCATCGCCACGCTGTTTGCGCAGCAGCAGGCCTTGTCGTCGCTGCCGCTTTCTGCGCGGGTCGGCAACGCCCTGGTTTCCTGCGGCGTCTATCTCCAGCAACTCTTTTATCCGGCCAGGCTGGCGGTGTTTTATCCGTATCCAGAAACCGGCTGGGGGCTGGGTACCATCGCTGCGGCGCTGGTTTTGGTGCTGGGCATTTCTTGGGGCACAATCCTGGCCGCCCGCTGGCAACCCTGGATGCTGGTCGGCTGGTTTTGGTATCTGGGCATGCTGCTGCCCGCCATCGGTATTCTTCAGGTTGGCGCGCAAGCGCACGCGGATCGTTACACCTATCTGCCACAGATCGGACTCGCGGTGATGCTGGTGTGGACGGCGGCTGATTGGGCGCAAAAATGGCGTTTCCCCCGCCTCCTTCAGGCCACCCTGGCGACGGCGGTGATACTCGGCTTGATGATCCGCGCGCAGGACCAGACCCGCTGCTGGCGCGACAGTGAAACCCTGTGGACCCACTCCCTATCCTGTACCGCCAACAATCTGACCGCCCGCGTCAACCTGGGCAATGCCCTGTTAAAACGCGGGGCCGTGGAGGAAGCCATGGGACAATATCAATTGGCGCTGCTCGTCCAACCGGACAACCCCGACGCAGAAGTGAGTCTGGGCTACGTGCTGATTTCCGAAGGCCGGCTGGACGAAGCCAGGCCGCACTTGGAATCGGCCTTGAATAACCATCCCCACCACGCCCAGGCCCACAATGACATGGGCAATCTGCTGGCCCAGCAAGGAAAACTGGATGCCGCCATCCCCCATTTTCAAGCCGCCTTGCAAGCTCAACCCGACTATGCGGAAGCCAGCTATAACCTGGCCAACGCCCGGTTTCAAAAAGGCCAGTGGGACCTGGCCGTGGCGGGTTACCAGCAGGCCCTGCGCTCCAAACCAGACTATGCGGAAGCCGGTTTCAACCTGGGCAATACCTATTGCCAGAAGGGCGACTTAAAGCATGCCATCCAGGCTTACCAGCAGGCGTTGCAGATCAAACCGGATTATGCCAGGGCCGCCTATAATTTGGGAGCTGTCCTCCTGCAAACCGGCGACCTGGACGGTGCCTTAACCCAATTCCAAGCCGCCCTTGCCCGGAAGCCGGATTATGCCGAGGCAGCCTTCAGTCTCGGCAATCTCAGCCTGCAAAAAGGGGCGCGCGCGGAGGCGGTGAGGTATTTTCAAAGAACCCTGCAAATCAATCCCCGCTGGGCCGAAGCCCACTATAATCTTGGGGTGTCCCTTGGGCCCAAGCCCGAGGCTCTGGAGCAGTTTCAACAGGCCATTGAGCTCAAACCAGACTATGCGGATGCGTTGAACAACCTGGCTTGGGCTTTGGCCACGGCCCCGGACGCCTCCCTGCGCAATGGCGCCAAAGCGGTGGAACTCGCCCGCCGGGCCAACCAACTTGCGGCCGGCGACGATGCCGACGTGCTGGACACCCTGGCCGCCGCCTATGCCGAAGCCGGACAATTCACTGAGGCCCAACGAAGTGCCGCCAAAGCGGTGGCCCTGGCGCGAGCCGCCGGCAACCCCGGCCAGGTGGCGCAGTTATCCGACGAACTCCAACTCTACGCCGCCGGCCATGCCTACCATCAGAAAGCCAATTAAACAATCAGCCTCACGGTTTGGCCGGAACCGGTTTGGGCGTATAAAAGCTAAGTAATTCCAATTCGCAAACGATCGTGCAATTGGGGCCCACGCGCGTTCCGCCGAATTCACCAAAGGCCAGCTTGGGGGGCAGGCACAACTGCCATTTGTCGCCCGCGCGCATCATGGACAACGCGGCCCGCCAGCCCGGCATCACGTTATTGAGTCCGAAGGTGGCGGGCGTGCCCCGCTTCACCGAACTGTCGAACAGGGTGCCATCAATCAGGTGGCCTTCATAATGCACCTCCACGATATCATTGGACTGGGGCGAGGCGCCCGGCGGGCCGGACTGGAGAATCTTGTATTGCAACTCGGCGGGCGAACCATCCGGGGCGGTCACGGTTTTCACCTGCACCCCCTCTTTCTGGGCATTGGCGGCCAGAAATGCGGTGCCCGCCTGGAGATTGGTGGCCGCCAGTTCCTTGAGCCGGACCATGGACTTGGCCTGGACGTACGCCTGCATTTCCTTGAGGGCCGCAGCCTTTTGATCGGGTGTCAGCGCCGGTTTGCCCGCCAGGCTGTCCGCCATGCCGGCGAGGAACGATGACATGTCCAGGTCGAACTCCTGTTTCTGAAAAGTTGAAACCATGTCGAGGCCCAGGGCGTAGTTGATTTTTTGGTTGGGGTCCGTGAGATCCGGCTGGGCGGCCAACCCCGTGGTGGCAATTCCCCATGCCATGACGAGCAGGAACGGAAACGTGATACCAGGTAAGCGCATAAAATTACTTGATGGCGGGAGAGTCGGGCGTGACGGTGTTGGCGGCGGAAAAACTGACCAATTCCAACTCATAAATGAGCGTGGAATTGACGCCAATCGGGGGCGGCCCATAGTCGGCGTAGGCCAGGCTGGGCGGCACAAACAATTGCCATTGGTCGCCGGGCTTCATCATTTGCAGGGCGGCGGCCATGCCCGGGATCACATCGTTCATGAGGAACACCGCCTTGCCGCCGCGCTGCGCCGAGCTGTCAAACACCGTGCCATCCAGCAAGTGGCCGGTAAAGTGCAGCGCCACCGCATCGTTGGTCTGGGGCGAGGCCCCGGGCGGACCGGATTTGAGCACCTTGTATTGCAGTTGGGCGGTGGTGCCATCCGGAGCGGTGAGGGTCTTGGTCTGCACGCCTTCCCTGGTGGCGTTGCTGGCCAGAAACGCCTCCCCTGCCTGGCGATGCTTCGCGCCTTCGGCCTCCTTCTTGGCCACGGCCCTGGCCAGAATGGCCTCCTTCATTTGCCGCATCACGGCGCTTCTTTCCGCCGGCGTCAAGGCGGGTTTGCCGGCCTGCATGTCCGCAACCCCGGCGGTGATGGCCGGCAGATTGATGTCAAAGTCATCCGCCTGCAGCGCCCGGACCACCTCCATGCCCAGGGCATAACTAATCTTCTGGGTGGAATTGGTCAACTCGGGGGTCGCCTGCGCGGCGGACCGGCCCAGCAGCAAAACGAGGGCCGGCAGGGCAATCCAATGGGTTTTCATCATGGCGTGTCGGAAGGGGTCAAGGCGGTGGGGGGCAATAAATCGGCGGCGGGATCATTGTGGGCTTTCAGGTACGCCCGCTGCGCTTCAATCAAAAGCATGCGTTCTTCCGGCGTCGAAGCCGGCGGCAGTTGGTCGCCGGTCAACCCCGCGCTGGCCCCGCCGCCCAGATAATCCGGGGTGCGCGCCCGGATGAAGGAGGCGGGATAAACCGCGGGCAGATTGGCCTCGACCCGCGGCGGCACCTTTTCGACGGCGGCCTTCGGCAGTGAATTGGTGACGGCCCATCCGGCCAGAACGATCTCTTGAATCGTCCCATGATTGTCAAAGGTCACCACCCCGGTATCCGCATTGATGTGGACGACCTGGATCTCATCCTCGGACTGCTGTTCGCTGAGCACATAACAGTGATCCCGCGCGGAGACACCCTGGCCTGCCGCACTCGCTTTGAAGAGAACTTGATACCGTCCGAAAATGGACATCATGCCATTGATGGTGATGCGGGGAAGATTATCCGCCGTTGCCGGCGGTGAGGCGGGCTCGGTCGGGGCGGTCAGCCCGAAGATGTTGCGCGAGGCAATTTGTTCATACGGGTTGTTCGTTGCCACCCCGGCATCGGAATGGCCCTGGGACGTCAGCCCCAGCCCCAAACCTGCCAGCAGGCCCGCCATTATTTTCTGGATATGCTTCATGGTTATTTCGGCACAGCAATCACCGTCAACCGATGCAACAACGGCGAAAGGCAAAAGTTGCATCGGAACCGAACATGGGATTGAATTTCCATGTTAGACGAAGCGACAAATTCCACAATCCCTCGTTTGGGGGAGCAAGGTCCATTCCGCCCGGCTTCGGCTTCGGGCTTCGCTGACGGCGTGCGAAAGAATTGCCAAAGCCCGGGATTTGCCGCATAAATATGAACCTTGGAGATGAAAGAATCGAACCCTTCTTTGCGGTTGCCTCCCTTTTGGCGGAGGTGGTGTGTGTTGGCGGCTTTTTTGGTCTGGCCAGCGGTTTCGGGCTGGACGCAATCCGTCAGTCAAAAATTCCTAACCAGTCATATGCCAGCAGTGGTCCACGGACTGACGCCCGCCGGACGATTGCCCGCCACGCAAAGTTTACACCTGGCCGTCGGGCTGCCTTTGCGAAATCCCGGATCATTGTCCAATTTCCTGCAAGGGTTATACGATTCGAATAGCACAAATTACCACCATTATCTGACGGCGAGCCAGTTTACTGAGAAATTCGGGCCAACCCTGGCGGATTATCAAACGGTCATAGAGTTTGCCAAATCCAACGGATTGACGGTGGCCGCCACCCACGACAGCCGCCTCGTGCTGGATTTGCGGGGGGCGGTTTCGGATGTTGAAAGGGCCTTTCATGTCAAACTCCAGACGTATCAGCATCCCACCGAAGCCCGAACATTTTACGCGCCCGATGTGGCCCCATCAGTGGATGCCAGTTTGCCCATCCAGGACCTCGCCGGGCTGAGCGATTATGCGGTGTTGCGGCCGGCGTCGCTCCATGCATCGGGAACGACGGCTGGTCCGTCCGCGACCGGTTCGGGTCCCAGCGGTAATTATATGGGATCAGACTTTCGCAACGCTTATGCGCCGGGAGTTTCCCTGGATGGCACCGGGCAAATCGTGGGTTTGTTTGAAGCGGACGGCTACTACCTGAGTGATATTCTGGCTTATGAGAACCAGGCCGGATTGCCCAATGTCCCGGTGCAAAATATCCTCATTGATTCCTTCAGCGGCATTCCTGGCACGAACAACAACGAGGTGGCGCTGGACATCGAGACAGCCATTTCCATGGCCCCGGGCCTGGCTTCGGTAGTGGTGTTTGAAGGGCCGGACAGTGTATCCGACTGGCTGGATATGCTGGATATCATGTCCTCGCAAACCCAAATCAAACAATTCAGCTCGTCTTGGGGATACCAGGATGGTGCCAACCCCAATGCCATCATGGATGCGGTCTTTCAGAAGATGGCGGCGCAAGGCCAATCCTTCTTGCAAGCTTCGGGCGATGGCGACGCTTGGGTTAATCCCATCACGGTGCCCTCGGCGAGCCCGTATGTGACCAGTGTTGGTGGCACCACTCTGACCATGAACAACTCCGGCCAAAGTTACGCTTCCGAAACGGTTTGGAATCAGGGAAACCAAAGTGCAAATGCTGGCTGGCCCGCATGGTTTGCAAACGGCAATGGATATTGGGGCAGTGGCGGCGGCACCAGCACCGTGTATTCCATTCCGACCTGGCAACAGAATGTCAGCATGGCCATAAACAACGGATCAACCACGGCGCGCAACATCCCGGATGTCGCCCTCACGGCAGAGGGGGTTTGGGTTATTTATAACAATGGCGATTCGTTCAGTTCCGGGGGCACCAGTGCGGCGGCTCCGTTGTGGGCGGGGTTTATTGCGCTGGTCAATCAACAGGCGGCGGCAAATGGCAATCCATCCGTCGGTTTCCTCAATCCAGCCATATACACCATTGGCGAAGGTAAAAACTACGCGAATTGTTTTCACGACATCACCACCGGGAATAACACCAATGCCGCCAGTCCGAATAAATATTATGCGGAAAAGGGCTATGACCTTTGCACCGGGTGGGGCACTCCCGCCGGGCAGGCTTTGATCAACGCGCTCGCGCCCGTGGATGCCCTGGGCATAACCCCCACGACCGGATGGCTCAGCTTTGGTCCTGTGGGCGGCCCTTTCACCAATTCCTCGGTTACCTTCTGGCTCACCAATACGAGCAGTTCCAACCTGAATTGGGCCTGCGTGAATACCTCACTCTGGCTCAACGCGACCCCCACCAACGGCACGCTGGCGGCCGGCGGTAGCAAAGCCGTCGTTTTCAGCTTGAAAACAGCGGCCAGCAATCTCCCCGCCGGGAATTACACCGCCAACACCCTGTTTACCAATGCCAGTGCCCATACCGTACAGAACCGTCAAAACACATTGCTGGCCAGCCCCCGGGCGGGTCTGGGAACCTACGCCACGGCGCTGTTGGCGCTCAATCCGGTCGCCTACTGGCAGTTGAACGAAACCAACCTGCCGCCGGCGGCGAACGTGGTGTCCAATGTCGGTTCGCTGGGATTTCCCGGCAACGGATTTCCGTTGGACGCCGTCGTGCAGGGAGCCACCGGAATCGTGAAAGGTTGCTATACGTTCAGCAATCCGGGGTTGATCGACCATTACCTGGGTTCGCGGGTGGTGGTCAATCACAACGCCGCCTTCAACCCGGCGGGACCGTTTTCCGTGGAATTTTGGGCCAAGCCCAGACAATACGTCACCAACTTTGCCTGTGCGGTCTCGTCAATTGATGAGACGCAAAATGGAGCCGAGAGTCGTTTTGGCTGGATTCTTTATGAGGGCGATACCAACCAATGGTTGTTTCGCGTTGGCAATGCGGGAGGTTACGTGGCGGAACTACACGGGGGCTCGGTTCAAAGTAATGTCTGGCAGCATGTCGCCGGGGTTTATGACGGGACCAATGTCACGCTGTATCTGAATGGCACGAACGCCGTCGGACCCACTGCGGCCAGCGGCTACCGTCCCAATACCAATGAAGCCGTGCCGCTCTGCCTTGGCGCGACCAGCCTGGGAACCTATACTTTTGACGGCTCCCTGGACGAATTGGCGTTTTATACCAATGCCTTGAGCAGCAATACCGTGTCCGCCCATTACCACGCGGCGACCACCAACAACGCCGGCTATGGCAATCAAATCCTCGCCAGCCACCCGGTGGGATATTGGCATTTCGATGAACCCACCAATACCGCGCCCCCCGTGAGTACGCTCCCGCCCGCATTCAATCTGGGCAGCTTGTCCTATTTATGCAATGGCACCTACCAGCCGGGATCCGTTCCCGGGGTTCCCGGAATCACCAACGCCAGCTTTGGCATTGCCAACCTGGCGTGTGCATTTTCGGCCGATTCCTATATTGATGTTCCCGGGACCTGGCTGGGATTCACCGGCCCCATCACGCTGACCGCCTGGATAAAAACCCCGCTTTCCGGCCAGGGACAATCGGTGGCCAGCCTGGGGGCGCTATTATACGGGTTGTCCTTGGATGGTTCCGGCTACCCGCATTTTGCGGACGGCACCCAACCGTTCGGCGATTTGGTCGGCCCTAATCCGGTGAATGATGACCAGTGGCACCAACTCATTGGCATGTACGATGGCCTCACCGCGGAATATCTCTACGTGGATGGCCAGCTCGCGGCCCAATCCCAGAATGCAACCTCGGTCCCGGCGGAAAATGGCAACGACTTTTGGATTGGCGGCGATCCCGATCCGGGTGCGCTGCAGTATTTCAGTGGGAAAATTGATGCCGTGGCGATCTTCACGAACACGTTAACGGACAGCCAGGTGTTGTCCCTTTTCACCGCCGCTGCCAGCGGAACCACCTTGAATGCGGTCAACCCGGGTGGCAACGGCCAGGTGACGTTGACGCTGGCTGCCATTCCCGGAAAGACCTACCTGGTGGAATACTGCACGGACCTGGCGGCAGGCAATTGGAGCGTCTGGAGCAATAACATGACCGCCGCGGGTTCCACCTTGAGCATTTCAAATGTGATCGGCCCGGATACCCAGCGGTTTTACCGCGCCTGGCAATTGCCATAAAGGCCGGCGGCCACGCATTAATTCCCCGTCTTGAGCTCCACCACATCATGCGGGGCCGCTTCGCGCTGGCCGGCGGGGCTCACGCGGATGTAGCGCGCCTTCTGCCGCAGCTGTTCCAGATTCGCCGCGCCCAGATAGCCCATGCCGCTCTGGATGCCGCCAATCAGCTGCGCCAGCACCCGGTCCACGCTGCCCACGGATTCCTTGAGCGCCTCAATGCCTTCGGCCGCCAGCTTGCGCGTGGTGTCGGCCTTTTCGTGGCCGTACCGGGCGGCGCTCCCGGCCTTCATGGCGGCGAGACTGCCCATGCCGCGATATTGTTTGTAGAGTTTGCCGCCAATTTCCATGACTTCGCCGGGGGCCTCGGTGCAGCCGGCAAACATGCCGCCGCAAATCACCGCCTGCGCCAGCGTCAACGCCTTCACGATGTCGCCGGATTTGGTGATGCCGCCGTCGGCCAGAATGGAAACCTTCTTTTTGGCGGCCGCCTGGGCGCAGATGTACAGCGCGGTCATCTGCGGAATGCCCACGCCCGCGACGATGCGCGTGGTGCAAATGGAGCCCGGACCCTGCCCCACTTTGATCGCGTTGGCCCCGCAATCGGCGAGGTACTCCACGCCGGCGGCGCTGGTCACGTTGCCGGCGATGATGGGCAGCCTGGGAAAGGCCTCGCGCAACACTTTCACGGTGTCGCCCACGCCCTTGCTGTGGCCGTGCGCGGTCGAGACCGCCACCACATCCGCGCCGCGCTCGACCAGCGCGCCCACATGGGTGAGAATGCGCTCGCGGTCCAGTTCGCCAAACGCGTTGCGCGTGGCGCTCACGGCCGCGCCGCAGACCAGCCGGAATTGCGCATCCCGCGCCGGCTTGAACTGCGCCTTGCGCTCCTGGGTGATGCGCTCCACGTCGCTCATGGTGATGAGCCCGTGCAAATGGTCATCCTCATCCACCACCAGCAGCTTGTGGATGCCGAGATGCTCGGTGAAAAATTTGTCGGCGCGGGCGATGGGATCCTTGCCCAGCTCCTTCTTTTTGATGGTGTGAACCTGCTCGCGCGGGGTTAGCGCCTCAATGACTTTCTTGGTGGCATAGCGCGGCTTCACCACATGGCCGGACAACAGGCCCAACAGCTTGCCTTGTGCGTCCACGACGGGGAAGGTGCTGAACCCAAAACGCTTTTCCTCAATCAGGGCCAGCACATCGCCAATGAGCTGCTCGGGACCCACCTTGATGGGCTCCTGGATCATGCCTTGAACGTGATACTTCACCCGGCTCACCTGCGAAAGCTGGTCCCGCTCGGACATGTTGTAATGGATGAGTCCCAGGCCGCCGTTCAACGCCATGGCAATGGCCATGCGCGACTCCGTGACGGTGTCCATGTCGGAGGAAATCACCGGGATATGCAAATGCAGGTGATCGGCGAGGCTGGTGTCCAACTGCGTGTTGCGCGGGAGGATTTCCGAATACAAGGTGGCCAGCGTGATGTCGTCATACGTCAGGCCCACTTTGTGATTGGCGGCAAAGAAAGCTTCGGCCGCCTGATAGAATGTGTCGTCGAGATTGGAATTGCGCGTCGCTGCCATGTCAGAAAATGCCCAACCGCCCCCCGGCTTGGCAAGGAAAAAACGGACGGCGCGAGGTATAAAAACGATGCTGGATGCTGGATGCTGGATGCTGGTCCGCCCGCTTACGGCTTGCCGGGCTCGGTTGCACCCACTTTGGAAAGGCTGGCTGGCACACCGGTTTCATATTCAAACCGGTGCTTCAAGCGGATGAAGGGATGCTCAAAGAACACCCAACTCGTCCACGCCACCAGGATGGTTCCGCCGAGGCAGACAAACCATTCCACCGTCAACGAGGCCCACAAGTGTCCCCGCACCGGACTCCAGGTGGCGGCATAAAACCGTCCCATGATCTTGTGGAAGATGAAGGGATGGAACACGTACATTCCATAGCTGATCCGCCCCAGTCCCCGCAGCCACGAACCTCGAAACACCCCCGGCAGCGGGTTAAAGGCTCCGGGCGACAACGACCAAACCAACACCGCCCCAAAGAACATCGCGTAAACCGTGGACCGGGTGTCCGCGAAAAACCGCCCAGGGTTCCCGGCGACCCCCACGTAAGTGGCCGCCACGACCAGCACGATGGGAACCGCCAACCGCCGGGTCCAGACCGCGATTGGCTGCCACCGGGCCGGCTCCGAAAAGAAAATCGCCAGCAACGCCCCCACGGCCAGCGTGTCCACCCGGCAAAATGTGAAAAAGAAGGCACAATCCCAGCTCACCTGCAAACACGCCGCCCGCGCCCCCCACGCCGCCAGCACCAGAAACATGGCCAGCCACAACAACTGCCGCCGGCTCAACCAAAAAACCGCCAGCGGCCAGAACAAATAAAACTGCTCCTCCACCGCCAGCGACCAGAAATGCTGCGGGCCGCCAATGGACGCGGGCCAGAAGGCCAGCACCACGTTTTGCAGATAAACCACATAGGACCAGATTTGGGACCATTGATAGGGCGGCAGGGAAAAAGCGGTGCCGGCGGCCAGACACACCAGCACCACCACGAAGTACAAGGGAAAAATCCGCAGTGAACGGCGGATATAAAAATTCTTGAAATAGTGCGCCGAACCCTTGGTGCGCAACAAAATGCCGGTGATCAAAAAACCGGAGAGCACGAAAAACAAATCCACCCCTTTCTGGCCAATGCTCTCGTAATGTCCCCAGAGCGCGAAAATCCCCGGAAAAACCGGCGGGTAAAAATAGCCCAGCACCCCCTGCCAGAAATGAAACAGCAGCACCATGAGGATGGCCAGGCCCCGAACCCCGTCCAGCACCGGAATGTGGGATTCCTTCAACGCCGGATTCATTTCTGATGGTAATCACCCCGGCTGAAATACTTTTCCAGCCAGACATAGGCGCAAATGAAAAAGTAGCGGCTGCCCATTTCCTTGATCTTGAGCTTCGCCTCGCCAAACCGGCGGTTGCGCCAGGTGATCGGCATGACGGTCCAGGAATACCCGCGCACGATGGCTTTCAGGGGAATCTCCACCGTCAGGTTGAAATGGGGCGCAATCAACGGTTCACAGCCTAGAATCACCTTGCGCCGGTAGGCCTTGAAGGCATTGGTGGTGTCGTTCAAGGGAATGGCGAAAATGGCGCGGATGAAAAAATTGGCCAGCCGGTTGACGAACAGCTTCATCCGCGGATAATCAATCGTGCCCCCGCCCTTGATGAACCGGCTGCCAAACACGCAATCCCACCCCTCGTTTAAGAGCTTCCAGTAGCGGACGGCCTCGCGGGCATCGTCGGATTCGTCCGCCATCATGATCACCACCGCATCCCCCGTGCAATGGCGCAGGCCGAACGTGATGGCCCGGCCAAAACCATGGGCCCCGGGGTTCTGCACCGGCCGCAGGGTGGGGATTTTCGCCTGCAGTTTTTGCAGCACCGGCCAGGTTTGGTCCTTGCTGCCATCGTCCACCACCACGATTTCATGCGGCACCTGGTTCAGCGAAAATTCCAGGTACAAATGTTCCAGCGTGGCCGGCAGAGATTCCTCTTCGTCGCGGGCCGGCATGACCACGGAAAACAATTTCAGCGGCGCGGCCGCCGGATCGGGTGCGGGGGAGGTCATGGCAGGTGGTTCAAGCGTTCGCGGCGGGCAGCGGCTTGCGATGGGTCTGCTCATGCGCGGCCGCGATGAAGCCTTTGAAGAGCGGATGCGGCTGGTGGGGCTTGCTCAAAAACTCGGGATGGAACTGGCTGGCAATGAAAAACGGATGATCGTGCAATTCGATCACCTCCACCAGCTTGCCGTCCGGCGAAAGCCCGCTGAACACGAAGCCCGCCTTTTCGTAGCGTTCCCGGTAGGCGTTGTTGAATTCATAGCGGTGCCGGTGGCGCTCATTGATCACAAACGAGCCATACAGATGGCCCGCCTTGGACCCCATGGTCAACTGGCAGGGCTGCGCGCCCAACCGCATGGTGCCGCCCTTCTTGGTGACGCGCTTCTGGTCATCCAGCATCGCGATGACCGGATTGGGCGTGCCGGGATCGAATTCCGTGGAGTGCGCCTTGGGCAGTTTCAAGACGTTCCGCCCAAACTCAATGGTCGCGATCTGCATGCCCAGGCACAGGCCCAGATAGGGGATCTTATGCTCCCGGGCATACTGCGCCGCCGCGATCTTGCCTTCAATGCCCCGGGCGCCAAAACCGCCCGGCACCAGGATGCCGCCGAGCCCCTTCAACTTCTTGGCCGCCCCCTCCTTTTCAATGTCCTCCGAATCCACCTGCACAATCTCCACGCCGCAATCGTTCGCCACGCCGCCGTGGATGATCGCCTCATAAACCGACTTGTACGCATCCTGCAGCTCAATGTATTTGCCCACCACCCCCACCCGCACGCGATGTTGCGGGGCGATCAGCTTGCGGATGATCTCCTGCCAGTGCGTCATGTTCGGCGCCGGCGTGGTGAGATGCAGCAACCGGCAGACCAGGTCGTCCAACCGCTCGCGCTGGAGCATCAGCGGCACTTCGTAAATGGAATGATCCACGTCTTTTTCCTCGATCACCGCCTCGTCCGGCACGTTGCAAAACATGGAAATCTTGTGGCGCAAATCCTTGTCCAGCGGCCGTTCACAGCGGCAGACCAGCACATGCGGCGTGATCCCGATTTCGCGCAGCTTGGCCACCGATTGCTGCGTGGGCTTGGTTTTCAATTCGCCGGCCGCCCGGATGAAGGGCACGTACGTCACGTGCATGAAAATCGCGTTGTTGTACCCCACTTCCAGCGCGAATTCGCGGATCGCCTCCAAAAAGGGCAGCCCTTCAATATCGCCGGTCGTGCCGCCGATTTCAGTGATGACGACATCGGCCTTGGATTTTTCCGCCAGCACATGAATGCGGTGCTTGATCTCATCGGTGACATGCGGGATCACCTGCACCGTCTTGCCCAGATATTTGCCCTCGCGCTCGTTGTTGAGCACGGTTTGGTACACCTGGCCGCTGGTGAGATTGTTGAGCCGCGACAGCTTGACGTTCGTGAACCGCTCATAATGCCCCAGGTCCAGGTCCGTCTCGGCGCCGTCATCCAGCACATAAACCTCGCCGTGCTGATACGGCGACATCGTGCCGGGATCGACGTTCAGGTACGGGTCGAATTTTTGCAGCGCGACCTTCAGGCCGCGGTTCTCGAGCAAAGTGCCCAGCGCCGCCGCCGTCAGGCCTTTGCCCAGCGAACTGACCACACCACCAGTGACAAATATGAATTTCATTACAATTGATTGCTTTCCAAAAATTGAACACAGCTTAAACAGGGTTGAAAACAAGGGCAATAAAACAGCGCGGAAGATTTTTGGCGAGGGCGTACGCCAAAACTCTTCCGCCGCCCGGAAAAGGCCCGGCTTGGCGCGGGATGGTGGATTGGTGGATTGGTGGTTTTTTGATTTCAAAGGTCTGACCTACTCGGACCTGGTCTGACTTTGGCGCTGGATTGTGGTGATGGGGTCTGGGGCCTGGATGGGCAAACGAATGGTGATCCAGTTCGCGCTGACTCTTTCGTCCCTGACGGGACTCGGACACTGAGGGGCGCAAACCCAGCGATGAATCGCTGGGCTATTTTCTTTCGCCCTCCGGGCTTGATGCAGGCGATGGGTGGTTTTTGATTTCAAAGGTCTGACCTACTCGGACTGACTCGGACTCCCGCTGCAGGTTCCGGGGCAGGCGGGCCATTTTGGCATTGTGGATACATGAAAGGGAGCGGTTAGGTTCATGGTTCGGAACGCAGACTTTGAGCCGCCACGGAAACCGGGTCCTGCCCATTTTTTCCACCTTGATTCACCTTGATTTACCTTGATTAGGCTTGATTTACCTTGATTCAGGCAGCGATCTGGCGATGGGGCACTCCCCGAATTTAAATGAAACCCCGGGCGACGAGCCGTCCCCGAATGCGGCGGCGGTCCACGGCGTGACCTTTTGGCGTTGTGGGCGCTCATGAATTGATCTTTTTGGCTTTAGCATATCAGGGGACCTTGGACATAGGCTGTCCAAGGTGTTTTTTTATGCAAAAAAGTTCAACCCCGGCGAATCGATGCAATCGTAGCTACGCATGCCTCGTTTGGTGGGCTTTTTAGGGTCTTTCAGAATTTTCAGCAAAGGTAAAAACTCAAAATCCAGCTTGCCCGCACCCGCAAAGTCTTGGGCCGGCATTTTCGCTGTGTTCAACGGTGTCCATCTGTGGTTATATTGCGGCGAGGATGAAGTCTCTCCGCCAAATTTCTGAATTTCTGGCGCTGCGCCGCAACACGTCGCTGTTGCTGGTGGCGCTGGTGCTGGCCGGCACGGGCGAGAAACTCTGGCTGGGCTTCGCCCCGAAGTACATTGAGACGCTGGGCGGCGGCGTGCTGGTCATCGGCCTGTTCGACGCGCTGCAAACGTTTCTCGGCGCAATCTATGCCTATCCCGGAGGCTGGTTGACGGATCACTGGGGGCAGCGCAAATCGTTCCTGTTGTTCAGTGCCATCGCCATCGCCGGCTACCTGCTGGTGCTGGTCTGGCCGAACTGGCTGGCGCTCCTGCTGGGCTCATTTTTGTTTCTCGCCTGGAGCGCGCTGTCGTTGCCCGCCACGCTGGCGGTGATTGCCAGCTCGCTGCAAAGCCACCGTCACACCATGGGGGTGGGCGTGCAATCCATGATCCGCCGCGTGCCGATGATGTTGGGGCCGCTGGTGGGCGGCGCGCTGCTGACGCGCTTTGGCTGGACGGAGGGCGTGCGTTATGCCTTGGGCCTGTGCATCGCCATGAGTCTGGTGACCATCGGCTTTCAGTGGTTCATGTTTGAGCCCGGCACGAAGGATCCGAAGGCCGGCGCGCCGGGCAGCCTGGGGTTCGTTGGCATCGTCCGCGCCTTCACGCCGCTGCTGCGCGAGCTTTTGGTTAGCGACATTCTGATCCGCTTCTGCGAGCGGCTGCCCTACGCCTTCGTCATTCTGTGGGCGATGGATCACGGCGGAGTGACCGCGCAGCAATTCGGTTATTTGGTGGCCCTGGAAATGGTGGCGGCCATGTTTTGCTACCTTCCCGTTGCGCACCTGGCGGACAAATACGGCCGCCGGCCGTTCGTGCTGATCACCTTTGGCTTTTTCACGCTGTTTCCGGTGACGCTGTTGTTCGCGCATGATTTCCGGTGGCTGGCGCTGGCGTTCGTGGTGCGCGGCTTCAAGGAATTCGGCGAACCGGCCCGCAAGGCGCTCATCATTGGGGAGGCCGCGCCGGAACTGCGCGCCCGCACCTACGGGGCCTACTATCTGATCCGCGATTGCACGGTCACGACCGGGTCGTTTTTGGGGGCTTGGTTGTGGTACCTCAGCCCGCAGGCCAACTTCATTGGGGCGGCGGTCTGCGGCGCGCTGGGCACGGTCTGGTTCTGGTGGTTTGTTTACCGCCAGCCGGTGACCGGGAACGCCGAACCCCGCCTGGCCAAGCCTTAGCCCGGATATTTCATAGCCATTGGGGAAAGCGTCGCGAAAACCCCTGTGAAAAAAGGGGCTCAAACAAGTTCGAATGTGTGGTTGAAAAGACACGGCACGCAGGTTTGGAAACCTGCGATACGGCAGGCTCGGAAGCCTGCGCTACGACGTTGGAATGCCGTCGTGTCAGCAGAAGAATTGTTGCGCGCTTTCAGCGCTTGATGGCAACGGTGGCGGCAAACCCAGGGCGTTGCCCTGGGCTGTCCTGTT
>Ga0302275_10003561_pt1 | contig 15708 bp, 9 predicted proteins | sample III_Bog_N2_2_FD_200229 | JGI IMG/M metagenome (GOLD analysis project Ga0302275, IMG submission 200229) | Peat permafrost microbial communities from Stordalen Mire near Abisko, Sweden - III_Bog_N2_2 | ecosystem: Environmental > Terrestrial > Soil > Wetlands > Peat | place: Sweden: Abisko...
TGTCTTGCTGTTCGCTGTACTGATCGGCGCCAATATCGCCTCCTGGCTTTGGGCCTTGCTGGCCTTTCGGGATTACCCGGTGCTGCTGGGCACGGCCCTCCTGGCCTATAGCTTCGGCCTGCGCCATGCGGTGGATGCCGACCATATCGCCGCCATCGACAATGTCACCCGCAAGCTGATCCAGCTGAAACAGCCCTCGGCTGCCGTCGGCTTCTTCTTCTCGCTGGGCCATTCCACCATCGTCATCCTGGCGTCTGTGGCGGTGGCCGGCACCGCCCTGGCCTTCAAGGACGAGATCGAGGGATTGCACGGCATCGGCGGCATCATTGGAACCTCGGTCTCCGCTGGCTTCCTGATGCTGATCGCCGGGGTCAATCTGGTGATCCTGAAGGGTGTGTGGCAGGTCTTCGCCCGGGTGCGACGGGGTGAGCCCTACCTTGAGGAAGACCTCAACGCCCTGCTGGCCGGACGCGGCCTGTTGGCCCGACTGTTCCGCTCGCTGTTCCGCCTGATTTCCAAAAGTTGGCACATGTATCCTCTGGGCTTCCTGTTCGGCCTGGGATTCGATACCGCCACCGAGGTGGGACTGTTGGGCATTTCCGCCGCCGAAGCCGCCAAGGGCATGAGCCTTTGGGCCATCCTGGTCTTCCCGGCCCTGTTCACCTCGGGCATGGCTCTGGTGGATACCCTGGACAGCACCTTGATGACCGGCGCTTACGGCTGGGCCTTCGTCAAGCCAGTGCGCAAGATCTATTACAATCTGACCCTGACCATCGTTTCCGTGGCGGTGGCGCTGCTGGTGGGAGGCATCGAGGCGCTGGGGCTGCTGGCCGACCAGATGGCCCTGTCCGGTCCCTTCTGGGACGGCGTAGGCGCCCTGAACGACAGCTTTGGCCTGCTGGGTTATCTGATCGTCGGCCTGTTCATCCTGGCCTGGATCGTCTCGGCGGCGGTCTACCGCCTGAAGGGCTATGACCGCCTGGAGGCCGAGGCGGTTTGAGGAAGGGTTACTTCCCCACAGGGGCGATCTTGGCCGCAGGAGAGGCCGGCTGATTCTTTACCGGCAAGATTCCGGTGATGACTTTGGCGATCAAGCTGGGCTGCAGGCTTTTCCAAATGAACATGGCGAGGATCCGTCCCTTGTGAACTTAGGGACATGCTACGCTGCGCCACCAAGAGATGCAAGTCATTCTCATAATCACCGTGACGAGCCGCCTGCAAAGGCTACGGCGCTTTCGCCTTTCGGGGGAATACCCTCCTTACGAATGATGCCAGGAGTACTTACACCATCAGGTGCGGTAATACTAAAATTCTGAAACAAAACAGTAGCCTGCTTATTGTACGAGGGGTCTTTTTAGCATTACACTCCTTCTTAGGGTTAACCACTCCCAAAAAAGGGTGGCAACGGGTTGGCAAAATGCAACCTGAAGAATTAGGAGGAATGGCCGTCGCATCGCGCAAGAATTAGGACAGCCTGATACTTACGCCAAAAGTTAGCAGAACCTTGACCGACGGCAATGCCTTTCGGCCATAGAGATGTTTGGCTTTTACTGTGAACGACCAGTCAAGAAGCATGTCGATGGCGCCAAATGCACCCCAGGGGAACCCCGTGCCCCATCTCAAACCGTCAAACGCGGTTCAGCGTTCCGGCGCCCCTGCCCACCTTCCCGAAACGACGTTTTTACCTGGAGCACGGACATGAGCTTCTCTCTAGGGCGCGGCCTCAAGCTCCGCACACGCTTCATGATCTTCGTCGGCCTGGGCGTCACTTTTCTGGTGGCCCTGGTGGTGATCGTCATCGCTCGCTACGAACAAGAGTCCATGGAGCGCAAGCTCAATCAGCTGAGCGTCAACGAGATGACCTCGCTGCATGCCCTGATCGTCAACGTCATGGCCAAGCGGCCCGAGGATTCGGACAATATCGGCGTCACCGTCTTCAACAATTGGTTCGACAGCCGCAACGTCAATTATGCCGGCAAAGTCTGGAGCGTCTGGAGCCCCAAGGTCACCGACTATATGCATGACGCCGAGCCGGACCGGAAGCCCAAGGCGCCTCAGGACGAGGTTGACCGCGAAGCCCTGACCACCGCCAAGCCGGTGGGACGCATGGTAGGAGACTATTACCGCTATTCCATGCCCATCGTGCTGGGCGTCACCGACGGAGCCACCAGCGATGTCTGTCATTCCTGTCATGGCGGCATGGGCCTGACCGACGGCGAAGTCATCGCCGTGCTCTCCAGTTCCCTGTCCGTCACCCAGGAGAGAGAACATCTGTTCTCTGTCGTCCTGGCCCTGGCCCTGGGCGGCCTGGCCGCTGCCGTGGCCGCCGTGCTGGGCGTGCGCTGGAGCCTGGGCAAGATCATCACCACCCCCATCGGTTCAATGATCGGCACCATGGAGCGCCTTGCCGATGGCGACACCTCGGTCGAGGTCACTTTCCTGGAGCGCGAAGACGAGATGGGCGACATGGCCCGCACCGTCAAGATCTTCAAGGATCATATGATCGAAGCCGACCATATGCGCCAAACCCAGGAAGAAGAACGCCGCCGCTCGGCCCGCGAACGTTCGCAAGCCCTGAGCGACATGGCCGATCGTTTCGAAAGCTCCATCAAGACCAGGGTCGCCGAAGTCGAGGAAGCCACCAGCGGCATCGGCAGCACCGCGGGCTCCATGGCCAGCCGTTCGGAACGCAGCGGTGGACGCTCGCTCGACGTGGGCCGCGCCGCCAAGATCACCACCGAACGCTCGGCGGCAGCAGCAGCAGCCACCAACCAGCTGACCCAATCGGTGCATAATGTCGCCGACCGGGCCCAGCAATCCACCAACATCGCCCGCACCGCCGTCGAAGACGTCAGCGCCACCGCCAAGCGCATGGACGAACTGACCGTGGCCGTGCAATCCATTGGCGATGTGGTCAATCTGATCAATGACATCGCCAGCCAGACCAACCTTCTGGCCCTGAACGCCACCATCGAAGCCGCCCGCGCCGGAGAGGCCGGCAAAGGATTCGCCGTGGTCGCCAACGAGGTGAAAAATCTGGCTAACCAGACGGCCAAAGCCACCGAGGAAATCACCCAGCAGGTCAATGCCGTCCAGATGTCCACCCGCGACATGCGCGAAAGCATCGGCCGGGTGGTCGAAACCATCCGCACCATGGACAGCAATTCGAGCCAAATCTCTCAGGCGGTGGATGAGCAAAACGCCGCCACCCAGGAAATCGCGGCCAACATCAACGAAGTGGCGGTTCAGGCCAGCGATGTCTCGGGCAGCGTCTCGCATCTGTCCAAAACCTCGGCCATGGCCTGCGCCGGCACGGTTCGCGTCATCTGGAGCGCCAAGCGCCTGACCGGAGTGGTGGAAACCCTGCGCCAGGAGGCCGAGCAATTCCTGCTGAGCGTCCGCGAGGCAGGAAAGCACGAAGACGTCTGAGAATAAGCGTAGCCCAACGAATAGCCCCGCCCGACAATCGCCTGGCGGGGCTTTTTTGTGGCCTCATGTCACCGATGGATTCACATGAGTGATATTGCTGTCCACATAGACATGCTCGTTGGCCGTGGCGTTGCTATAGACCGTATAGCTGTGGGAGCTGCCGTGGACAGTCTCACTGACTGTAGCTCCCGCCACCCAAGTCCCGACCGAGGCCACCAGATTGACCGTCGAGGTCGAATCTCCGATCACGATCAATGAATGTGCATCTCCACTGACCGCATTGACGGCTTTGGACAGACCGTTCACATCGCTGTTGGTCACGGTCAGGGTGTCGTTCGATCCGCCAAGATCAAGAACATCGATGTTGCTGGCGCCGCTGAGGTTTGCACCGCTGAGATGAGCGTAATCCCCCGTCACCTTCAGCTCGCTGGCGCCAGAGCCCGAGCTGTTGCCCGTGAAGGTATGGCCGGTCAGCATGGCCGTGGGGACGATGATGGTGAGATCGTCGGTCATGCCGCTGCCGTCGAGGCTCTGGATCGAGGTATCGCCGCTCAGGTCCACGGTGCGGATGCCGGCCTGATCGGCCGACAGCCCCAGCGTCACCTCCGTAGCGTTCTCTACCGCCAAGGCCGCAAAATGCTGCACGTTGGAAAAGACCCCATCGCTGATCGAGGAGGCGCTAAGAAACAAGGTGTCATTGACGCTGCTGTTTCCGATAGCCTCCATGCAGTACAACATGTCTGCCGCCAAAATAAGACTGGCGGCATGGGCGTCGGAGCTCAGATCCACCGTCGCCCCGAACATGTTATTCTCGAAATTGCTGCTCAGGCTGACGGTATAGGCGGAATCCAGCTTCAGGCCGGCGAAATAGGAGAGATTGGCGAAAGCGTCATCACTGACGATGCTGTCCGTCAGCTCCAGCGTGCCGGCGGAATCAGAATTTCCATCGAGTTGGATGGCATGAAGTACGGTCGTCGAGGTGATGACATCGGCATGCTGAAAATTCTGGCTCAGATCCACCGTACTGATGCCGGATGTCTCGAAATCGCTGCCCAGAGTGATGGAGGTGGCGGTGTTAGCCTGCAGATCGGAATAGTGGCTGACGTTGGCGAACTCGGAATCGAGAATCTTGCCGCCCGAAAGCATCAGGGTGTTCACACCCGTACCGCCAGCCAGGGAATAGGTCGTCGTCGAGAGGGCAAGGACGCCGTTCATGGTGGAGGCGGAGTCGCTTTCCATACCATACATGAAGAAACTCACGGTCTCGCCCGCCGTCAGATCCAACGACAGATTGCCGCTCCAGCTGAACCCGCCGGATATATCGGAATCGGGGTCAGGATCCGAGCTGGACTGCAGCAGATGTTTGGTTCCGTCGTTGTTGACCTCGTACCAAAGACTGGCGCTTGCCTCGAAGTAACTATGGAAACCGGAATAGCTCCAGTTGACCAGCTCGGTGCCCGTCATGCTGGCGGTGGTGGCGACCGCCCAGCTGCCCGAGCCAATCACATGATCGCTATAGCTGAACACCTCGTGACCCGAGTCGCTGATGCTCAAGGTTGTATTGCCATCTCCGGAATAGGTCCATCCGGTTGTCGAGCCAAGGCCAAGCTTGTCGGCCTCCAGATCATAGTTGGAGGCATAGACCAGATCACTGCCCGATGATCCCTGCAGCACAGCGATGCCCGAAAAGACATCGGTGCCACTGCTGGTGATGACTTCGTGATTGGCTAGGTCAAAGGTCACGCTGCCCACATTGGCATAGCTGAGAGTATCGGTGCCGCCGCCGCCGATATAGGTCTCGCCGCCGGCCTGGCTGGCCAGGAACAGATCATTGCCGCTCGAACCCTGAACCACCGAGATGCCAGACAGTTGGTCGGTGCCGGAGGTGGCATTCCAAGCCTCGCCCGAGGTCATATCCACCGTCACCGCGCTGGTGGCATGGGCATAGCTCATCTCGTCGATGCCGCCGCCACCGATAAAGGTGGCGCCCGCAAGATTGCCCAGGAACAGATCGTTGCCGCTCGAGCCGTGAACCACCGAGATGCCGGACAGATGGTCGGTGTGTGAACTGTCGTTCCAGGCCTGGCCCGTGGTCATATCCACGGTCACCGCGCTGGTGAAGCTTTCATAGCTCAGTTCCTCGACGCCGCCACCGCCGATGAAGGTGGTGCCGTCAAGATCACCCAAGAAGGTATCGTTGTAGGTCGAGCCCTTGATGATCTCGATGTTCTGGAAATTGGCTGGGACCGCTCCAATAACCTCGTGATTGATCATATCGACGGTGACGCTGGAACTGGCGTAAAGCATGGACAGCTGATTTTGCCCGGCCTTGCCGTCCACCAGGGCCGTGCCCGCCACCAGGAAAAAGGTGTCGTTGCCGGCTCCGCCCAGCATGGTATCGACGCCGTCATTGTCATAAGAGCTGGCGACGATGGCCGCCGAGCCGCTGATGTCCAAAGTGCTGATGCCGCCATAGGCCAGATGAGTCGTATTGCCTCCGGACACCAGATAGGCCGTGCCAAAATGCTCGCCGCTGGCCATATGGTCGTCCAAAAAGACCGAACTGCCCAAGGCCGTCAGATCCAAGGTCGAAGCCGAGGAATTGCCCCAGATGGTGCTGGCCGTCAGGCTTGCCGAGGTCACCACGAAGTCGGAGCTGCCGGTGTAATCCACCAGGCCGCCAAGATTCTGGAAGCTTTCGGTGACCCCCACATGCCAGCCATAGGCCTGGCCGCTGGTCAGATTAGCGGTCATGCTGGTGATGTCGCTGGACGACATATCCAGCACCGCCGTGCCATCGCCGAAGACCTTGCCGCTATAGGCTGAGGACAGCTGGACTTCCTCCACATCGGTCAGGCTGTCAGTATATCCGCCGCTGCTGCTGACGTCATGAAGCGCTTTGCCCATGCCCACAAGCATGATGGCGGTCGAGCCATCGGACAGGGTCTCGGTGGCAAACTGGGACGACTTGGTCAGATTGATGATCACGCCCGAGCCGCTGTCGGCATAACTGACCTCGACCGCACCATAATACTGATTGGTCGCCAGACCGTTGTAGGTGTTGCCGACGTAATGATCGTTGCCCAGGCTGGAGACAAAATAGCTGCCGTAAACCGAGCCGACCAGGGTGTCGTTGAAGGCCGAACCTTCCACCTGACTGACGCCGAAAAGACTGTCGGTAACGCCATCGTGATAGACATAGCCATAGGCCTGGACACAGTCCGTTCCCCAGCTATAGGTCGAAGCGCTGCGATCATCATCGAAAAACGACAGATCGGCGGTAATGCCGCTGGTGCTGGCCTCATAGATCGCCATCACCCGGACCGGGCTGCTGACATAATTATGGGCCGAAGAATCATCGACGATGATGTTGCTGCCGGTGCCGGCATGGAAATCCAGGGAAAACTGAGTGCCGGTGCTCACCCACTCGCCGCCGACGAAGGTGTCGCCGGAGTTGGAGCCCCAGACCGAATGGACATCGACCAGATAGGTGGTCTCGCCGTTGGCCACGGCTATATCCGCCAGGGATGTAACTCCGCCCAGGGTGATGGTGCCGGCGCCATCGCCGGTGAAATCGAAATAGATGCCGTCGCTGTCTTCGCCATTGAGCAGATGATTGAAATAGGCGGTTTCATGGCCCGAGGCGCTGCCCACCACCGCTCCGCCCATGCCCTCCAGGATGAATACATCCTTACCAGCAACGCCCCCGCTCATGACGTCGCTGCTGCCCAATAAGATCAGATCGTCGGTGGACCCGATGATGATGTCATTGCCGCTGGTGCCGACGATCTCGTGCAAATTCGAGGTCGTGCTGACGGCGTCCTCGCCAAAGCCCGTCCGCACAACCAAATCCGCAGTCTGGGCCCCCACCGTGTCCTTCAGGAAGGTCATCACGTCGGAACCGCCGCTGCCGATCACCGTCAGGACATTGTGATCGGTGGTGAAATAGTTCTTGAAGGTGGTGGTGCCACCGCCGGCAGCGGCATCGAACGAGACCACCAGATCGCCGTTGCTGTTCTCGATTGCCCCGGAGAAACCGCCATTCAAAGCGCTGGCGTCAATGATATTGGTCACACCGCTGTTGACGCTGTCGATCGCCACTTCGCCATGGGCATGACGGTCCAGAACCAGGATATTGGTGCTGCCGCCCAGGGTATAGACGTCGTTACCGCCATGACCGATGAAGGTGTTGGCCCCCGAACTGCCGGTAAAGGTATCGGCGCTGGTGGTGCCCAGGAAAATGGACTGGGTGACGCTCGGAGTGGTAACGGTCAGAGTGGTGGTGTGGGTGACGGGGATGACCGGCGCAGGGGTTTCCGGAGCACTGACGGGAGCAACCACCGGAGCAAGAACCACCACGGGAGCAGCGACAGGAACCACCACAGGCACCACTACTGGGACCACGGCCAACGTCGGAACAGGCACCAGAGCCGCATCCCCATTGGGAGCAACCGTCGAAGTGGTGCCGGGAGCGTCGGGGGCCAGTTTCTCGATAGGCTGTTCAGGGGCAGCCGGCTTTTCGGGCGTCGGAGCTGCCGCTGAGGCAGCCACCTGAGGTTGCCCCGAAGTCGCCGCCGCCGTGGAATTGGCATTGGTGGCGCTGGTGTTAATCTTGGGGTCAACTGTCGGCTGGGGCGGGCGGTTTTCCTGGACGTTATGCAGTTCAGGGATCAAATTTTGCAGCTGTTGCGGCGGCAGGACCACCGGGGGTGGCGGCGCTTGAAAGGCGCTGGAAATCTGTAGGGCCTGGTTGGGGATGGTCATGATCTGGGGCTGGCCGCCCTGGGTCGAAACCACGATCTGACCGACGCCGCCATCATCGTCACTCAAGAGGGCGATAGTGTTCTGGCTGCCTTCCGCCGCCGCCGTGCCGGCCACGGTGGTGCCACGAATACCGATGGTCATGACCGGCGTTTTCACCGACATGGCGTCGGGGGCAGACTTGGCAATCTGGCCGGAGACGAACGAGAAAGTCCCCTGCACCACCGACATGCTGGAGTGGCCGGTGTGGGCTTGCGGGTCATAGACCAATTCGTCCATGACCATGCGGCCATTTTTGCCCAAGCTGAAGGTGGAGCGGTCGGCGAAGACGATACCCACCGAGCCGTCGCCGGCAGTTTCCAGGACATCGCCCTGAAAGACCGTAGCGCCCTGCTGCAGGGTCTCAACATTGCCGTCCAGATGGTGAACCTTCACCACGCCGGCCAGCTTCTGAATCTCGCCGATGGCATGCAACTGGGTCTGGGGCGCACCGTCCTGGGCCCATTGGCCCGGAGCAATGGCGCCAGCCAGCCGGGCAGCCAGATCGGAATGGATAACGCCGCCGGTGCCGGAAATCAGATCGGGGGGATTGTGGCTGGAGAAATAATCCCGCACCACCACCTCGTGGCCGTCCTTGCCCACCAGCAGAAGATCACCGCCGACGCGGTGAAAATCCGCTGTCAGCAGGAAGTTGCCGCCGGGGACTTCCAGGCCATGACCAGACTCAACCGTCAGGACCGTTGGGGACGGGCTGAAGCCGGCAAGAGCGGATTTGGCGGTTAGGTCAAAGATGGACGTACTGTGAGTCATGGCCCGCACCCTCGGCCAATGTCAGCCTTAATCCATGGTAGAATATTCCCCATTAAAGGAGCGATAAACAAGAATCCAGACGGAATACCTGGGTATACATTCGTCATGACGGCATTTTTCCCCCTGGTGGGGAAAAGTGCCGAAATCATGCGTCTTCCTGGGGTTTTCTTGGGGGACTAATTCAGGAGGCTTATGGGGCCAGCGGCAGAGTCACCGTGAAGCAATTTCCCCACCCTGGGGTTGAGTCCACCTCGATTTGGCCGCCATGACGTTCGGCGATCTTCTTGCAGATGGCCAGACCGATGCCGGTCCATGCGCAGCGCCCCGTTGCGGGCGAGTTCCAGATAGCTGCGGGTCTCTGCGTCCAGGCTTTGCCCCAGGCTGCGCTCCAGCAGCGAGACATAGCCGGTGATCGAGCGCAAAGGCTGGCGCAGATCGTGGCTGGCCACATAGGCGAACTGCTCCAGCTCGGCGTTGGAGCGTTGCAGCTCCTTCTTTTGCGAGATCAGCAGCTCTTCGGTCTTTTTCTGCGCGGTGATGCGGTCAAACGAGGTCTCGAATTCGGTGTCGAGGATCTCGTGGCGCCGCAGGGCCTCCAGCCTTTCCCGTTCGTTTTCGGGCAATTCGGCGATTTTCATCTGACGCTCTTCCCTTATGGCCGTCTTATGACGGTCCGTCTTTATTCGTGGGGCACTATCTTAGTGCGAGTTATAGCTTTATGGTAGAACATCATGAGTGCTTGTTGATGCCTCAGGTAGGGTGAGGAAGAAAGTCGAGCCGACATTGGGTTGAGATTCCACCCAGATACTGCCGCCATGCTGTTCGACGATTCGCTTGCAAATGGCCAGCCCGATCCCGGTGCCCGAGTAACTTTGGCCGCCATGCAGGCGCTGAAAAATAATAAAAATCCGCTCGAAATATTCCGGCTCGATGCCCATGCCGTTGTCTTGCACCGACAGGCGCCAAAGCGGGCCGTCGCGGTCGGCCTTGATATGGATCTCGGGGGTGATCCCGGGGCGGGAGAACTTGATGGCGTTGCTGATCAGGTTTTGGAACAGTTCGATCAGCTGGATACGGTTTCCCTGCACATTGGGGAGCGGATCGATCCGCAAGACAGCTTGGCGTTCGTCGATCAGGCTGCGCAGGTTGTCGCAGACATCCTGGGCGACTCCGCTCAGCTCCACTGGGCCATGGATGGTCTGGCGATTGGTCATGCGGGCGTAAGTCAGCAGGTCCTTGACCAGATCGCTCATGCGCTTGGCACTTCCGACGATGAAGGCGAGAAACTCCCGCTCATCCTCGTTCAGCCGCTCGCCCAGACGCCGCTCCAGCAATTGCGAGAAGGCGACGACGGAGCGCACGGGCTCTTGCAGGTCATGGGAGGCGACATAGGCGAAGCGTTCCAGCTCCGTATTGGTGCGGGCCAGATAGTCCAGGCTTTGGCGGAGTTTCTCTTCGGCTTCCTTGCGTTCGCTGATGTCGGCGAAGGTAGCAACCAGGCCCGTCATTTTGCCGTCGCTGATGGTCGGCAGGCAGACCACGTCGGCGGGGAAGCTGCTGCCGTCGTGTCTTTGCAAGGCAATCTCGCGCTTGATCCCGGCAGTCTCGGCGGTCACCGAAAAGGTCTGGCCCGAGGCGATCAGCTCGGCAGCCGGGCGACCGACCAGGGTACCTTCGCTCTTGCCGATGATCTCCAGGGCGGCTTTGTTGGCGAAGGTGATGATGCCCTCGCCGTCCAGGCCGCAAACTCCTTCGCCGACGGCTTGCAGGATCAGCCGGGTGCGGTTCACGGAATCTTGCAGTTCCAGCTCGGTTCGCTGGCGGGCCAGGGTCGAGCCGATGATGGCCGCCACCCCCAGCAGGGCTTCGAGCAGATGGGGCGGAGGCATCTGCTGATCGGCATAGCCGACCACCATGGTGGTTTCCAGCTGGCCCTCCATGGTCACCGGCAGCAGGACCCAAACGGCGGGATGGGGCGTTTGGGTTTCCTCGATGGCCATGAAGCCATTGTCGCGGACTTGATCGACGGCGCCGAGAATGGTGGCATGGGCACTTGAGGGCACTTCGACCAAAGCCAGGCGTTGCCCGTCGCGATGACGCGGCAGAAAGGCGATGAAATCGGCGGCGAAGGTGGTCTTTAGAATCTGGCGGGCTTCCAGGAGAAGATCGGCACCCGACAGAATGCCGGCGATATATTGGGCCGTTCGCATGAAAGCGCCGGCGCAAAGCTCTGGGCTGAAGCGGTCGATGGGTGAACTCACCGGACCTGTCTCCCTGTAAAGGCCTGAAGATGGAGATGGTCGATGAAGAGATCATCGAAATTCTCGTCCATGGACAGATTGACCACGGTGGTTTTGCCTTGAAGCCTTGTCAGAGCCGCGGCGGCGTCAGGGGAAAGGATAATATCCAAGGCCCCCGACAGCGAACTGTTTCCCACAAGGCGGAAGCGGTCGATGGGCAGGGACGGCAGCAGGCCGATCTGAATGGCATTTTCCAGGTTGAGATGGTCACCGAAGGCGCCGGCCACATAGATCTCGTCAAGCGCGGTCAAGGGAACGCTGGCCCGGTGGCATAAGGTCTCCAATCCGGCGGAGATAGCCGCCTTGGCCCGTTGCAACATGTCGATGTCGTTCTTGCTGACGTGAAAGCGCCGATCATCGATGGGAATCTCGATGGGGGTGGTCTGCGGCCGTCCGCGCGCGTCCAGGTCGCCCCTTTGCAGCAGATGCGCCACCAGATCGACCATGCCTGAGCCGCAAATGCCAAGCGGCTCGCCGCCTTCGATGACTTCGGCCAGCCAGCTCCCATCTTCCAGGCTGGTCAGACGATGGACGGCTCCCGGCTCGGCCGACATGCCGCAACCGATGCCGACCCCTTCGAAGGCTGGGCCGCCGGCGGCAGCCGTCACCCACAGGCGCTGGCCGTCCCACAGGCCGATTTCCGAGTTGGTGCCAAAGTCGATCAGAGCCGCCGCCTTGGTGCGTTCGGTAAAGCGGCAATGCAGGGCCCCGAGGGCGAGATCCGAGCCGACGAAGCCGCCAAGGGCTGGGACCAGCGCCACATCCGTCGTGGGGGCTAGGCCAAGGATCGTCGTCAGATCGGGGTGGGAAAAACGGCCAGGGTCATAAGTCTCGTTCCATCCCTTCGGATCCAGCAGCGGCGTCGGATCGGCCCCGCTCAACAAAAGCAGCATGGCCGAATTTCCGGCGATGCGCAGGCTGCCAACCGACGCCAAGGGCAGACCTTCCGAGCGCGACAGCTCCATCAGGCCGTTGTGAATAGCGTCTTCCACCAGGGTTTGCATGGCCTGCCTGCCGTCTTGCGACAAAGAGGCCATATGCAGGCGCCCGATCACGTCGGAACATAATCCAGCCTGGGGATTGGGGCCGGTGCGCACGGCGATGCGCCGACCGGTCACCAGGTCGCAGATGCCAAGGGTGATATGGGTGGTGCCCAGATCGATGGCCACGCCCAGCCGAGACGCGCCCTCAGGCGGGGATGTAAGGGCATAGGCCGGCTGATATGGCGGCAGAAACGGCGTGCGCCACAAAGACGGTCTGGCATGCAGCAGCACGGTGACGTCCAGGCTGGTGGTCGGCACGACCTGACAGGCCAGACGTTCTCCGGCGACGACGGCCTCTTCGCCAAGATGCAGCAGCTCGGCGGTGGTGGGCGGCCCGCCCGACCCGCTGTCGATGCGGACCCGGCAAAGCCCGCAGGCGCCGATGCCGACGCAGGCCGACCTGACCTGAAGGCTGCTGCTGTTCAGGATGTCGCGCAGGGGAATGCCGGGGACGAAGGCGATCTGTCGGACCGCTTCGTCGCCTTCATCCTTGAAACGGACGCCGATACGGCAGGTCGGCTCGGTCATGAGGTCGGTTGCGTCCTTCGTTGGGGCCAGTCTTTTGCCGCCGCCACCAGGGCTCTGACGGCGGCTTCCTGGGCTTCCGGGGGGATTTCGCACCCCGAGGACAAGATGAAGCCGCCGCGCCGATCAAAGCGGGCCAGAAGCTCCTCGGCGCTGTCGCGAATGGCATCGGCATTGTCGGTGATGAAGCTTAAGGACTTGATGTTGCCGTCCAGGCATAAAGTCTCCAACCCCGGAGCGGCGAGAATTTTGTCCAGATCGACGCAGTAATCCAGGTTGCCGATGTCGATGCCGCAGCTGGAATAAAGCGGCAGGATCGCCGCCGTCTGTCCGGCGATATGCAGCCATGTGGCTTTTGCTCCCGCCTGCTTTAGGGTGGCGGACAGCTTGGCGATGCGCGGGCCGATCATTTCCCGGAACATGCCGACGGGAACCACCTCGGGGCAGGCCGCCGGATCGAAGACCAGAACCACATCGGCCCCCGCCTCGATCTGAGCCCGGCCATAGTGCCGGGAGATTTCCGTGGTGTAGTCCAGCAGTTGCAGGAAGTGCTCGGTGTCATCCGCCGCCAGGAACAGGGTCTGCTCCATGCCGACCAATTGCACGGCAAGGGTTATGGGGCCTTGGACCAGGCCGATCACGGCGGCATTTTCGCCCACTCCGGCGCGAAGCTGTCCGATCATCTCCAGCACGGCGGGAAGCCGTCCGGCCTTGGTCGGGTCGGGGACGGTCATGGCGGTGAAGTCGCGGTCGGAAGAGAAGGGGGGAACGCTGATGGCCGGATAAAGCCCGGAATGGCGGGTCAGGATTCCGCCCAAGGCCTCGGCCTCCATGGTCAGGTCGATGACCGCAAAGACGGCGTCGAGGCCGTAATGCCGCCAAGCCGCCAACTGGCACTGGGCAGCGACTTCCGGCGATGCCAGATAGGCATCCACATCTCGTCCGGCGACCTTGGCGGCATGGGCGAAAATCTGCGGGATCACCGGTGGGCGGTCGCAAGGCAGATGGTCAATGGTGCGGCAGAGCCTATCAACGGGGAGCATCGGCGTTCTCCACCAGGCCGCTGATATAGTGAACGGCGTCAAAGGCGGTCTGGCCGACGAAATCCACATTCAGGGTTTCCGCCGAACATTGCTTCAGGGCCGCTCCGCCGGCCAAAATCTTGACATGGCCCAAACCCGCCGCCGTCAAGGCGGAGCGAACCGTTCGGACCAGGGGAATGACGCTTGAGATCAGGCCGCTGATGCAGACCGCCACGGCCTTGCTTTCGATGGTGGCCTTGACCACGGCGGCGATGGAGGCATCCTTGCCGCAATCGACGATGCGGATACGGGAGCCGGCCAGGAGGATCTTCAGGATCGACTTGCCGATGTCGTGAATGTCGCCTTCAAGCACCGCCGTGACCACAGAGGCGCGGGGGTTGGGCAGTTCGATGTCACCGGGAAACAACTGGTGGATCACCGCGATCACGGCGCGTCCGGCCAGCATGATTTCCAACAGATTGAATTGTTCGGCCGTGCATTTGCGATCAAGAGACGACATGGCCGTCTCGATCCCTTCGGTGACGATTTCCAGGGGCTGACGCCCTTGGTCGATCAACTCTCCAACCAGAGCCAGCGACCGTTCCCGATCTCCGTCGATGAGAGCAGAGACCAGCGTCTCGAAGCTGCTACCCATGATGTCTGCCTAAGCTTTGCCCCATAGCATTATCCGTCCGGGCCATCGCGTCTGGCAAGGTAAACTCGTTCATAATTTACTGGATAATAAGCCTAAAGATATAGACGTTTGGTTTGGTGGTGTTCGCTCGATCGCTGGGGATGGTGGGGGCATTCGAAATGAGTCATCAGGCCGTAAAGAGAATTCTGCGGCAATTCGTCTTCAACGCTTATCGGCCCCGGCCCTAGACTCCTGCCATCGTTCATTGGCAAGGATTGCCTATCATGTCGACCGTTGCGATGCCTCTGTCTTCGTCTTCTCGTCCGAAAGCCCAGCCGGTTTCCAGCCTTTCCCTGGTGGATGCGGCAAAGGTCGGCTTTGCCGATCGTGTGTTGATCATGGGACGCAATGTGATCGAGCAGGTCATGGCCCTGACTCACAGCGGCTGTCGCTCTCTGACCTCTATGCGGGCGGATGCTTCCTACCCCAAGGACGAGCCGGTGGATGTGCTGTGGTTCAGCGGCATCGACGACGTGAAGACCCGCCTGACGGCGGCTTTGTCGGGCAGCAATGTGCCCCGCATCATCGTCATCGAGATCAATGGGCCTGAGTCCGATGGGCGGTTGCGTCCGGTTGTCTCTCAGCTGCGCTCTCAGGGGTTCGCCCGCTTCACCTTGCATCGCACCTTGCAGGGCGTCGCCGTCATGGCCGCCCGTCCGGCCTGGCTGCAGCAGGTGATCTGAGGAGAGCTCCGATGTCTTACGGCATGATCTCCGCCTTGCGCGGCTCGATGGTGGCGCTGATCACTCCATTTAAGGATGACGTTCTCGACGAAGAAGCCTTTGTCGCTTTGTGCGAACGCCAGATCGAGCGGGGCACGGCGGCGCTGGTTCCTTGCGGCACCACCGGCGAGGCCTCGACCCTGACCCAGAATGAGCAATTGCGGCTGATTGAACTGGCGGTGAAAGCCGCCAGGGGCCGGGTGCCGGTGATTGCCGGAGCCGGCTCCAACTGCACCGCCACCGCTATCGAGCTGGTCCGTCAGGCCGAGAAGATCGGGGCCGATGCCGCCTTATGCGTCGCCCCCTATTATAATCGCCCGACACAAGAGGGGCTGTTTCGCCATTACCAGGCCATCCAGGCCAAGACCGGCTTGCCGATCCTGCTCTATGACGTGCCGGCCC
>Ga0302275_10003565_pt1 | contig 15699 bp, 8 predicted proteins | sample III_Bog_N2_2_FD_200229 | JGI IMG/M metagenome (GOLD analysis project Ga0302275, IMG submission 200229) | Peat permafrost microbial communities from Stordalen Mire near Abisko, Sweden - III_Bog_N2_2 | ecosystem: Environmental > Terrestrial > Soil > Wetlands > Peat | place: Sweden: Abisko...
TCGTGCGGACCTGGCAGCGGGGAAGATTCCGAGGCCGATTCGATCGGATCTTCACAACGATTTGGCCGGCGTACCGCTTCTGCGTGAACTTGGGGACACCATGAGGCTGATCCCGGAAGTATTCGTCGGTTCCGAGCCGCAGACTAACTGGTTGTTGTCCCCACCTGCCGCGGAATCCTCTCAGGAAATGTTTGTTGCCGACGCATGGTCGAACCCCGAACACGTCCGATTCGCCTTCAAGGGCTGTTTGGCAGCAAGCCTTTGCTATGTCGCTTACAACTTTCTGTTCTGGCCGGACATCAGCACCGCGGTGACTACCTGTCTGCTTACTGCTCTGACGACTGTGGGCGCCTCACACCAGAAACAGGCGTTACGTCTCGGGGGAGCTCTCATCGGCGGCATTGTTGCGATAAGCGCACAGATATTCGTCTTGCCGTCTCTCGATTCCATCGCCGGATTCACACTTCTCTTTATCGCCGTCACAATTGCTGCCGCCTGGATCGCGACATCAAGTCCGCGAATCTCATATTTCGGCCTCCAGATCGCGGGGGCGTTCTATCTGATCAACCTGGAGCAGTTCAAAATCCAGACATCGCTCACGTTCGCCAGAGACCGTGTTGTCGGCATCGGACTTGGCCTGGTGATGATGTGGTTGGTGTACGACCGGCTCTGGGGCACATCCGCGGCCGTCGAGATGAAGAGAACCTTTGTCGGAAATCTGCGTCTACTCGCCCAGTTTGCGAGAGAGCCGATTTCAACAGACATGCGGGTAGCAGTTGCACGGAGCTATTCGCTGCGGGAAACGATCAGCACGAACCTGGACAAGGTGAGAGCCCTCGCCGACGGAGTTCTTTTCGAGTTTGGGAACTCCCGAAGGCAAGACCTGGCTTTACGTGACCGCATCCGGAGCTGGCAGCCGGAACTCCGATCGTTGTTCGCCTTGCGAATCTCGTTGCTGAAGTATCGTCTGCAACTCCCGGGCTTCACGTTGCCCGGACCAGTGAGATCCGCTCAACGAGAGTTTGACAGCAGATTGGCCGACGCGCTCGACGGCATGGCAAACCGGCTGGAAGGCAAGCCCTGGAACGATATTGCCCTTTTGAGGCATTCCCACGAAGAGTTGGAACGGAGCGCGCAAGAGTCTGACGTCGATGGTCGCAATGAGGATTCCATCGGGCATGTGCTGAGCTTTCTCGCTCTGTCCGGAACGATCGCAGGCCTGGCTGAATCGCTGTCCGATGAACTGGTCTGACATGTCGCGCCGCCGTCGTTCCCGTCTGAACCTGCCCGCCGAACGACGCCGATGGAAGGCTCTTTCGTACCCGGAACCTTTTCCTTCAAAGGGTTTGCAAATGGGAGACCACATGCACAGTCAGCGGCGATATGAATTCCGCTGTTGGCCTCGATCGGTTGCAGTTCGCGTTTACTGTGACATTTCACTACATCTTCCCTCAACTTACGATGGGGCTCGCCCTGCTGATTGTGGTCTTGAAAGTCCTCGCGGTGGCTAAACGCAACGAAATGTATAGCGACGCGGCCAGGTTCTGGATGCGTATATTCGCAATCAACTTCGCACTGGGAGTCGTAACCGGCATTCCTATGGAATTCCAGTTCGGCACGAACTGGGCCGCGTTTTCGAAAACCGCGGGAGGAGTGATCGGCCAGACACTGGCTATGGAAGGAGTTATTTCATTCTTTCTCGAATCATCGTTCGTGGGGTTATTTCTGTATTCAGAAAAGCGGCTCGGCCCGAGGCTGCACTTAGCCTCTGCCATCCTGGTCCTACTCGGATCGTGGCTGTCGGGATTCTTCATCATCGCCACGGATGCATGGATGCAACACCCCGTAGGATATTTGGTTGGCCCCGTCGGCGATATCGAGCTGGGAAGCGTCACCCGAGTCCTGCTGAACCCATGGATCTTCTGGCAATACCTGCACAATATGACCGCATCCGTCGTCACTGCCAGTTTTGTTATGGCAGGACTCGGGGCCTATTATCTGCTCGCAAAGCAATTCCAGGATTACGGTGCCATCTTTGTCCGGGTCGGTGTTACTTCCGGTTTGGCAGCGATCGCACTCATGATCTTTCCGACAGGCGACGGACAAGGCAAGATGGTCGCGGAACACCAGCCAGTAACACTTGCCGCAATGGAGGGGCTGTTTGAAAACGCGAACGGCGCTCCAATCGCTCTCGTCGGGCAGCCCGATATGAACAGCCTGAAACTCGATAATCCGATCGAGGTTCCCGATATGCTCAGCTTCCTTACTTACCGGCGTTGGAAGGCAGAAGTAAAGGGCCTGAAGGCGTTTTCGCGGAATATCTGGCCGGACAACATACCGTTGCTCTATTACAGCTATCACATCATGGTCGGGCTGGGCACAATCATGGCTGGTGTGATGGGCATTGCAACGCTCTTCCTCTGGCGCGGCCTCCTCTGGCGCACCAGACCGCTCCTGTGGGCGCTCATGCTTGCAATTCCGTTTCCGTACATCGCAACCACGGCGGGATGGATGACCGCTGAACTGGGGCGACAACCATGGCTGATCTATGGGCTGATGCGAACCATAGAGGGCGCCTCTCCCCGCGTCTCAGCCGGGAATGCACTTTTCAGTTTGCTCGGATTTATGGGCATGTACATGGTGTTGGGAATTCTCTTTCTATTCGTCGTCGCTCGCGAAATCGCGCAGGGCCCTGATGCGATTCGACGATATGCGGCAATCAACGCTCAGCCAGCGGCCGTCGAAGGGGGACTTCGATAATGCCGGCACTTTGGTTCTGTTTGGCGGCGGCTGCCATTATTGGCTATGTCGTCCTGGATGGCTTCGATCTCGGTGCGGGGATCGTTCAGCTCTTTATTGCACGCGATGAGCGCGATACGGCCGATGTGATCAAATCCGTGGGTCCGGTGTGGGACGGTAACGAGGTCTGGCTGGTGGCTGCCGGCGGCGCGCTGTTCCTCGCGTTTCCGCGCTTATATGCGTCCGCCTTCAGCGGCTTTTATCTTTCGCTGATGATCGTTCTCTGGCTGCTGATCCTCCGCGGCATATCCATCGAACTCCGCGATCATGTCGATAACCCGCTTTGGCGCTCCCTGTGGGGTACTGTATTCGGCATCGCCAGTGGAACTCTGGCGATGCTCTTCGGTGTCGCGCTGGGGAATGTGGTGCGCGGCGTTCCTTTGGACCAAAGCGGTTACTTCTTCCTGCCACTGTGGACAGATTTCTCCGCTACCGGTCAGGCCGGAATCATCGACTGGTACACGCTACTTATCGGCGTCGCATCGTTCGCGGCGTTGGCGATGCACGGCAGCTTGTGGATTGTGCTAAAAACCGGGAGCTTCATGCAGCAGCGGACACGCTCGTTCGCTGCTCGATGTTGGGCGGGTTCACTCGTATTGACTCTGTTGATTTCGGCTGCAAGCTTCTGGATCCAACCAAACATCTTCAGGCAGTTTCGAAAAGAGCCATGGGGTCTCGCGTTCCCGGTGCTGGCGTTCGGTGGCCTGGTGTGGGTCCGTGCCCTCAGTCGCCGTCACAGGGATGGGAGGGCGGTGCTGGCATCGGGCATGTACCTCACGGGCATGCTGACCAGCGCGGCCTTGGCTGTTTTCCCCAATGTGCTTCCGTCGAATGGCGCTCCCGAACTCGGTCTTACCATTTACAATGCGGCCGCCGGACAACATGGGTTGGTGGTCGGGCTGGGGTGGTTCCTCCCCGGTATGGCTTTGGCTCTCGGCTATTCCTGTTTTGTCTACCGGCACTTTTCCGGCAAAGTCGTGTAACCTGCTATAGCTACCCTGGAAGGCGGTGCGGCGCAGTTGTAGTATTTAACGCATTAATTCTAAACGGTTTAACCGGGTTTGCCCACTCGAAATGCATTAAAGTTCCCATCGACACGCAAAAATCGCCCTGCATCCGTTATGTAGTAGAACAGGTGATGTTTGAGTCTGGCAATCTCGCGAGCCGCGCGCGTCCTCAGCACGTTATGGCTATGGGGAGAGAGGATAGTGCGGCGCCGATGACGCTCAACGAAAAGGTGATCGCGCACTTTGAGCAACTGCGGATGCCAGTTTTTCGATATCTTCTTCGCAAAATACACGACACGGGCCGCGCTGAAGAACTTACCCAGGAGGCGTTTCTGCGGCTGTGCCGGCACCTGCAGGAAGGGCGAACGCTTGAAAACGCCAAGGCATGGTTGTTCACAGTGGCAAACAATCTTGCCATTGACACAAAAAGGAACGACAGCCACATAACCGATCTTGATGGAAATACGTGGAAGGAGATCGAGGAATCCCGATCCGGCAAACAAATCGACCCGGAAAAGCTGATGCTCCAGGATGAGCGTCTGGACAGGCTGCACGTTGCGGTGTTGAATCTGACCACATTGCAGCGCGAGTGCCTGCATCTGCGGGCGGAAGGTCTTCGCTACCGGGAAATCGCGGAACTAATGAAAATCAGCATATCTACAGTCGCCGACGCGGTACGGCGCGCGACAGTCAAGCTGGCCCGGGAAGTGGATTCGGAGGTATCCGCATGAACCATGAACTCAAGCCCGTGTCGTTCGCGGCCGACGGCCATCCGGACGAGGATCAGCTTCTCCTGGCGCTGGAGCGGGAGCTTCCCCAGGATGACGCTGCCCGGGTTGAGAAGCACTTGGGAAACTGCTGGAATTGCCGTGCGCGGTATGAAGAGATGCAAAGGGGCATTTTGGCGTTCGTTGAGTACCGCGAAAAGCGCTATCTGCCTTTTGTAGCGACGCCTCCGGACGATACGAGCGGGTTTCGCGATCGTCTCCGGAACTTCCTGGACGAAAGCTCTCCCGTTGGTTTATTGACCCGGATGTGGCGTGGGCTGATCGGTTTCGTTGCTTTGCCGGGACAGATGAGATGGGTGAATGTGAGATGGGTGAGTGCTGTCGCCGCGACAATGGTCGGCGTCATCTTCTGGGTGTATGTCATCGGCAACCCAGGGGTCATGTCAGCCAGTGAAATGCTCACTCGCGCGGTGGCAGCCCAGAACCCGCCAGTATCCGTAAAGACGGGCGGGCGCCGCCACATCGTCCATCAGAAGATGCAGATTCGCAGTGGAAATCAGACGGTCGTCCGGGATTTCCAATGGACTACGGGCAGACCCATCAGCCAGGCGCGATGGGACGGGCAATCGGACCTTTTATCGTGGAGCGCGCCGATGACAGCCGAAGGTTTCGCCGGTTGGCGGAACTCTCTGCGCGAGAAAAAGGACACGGTGAAACGCGCGGGAGACTTATTGACGCTGGATACAGCCACGAGCCAGGACCTTATCCGAGACGCGTGGATTGTGATGCGCGCCAGTGATTTTCACCCGGTGGAGCAGCATCTCCGTTTCGCAAATGACCAGCGCCTGGACTTTGTCGAACTGGCGTTCGAAATCGATGACGAGCCACAACCCGCCGCAGAACCGCTCTCGGTAGCCGCAGCTGCGCAGGCGCCTTCCGGTCCCGCGGGTGTTCCGCCTCCGCCCGGCCCGGCCGTGCCTCCACTGCCTGACCTTGACGAGGTGGAATTGCAACTTCGTTATACTCTATTCCAGCACAAGTGGGACTTGGGCGAGGATCTCGTCATAGGACGGACTTCAGGCCAGGTGACGTTGAGTGGCATTGTCAGTTCGCGGGAACGTGACGAGGAGATGCGGGCAACTTTGAGCGCACTGCCGAACGTTCGATTCCTGGGTGATCTCCCGACTGCCTCCGATGCGCAGAGCGCGGGGCTTGTTCGCGCGGTGCCCGCGCAGAGCGCGACCCCGCTATTGAAAGATGTCATCGAGAGGGCGTTTCCTTCCCGCGAGGGACGTCTTGCCTTCACAGATCAATGTCTCGCCGATTCCGATGCCGCACTGTCTTACGCCTGGGCTTTAAAGAGACTGGTTGACAGATACGGCGAGTCCGAGGAGCAACTTCTTAAGCCCGATGCCGACCAGAAGCTTTTTGAAATGCTGCGCGCTCATCTCCGGGAATTGAACCGCGCGAGCGACGGTCTATCGCCCCTTTTCGATCTCTTGCCCGGCCGCGGGGCCGAAGTTGCGGCGATACCTGCGACCTGGCGGGCGCGCATTCTCACTTTGTTTTCGGCGGTTCAACAGCAAGACCGACTTGTTTCGAGTCTGGTGGCAGGCTCTCAGGCCGACGGACAGAACCTCGTGACGGTGTCCTCGAATCTTCGGACAGCGCATGAAACCATCCACGATCTTCTCGCGGGTCTCAAAGACCTGAACGGCGGTCACGTGGCCAAATGACCTGCCTCAGGCTGACGCTGGCCTGTACGCTATGGTCCGCCGTGTGCTTCGGGCAGAACGCTCAGGTCTCCGGGTCGATCCGGGATCCCTCCAGTCTGACCGTTTCCGGTGCGGACGTTCGTATCCTGAACGATCAAACTGGCGGCAGGCGAAACACCCGATCGAATGCGTCGGGCTTCTACAGCTTCCCCTCTCTGGCTCCAGGTAACTACCGGATTACGATCCGTGCTGCCGATTTTGAGACGATCGTGCGGGAAGGAATCAAGCTGGAGGTTGGAGATAATGCGCGGCTTGACTTCGATTTAAGGATCGGCGATTCCCGAACCATTGTCACGGTCCACGGAGGTCCACCGCTGATCAATAGCGAGGACGCATCGGTCGGAACCGTGATCGACCGGGACATTATCGATCAGATGCCGCTGAACGGCCGGGGCATTCAGACCCTGATCGAACTGTCGCCAGGTGTTATAGCGACTCCGGTGTCGGAATCAAGCCTCGGGCAATTTGTGGTCAACGGTCAGCGCAACGACACCAGCTACTTTACTGTTGACGGGGTCAGTGCGAATTTCGCGGCATTGGGACCTAACGCACTCCTCCCGGGGAATGCTCAAACAGGAAGCCCTGCGATTCCAGCCAACAACTATCTCGGAACCTTCAGCAACCTGGTATCGCCCGACGCTCTGCAGGAGTTCCGGATACAAACTTCGACCTTCGCGCCCGAGTTCGGCCATTCCCCGGGGGCGCAGATCGGAATGATCACGCGATCGGGGTCAAACCGCTACACAGGCTCCCTGTTCGAATATCTTCGCAACGACAGGATGGACGCGAGCGATTGGTTCGCGAACGCGTTCGCAACGGGGAAACCGCCGCTGCGCTTCAATAACTTCGGAGGAACACTCAGCGGGCCCTTGCGCATCCCCCATCTTTACAACGGGCGTGACCGGACGTTCTTCTTCGCCTCCGTGGAGAGTCTGGTGGTTGTCGAGCCTCAACCATCGTTCGCCATCCCCGTGCCCACGCTCGCGGCGCGCCAGAAGGCACCGCCCGCCGTCGCGGCACTGCTCAATGCCTATCCTCTTCCCAATCGTTCCTATGGGCCGGACGGAGATCCCGCGGTGAGCGGAGTTGCCGAATACGTCAGCTCTTTTTCTTTACCGCAAGGCCAACAGACCTACGCATTTCGGCTCGATCAGGTCATCAGCGACAGGTTGACGCTTTTTGCGAGATATAGCCGCGCGCCAGCGGAATCGTCTACGTACCAGGGTTATGGCTCGATCCACGACACCATCGGGACTCAGACGCTAACCGTTGGATTAACCCACATTCTCACCCCGCACCTGGTGAATGAAATTCGTTGGAACGCAAGTGCGCAAACCGCCAACTCCGCAGTCAACTTCAATAACACCGGAGGCGGGTTGCAACCCCCGGATTCGCTGCTCTTTCCGCCCGGGTATTCCTCCGCGAACGCTGAGTCCCTGATTGGAATTCTACCTTTTTTCACGCTTAAGTTTGGGCTTATTCAGGCCGATAGATCCCGACAACTACAGGCCGTTGACAACGCTTCCTATAGTATCGGCGCGCATCAATTTAAATTCGGCGCCGACTACCGGTGGTTCTCGCCTGAAGAAACAGTCCCTCGATTCTCTGACTCCCTTAATCTTTCCGAAACGCCCGGAGCCTACAGCGGCGTCGCTCAAGACGCCATCTTCTATTACGACGATAGTCCAAACACGGCTTTCGTCGATAAGGTTTTTTCCGCCTACGCACAGGACACCTGGAAAGCGAATCGGAGGCTTACCGTGACATATGGATTGCGATGGGAAGTCGATCCCTCCCCGCGGGTGAGCGCGGGACAGGCAACGATCGGTACGGCAGGCCCAAATCCGAGCGACATTTCGGCGGCGGCTCTGGTGCCCTCGGGAAAGCCGTTTTACCCAACATCGTGGTCGAATTTTGCGCCGCGTTTGGGAATTGCATGGCAGATGCTGGATGGTCCGAAGAGAAAAACCGTATTGCGCGTTGGGAACGGGCAGTTTTTCGATCTGGGCCAGGGCGGACTGGAAGGAAATGTCTTCAATGCCCCCGTCACTTCGGTTTACCTGAATCAGCCGCTGGAATCGTTCACCGGCGGCACTCTCATTCTCAAAACTGCGCCGCCGAATTCGCTTTCCGTGACAAACGAACTAAACCCCGTAAACGCCGTACTCGTCTCGCGCGGCTATAAGGTTCCGTACACGTGGGAATGGAACGCGACCCTTGAGCAATCCATCGGGCAGCAAACATTCTCCATGAGTTATTTAGGCGCGCTGGGCCGGCGCCTCGTCGGATGGACGCAAGTCTTTTTGAATGCGAATCAGTTTTTGACGCTCAGCAACGACACCAGCTCTTCGTATCACGCGTTGCAACTTCAATTCAACCGGCGGCTCAGTACCCGTCTGCATCTGCTCGTGTCTTACACCTGGTCACACTCGATTGATGACCTGTCGAACGGCCAGCCCCCCATTAACGTGAGCTACTTTCCGGCCTATGCAGAAGTGGACCCGCGCGCATGGGGTTCGTCGGACTTCGACATTCGCCAAAGCCTGAACGGGTCTGTCATCGCGGCCCTCCCCTCACCGCACCACGGCATCGCGGCCGTGCTGTTTCGCAACTGGACGGCGAACAGCATCTTTTTCGCACGGTCCGCGCTTCCTACGGATTTGAATATCGGGAGCAGCCTTTACGTTCGTCCGGACGTGGTGCCGGGCGAACCTTTGTATCTCTATGGGCCCGAATATCCCGGCGGCAAGAGTTTCAATATCGCAGCATTCGCTCCTCCTGCCGGGGCCCAGGGCGATCTTGGCCGCAACGTTATGCGCGGACTCGCAGCGTGGCAGATCGACTTTGCCCTGCATCGTGAATTTCCATTGAGCGAACGCGTCAGCCTGCAGTTCCGCGCCGAAGTTTTCAATGTTTTGAATCATCCGAACTTCGCAAATCCAAACAGCGGCGATGATCCTAACGTGCTGACGCTCCCGGAGGGAAGTTCGCCGGCAGCTTTCCGGGGAACCCGCGAGACCCTCGCTAACGGCTTGGGTCTTACCGGAGCAGTGGGCCAGCTAAGTCCTCTGTTCCAGATTGGCGGGCCGCGGACCGTGCAAATCGCCCTCCGGCTTCACTTCTGAAGAGCGCTCGTGCAAGTTGTTTGCTTGCACGGCGCGACTGAGCCGATTCTGGTTGCTTGTACGGAAAGAACAACCTTGCAATTCCCCGCCGAGACGTTCAACCTGTTCAAACATCCGAACTTCGCCAACCCCAGCGAGTTTGGCGATCCTTCGCATCTGACGCTGACCCAGACCTCAAGCTCTGGTGTCGCGAATCAAATGCTCGTAACGGGACTGAGTTCAACCGGTGTGCCAGGTCAGTTGAGTCTGCTGTTCCAAGATCGGCGGACTACGTGCGATGCAGTTTGCGCGTCACCTTGGTTTTTGAAAAACCTCATCCGACCCGTGCCCTGAATCGGTTCTTGTGAATTGGGTGCGCAAACTGTCGGTGCGTCCACACAAAAACCGCTCTCCTGCCGTTATGCAGACAGGAATGAATCATTGCTAGCTTAAACAGGACTAATTCAAAACATGGCTATTTCAAATTTGATCGGATCCAGTACGAAATTCCGGGCTTTGCTCGACCAGATCAATATGGTTGCTCCGGTGGACTCCGCCGTCCTGGTTCAGGGCGAGACGGGTACAGGCAAGGAAGTGATCGCACAGGCGATTCATGAGGCCAGTCCACGCCGCAAGAACCGTTTCGTTGCCCTCAACTGCGCGGCAATTCCGGCTGCATTGCTGGAGAGCGAACTTTTCGGCCATGAGCGAGGCGCCTTCACGGGAGCGGTAGCGCAAACCGTGGGGCGCTTTCAGGCGGCGGACCGCGGAACACTGTTTCTGGATGAGATCGGAGATCTTCCTCTCGAGTTGCAGCCGAAACTTCTTCGCGCTCTCCAGGAGAAGCAGATCGAGCGACTCGGCGGTGGCCACACTTTTCAAGTCGACGTGCGGGTCGTCGCGGCTACCAACCAGGACCTGTGGGGCATGGTCCAGGAGAAGAAGTTCCGGGCCGATCTCTACTACCGGCTGAATGTCTTTCCGATCACGCTGCCGCCCTTGCGGGAGCGTAAAGACGATATCCCGCTGTTGGCCGAACACTTCGTTCATGGGTTCGCCAGACGACAGGGCAAATCGATAGCGCAGATTCCCGACGAGGTGATGGAGAGTCTGAGGCATTATGACTGGCCGGGTAATATCCGGGAACTGCAAAATGTGATCGAGCGCGCTGTGATCATGACGACAGGTTCCGTGCTGACCCTGCAGGCGACAGCGCACCTGACACAGGATGGGGGAGCCGAACCAGTCAGGACGCTTGCCGACGCGGAACGGGCGCACATCACCTCGACGCTTCGCGAAACAAATGGGGTTGTCGGCGGACGGCGTGGAGCCGCCGCACAGCTTGGGTTACCAAGGACAAGCCTCCTCGCCCGGATGCAGCGGCTCGGAATTGCCGGCGGGACATTTGGCCAAGGGGCCGGGCAAGCTGATCGACTCATCACAACGACGCCGGGCAGGCAAACACATGCAGCACGATTCGCGTGACTCCGGGCACAGAACTCCGCACTACTCCGGTGGCACGTGAATCATCAAGACGAATCCGTATGCATACGCCACGGCCGCACGACTGAAACATCTCCACATCAATACGGCGACAAAAGATGGGTGCTCGGTTGCCAGCAACTATGACACTTTCCCCCGGCGAGAGACTTGGTCCCTACGAGATCCTCCAACCGATCGGCGCGGGTGGAATGGGTGAGGTCTATCGCGCGCGGGACACGCGGCTCAATCGGGCAGTGGCTGTCAAAGTCCTGCCCGCCATGCTCACCAACAACCCCGCCTGCCGCCAACGTCTGGAGCGTGAAGCGCGCGCCGCGTCCAACTTGAACCATCCGCATATCTGCGTGCTGCACGATATCGGCGAGGACCGCGGGATTGTTTATCTGGTGATGGAGCACCTGGAAGGCGAGACGCTGGCGCAGCGGCTGGAGCGGGGTCCGCTGCCACTCGCCGAGACGTTGCGCTACACCATCGAGGTGGCCGGCGCCATCCACGGAGCGCACCGGAGCGGCATTGTCCACCGTGACCTTAAGCCCGGTAATATCATGCTCACCAAGAACGGCGCCAAATTGTTGGATTTCGGTCTGGCCAAGTCGATCTTGCCAGCGGCCGCGGCAGAGACTCAATCAGCGGCACTAACCTGCGAGGGAATGATGGTAGGCACAATCAGGTACATGTCGCCGGAGCAACTCGAAGGCAAGGACGCCGATGCGCGCTCGGACATTTTCGCGCTTGGGGCCACGCTGTACGAGATGATCGCGGGCCGTTCCGCATTTCAAGGCAAGAGCGCGGCCAGCCTGATCGCAGCTATCCTGACCAGCGACCCGCCTCCGGCCTCGAGCGCTCAGGCGACATCCGGAGACGGGCGAAGCGCCGCGCTCGATTGGATTGTGCGCCGATGCCTCGCGAAAGAACCCGCGGACCGTATCCAGTCAGCCCGAGATCTGGAGCAGGATCTGCTTTGGATTCAGACGGGGGGATTGCCGGTTGCTGCCGCGGCGGTCGTTCCGCTGAAGTCTCGCACCCGACTCGCCTGGGCTGCCGCCGCACTCTTCGTATTGGCCTCCTCGGTTTTGGCCGCGCTTCTGATCCCGCAGCAGAAGCCTGCGCCCAAGCCGATCCGGCTGACTGTGAATGCGCCCGAAGGCACCATGATCGAGCCAGCCAACTGTCCCAGGGTTTCGCCGGACGGCGAAACTATCGTTTTCGCAGCGCGCAATGCCGCCGGACTGCAATTGTATCTGCACAGTCTCCGATCCGGAACGAGCCGACCGTTGACTGGGACTGAGGGATGCCGTAACGCCTATTGGTCCCCCGACGGCCGGTCGCTGTTTGTGTTGTGCGGAGCGACGACTTCAGGGGCGAACCAGTTTCGTGTCGATGTTGCCGGTGGGACGCCGCAGCCACTTCGCCTCCCTTTTCTCAGTACCTACACTGCATGGGGACCAAATGGAATTATTACAACCTCGGGATCGAAGCTCTATTGGCTTCGCGCTGACGGGACAGGCATTCGGCCGTTCAATAACCTCCCCAACCTCTCTTACCCCACCTGGGTTCCCGGAACCGACTGGCTGGTTTATAACGAACTGACGAGAGTGGGCGAGCCGCAGGTTGCGAACCAGGTACACCTGGCAACATCGAATGGAAAGATAGATCGCAAGGCGATCATCACAGATACTCCCGCCATCTTTGTCCATCCAGGTTACCTGCTTTATCGCCGCGGAAGCCTTCTTATGGCTCAGCCGTTCAACGCTAAGAGCGGACGGGTGGTGGGAGACGCCGTGGCCGTGCTGGATGGTGTGGGTGCGCCAGAGGGCAACACTTCCGTTTTCTTTTCAGCATCGAACAACGGTGTACTTGCCTTCTCGAGCGGTGTGGCAGGAGAGAAACGCCAACTGACCTGGTACAACCGGGCGGGCAAGCGGCTGACCACAGTGGGCGACCCTGCCGGTTATTCCAGTCCTGCGTTATCGCCGGATGGAAAACTGCTTGCGGTAACCATTAGAGATGCAGCCACGAAACCGCGCGCACTTTGGGTCTTTGACCTGACCCGATCCACGGCTTCGCGACTCACCTCCGACCTGTCGGACGATGCCGAGCCCGTGTGGTCGCCCGATGGCGCGAGCATTACGTTCCAGTCCACCCGCCGAGGGCACGACGATCTGTTCCTCAAGAGTTCCGCGGGAATCGGCGAAGAGGAATTGTTGCTTGACTCACCCAATAACAAGCGACCGGAAAGCTGGTCTCCGGACGGCCGCTTCATCGCGTTCTTCGACCTCCCACCAGCTGGAGTTCCCCAATTGTGGCTGCTCCCGCTCGATTCCCGAAAGCCTCAGCAGTTCTCGAGGAGCACGTTTGCCCAGCTAATGGCGCAGTTTTCGCCGAACGGCAAATGGCTGGCATACACCTCTAACCAATCCGGTCGTTCCGAAGTATACGTCCAGTCGGTGGCTGAGGCGAAAGGACGATACCTGATTTCCAACGCCGGGGGCTTTGAGCCACAATGGCGCGCCGACGGGAAGGAGTTGTTTTACTCGGAGTTGTCAACCCCTGCCCGGATCATGGCCGTGGACCTTGATGAAAAAAACGGCGTCCTGAAACCGGGGATTCCGCACGGGCTGTTTGAGGTCGCACTGGGTCCGGCGGGAGCGGGACAACCCACCCACCGGTGGGTGGTCTCGCGCGATGGCCAGAAGTTCCTTGCTGTCACCCCGCTCGAACAAAAGACACCAAACGTTTTCCATGTCGTGCTTAATTGGCCTTTACTGCTAATAAAGGAGTGACATCTACTGAACGGAGTTCAAATCGAAACGAACTGCGGCGATGGCCGCTGACCAAAGCTCAGCGGGCATTCGGGCTTTTCCCTCTGCGATTCCTTCTCCATTCCTCGAAGCGGCCTCTTGCTTCTTCCAGGGTGATAATCGCGGTCCCGCTACGTCCCATCGCCGTCCTCCCTATGGGATCTCCGGCGGCAGAACGACCTTAACAGTTATCGGCGGACCAATTCATGCAAGCTTGCCGCAAACTCACGAAGTATTTATCGATTCCGGCGTACAATCGGCACAAAATCAACTGTTTTGTATGCCGGTTTTCGTTGAATTCAGAAGGGCTTGTCGGCTGATAGCTCGTCAGTCTGCATTGGCCCGAATTCTGGCAACGGTTTAGGCTGCTCGCGTCTCAGAGTTCGCCGATACGAGGTGCGCCAGAGAGATTTCAGGTGGCTGGCGTGTGCTCGGTCGTCCGTTGTTACAGCGCCTTCTTCGTCCGAAGGAAGCCGCCACGGACCTGACCATATCCATGTTCCTTGGGCTGCAGCTCTCGCCGATTTACGCGATCAATTCCACCCGCGTGGCAATTTCCGTCATCACCGGAGTATAGATGTCGATGGTCCCGTTGACGGCCCGGATGGAGACAATGAGCGCGTAGCGGATGGGCCGGTCGTATCGCTGGTGTGCCGGATTCTCTTTCCACCACCCGCCAATCGGATAGACTCCGATGGCTGATCGCCGGGCAAGCTCCGCTGCGGTCCCTCGCCAGTAGTCCGAATGAACCGATCCGAGGTTCCTGAGTCGAGCACCCAGAAACCAATCGTCCGACCCGGCGTCAATCGCTCCGAGTTCCTCCTCTTCAGCAACTGCCGCGGCGTTAATGCGCGTTCGGAATTTGTCCACGGATTCGAGGGACTTCTTAACGGCGAACCGAAGTCCGTATGACGGGTATCGATGCCGCCGGAGCCATCCCCGCTCGCCGGGATTTGGCTCAACATAATAAGAAAGCGTGACCCGCAATTCCACTTCGGTTTCACCAAGCTGCTCCAATTCCGCCCGAGGCCACGGGAACCGGTGCAGATTCATGTGCCGCGTCTTGATCGCGCTGCCGTCCTTCTGAAACGGCTGAAAGCTGTCTTCCGCGATTAGCGTCAGGTCATTGGCTGCGCTCAAAACGGCGCGATAGTAATCGGGCAGGCCGTATCCGTACTTGCGGAGCAGAACGCGTTTCTGCTGCTCCGAACCCGCGGCGTCGAACTTTTGTCGCATCGCGGGCGTCCATTCCGCCGAGTGGATCATCAGCGCCCGAATGGTCTCGGGCCAGCGTTGCGGCATGGCCGCGATGATCTTGCCGGCGAGATTCGCCCCGAGGGCCGTTGCCGCACTGGTGTCCCGAAAGATGTCGAAGTGACGAATAGTGGGATCCCGGTACGTGGTCAGGAGGCCGAGATCATCGGGACAATCGATCTGATCTCCCATTGCCGCCCAGTTTCCGCCTTCGAGCACGATGTCCGGTTTCAGCGGCCACTTCCGTTCCCATGAAACAGACGTGCGACTGGTAGGACACAGGTCTCCTATGGGCGCGACTGGTTCCCACACATCGTAGGTCGGATCGGTGATCACAAACTTGTCGGTGAAGGCGCCCACCGTGATCGCGTTCCACGCCTGGGCCGGGTTCTCAATCGGTTCTATTTCGTTGCGAGCTGGGTACCCGGCTTTTGAGAGGCCCTCGCGAATATTGCCGGCGGAAACGAGGATCAGGCGCCGGGCGTCGTCCTCGCCAAAGCAGAGTTGATCGACGGCCGCGGACCATGAAGAGGGGATGCCGTGATTGGTTCCGACGTCGCTCGTGACCGCTATACACACGGCGCGGCGCCGCTCGGGGGCCTGTACCTCTGCCCGCGCAATCGACTCGCGCGTGATCGCTCCATAGAGTTTCGGTTCATTCTGCCCCTGATCGGGGAGAATCTTCACCGATTCAAGACAATGCGTCAGTGGAACCCGACCGTTACCGGCAA
>Ga0302275_10003568_pt1 | contig 15680 bp, 10 predicted proteins | sample III_Bog_N2_2_FD_200229 | JGI IMG/M metagenome (GOLD analysis project Ga0302275, IMG submission 200229) | Peat permafrost microbial communities from Stordalen Mire near Abisko, Sweden - III_Bog_N2_2 | ecosystem: Environmental > Terrestrial > Soil > Wetlands > Peat | place: Sweden: Abisko...
TTGGTGGGGGCACGATTTGCTATTCGCATCGGCAATCTATGGCTTCGCCGCATCTTCCTGACCGCCGTCTGGGTGTTGGGATTGAAGGCCCTGATCTTCGACGTGTGGAGAACTGAAGCTGGTTCCGAAGCTATCTCACCCAGCCGATAGGACCGCGTTGGATCGCGCGACCGCAATAGCCCAGGTTTCTGAGCCTCAATTCGGAAGCTCCGCGGGGCGACGGTTACGATTGTGGACGGCGATTCACTGCACTGCCCCCCTCCCCTATCAAATGGCTAAAAGCTTAGAAGCAAACGAGATAGCGGAGGGGAGTCACGTATTGGTTAACATCCACCCCGGTAAAGCGGCGATGACAATAGAAAAGGCCCGACGCGGCAGCCAGGCCTTGCTTTGAACTTCACTACCTCTAGTATACCGAGCGGAGCATAACTCGAATGCCAAATGTTTCCGACGTAATGGACTGATCTTCCAGGAAAGGGCAGGGTGAGTGACGCGCCCGGGATGGGCGATCCGGTTGGCCTTTCCGAGATCCGTACGTCTATCCAGTGCGGTATGCTAACCCGTATCCTGTGGGAGCATTGTCCGGGCCAGGCTTTGCGGTCGCAGAGGCGCGAGAACGAGGCGAATCACAATGAGACCCATGCAGTGTCCCTGGACCCTTCCTGTTCGTTTTGGAATCCTGCTGTTGGCCCTGAACGCAACTTCACTGCATCTGGAGGCACAGAGCACGGCCGCGGCGACCAAACCGGCGGCCACCACGACCAATACGGCATCGGGCTTCTCCATTGAGACCGAGATGCTGACCTATCGCGCGCTGGAGTCCAACGGCGAGGCGATTGCATGCGATGTCGCGGCCTACCTGTATGGCACCAAGCCGGACTTCAAGGACCTGCCTACGGGAGCGATCTGCAACGTTGGGAGTGGCGGCGGCGCGAACATTGGAGTTGTCGTCCTCCCTTTCGATCGCAGCGCCTTTGCCGATTTCCAGATCTGGCGCGACGATATGGAGACGATGGCCGAGTTTGAGCAGCGCGCAGGGAATGCCTGTGCGGCATCCAAAGAGGCTGCAGGCGCTCCCAGTTCGAGTCCCCCGCCACCGGAGGCGCCACGGGGGCGCGGCCTGACGGCCAGTTCCGCGACCAGCACCGCTGCTGCTGTAGGCGGAGTGGCGGGTGCGATGACGCCGGCCGGTGCGATGCTTTCGACCGGCCAGGGCGTGCTCGGCTTGTTCGCCAAGAACCAGGACTCCACACCCGTGAGCGGGACCATCGAGGACCAGGCGTTTATGGACAACGTGGGCCGTGAGCTGCGCGAGGTGAATATCTCCGTGCTGATGCCTACGGTCTATTCTCCCTATGAGCTGACTTCGGTCGACCCGGCGCGATCACCATTCGTGAACGCGCTTACCCGCTTGATGCATACTCACGACTGCCTGGGTGCGAGCAATCCCGATGCCAAGAACATTGAGGAGTTCCTGGCAGTGCTTGCCGGCACCACAACGCCGGCCAAGTCCACTGCGCCCGGGTCCAGCAGCTTGAACCCGTCGGCGACCGGCACGACGATTACGACGACGACCACAACCGCCCAACCGGCTGCCTCCTCGTCTTCGCATCTGCAGGCAGCGCTGACTGCGGACGGACTGGCGCAGCGGCTTGGCGCCGATCCACAGACCGGAGCGATCCCGGCAAGCGCCCCCCAGCATCTGCTGCTGGTGAAGGCGCTGGAGTCCGGCGGTTCTGTCTCGCACTCCACCAGTGTATTTGGCACCAAGATGAGCTTTAGCGGCGGCTCTGTGGGGACATACGCCCTGTTCAACCTGAAGGGCGACCTGGAATGCTCCGGCAACGTCTTTGACTATGCCGGCTATGTTCCCGCGAAGGGGTTTCAGAAGCATCTGAACGCCTATAAGCCGGATCCGGGCTCGCAGGTCATCTTCCAGAGGGGCTCCTGTAAGGCACGATAGCCACGCCGTATCTCTCTATAGAGAGGGATAAGGATGTGGTTTCTGCGTGATCTTAGCGCGGGCCTCGGCGCGTGAGGCGATATGGGCGAGGAACTACGGAGATTCTGACTCTGCGAGTCAGAATGACGCTCCTGGGTTGGGGACCGATGACGCCCTGAGGGTTGGGGATCGGTGAAGTTCTGAGGGGCGCGGCTCGGGAAAAGGTGTCGATAGACCCTAGCTTGTTGCGGGTTCGGGCTGGGGGTTGCACGCTCCAGTGGCCCACATAGACGGGTCGATCCCGGGAAAGATGTTGTCGCGCTCTTCGATGGCTGCGAGGCGCGACTGCATGTGTTGGTTGAGTTGCTGGTCGCGCTCGAAGGCTTCCCATATGGTTTTGAGTTCGAGGAACTGGTCGTTGTGGGTGAGGAAGCGCATCTCGGCGTAGTCGCGGGCCGCGCCGGTGGTGATGAGGAACTGCCAGTCCGAGGACTCCAGCAGAAGCAGTTCGCGGCAGAGCTGCTGCACAATGCGCGTACCCAGCTCGGAGTGGCGCCATGTGCACGCACCGCATACCTCGCGGGTGAAAAGTTCCGCCGAGTAGATGTGGGTATAGGTCCAGGAGGTCTCCGGATTCATCCACACCTGGTGGTTGCCTTCGGCACCCCAGGAGCCTTCCGGCATCGCGATGAATCCCGCTCGCGGATAGCGCTCCAGATACTGGCTGCAGGTGATGGTGGCGATGCCGTTGGAATATTCGTGCAGTATGCGGCAGACGCTCTCCAGCCACATGGGGCCTTCGTACCACCAGTGGCCGAAGAGCTCGGCATCGAAGGGTGCGCACAGGACCGGCGGGATCTGGTTGTGGAGGTTGGATTCGAGGGTGTCGTAGACCAGCTGGGCGAAGTGGCCGGCGTGCTGCTGAATCCTCTCTGCGGCCTGTTGCGGCCAGTAGACCTTCTTATCCCCCATATCTACGTTTGCCCCCGTGACCTGCCAGTAGCGATGGCCCCCGGGAAATCGCTTCTTGTGGAAGTCCAGATAATTGGGATCGCCGGGGTAGCCGTTTTCCCCGGACCACACCTGCAGGCCGGTGGCTGGGTCGCGCGGGAAGACCGAGACAGCGGAGCGGGTGTCGTAAGGCCCGTCGACATAGTACGGCTGGTAGAGGCTCCGCCTGGGGCCGTGCGTGATGCGGTCCAGCTCGGGGTCTCGGGGTAGGCGGCTGTTGGGCGCGCCGTAGGGCGACGGGAATCGATAGGAATGTTCGATGAGGTGGGTATCGACAAAGAAGTAGTCCAGGCTGGACTCTGCAAGCGCTTGCTCTATGCCGATGCGGTAGAAGCCGGGGCACTTCTCGGTTGAGCCGGCCGCTGGAACGGGGTAGTCCCAGAATCCGGCGGGGCGGTACCCGCACTCCGGCAGCCAGATCCCCGAAGGCCGCGTGCCGAGGTGGCGTTGGTGGGTGGAGACTGCTGTGCGGATCTGAGCACGGACGCTCTCGTCTGTTCCCAGCAGAGGCATGTAGCCGTGGGTCGCACCGCTGGTGATGATCTCGATGAGGCCGGCGTCGCTGAAGTGGCGGAAGCCCTGGATGATATTGCCGCCCAGGCTGGTGAAGTTGCTGAGTGCGGTGGAGAAGAAGCGGCCCCAGAAGCGGGCCGTTTCAGCCAGGTGGGCGTCGCCGGACTGGAGGAAGTAGGCCTCGTCCTCGCGAGCGGCGACGATCTTGCGATCGAGATACTTGGGGAACTCTGCGATGAACGAAGGGTGGGCGAGCTGCTCCAGCAGGATGGGTGAGAGGCTGAGGGTGATGTTTGCGGGGACGCCATCGCGCTCCAGATTGGCCAGCACCCGCAGCAGCGGCAAATAGGTCTCCGCGGCGGCCTCGTGCAGCCACTCCATGCCATGGGGCCATGTTCCATGGTGGACCACGTAAGGCAGGTGTGCGTGCAGGATGAGCGCAAGAAACCCTGCGGGAGTGTCCTTTCCCTTCGTCAATCGCCCCCCAGACAATTAGGAATCAGGCGGTTAGGTGCTGGATGCAAGGACGGAGTTGCCCGAACCCGGAATCACTGGTTGGTGTGACGTTCGAGCGCTGGGCCGGAGCCGTCCGAGGGGCCTGCACCGGTGGTGACATGCAGCAGGATGGCATTGGTGAGTCGGAAGCGGACGACCGTCTCCGACACGATCTGGACCTGCTGACCGCGGGTAACGCCGTTGGCTCCTGCACCCACTCCGCCGCCTGCTGCCGCTCCGATGGCTGCGCCCTTGCCGCCGCCCAGGATGCCCCCGAGAATGGCGCCAATGGCAGCGCCGCCGCCAACCTTCTCCGCGGAGTTCTTGCCGCGGCCCTCACCCTGTTTGCTGAAGGAGTCGGTGGCGACGTCGATGCGCTCTCCGTGGCGGCTGATGGACGTAAGCGAGAGGGTGAGCAGGGAACTGCCCTTGAAGTGAGCGGCGTCCTGCGCGGCGTCGACGTGGCCGGTGACCGGAGTACCCTGGGGCAGCACGACGATTCCGTCGGCGAGGATGTCCGAGGCGATTGCGCCGGTGAACTTGTCGCCGGTCTGGGTGCTGGCGCTGTCCAGAGTTTGCGTAATGCGGATGGGAATCGACGTGCCGGCCGGCAGAGTGATGTCATGGACGACCGGCGCGGGCGGGGCAGGCGGCGGAGGAGGTTGCATCTGCGCGACGACCGGGGCCGGCGGCTGCGGCGCAGTGCGCACGATAGGCGCGGATTGAGGCTGCATGGGAGGGGGAATCGATGCCGACGGCTTGGCGCTGCGTGGCTGAGCTGGAGCCATTGGGGCTGGGGCGGGTGGCGCCGTGGGCACAACCGAGCCCGCGATGGCAGAGGGCGGCTGGACGACCAAGTTGTTGACCACGGTCTTGACCCCGGTGGCCTGGGCTGCATCTTCGCTGGCCACGGTGCGGGCGGCGTCCGAACTGACGCTCCCGTTCAAGGTGACGACACCATTGGCGACTGTTGCCTGGATTGCCTGACCATTGAGACTCTGATCCGCGGAGAGCCGGCTTTGCACCTGGGTGTTCAGGGTTGCGTCAGTGACCGGTGCGGGGGCATTCTTGCACCCGGAGAGGCCCACGGCCAGCGAGAGCGCGATGCCGGCGATGTGCGGCGGAGAAAACGTCTTGAAGATATTCATTTCTGTCCCTTTCGTGCGTTGATCCAATGTCTCACGACGACTCCCGCGTGCTGCCAACGGCTGGAGGGGCTTTGAAGCGCAGAACGATCCCCCGCGGTTGATACCAGTAAGATTCGGTGCGACTTGCCGGGATACATTTTATCCCCCTGTTTGGACGCAATAGGAGTGAAATAGAGGTGAGGGAAGATGCTGTCGTCCGCTTCCCCATGGGAATCGGGAGAGGTGGAGGGGTTCTGTTGCACAACCTGAACCGCTGCCACAGCATCCTCCCATCCAGAGGGAGCAGTCGACCAGCCGGCTGAGGGTCCGCAGGAACGGGACTTATGGCTGCGATGGTGATACATTCCAGATGAAATCGTATCTGCGAGAGACGATGTGCTTTCGCCAAACCGAAGGGTTGGACAGGAGAAGAAGATGGCAGACAATGAAGGCGGATCGAATGGGCTGGGGTGGTTTCTGGCCGGGCTTGGGATCGGCACTCTGATCGGGGTGCTGTATGCGCCGAAGGCGGGCAAAGAGACGCGCGAGGACATCGCAAACGCTGCGTTGGAGGCGAAGGAGAAGGCCGCGGAGCTGGTAGAGCAGGGCAAGCAGATTGCCAGCGACTACGTGGTGCAGGGCAAGGAGTATCTGGAGCAGGGTAAACAGAAGGCTGCCGAACTGGTGGAAGAAGGAAAGCGGCAGGCCAAGGAATCTGTCGACAAGGGCCGCGAGTACTACGAGAAGGGCCGCACGCAGTGGAGCCAGTATGTGGAAAAGGGCAAGAACATGGCCGCTGAGCAACAGGCCAAGGTTGGCGCCGCTGCGGATGCCGCGAAGGAAGCCTATGTGAACACCACGGTAGAGACGCCAGTCTAGGCGGACGTGCTCTGGTTAGGAGGGGCGGCGTTCGCGGTGCGGCGCCGCCCCGGTTCTGTCAACACCCGGCCCGCAGACGGGGCAGGCAGCACCTGGGCCACGTCGTGACACCCTGGAAAGAATTGGAGAATGGCGGCAATGGCAACGATGCTGGCGATGTGGCTGCAGGAGCCGGATCTGGCGAAGACGAATCACCTGATCATGATTTTTATCGGGCTGGTGGCGGTGGCCATGTGCGTGATGGCGATTGCGCTGCTGGTGCTGACGGTGGTCGCCACCAGGACGATGAAAGGCCTGCGGCAGACGGTGGACGAGGTGAAGGGCAAGGTGTTGCCGCTGGTGGATGTGGCCACGGACATTGGCAAGTCCACCCAGGCGATGGTGAACGATGTGAAGCCCAAGGTGCAGCACATTACGGACAACCTGGTGAAGACGAGCGATACCGTGCTGGAGGTGAGCCAGTCTGCCCGGTCTGCGGTGCAGCAATTCGATACCACGATCGCGGACGTAAATCGACGGACGCAGCGGCAGGTAGCGCGCGTGGACGACATGGTGTCTGCCGTGCTGACCACGACCGCGGAGGTTGTGGATACCATTGGCAACGGCATTCGCGGGCCGGCTCAGAAGATTGCAGCGATGGCCGGCACGGTGAAGGGCATTGCCGAAGGAATGCTGGCGAAGATCAAGTCGATGGTGGCGGCATCGCCATTCGGCGGCCCCAGGGAATAGGGCTGCATTTGCCGTGTTGTTGCTGCAAACGGACTCGGGCCGCAGAGGTGGGGAAACTACTCTAGAATTAGAGATGTGCCGCCTTCTGTCCTTGACTCGACCCACGAAATGCTGAAACCCGCTCCCGGCGCCGCAACCGTGCGCCGGAAGGTGGGCTTCGTCTCGCTGGGGTGCCCGAAGAATCTGGTGGACTCCGAGGTGATGATGGGGCTGCTGGACCGTGCGGGCGGCGAGCTGACCTCGCGGGCGGAAGACGCCGAGATTCTGGTTGTGAACACCTGCAGTTTTATCGATTCGGCCAAGCAGGAGTCCGTGAACACCATCCTGGAGATGGTGCAGCACAAGGTGGCGAACGGCGGTAAGGCGCAGCGGCTGATCGTGGCCGGGTGCCTGGTGGAGCGCTACCGCGACGAGATCCGCAAGAATATTCCCGAGGTCGACGCCGTGGTTGGAACGGGCGAACTAGAGATGATTCTGGAAGCGGCGGGGCTGAACGTTCCGGTTGCGACGATTGGGTCGAATTCTCCCTTCAATATTCTGGTGAGCCGCGCGCCGAGTGCTGTGCATCAGCATTCGCATCCGACGGAGGTCGGAATGCAGCTTGCGTCGCGGGCTGAGGGCGACCTGCGTGAGCGGCAAGGACGCTTTTCCCGCGAGCACTGGGACGGGGCCACGGCCGCGCTGCCGGAGTATCTGTACTCCGAGTTCACGCCGCGCATTCTGACTACGCCGAAGTCGTCGGCCTACATCAAGATTGCCGAGGGCTGCGACCATCCGTGCAGCTTCTGCATCATTCCGCAACTGCGTGGCAAGTTTCGGTCGCGGCGGCTGGAGTCGATTGTGGCCGAGGCGGAGAACCTGATTGCACAGGGCGTGCAGGAGATCACGCTGATTGGGCAGGACACCACCTGCTACGGCGAAGATCTGGGGCTGCGCCATGGCCTGGCCACGCTGCTGGAGTCGCTGGCCGAACTGCCGGGGCTGAAGTGGCTGCGCTTCCTGTATGCGTATCCCAATAAGGTGACGCGGCGGCTGCTGGAGACGATTGCGCGCTACGACAATATTGCCAAGTACCTGGATGTGCCGCTGCAGCACGCCAGCCCGAGTGTGCTGAAGCGGATGAAACGCGGCGGCACACCCGAGGTCTTTCTGGAACTGATCGAGAAGGCGCGGGCAACGGTGCCGGGAATTGTGCTGCGGACCAGCTTCATCGTCGGGTTTCCGGGCGAGACGGACGAGGACTTCGAGCAGCTTTGCGACTTTGTTGCGAAGGCCAGGATCGACTGGCTCGGCGTCTTCAGCTACTCCGATGAGGAGGGCGCTGCGGCGTTCGAGTTGGACGCGGTGATCAAGGTGCCGAAGCGGACGATTGAGGCGCGGCGCAGAAAGCTGATGAAGCTGCAACAGAAGATCAGTGCGAAGGCCAAGGCGGCGTGGGTTGGCCGCGAGGTGGATGTGCTGGTGGAGGGCGAGAGCGACGAGACCGAACTGCTGTGGCAGGGACGGACCGCGCTGCATGCACCGGAGATCGACGGCAAAGTGCTGATCAACGACTTTGGCCCGCACGAGACGCTGATGCCCGGAACGTTTTACCGGGCGGAGATCACCGAGTCGCACGAGTACGATGTGGTGGCGCGGATACTCGAATAGCTGCCTTTGGTCGTCATGGCACCCCCTCCCCCCTTGTGCGCCCCTCCCGCCATACTCTGCGGGGTGCATGGCTTTGAAGGAGTGATTGACGCACGCGGAATAGTGGTGGCGTGAGTCTAACGTCCTAAAGGCGATTCTATGTGGGGCACCCGGCCTACAATAGGGTCGTCAAAAGTGAGCCTTGAAAATGACGCTGGACGGAGCGGTGCTTTGCGAAAGAGCGTGTTGACTGGAACTGCTGTTCTGATTGGTTTGTGCGGGGCGATGAGTGGGCAGACAGCCCCTCCTGCGGTTCCGGTTGCGGCTGCGGCGGCAGTTAAGTTTGAGGCTGCGGACATCCATTCGAGCTGGCGTCGCTACAATCCCTACCTGACTGGCGGCAACCTGGTGGGCGACCGGTATGTCATTCACCAGGCAACCACGCTCGATCTGATCAGGGCGGCCTATGGGATCGAAGAGGCGCATATTCTGGGCGGCCCGATGTGGCTGGAGTCGACGCGCTACGATGTGCTGGCGAAGGCGCCGATGGGGGCAACCAACGCCGATGTGCAGCCGATGCTGCGCGCGCTGCTGGCAGACCGCTTCAAACTGGCGATGCGCGCCGACACGAAGGCGATGCCGGCGTATCTCCTCTTGGTTGGAAAGGGCGAGCCGAAGCTGAAGAAGGCGGATACCGCCGAGCAGAGCACGTGCGGATTTAAGCGCGAGTCGCCGCAGACGGCGCCCCCGGTGGCTGGTGCCACGCCTCCGGACATGACGGCGTTCTGCAAGAACGCGACGATGGAACAATTTGCGCAGCTAGTGCGGTACAACCTCCCGTACCCGGTGGTGGATAAGACCGGGTTGGCAGGCAAGTGGGATGTTGAGTTTCATCTTGCAATGCCGCCGCGATCCGATGGGCTGACGGCGGCAGACGCGTTGAAGGGCCAACTGGGGCTGAAGCTGGAGCTGGGAACGGCGCCGCTGCCCGTGGAGGTGGTGGAGAGCGTGGAGGAGCCGAGCCCCAATTCTCCCGACCTAGACAAGTTGATGCCGCCTGCGAGCCAGGAGTTTGAGGTTGCGGTGATCAAGCCGGTCCCTCCGCATACGCGCACAAACGTGCAGGTAAACGGCCATGAGTTTTCGATTGGCGGCGGGACGATGCAGTTCCTGATCATGTATTCGTACGACGTGAGTGAGGCGGCGCTAGTGGACATTCCGCCGTGGTTCCTGACGACGCGATTTGCGATCACGGCCAAGATTCCGGTCGATCCTGCCGCGAAGAACAACAATGTGGACCTGGAGGACGTGAAGGCGATGCTGCGCTCCCTGCTGGCAGACCGCTTCAGTCTGAAGGTCCACGAGGAGGTTCGGCCGGAGGATGGGCCGGTGCTGGTGGCGGCGGGGCCAAAGCTGAAGAAGGCCGCGGACACGGAAATTCGGCCGACGTGCTTCAACGGGCCGGGGCCTGATGGGAAAGATCCGAGGGTCGCCAATCCGGCTCTGCTGAGACTGATTACGTGCCAAAACGTCAGCATGGCAGAGTTCGCCGAGCGGTTTTCGAGTTTGTTCAACTACAGGACGCCGGTGGTGGATGGGACAGGATTGTCGGGCCGCTACGACCTGCAACTGGTCTTCACTGGGGACCGCGAGATTGCGGCGGCCACGGCTGCGAGCGTGGCGGCGGCCGCGGGCGGACCGGCGGGTGCGGATGCCGCGTCGGGAGTGTCGGACCCGAGTGGAGCGATCTCGCTGATGGATGCGCTTCCGAAGGAGCTGGGGTTGAAGCTGGAACAGAAGAAGGAGCCGGTGCCGGTGCTAGTGGTCGATCACATCGAAGAGACGCCGACGGAGAATTAGGGCGTGGGGAACCCGCGCACAGATGTGGAGCGAATCCCACAGCTCAGAGGCGAGATCGGGGCACCCGGCAATGCGGGGAGGAAGCGTGTCGGGGCGCGGGCGGCCAGCTTTACTGGGTTGGCTTGGGGGCCATCAAGGGGAGCGGCGGCAGAACATCGTCGTGGTAGCCGGAACTGAACATATTGACCCGGTGATCGTTCAGGGAGATGTCGAGGAAGCCGGAGTAGACCAGACGAGGATCGTTGGGTGAATTGTTGGAGTAATCCTGTTGCAGGCCGGCGTTGAACAGGCAGTGGTCGAGCCAGCCGACCATGTAGTCTCGCGCGTCGGCTGTGTTGTATTTGGGTGCTCCGTATTTCTGGTCGTGGACGGCCTGCGCCTGGATGCTCATCGCCGTCTCCTCGAGGATGATTTGCGATTCGGCCGGCAGGCTGGCAAAGGGCATGGAGCGGACGGACGCCGGCGCAGAGGCAAGGGCCAACTGCAGGTTTGCCGGCTGCACTGATTGCGGACCCATATAGGGCAGTTTGGCGCTGAGGCAAGTGCTCATTGCCTTGACGATGGCAGGAATGTTTGGGGCGGGCGCTGGTGGAGTGTCAGGGGGTAGGTTGACGCGGGTCAGGCTCTTGGGCCCCGGCGGCTGCTGTTTACTGCAGACGCATCCGGCGGGCTGGGTGGGATTCGCGCAGTAGTCGTAGCCTCCCGGGCCGAAGGGCAGGCAGGGATTGGCGCTGGCGCCGCTCTGCAACGGCGGACCGGGAGTGGGGCTGCCGCCGCCCCGAGGCGCCGGGCCAGGGCCGCCGCCGCTGCTGCTTGATGAAGGCCCGGGAACGGACTGCGTGTTCGCAGGAGGAATGTAGGGGCCGCTTCCGGATTGGCGGGTGCAAACCGCCATGCAGTTCGGCTCGACCTGATCGACGCCGCACCTGTAGCCCTGGCTGTTCGCATGGGCGACTTGATCGAGGGGAATGATGATGCCGGGGGTGGGGGGATCGATGGCCGAGCAGTAGTAGCACATGTTGGCCACCTGCTTGAAAACCTTCATGCCGGCGAGACTGCATTTGCCGGCGGAGTCCGGAGGAGCCGACACGCCGTGGCAGGCGAGCGGGTTCATACCGGCGTACGGGTTGTCGTTGGACTCGCGGCAACCGGCCGAAGCTGGGTCGGTGTAGGTGGTCTGCTGGACGCCCCCCTGCAGTGTTTGGGCGCAGAGCAGGGTGACCTGCGCGAGGACCGCGACCGCCAGAGCAGCGAATGTGAAAAGAGCAGGTTTCTTCCTCATGATTGGGGCCAGTGGGCTGCGGGATTTGGGCCGGGGGATGGCGGCAGCATACGCCTGCGGCCGCATCGGCGCAACCGAGCGTGGCCGTGGGCGTCGCGCAGTCAGACCGGATGGACAACCTTTTGAGACTTCACACCTAGGCGGGTTGGTTCCAGCCGATAGCCACGTGGCGGTAGGTGGGGTTGAAGCCCAGGGTGCGGGCGGCGGTGAGGAGATGGTCGAAGTTGAGGCTGATGGTGGCTCCGGCGAGCTGGGTGACTTCGTCTTCGATGGGCAGGTCGAAGTCGTCGGCACCGTAGAGGAGGCCGGAGAGGGCGCGCTCGTTCTGGGTGAGGACGGAGGTGCGGATGCGGGGGATGTTGTCGAGGTAAATGCGGCTGAGGGCGAGGTGGCGGAGGTACTCTGCGGTCGTGATTTCGATGCCGCCGAGCTGGGTAAAGTAGGGCTTGAAGGTCCAGCAGAGGAAGCTGCTGAGCGCAGTGGAGTGGCCCGCCGCGATGAGTTGGTCCTGGAAGGCGCGGGTGCGTTCGAGATGCTCGATGCGCTCTTCGGTGGTCTCGTCGAAGCCGATGACCATGGTGGCGGAGGTGCGCAGGCCGGCGTCGACGAGGGCGCGCTGGGCCTGGAAGTATTGGGCGACGGTGTACTTGAATTTGCTGTGGCGGCGGCGGAAGTCTTCGGTGAGGATTTCCGAGCCTCCGCCGGTGATCCAGCGGACGCCGGCGGCCAGGAAGCGCTCGGCGGCGGCGTGGTAGGGCAGGCCGGCGTGGTCGGCGAGGTACATGAACTCGGCGATGGTAAGGGCGTAGAACTCCATGCGGTCGCCGTAGCGGGCGCGGATGGCGGCGAAGAGGTCGCAGTAGTAGTCGAGCGGGAGGTGCGGGTTGAAGCCGCCGTTGAAGCCGACGAGGTCGCCGCCCAGGGCTAGGAGTTCGTCGATCTTGGCGAAGACCTGTTCGTGGGTGAGTACGTACCCGCCGGGCTGGCCCGGGAGTTTGTAGAAGGCGCAGTAGTCGCACTGGGCGACGCAGACGTTGGTGTAGTTAATGATGCGCATCAGCATGTAGGTGCAGGATGCGGGGTCGTGATAACGGGCGCGAACCTGGGAGGCGAGCGCGCGGAGGTCGGCGTCGGAGGCTTCGCGCCAGAGGATGAGGGCGTCCTCGGAGGTGATGCGCTGGCGGGCTTCGATTTTGGCGCGGATGTCAGAGAGCTTGGCGGGGGTGGTCAGCACAAGATTATTCTAAATGCCGGGCCCTGCCGGACGGGCCCACTGCGCGTGGGGCGGTCACTTCGTGACGCGTATTGGGCTTCGCGGTGGCGCTCCCGATGGTCGCGAAGAAGTTTGGGCCGAGGAACGGGAAGACTGCGCGAGGCTTTACAATCATCGGATGAGCGAGGTTGCAGGACCGGCGGTTGGCGCCGGAGAGAGTCCGGCGGAACAGAAGTACACGCGAAACAATCCCTATTTTTCGACCGTGGTTGCGAACTATCTGCTGACGGGCACGTTGAGCGAGAAAGAGACGCGGCACCTGGCGTTCTCGCTGGACCCGAGCATGCATTACACGCCGGGCGACTCGATTGGCGTGTTGCCGGAAAACCGGGCGCAGGCGGTGGCGGAGGTGCTGACGTCGCTCGGTTTTACCGGCGAAGAGCGCGTGCTGGACCACTATAAGGTGGAGATCAGCTTTGAGGAGGCGCTGCGATCACGGCTCTCCATCGGCAAACTGCAGCGCGGAGCGATTGGGCAGTATGCCAAGCTGCCGGGAGCGACAAACGTGGGCGGCAAGGGCGCGGAAGCGTTGAAGGCAATGTGCGGGCCGGAGAACAAGGCGCTGGCCGAGGAGTATTGCTGGGGGCGCGAGCTGGTGGACCTGCTGACGGATTTCCCTGGAGCGGTGCAGGCGCCGCAGGAGCTGTTCCAGGTGCTGCAACGGCTGGTGCCGCGGCTGTATTCCATCGCGTCCAGCCAGCGGCTGCATCCGGACCTGGCAGAGACCAGCGTGCGCGTGGTGCGGTACGACAGCCATGGGCGCGAACGGCTGGGCGTGGCCAGCGGAGGCCTGGGCGAGCGGGCGCATGTGGGCGAGGCGGTGCCTGTGTTTCTGCACGACAACCAGAACTTTCGCCTGCCGGAGGATGCACATGCTCCCGTGATTATGGTTGGGCCGGGGACCGGGATTGCGCCGTTCCGCGCGTTTCTGGAAGAGCGCCAGGCGACCGGCGCGCCGGGAGACAACTGGCTCTTCTTCGGAGACCAGCGCCGGGTGTCGGACTTCCTATACGAGGAGCAACTGACCGCGATGGTGAAGGATGGGACGCTGACGCGGCTGGATACGGCGTTCTCGCGCGACCAGGCGGAGAAGATCTATGTGCAGGACCGTATGCAGGAGAACGCGGCCGAGCTATATGCGTGGCTGGAACGCGGTGCGTACTTCTACGTGTGCGGCGATGCGACGCGGATGGCGAAGTCGGTGGAGCAGGCGCTGCTGGATGCGATTGCGCTGGGGTCGCAGGGGACGCTGGAGCAGGCCGCGGAGTATCTGGCGGCGATGAAGAAGCAGAAGCGGTATCAGCGGGATGTGTATTGAAGGCGGGGTGGAGGTTCAGGGTTCGAGGGCGGGACTGATCGTTGCATCGATGCAAGGCAAATGCGGAGATGATTCGCCAGTTGGCGCATCTGGATGAGCTGGGCTGGGTGGGCTACATGATGACTTGCTTGGTCTGGTACGGCTCGAAGGGTGAGCCTTCCTGCTCCATCGTCTGGTCGTTCTCGAACGTATCCGGCACCTTTGCGGTGGATGCATGGCGCAGCTCCTCGAGCAGTCTGCGTTCGTCGAACATCCGGTGGATGGAGCCGACCGCCGCACCGAATCCAGCCGCCGCGATGGGACGCGAGAAGTAGTAGCCCTGGGCCTCATCGCACTTTCGCGATGCGAGGAACTTGAGGTGTTCCGGCGTTTCGACGCCTTCCGCGATGACCTTGATTCCGAGATGGTGCGACATGGCCACGATGGTGCGCACGACCGTGGCTGCATTCGGTTCGGTCACGGCCTTCATCACGAAGCTCTGGTCGATCTTGAGCCGGTCGACGGGATACTGGAGCAGGTAGGAAAAGCTGCAGAATCCGGTGCCGAAGTCGTCGATCGCGACGCGCGCGCCGAGCTGGCGAATTTGCTGTAGTTTCTCCAGGTTGGACGCCGAGTTGATCATCAGGGTGTTCTCGGTCAGCTCCAACTGCAGGTTATTTGGCGGCAGCCCGCTCTCTTCCAGCGCTTCGCCGATGACCTGCAGCAGGTTGCTCTGCTCGAACTGACGCGGCGAGAGGTTGACCGATACGGAAAGTTCCATGCCCAGGTCGTCGCAGATCGCCTTGGCCTGCTTGCAGGATTGCCGCAAGGCCCATTCGCCGATGGGGACGATCAGGCCGGTCTCCTCTGCCAGCGGGATAAATGTGGCCGGCGAGATGACGCCGAGCTTGGGGTGGTGCCAGCGCAGGAGCGACTCCATGCCGATGACGCGGCCGGTGGAGAGCGAGACCAGAGGCTGGTAGTGCAGGAACAACTCCTCGCGGGCCAGTGCATGGCGCAGCGCCATATCCATGGAGAGGCGGTCCTGCGAGCGCTTGAGCATGGCGTCTGCGAAGACCTGGTACTGGTTGCGGCCGTTCTCTTTGGCGGCATAGGTGGCCACATCGGCGCGTTCCAGCAGGCTGTCCACGTCCTCGGCAAAATCCGGATAGACGCACACGCCCACGCTGGCGGTGAGGTTCACTTCCAGGCTTCCGACCAGCGCGGTGCTGGAGACGCGGTCGACCAGCCGGCGGGCGCATCGCTCCACGTCGGCGAGGGTGGCAATGTGCGGCATGACCACAACGAACTCGTCTCCGCCCAGGCGGCCGAGCGTGTCCGAGCGGCGCAGGGAGAGCTTCATGCGCTCGGCCATTCCGACCAGCACTTCGTCGCCGGCGCGGTGTCCGAGGGAATCGTTCATGCGCTTGAAGTGGTCCAGGTCGATGACGAACACGGCGACTTTGCGCCCGTGCAGCATGGCCTTCTCCATTGCCTCTGCAATGCGCTCGCGCAGCAGGGTGCGTCCGGGCAGGCCGGTTAACTGGTCGTGGCTTGCCATGTGGTTCAGGTAGGTCATCAACTGCTTGCGTTCGGTAATGTCCGACGCGATGGCGACGTATCCGCTGAGCTCGCCGGCCCCG
>Ga0302275_10003581_pt1 | contig 15642 bp, 18 predicted proteins | sample III_Bog_N2_2_FD_200229 | JGI IMG/M metagenome (GOLD analysis project Ga0302275, IMG submission 200229) | Peat permafrost microbial communities from Stordalen Mire near Abisko, Sweden - III_Bog_N2_2 | ecosystem: Environmental > Terrestrial > Soil > Wetlands > Peat | place: Sweden: Abisko...
AGGTATTCATGCGTCAGGTATTGATGGTTGACGACGACCCCGGGCAGTTGCGCATTCGAGAGATGATTCTCCGCAATGCGGGATTCGTCGTCCACGTGGCAACCAGCGCGGAGAGCGCGATGGCCTTGCTGCGTGCAATTCCAGAAAAAATTGGGGTGATGGTCACCGACCATTTTCTGCCTGGAAGCACCGGCGCAGATCTGGTTCGCGAGGCGCGTCTCTCCCTGCCCGCAATGCCGGTGCTCGTGTTAAGTGGCATGCCGGATATCGAGTGCGAGTACCAGGGCCTCGACGTCAGCTTCCAGGCAAAGCCATTCCCTCCACCTGAACTAATCCGCGTTGTGCAGGAACTATTGGACTCCGGCCCGAAATAAAGAGCTTGCGCGTAAACGCAAGCTCTAAATATCAGGAGGTTTCTAAGCCCTGAGAGTCCGGTGTAATCAATAAAATGACTGTTTAGTCTAGGCTCCCGGGAGCCTTAGTTCTACCAGATCAAGGTGGTCAGCGCTAGAACCTTCTACTCTGGATTACGAAAGTCTTCCCAATCTGGTGGCGAGGTTGCGTCCGCAACGCGAAATCATGCACAATGACTCCAGATTTGTAACGCCTTACACACATGCCACAAATTGGAAGCTTCACTCTGCTGCTCGGGCTCGCTTTGAGCGTATACGCGTTCGCTGCCGGATTGTTTGCCATTGTCCGTAACGATGATCGCTTGAGCGAGACGGCGCGACGCGCCGGAATCGCGGTTTTCCTCGCCGTAACAGCCGCCTCTGCCGTGCTCGTCTACGCCGCATTCACCAATGATTTCTCGCTGGCGTACATCCGCCAGCACTCCAACCGCGCCTTGCCCGGAGCCTACAAGTTTGCCGCGCTATGGTCGGGGCAGGAAGGTTCTCTGCTCTTCTGGTGCTGGCTGCTCGCCGCCTATGGCCTCGTCCTGCGAATGCGCCACAAGGTGGATACCCGTCTGGTCGCTCATGCCGCAGTCGTGATGAGCGCCGTCCAAATCTTCTTCCTCGTGCTGGTGGATTTCGCCGCCCCTCCCTTTGTAATCGCCGCCGGCGCAATTCCCGCTGACGGCAATGGCCTCAATCCCCTTCTGCAATATCCCGAGATGGTCATTCACCCGCCCATGCTTTACCTCGGCTACGTGGGCATGACCGTGCCGTTCTGCTTTGCCCTGGCCGCGCTCATCATGAAGTATCCCGGCGAAAAGTGGATTCACATCACCCGTCGCTGGACGATGGTGGGCTGGCTGTTCCTCACCTGCGGTATCTTCCTCGGCTCCTTCTGGGCTTACAAGGTTCTGGGATGGGGCGGATGGTGGGGTTGGGATCCCGTTGAGAATGCCTCGCTGCTGCCGTTCCTGACCGGAACCGCTTTTCTGCACTCCGTGATGATGCAGGAAAAACGCGGCATGATGAAGGTCTGGAACATGTGGCTGATCTTCTCCACTTTCCTGCTGGCGATCTTCGGCACCTTCCTCACACGCTCCGGAGTGGTCAGTTCGGTGCATGCGTTTGCCGAATCCAACATCGGCCCGTACTTCGTCACCTTCATGGCGCTCACCTTCGCCGTCTGCATGTTCTTCTTTGTGCGCAACCGCTCGCACCTTGAAAGCGAGCACAAGCTGGAGTCCCTGGTCTCGCGCGAATCAAGCTTCCTGTTCAACAATGTGCTGCTGCTGGTCGCCACCTTCGCCGTCTTGTGGGGCACGCTCTTCCCGGTGCTAAGTGAGTGGGTCACCGGACACAAGGTCACCGTCGGACCGCCGTTCTTCAACAAGGTCAACATTCCAATTGCGCTCTGCCTTCTGCTGCTCACCGCCGTGGGACCGCTGCTGGCGTGGCGCAAGACCTCGGCCGAGAGTATTCGAAAGAACTTTCTTGTTCCCGCTCTTATTGCCCTTGCGACGGGCGTGGCCCTGGTAGCTTACGGCATCAGGCCCTGGGTTGAGATCGCCTACTTCTACTCGCTGATGACTGTCATGCTCTCCGTGCTCGTGGCCGCCACCATCGGCAGTGAGTTTATTCGCGGCGGATTGGTGATTGCGCGCCACAATAACAGCAACGTCTTCCACGGCATGTGGCTGCTGACGCGCCGCAACACGCGCCGATACGGCGGCTACATCGTTCACCTTGGCGTCATCGTCACCATGATCGGCTTTGCCGGCGTTGCCTTCTACCAGAACACCGAGCAGGAGTTGGGCTTTGGAGACAAGATGTCGATTGGCCCCTACACCCTCGTCTGCCGCTCCTACACTCAGGACGACAAGCCGAATTATTCCAGCGAATGGGCCATTCTCGACATCTACAAGAACGGCAAGCAGATCACGACCATGTATCCGGAGCAGCGCTTTTACAAGGCGAGCCAGCAACCGGCCACCATCGTCGCTAACCGCTCCACCATCATGGAAGATCTCTACCTCGTGTACACCGGCAAGAATCCGGACAACGGCCGCCCCATCATCAAGGCGCACCTGAACCCCTTGGTCTGGTGGATATGGGCGGGCGCGCACTTCATCCTCATAGGGACGATTGTCGCGCTCATGCCCAACATGCAGGCCAAGAGTAAGAAAGTTTCTCCGCGTGACCAGGCGCGTGCCCTCGTGGATTCCACCGCCGAGAGTCGCGCTCCGGTGGAGGCCGGAACCGATCGATGAGCATCGCCCGCAATGTGGTTTGCCGCAATAGGGTCAAACGCTGGGCCGCCGGATTGCTGCTCGCCAGTGCCCTTCTACTGATGGGTGCCGCCGGTGATCCCACAGGCCAGCGATTTGACCGCCTCGGACACAACCTGATGTGTACGTGCGGCTGCGGCCAGGTATTGCTGGAGTGCAATCACGTCGGCTGCACAACCTCCGAACAGATGCGCCAGGAAATGAAGCTGGCAATGGCGCGAGGCGACTCAGACGACGTCATTCTTGCCGGGTTTGTTGGCAAGTACGGACCAACCGTCCTTTCCGCGCCCACCACCACGGGCTTCAACCGGGTGGCGTGGATTATGCCCGTCGTGATTTTCATCGCCGCCTTGGTGGCCGTGATCCTGGTGGTACGCGCATGGAAAAATCGCACGCCCAGGAACCCATTAAACCCCGGCAGTTCGGCTCCTGAAGAGCTGGATGAATTCCGCCGCCGCGCCCGCGAGGAGACCGCACTTTGATCGCGCTTTTGCAAATGCAAGCATCCACGCCTGATTCCACCGGCAGCAGCTTTCTGCTCTTTGCGACCGTGATCTTCACCTTCGCCATCTTCTTCTACATCTTCAAGCCTGCGCGGGCTGAGCACGCGGTTGAAAAAACGCGCCTCGCTTTTCTCTATGAGCGCAAAGACCAAACCTTTGAAAATCTGCGCGACCTCAATTTCGAATACAAAGCAGGCAAGCTGAGCGATGCCGATTTCACCACCATGCGCGACTCCATGGAGCAGGAGGCAGCGAACATCCTGGCCGAAATCGAGCAGATCGAGCACGCCACCGGCGACCGCCGTGAGGTATCAGCCTGATGAGAAGATTTACGATGTTACGGATCTCGCCGCGAATTCGCCCGACTCCTGTTTTTCTCCTCGCTTTTCTCTTCGCCATCACCGCCGCCACAGCCTTTGCCGATACCCTCACCGGCAACGTGACCAACGGAAGCACCAGCAAACCCGCCCCCGGAGTCACTGTCACCCTCGTCGATCCCATGGGCGGCATGGCCGAGATTGCAACTGCTAAGACCGATGCCCAGGGACACTTCAAGATTGACGCTCCCGCCCCCGCAGGGCCAAGGCTCGTCCGCGCGGAAAAAGGTGGAGTCAATTACTTCAAAATGGTCACTCCCGGAACCACAACGGTCGATCTCCAGGTCTATGACGCCACGCCTACTGTCGAAGGCATCAGCGGCTCGGCAGATGTGGTGAAGTTGCAGGCCGATGCTTCCGCCTTGCAGGTAGTCGAACTGTTTGCCATCAAGAACGCCAGCAACCCGCCCAAAACGCTGGCCTCCAAGTCAACCTTTGAGTTCGTCCTGCCCGAGGGCGCGCAGATTGACGGTGCTGACGCCCAGGGCCCGAACGGTCAGCCCATTTCCTCCACGCCCGCTCCCACCAAGGAGAAGAATCATTACGCCTTCTCCTATGCCCTCAAGCCCGGCGAGACGCGCTTCGATGTTTCCTATCATCTGCCCTACAGCGGCACGGCCTCATTCACCCCGCGCCTCACCCGAGACTTCGATCATTACGTGCTCGTCATGCCTTCATCCATTAGCTTCACTCCCAAGGACGCAAGCCAGTTCAAGCCCATGAACAACCAGCCCGGCAGCACCGTTGAGATCAGCCTGAAGGCCAAAACCGGCCAGGATCTGAGTTTCTCGCTCTCCGGCACCGGCGCATTCCCCGAAGAGCAGCCTACGGAGTCTGCCGGCGGCGGACTTGGCAAGCCCATTGACGCCCCTGACGGCCTCGCGAAATATCGCTGGTACATCCTCGGAGTGCTGCTCACCGTTCTGATCGGCGGCGGCATCTGGACCCACGAACGCACCAAACAGGAAGAAGATGCGGACAGCGCCGCCGCACCGTTCGCCGCAGTTCCCGTGAGTCCCACGCAAAGCTCGCCTGTCGCAAACACCGCCCTGCCTTACGCAAACGTCGCGCCGCAACCCGCGCCGAACCGCAACCTCTTACTCGAGGCGCTCAAGGAAGAACTATTCCAGTTAGAGGTCGAACGCCAGCAGGGAAAGCTCTCGCCCGAGGAGTATGAAAAAGCCCGTGCCGCGCTCGAACAGACCTTGCAGCGAGCTCTGAACCGCGTGTCAAGTTAGTCCAGAGCTTCTGCTTAAGATGTGAGGAGTACCAACGCCGCGCGTCCGCCGCGCATCCTTTTCAAAGAGGATAATCGGATATGGCCCTGTTGCAGAAAAGCGCTTCCATCTTCTCCAATCGTCTGCCGAGGGTTCTCGGCCCGCGCACGCACTCCATCGTCGATTATTCCGTAGCCGCGCTCTTCTTCAGCGCCGGCGTTCTCTTCTGGCGCAAGCATAAGAGCGCCTCGCTCAGCGCACTTCTCTGTGGCAGCGGAGTCCTGCTCAACACGCTCTGCACCGACTATCCCGGCGGCGTCGTCTCCGGCCTGAGCTTTGAGACCCACGGCAAAATCGATGTTGGACTCGCCGGACTCACCGCTGCAATCCCCGGACTGATGGGTTTCTCCGGCGACGCCCAAGCGCGCTTCTTTGAAGCCACCGCCGTAGCCGAGACCCTCGCTTCCGGATTCACCGACTACCAATCCACCACCGATTCCGAAGCCCAAGGCTGGATTCCCGAGCGAACGGCCTGAATTAGCGCCCTATTCCAAATTGCGGCTGCCGTCACCCATTGGCGCGTCCAACCCGTGTGCGTTAGCATCTACATAGATAGCCATGGGAAATAACCTTAAGACCGCGTTCTTGTTGACGGCAATGACCGTCTTCGTCGTCCTCGTTGGCCAGGCTCTCGGAGGCCGCAACGGAGCTGTGCTGGCCCTCTGTCTGGCTGCAGCCATGAACTTCTTCTCCTACTTTTACAGTGACAAAATGGCCATCTTCTCCAGCGGAGCCCAGCCTGTCTCGCGTGAGCAACTTCCCCGCGTCTACCAGATTGTCGAGCGCCTCTGCGCCAAAACCGGCCTTCCCATGCCGAAGATCTTCGTCATTCCTACCGGCTCGCCCAACGCCTTTGCTACCGGAAGGAATCCGGAGCACGCATCCCTGGCCGTCACCGCCGGAATCCTCGACCTCCTCAACGACGATGAGATGGAAGGCGTGCTCGCCCACGAGCTAGGACACGTCCGCAACCGCGACATTCTCATCAGCTCCATCGCCGCAACCTTTGCTGGAGCCGTAACCATCCTCGCCCGCATGGCCGGATACGCCGCAATGTTTGGCGGCGGCGGACGCGACCGTGATCGTGATGGCGGAGGCGGCATCATCTCGGCCATTGCCATGATGATTCTTGCTCCCATCGCGGCCATGCTGATCCAGATGGCGGTTTCGCGCTCGCGTGAGTATCAGGCTGACGCCACCGGAGCCCACTTCACCGGCAATCCCGGAGCACTCGCCAGCGCGCTGAAGAAGATTGAATTGAATTCCCAGCGCGTGCCCATGCAGGTCTCCCCGGCCACGGCCCACATGTACATCATTCAGCCGTTGATTGGCGGAATCAGTTTTGGCAGCCTCTTCTCCACCCATCCGCCCACTGCTGAGCGCATTGCGCGCCTCAACGGAATGCAGCCGGGAACCTACTGATTTCGATTCGGTACAGGTCACCATCGGGCCCATCCGCCTGCTGAAACGTTACCTTTGTGTTTTGCCTTGCGGGGCGCAACGGATACAATCAACTTCATGGCGGCATCGGATACCACTCTTCAACGCGCTGCTGAACTGGAGCGCGCGCTGCGTTCCATCATCCGGGGCACTGACGACGTAGTGCGGCTCGCCCTCGTCGCCATCCTCGCCCGCGGACACCTTTTGATTGAAGGCGTTCCCGGCGTAGGAAAAACCACTCTCGCCCATGCCCTTGCCCGCGCCATCGATTGCGACTTCCGCCGCGTGCAGTTCACCAGCGATATGCTGCCCAGTGACGTCCTCGGCATCAGCATTTACTCCACTTCTGAGGAGCGCTTCGAGTTCAAGCGCGGCCCCATCTTCACCAACGTCCTGCTTGCCGACGAAATTAACCGCACCACCCCAAAGACGCAATCCGCGCTGCTTGAAGCGATGAACGAGCGCCAGGTCACCGTCGATGGCCATCCTCATCTGCTGCCCAATCCCTTTCTGGTGATTGCCACCCAGAATCCGGTGGAGCATCACGGCACCTACCCTTTGCCGGAGTCGCAGCTTGACCGCTTCCTCATCCGCGCCCGCATGACCTATCCCGAGGCGGCCAGCGAGCGTGAGATTCTTCGCGGTCGCGCCGGAGCCGCATGCATGGATGAACTGCGCCCCGTGCTCACCGGTGAAGATATTGTCGCCCTTCAGAATGAAGTTTCAACCGTGCGCGTGGAAGACTCGCTGATTGACTACTCGCTCGCCATCGTGGAGCGCACCCGCCACCATGAGCAGCTCTCGCTTGGCGTCTCGCCCCGCGGCTCGCTCATGCTCTATCATGCTGCGCAGGCCATGGCCTTGCTTGAGGGACGCAACTACTGCATTCCTGACGATTTCAAAAAGCTGATCGTGCCCACCTTCGCCCATCGCCTGGTAATCAGCGCGCGCTACACCTCCACCATGAAGCGCGCTGAACAGTCTGAGCAGATTCTGCGCGAGGTTGTGGACAGCGTGCCCGTTCCCGTGTAACTTTCTTCCTTTCGCATTCCCGGAGGCGTTCTTGACCTTTCTACGTTTTCTTAAAGTGCTCTCGCTTGCCCTTTGGATCGGCTCCATCTTTTTCTTCGCCTCCGTGGTCGCGCCCGCCCTGTTTTCCATTCTGCCCTCGCGCACCGCGGCCGGATTGGTGGTGAGCCGTTCGCTCGCCACCCTGCTGCTCGCGTTGATTGAAGGCGGTCCAACGCCCTTTCATCGCGCCGATCTGCTCATCGTATTGATGATGGCCATCACCCTTGCAACCCACTTCGGTGTCGAGCGCCGCATGAATCATCTGAAAGAAGATATGGGCATCATCGAAACCATTCCGCAAACAGATGCGCGCCGCGTCGAGTTTAACCGCCTCCACATCTGGTCCACCCGGCTGGAAGGCTCGGTATTCGTCGTCGGCTTTGTGCTGATGTACTTCGTAGTGAAGGAGCAGAGCCAGCGGGACCGCCGATACTAGCAGCTCCTCAGCCTTTGTTCCTGAGGTGTCATTCTGAACGAAGTGAAGAACCCCCGTATCGTTCAAATCTCCGGTGAAGCTCCAGGCTTTTCCGCCGCGAATCGTTTTGGATTTTGCCGCCAGTCACCGCGCAGCTTCCTTGCCGCTCGCCGCTTTTCCCCCGCAATCCCCCCTCTCGTTTATCATGGAAGAGAACGCATTCTCTTTTGCCGCGCAAGGCAGTGATAGGCATTGCCCCGCGCGAAGCGTAAAACGAATCGATAAATATCAATATGAAGACTGGAATCATCGGTCTGCCCCAGGTGGGCAAGACCTCGTTGTTCACAATCCTTACCCGCTCCAATGTCGCGCAACGCAGCACCAACCCGCGTGAGGCGCACATTGGCGTCGCCACCGTTCCTGACGACCGCCTTGACCGCCTCGCCGCCCAGTGCAATCCGCGCAAGCTGGTTCACGCCCAGGTGGAGTTCGCCGACGTCGGCGCCATCGGGCAGGAGGCTCTGAAAGAGACCGCCTATCTCGCCAACCTGCGTGGCGTGGACGCCCTCGTGCACGTCTTGCGCGTCTTTGCCGATGATTCCATCGCCCACGTCGGCGGCTCGCTCGATCCCATTCGCGATATCTCCAACGTCGAATTCGATCTCATGGTCAGCGACCTCGGACAAGTGGAAGCGCGCCTTGAGCGCATGAAAAAAGATCTGCTCAAGCGCAAGACTCCCGAGCTGGAAAAAGAAAACGAGCTCCTCCAACGCGCCAAGGCCTTCCTTGAAACCGAGCGCCCGCTGCGCGAGATGGAGATGACCAAGGACGAAAAGAAAGTCGTCCGCGGCTTCATGTTCCTCTCTGAAAAGCCGATCCTCTACGTCCTCAACATCAGCGAGAGCACCACGCTCGGAGTTGATCTCGAAGCCGCCGTTGAAAAGTACGGACTTACCGCCTACACGGCCAAGCCCAACACCGGCGTCAGCGCCATCTGCGGCAAAGTGGAAGCCGAACTGGCCGAGATGAGCGACGAAGAAGCCGCCGAATTCCTCGGCAGCTACGGACTCACCGAGAGCGGACTCACCCGCCTCATCCGAAAAAGTTACGAACTGCTCGGGCTCATGTCATTCTTCACCGTCGGTGAAGATGAGTGCCGCGCCTGGACCATTGAAAAGAACACTCGCGCGCAAGACGCCGCAGGCGCAATCCACACCGATCTGCAAAAACATTTCATCCGCGCTGAAACCATTCACTGGGACCTTCTGCTCGAACTCGGCAGTGAGGCCGCCGCGCGTGCCGCTGGAAAGCTGCGCCTTGAAGGCAAGGAATACATCGTGCAAGACGGCGACATCCTACACATCCGGCACAGCGGCTAACCGATGAGTCCGATTGCACTCAGCATTCTTCTCGGCTTCACCGCCGGTGCCGCCAACATCGCCGGCGGCGCGCTGCTGGTGCGCCGTCAGTGGGACCAGCGCTACCTCAAGTACTTCATGGCTCTCGGCGCGGGCTTCATGCTCGCAACCTCCATTACTGAGATGGTGCCCGCCAGCGTGAACATGGAAGGCGGCCAGCATGCAGGCTTCCTCGTGCTGCTCGGCTACCTCATCATTCACTTCTGCGAGCACGTCGTCTCCGGACACTTTCACTTCGGCGAAGAGACGCATCATGCCGAGTTCATCGGCCACCACAAAAGCAACACCGTTCTGCTTGGCCTCGCCATTCACGCGTTCTTTGATGGCATCGCCATTGCCTCCGGCTTCATGGTCTCCAACTGGCTTGGCTGGATCGTCTTCCTCGCGATCTTCCTGCACAAAATTCCCGAGGGCTTCACCGTCTCATCGGTCATGCTGGCCAGCGGACAAAGCTCCATGCGCGCCTTCGCCTCATCCGTCGTGCTTGGCCTTGGAACCCTGCTCGGCGTATTCACCATGGTGCTGATCCGCCACGGAGTCGCCATCGGACTGCCCATCTCGGCAGGCGTGACCATCTACGTTGCCGCCTCAGACATTGTGCCTGAGGTGAATCGCGAGCCGGGTATTCGCATGCCTTTGCTGCTCTTCGTCGGAGTTGCCATGCTCTTCCTGCTCGACCGTCTCTTCCACGTAAGCGTTTAGACTTGCCGGATTGAATGTTGGCGCAGAGTCGGCGATGATAGATGGTTGTTTCCCGCAAGGAGTGGAGAGATGCGCATACTCGTAGTCGGAGCCGGAGCCATCGGCGGATACTTTGGCGGCCGGCTGCTCGCCGCCAAGCAAGACGTTACGTTTCTCGTGCGCCCCCGGCGCGCCGCCGAGCTGGCAAGCTCAGGCCTGCAGATTCAGAGCCCCGTGGCCGACGTCCACATTCCAAATCCGCAATCCGTGCTGGCAGAAAATCTGCACTCCACCTTCGATCTCATTCTCCTGAGCTGCAAAGCCTATGACCTGGAGAATGCGATTGCGTCGTTTGCTCCAGCCGTAGGGCCACAGACCATGATTCTGCCGCTGCTCAACGGCATGAAGCACATGGAAATTCTCGAGCAGCGTTTTGGCCCCGCGCATCTCCTCGGCGGATTGGCCATGATCTCCACCGTGCTCGAACCCGGTGGCCGCATCGCTCACATGAACAAGCTGCACATCCTCGCCTTCGGAGAGCGTGACGGTTCGCGATCGCCGCGCATTGAGGCCGTGGCCGCTGCCTTCTCGGGTGCAATGTTTGTTTCGCGTCTCACCGAAAACATCATGCAGGAGATGTGGGAGAAGTGGGTCTTCATCGCCACCTGCGCCGGCATCACCTCCCTCATGCGCTCCACGGTTGGTGACATCGTGGCCGCGGGCGGCGCTGACCTCGGCACCGCGCTGCTCGCCGAGTGCGCGGCCATCTCCAGCAGTCAGGGATTTCCGCCCAGCGCAGCGTCGCTCGAGTTGAGCCGGTCTCTCGTCACGACCGCGAACTCTCCGCTGGTCGCGTCCATGTTCCGCGACATCGAGCGCGGAGCGCAGATCGAAGCCGGACACATGATTGGCGATCTCCTGCGCCGTGGAGATGAGAAGAAGATTTCAGCTCCGCTGCTGCGAGTGGTGAACGCACACCTCAAAACCTACGAAGCTCGCCGCGCGCGCGAGTTGGCCGAAGCAAAATGAGTCAGGAAAAAGCGCGTTAAAAAGAGGCCGCCGGCGATGGCGGCCTCTTTTGACCACCATTACCTGTTCAGCCATAAACTACCCAGGCACCCCAGGCTCCCTGATCGTGACTACTCAGGCAATCGTTTCCAAAATCCCTCAACTGTTAACCATCTCATTACTTCGGCCTTTCCAACGATTACCTCGGTCGTTAATCCTTGTCTGGGTCGCATTCCGGGATAATAGTTGTTGCTGCAAGTGTTTGCCAGGCGACTGTCTGGCGATTCCTTTGTGGTATAGCCTGCGGCAGATTCCATCTGCCGGCGCCAAGGCGCAGCGGGCTCCCGGTGTTCGAATCAAAGCTGGCCAAGCCGGTTGCGATTTCCGGTCTTCGGAGGGGGCGCGAGCTCACCCGGAGATGTCGAGCGCTGGAGTTTGACGAAGAGAGGAAACAAAGCCTGTGTTAATGATTCGACTTTCGCGCCGTGGTGCGCGCAAGCAGCCTGTTTATCGCATTGTCGTCATCGAGAAGGATCGCGCGCGCGACGGCCGCTCGATTGAAGTTGTAGGCCTCTATAATCCGCGCACCAACCCTGCAACCGTGGACCTGAAGAAAGATCGCATCGAGTTCTGGCTTGCCAAGGGCGCACAATTTTCGCCCACGCTGGCTCGCCTTTACAAGAATGCCGCCGCTACGCCTGCTGCCGGGGCTGCGCCGATTACTCCGGCTGAGCCGGTGGCGTAAGCCAGAATAAGGAGCACGCCGATGCCCGCTAATCTGCCCGCACTTGCAAAAGAGCTGGCCATTGCTCTTGTCGATTCTCCCGAGGAAGTTGATGTTGTGGCCTCCGGTGACAGCGAATACGTTCGGCTGGAACTGGAAGTTGCAGAAGACGACTTGGGCCGCGTAATTGGCCGCTCCGGACGTACCGCCCGCGCGTTGCGAACCATCCTTTCCGCTGCGGCGGAGAAGAATGGCAAGCGCTGCTCGCTCGACATTGTTGAATAAAATTGTTGAATAAGGTCGAGCAGATATGACCGCGGATTCCGGCGCATTCATTACGATTGCGCGCTTGGCAAAGGTGCAAGGCCGCGTGGGAGAAATCGCCGCGGAGTTGCACACGGATTTTCCCGAGCGATTTGAGCAGCGGCGCAGGCTCTACGCATGGAACGCAGCAGGCAACGAACGCCGCGAACTGAAACTGGAAGACTACTGGCCCCACAAGGGCGGAATGGTTTTCAAGTTTGAGGGTGTGGACTCGATCGAAGAAGCTGAAAAGCTGCTTGGCTTCGAGATTCAAATACCTGCTGAAGAGCGCGCAGACCTTGGGGATGGCGCATTTTACGTGAGCGATCTGCTGGGATGCCTGGTGGTGGAAGTGAGCCAGGCGGCGAGCGAAATAGGAACCGTTGTAGATGTAAATTTTGGGGCCGGAACAGCTCCGCTGCTCATCGTGAAAAGCGAAAGCGGCAATGAGTTCATGATCCCCTTCGTGGAGAGCTTCACAAAGAAGATGGACGTGAAGGGAAAACGGATTGAGATGCAACTGCCCGAGGGAATGCTGGAACTGGACGCTCCGCTCAGCGCGGGGAAGAAAGCTCCGAGGCACACACGGGCGAAGCGATAAACAGAGGCCAGAAAGTGCGGTTTGAGATCGTCACCATCTTTCCGGACTTTTTTGCTGGTCCCCTGGATTACGGCATTGTGCGCAGAGCACGCAATGCCGGGCTCATTGAAATTGGAATCCACGACCTGCGGACGTTTACGCAGGACCGGCACCGTACGGTGGACGATCGTCCATTCGGCGGCGGCGAGGGAATGTTGTTGAAGCCCGATCCGCTGTTTGAATGCGTAGAGTCGCTGGGCGTGAGGCCAAGAGCAGAGCGCGTGAGCGGCGAGGCGAAGGAATCGGTGGTCATGCTGTCAGCGTCTGGGAAGATGTTTTCACAGGCGATGGCGCAGGAACTGGCGGGACTGGAGCGCGTGACGTTTCTGTGCGGCCGCTACGAGGGCGTGGATGAACGTGTAGCCGAACACCTCGCGGATCGCGAGGTATCGGTGGGCGACTTTGTAATGAGCGGCGGAGAACTTGGAGCCGCGCTCATGCTGGACTGCATTTCGCGTCTGCTGCCCGGAGCACTGGGCAACGAGGCCTCGAATAAAACCGAGAGCTTCAGCGGCGTAGAGGCAGAGGCAAAGTTCGACGGGCGGGGAAGGCTGGAGCCGGATTCAACAGTTGCAACCGGCGGCCTGCTTGACTATCCGCATTACACGCGCCCCGCGGAGTTTCGCGGGATTCCGGTTCCGGATGTGCTGATGAATGGGAACCATGAAGAGATCCGGCGCTGGAGACGGCGCCGCGCACTGGAAAAAACGCTGAGGAATCGTCCTGACCTTCTGGAGAAGGTGGCGCTCAGCGTGGAAGACAAGACACTGCTTCGTGAGTTGATACGCGAGGCGGAAAAAATTTAGAAAGATTACGGGATCGACCGGGGCGCTTGCCCAGGCACCCGAGAAGAGAAGAGGAAACAGTATGTCGTCATCTCCCATCATTACCCGGTTGCTTGCGAAAGCGCAGCGCACGGATCTGCCCACATTCGCGGTGGGCGACACCCTGAAGGTTCACGTGAAGATCAAGGAAGGCGACAAAGAGCGCATCCAGATCTTCGAAGGCATCGTCATCAAGAAAGCAAATGGGCAGCAGCCGAGCTTCACGGTTCGCAAGATGAGCTTTGGGCAGGGCGTGGAAAGAATCTTCCCGCTGGGCAGCCGGATCATCGAGAAACTGGAAGTGGTGCGCTCGGCGAAGGTTCGCCGAGCCAAGCTGTACTACCTGCGCGCACTGCGCGGCAAGGCGGCACGCTTGAAGGAAGTGGATCGCGTAAAGTAGTTCGCGGTTTGCAACCTGTAATTAGGAAGTGAAGCAGAGCTTCGCAGCCGGGTACGCGGCGAACGGCTTTGCGACGGGTACGGTCGATGGCCTCCTGTCGCGACGCCGGGCCGCTCCGGCTGCGGCGCTTGGGGGCGAGGTGCATCCTCGTCCCTTACTGCGTTTGAGAGATGTTGCTTACGCCGCTTTGCCGATGTTTCCGGTCGGCGAGAATGGGCCTCCGGCCTGGTTTTCCGCGAGTGGGCCGATGACGGGCAGCGTGACCTTCCCACCCTGATATGTGTTCCACATCATGTAAATCCAGAGGAGGAAAAATCCCAGGCTGACGAGCAGGTGGAGCGAGCTGATCAGCACTCCGAGTGAGAAGCTAACGGCGTGGAACATGAGCGAGAGTACGGTGATGCAGACGTGCAAGACGACCACGGCCACGTTCAGAAAGATGGATTGGAAAGCATGGAATCGCACGCGCCGGTCCTGGTTGTAAGGAGGAAGCACGAGGAAAACGATTCCGGTGATGAAGCCGAAGAGATAACACAGTGCGGAGGCGGCATTAATGGTGAGCGAGGGCTGGGAGCCGACGGTGGGGACTTGCTGAGGGTATGTTGCGCCGGGGGCGGGCGTGCCGCATTTCGGACAATACTGCCCTTCCATCTGGGTGCCGCAAGCTGAACAGAACGCCATGGCTCTCTCCTTTATTGGAACTCTGTAGCGCAGGTTGGAATGCGGTGCTTGGCTGGGGGTTGCACAACGAGAGCTGGTTTTGCTGTAGTGGAACAGAAGGTGCCGCAGGCAGGAAATGGATCTATACCTAAGCTTGTTCGATCACTTGTGCGGCCAGAAGCTTAGTTTGAGTTCGTTGGCGCGGCCTGAGCGGTGAAACTGACGATAGCCTGTTTCAGTTGCGAATCGCACTCGCCTGCAATGGTCATTACGTCTGTTAGCAAAAGGCTGAAATCCACGCTTAGAATATTCTTCTGCAATGTGTCAAAGATGCTTACCTGCAGGATCCGGGATTCCTCAATGATCATGGGCAGGGAGTAGCCCTGCATCTGGCGCATTTTGCCGTGCTCGACGGCGGCTTCCGAAACCTGTTTGCTACCAAGACTGCGGGGAACGCGGAGGCGGTGAATCACCTCACGGAGCAGTTTGGGAAGGTAGCAGGTGCGCTGCTCACGGGTCAGCGGGACAGTGGTGAGTTCGGTTTCGCGTTCGACACGGGCCAGCCAATCGGCAATCGTCGTCAAGAGGTCGCGCTCAAGGATGGAGGCAACGCGTTCGGTGTTAGTCGGCATTCGCTTTTCCGCTTTATGCAGGTTCTCGCGAATCGTCGCGACCAGTTCGGGGATGGGCATGGGTTTTATCAAGACCTGATCAGCCTGCAAGAGAATCGCATTCATGGCTTCCTTCAGTGCGGGGAACCCGGTGAAGACCAGCGTGACCGCCTTGGGGTTGGTGTGGCGCATGGCGCTGACCAAGGTGAAACCGTCTGCGGGGCCGGGCATATGCAGGTCGCTGAGAAGAACGTCGAACGGCTTGGTGTCGATCAAGTGTAGAGCCTCGGCGGCATTGGCGGCCGTGGTCACGTAGAAGCGATTGCCCTCAAGCACATCCTTTAAAGTGGTACGCAGTACGTCGTTATCGTCTACCAGGAGAATTCTTGGCAGCGGAGGGTTTGCCTGCAATTCATTCTCGCGTATCTGTTCAGGGCTCAATTGTTCCTGCCACTCTGTCGAACTTTGAGTTAGCTCCAGATACCAGCTTAGGGGCGTCAAGAATATTAAAGTGAGCATAATTGATCACTTTTGAAGGGCTGGAAAAAATAAAATCTGAGATGGATTACGGTTGACCCTAACCCAGCGGCGAGCAGCTTACCTCCGT
>Ga0302275_10003582_pt1 | contig 15640 bp, 15 predicted proteins | sample III_Bog_N2_2_FD_200229 | JGI IMG/M metagenome (GOLD analysis project Ga0302275, IMG submission 200229) | Peat permafrost microbial communities from Stordalen Mire near Abisko, Sweden - III_Bog_N2_2 | ecosystem: Environmental > Terrestrial > Soil > Wetlands > Peat | place: Sweden: Abisko...
AAAGCAAGCTGTTCGAGAAGCTGCGGCTCACCGCGTAGGCCCGCAAGCCGATGCACAAGGGCCGAGGAAATGGCGGTTTATGGAAAGCTCGGAAAACGATAGTGCGTTGTTTTCCGACCTTCCCACAAACCTTGGAAATCGCTCGGAAAGTGCATCGGGGAAATGGAAATCATGCCGGAGCGATTTCCACATTCCCTCCGCCCTCGGCTGCTAGCATATGTTGATTTCAAAACCCGAAAGGACAAAAACCCGCTTCGCCTACCCTTCGCTTCCTTCAGGCTCATCTTTGGATTGGAAAAGACTGATGGGGGTGTCGCTAATCCGTTTCATGATGTACCATCGTTGACGAACGGCGCGGCGCTCTTGGCTGGGAAGTACATTTGCGTGATTCCTCCAGGGATCGCTCCAGTCTGGTGCTTGCAATAATCTGCCATGGAAGACGCTTCGAGCACTCGGTTGAACCCAATCCGCACCGCTCCGAACCTGCTGACGCTGTTGCGCATCTGCCTGGCGCCATTTCTGGTGGCCGCCATCCTCGAAGAACACTACGCAGTGAGCTTTGGCCTGTTTGTGGCGGCCGGATTAACCGATGCTCTGGATGGCACCCTGGCCCGCGTGCTGAAGCAGCGCTCCCAACTAGGCCAATACCTCGATCCCGTAGCCGACAAGTTGCTGCTGAGCACGCTATTCGTGGTCCTCACCCATATGGGCCTCATTCCGGCCCGAGTCACGGTGATGGTATTCGGCCGCGATGTAGGCATTCTGGTGGTTGCGGCCATTCTGTATGCGGCGGTCGGACGCCGGGAGTTTAATCCAAGCATCTTTGGCAAAGCCAATACAGCCATACAGATCGCCGCGGTTGCCGCCGTGCTGCTGCATCAACTCACCGCGGCGCATTGGGTCGCGGAGGTACGGATGCTGGCGCTGGATGCCACGATGGTCCTGACCGTGGTATCGGGCCTGCATTACGCGTGGACAGCGTCGCGCCGCATCGCTGGTCCAGTGGCCAACGAGTCCGGCGTCAGGTGATTCGGTCTCAAAGGTCGCTTGCAGCGTCCTCTGTCTCGACGGTTTCTTCAATCTCCATATCCCGGAACTCTTCGGAGTCGAAGACCTCGCCACACTCCAGGCACTCGACAAACTCGATGTCGTCGTGTCGGGAAACGATACGTACCCTCGGATGCTTGCAGATGGTTGCCATCGCTCGTGGATCGTTTGGATAAACTGCTCTTTCCGCCAGATTGTAGCGGGCTTTTCCATAATTTGAAACGGATATTTGTTGAATCTTTCGATCACGCTTCAGATTTTTTCCTCAGCGTTCTAAAGCCGGTTCCCAAGTGGACTTGAAATCCCGACGGAATCGGTCGTATACTGAATGCGGACCGAAGAAGTCGGATATTGAATGCTCAAGCTGACCAAAAAGGCGGACTACGGGTTGATGGCGCTCAAATACCTCGCCGAGCACCCGGAGACGACTGCGTTGAGCGCAAAAGATGTTGCCGACGCCTATGGCATTCCAGCACAGTTGCTGGCTAAGATTCTGCAACTGCTGACAAAGAATGGTTTGCTGCGTTCGCATGCCGGGATGAATGGCGGCTACTCCCTGGCGCGGGATGCGCGCAAGATTTCGGCCTACGAAGTAATTCTCGCCATCGACGGGCCGTTTTTCATTACTTCCTGCACCAAGGGCGCAAAATCCTGCGAGCTGACGCCGAGCTGCACCATCAAGGAACCGTTGGCGCGAGTGAACGACACGATCGCCGGAGTACTGAAGAGCATCAGCATTCAAGATTTGGCGGAGCACGAACAACCCGCGACCCGCGCGCAAGGCGCTCCAGTTCACGCCGCCCAGGGGTTGGTTGCACTGACCTTGTAGCAACAAGTTTTCCTCTCCGCTATACGCGGAGCAAAGCATTGAAGAGGATGGAGACCTGAATGAGTACCGTTGCAAGCAATGTGGAAGTGCCGGCAGGCTTGAGTCTGCCGATATACATGGACAATCACGCTACCAGCCCGCTTGATCCCCGGGTTCTGGAGGCGATGCTGCCTTACTTCACCACCAAGTTCGGGAACGCGGCCAGCCGGAACCACTCGTTTGGTTGGGAAGCTGAGCAGGCCGTCGAGACCGCGCGCGAGCAGATTGCCAGGCTGATCGGCGCCACCGCCAAGGAGATCATCTTCACCTCCGGCGCAACCGAGTCGAACAATTTGGCCATCAAGGGCATCGCGGAGATGTATCGCGAGCGCGGCAACCACATCATCACCCAGGTGACCGAGCACAAGGCGATTCTGGACACCTGCAAGCGGCTGGAGAAGTACGGCTATCGCGTCACGTATCTTCCCGTCAAGGCAGACGGGCTCATTGATCTCGACGACTTGAGACGCGCCATCGACGACAAGACCATCCTTGTCTCGATCATGGCGGCCAATAACGAGATCGGCGTGCTGCAGCCTATTCGCGAAATCGGCAAGCTCTGTCATGAAAAGGGCGTCATCTTCCACACCGATGCGGTGCAGGCGGTAGGCAAGGTCCCGGTCAACGTCATCGCCGACAACATCGATGTTCTTTCGCTTTCGGGACACAAGATCTACGGCCCGAAGGGCGTGGGCGCTTTGTATGTACGCCGGCGCAATCCGCGTGTTCAAATCGCGGCTCAGATCGACGGCGGCGGCCACGAGCGCGGAATGCGGTCCGGCACCTTGAATGTGCCCGGCATTGTGGGTCTGGGCAAAGCGTGCGAAATTGCCCGTGAGGAGATGGATACAGAGGCGGCCTACTTGCGCGGCTTGCGCGACCGGCTGAAGGCCAAGCTCGAGTCCGAACTCGACTACATCCATGTGAATGGCTCATGGGAGCACAGGCTGCCGGGCAACCTGAACATGAGCTTTGTGTATGTCGAGGGTGAGTCGCTGCTGATGGGCATCAACGACGTAGCGGTCTCCAGCGGTTCGGCCTGCACTTCGGCCACACTCGAGCCGTCTTATGTGCTTAAGGCATTGGGACTGGGCGACGATGTTGCGCACAGTTCAATAAGATTCGGATTGGGCCGCTTCAACACCCAGGTCGAAGTGGACTACGTGGCCGACAAGGTCATCGACATCGTGAAGAAGCTTCGTGAGCTTTCACCGCTTTACGAGATGGTGAAAGAGGGCATCGACCTCACCAAGATTCAATGGGCAGCGCACTAAGGGCAGGGACTAAGGGACTAGGGACTAAGGGGCTGGCCAACAGCGGGTTTTGAAAGGGCACGACTTTAGTCGTGCCGCAAGAGCCATATTAAGGACTGGGGGCTTTAGCCCCTGAGGGAAGGCCGGAGGCAGCAATGAACACGAAACCGATGAGTTGGGCAATGACGGCTCTAATTTTCGGCGGCATGCTGATGTGCACTTTCGGCTTGGATATGGTGTTTAGCCCCGTTCTCCGTCACCAGGTGTTGTCAGTCCATTCGGACTTTTGGCAGATCGCGGTCCCGGGGGATGCTCTCGCGGACGCCGTCATTGCAATAGGTATGCGCGTTGCCGTCAACTGGCATCTGCGGAACCGGAGTCAAATAGGTTTGAACGCAACAAAGTTCGTTACCCCGGACAAGTAATTCTTCGATTCGTCGGGCATACCTGCCGAATCTAACCGAACGTAGAGCGGCTTCCCCGCAGAAGGATGGAATCATGGCATACAGCGATCAGGTAATCGACCACTACAACAACCCCCGCAACGTGGGCACGCTTGACAAGGCCTCGACGGAAGTCGGCACCGGCCTGGTGGGCGCGCCGGAGTGCGGCGATGTCATGCGGCTGCAAATCCGCGTCAACCCTGAGACGCAGGTTATCGAAGAGGCCAAGTTCAAGACCTTTGGCTGCGGCTCTGCCATTGCCAGCTCTTCGCTGGCCACGGAGTGGATCAAGGGCCGCACGGTCAGCGACGCCCTGGCCATCAAGAACACCGACATCGTGAAGGAACTGTCGCTGCCGCCAGTCAAGATTCACTGCTCGGTTCTGGCCGAAGATGCCATTCGCGCGGCCATCGGCGACTGGAAGAAGAAGAACGGCGTTGCGGAGACAGAGTCTGTCGGCGCAACAACCGCAGCGCATTAAGATGCTTCCCCTTCCCTGCCAGGTGGCGCGGCCCTGCAATATTGCGGAGCCACGCCACCTCGAAAGCTCAGAATGGGGAATGAAAAGGCAATCATGTCGAACATGGTGACAATCGAATCGAAACCTGCGGAGGGCGCGTTTGCAGCACCGGCGCAGCCGGTGCCCGCCACAGGCGGAGTTGGCCCCACGGCAGCTGGCTTGCAGCTTACGGATCGCGCCATCCGGCGGATTCGCATCGCAATGGCCAAGGAAGGCGTTTCGCCGGAAGAGGGCGGATTGCGGCTTGGCGTGATGGGCGGCGGCTGCTCTGGGCTTTCCTACTCCATCAAGTTCGATTCGCGGCCGCGCGAGCGGGATCGTATCTACAACTTTGACGGCGTGCGTGTCTTCGTCGATCCCAAGTCGTTCCTCTATCTGCACGGCATGACGCTGGACTACGAAGAAACGCTGATGCGCCAGGGCTTCAACTTCATCAACCCGAACTCCAAGCACTCATGCGGCTGCGGTTCGTCGTTCTCCTAGCAGAGCGGTTGTCAGCTAATCGTTGGACGATTGTGGTTCAGAGCTTGAAAGCCGCAAGCACATCCAAACATCGACAAGGGGATGCCGGGTAATGGAAGGATCCGCGTTTGGCGATTTGAATAAAAGAAGCGCCTTTCTGGCAATCGCAGTGGGCGGGCTGATTGCTGGAACCGTGGACCTTCTGCAAGCCTGCATGCTCTTTGGTTGGGATATTCCGCTCGCAATTGCCGGAGGGCTGCTGGGAGGGCAGGTTACCGAACATGGGAACGCGGAAATCTATCTTCTCGGCGTTTGCCTGCACTTCCTGATTGCTCTCTCCGCCGCGGCGACCTACTATGCGGCGAGCCGGAGGCTGCTCTTCTTGAAGGAGTATCCGCTGGTTTGTGGCCTGTTCTTTGGCGGAGCGGTTCAAGAGTTCATGAGCCTCGTCGTTCTTCCGCTCTCCGCGCTTCATGCAAGAGGGCCCTACCAACTGCATGACTTGATTCAAGGCCTGCTGGTTCACATGGTGGTAATCGGATTGCCGGTGGCCTACAGCGTTCGCCGCTTCGGAAAGTAAAAGCAACTATGCTCAAAGTAATCGATACTGCGGTCCCAATTGCGTGTTGGTCCTGTTCTGTCGGGCACAACGACTCCACGCTGTTTTGCCCGCACTGCAGCAAGATTCAGCCTCCACCCGGAGGCGATTTTTTTCAGGTGTTCGGTTTACAGCGCGCGTTCCAGGTCGACCTTCAGGCGCTGGAGCATGAGTTTCATCGCCTCAGCCGCAAGGTGCATCCCGACCGTTTTGCCCGCGCAGGCGAGATTGAGCGGCAATGGAGTCTCGCCGACACCGCCCTGCTGAATGACGCCTATCGCACGCTTAAAGAGCCCCTGAACCGTACCGAATATCTGCTCAAGCTTGAAGGCGCTGAGATCGGCGAGGAGCATGCAGGCAAGGAAAGGAATGACCAGAAGGATCCGTCGCGTGTTCCCGCTGACCTGCTGGAAGAAGTCTTCGAATTGAACATGCAACTGGAAGAGATGCGCATGGCCCGCAAAATGGGCGAGACCGACACCGATTTGCAGGTAAGTCTGGAACAGGCAAAGAGAAAATTCGACAGCCTGCTGGTTGAGGTGGACCAGAGCCTGCGCAATCAATGGCAAGTGTGGGACGAGGGCGACGCGGCCGCCCGACATGCGGCGCAGAAATCCATGGTGGCCTTGCTGGACCGGAGACGCTACCTTAACAATCTGGTGCGCGACGTGACCGAAACTTTGGGAGCTTAGAAGACAAGCATGGCGGAATCGACCTCGAATGGCCGTGTTGTTGGAATTGATCTGGGGACCACCAATTCGCTGGTCGCCTATATGCAGGGCGATGCGCCGGTTGTGATTCCGGGCGTAGACGGCTTGAATCTCGTGCCTTCGGTGGTGGCACTCGATCCCATTCCCGCCGAAGGTGGAAGGCCCTCGGTGACCGTCGGCAATACCGCGCGCAAGGCGCTCATCGAGACTCCTGAGCGTGTCATCTATTCCGTCAAGCGCCTGATGGGCCGTGGCCTTGAGGAGATTCAGGACGAACTGAAGCTGTTTCCATTCCGCCTCGCCGACGATGTTGAAGCCGGTGAAGTGCCGCGCATCCGGCTCGGCGAAATGAAGTTCACGCCGCCAGAGATTTCGGCTTACATACTTCGCCAGCTCAAGCGCAACGCCGAGCGTTTCTTTGGCGCGCCGGTTACACAGGCCGTCATCACCGTTCCAGCCTACTTCAACGATGCACAGCGTCAGGCCACCAAGGATGCGGGCCGCATGGCCGGCCTTGAGGTCTTGCGGCTGGTGAACGAACCCACCGCGGCAGCGCTGGCCTATGGCCTGGACCGCGCCAAGGTAGGCACTATTGCGGTATACGATCTGGGCGGCGGCACTTTCGACATCTCTATTCTCAAGCTGCGCGACGGCATCTTCGAGGTACAGTCCACCAACGGCGACACGCATCTGGGCGGCGACGATATCGACAACCTGCTGCTCACCATCGCACTGGACGAGATTTACGCCGAGCACGGTGTCGACCTGCGCCGACATCCTGCCGCTGTGCAGGCGTTGCGCAAGGCGGCTATCGACGCCAAGATCGCTCTTTCCACACAGCAGGAAGCTTACTTCGACATCGAACTGCCCAACGGTGATCGCTACCAGAGAGAGATTTCCCGCGCGGGATTCGAGCTGCTGATCGAGCCGGTGCTTGAGCGCACCGCCGGCCCTTGCAAACAGGCTCTTAGCGACGCCGGCATCACGCCGGAACAGATCGATGAGGTGGTGCTGGTGGGCGGGTCCACGCGCATTCCCGCGGTGCGCCAGCTGGTGGACGATCTCTTCCATCTTGCGGCCCGCGGCAAGCGCCCGCACATCGAATTGAATCCCGATGAAGTGGTGGCGCTGGGCGCGGCGGTGCAGGCGGACATTCTGGCTGGCGCATCGAAGTCCACCGAGGAGATGCTGCTGCTGGACGTGACTCCGCTTTCGCTCGGCATCGAGGCCCTGGGCGGGACTGTTGCACGGATTATCCAGCGCAACTCCACCATCCCCGCCTCGGCCACAGAGCACTTTACCACCGGCGTGGAAGGCCAGACCAACGTGGCGATTCACGTAGTCCAGGGCGAGCGGGAACTGGCGAAGGACTGCCGCTCGCTGGCGCGCTTCGATCTGCGCGGCATTCCACCCATGAGCGCCGGACTGCCGCGCATCGAGGTTCGCTTTCTCATCGACGCCGATGGCATTCTGCAGGTGACGGCGCGCGAGCAGCGCAGCGGCCAGCAGGCCAACATTGAAGTGAAGCCAACCTATGGGCTGACCGACGAGCAGGTCGAGAGCATGATTCTGGATTCTTTCGATCATGCCGAGGAAGACTTTGCCGCGCGCTTGCTGATAGAAGCGCGCAACGAGGCGGAAACCATCCTGTCCGCTGTCGATCGCGCTCCAGGGAATCCGGCCTGGGAGCGTTTAACCGGCGAGGAACAGGCGGCCATAGCGGCGGCCCGTGACCGATTGGCTACCGTCAACCTCGGCGACGATCTGGCGGCAATCCGGGAGGCAACGCTGGCGCTGGACCGTGCCACGCGCCGATTTGCAGAATTGATGATGGATGCCGCGGTAACCACCGCCATTCGCGGCAAGACCATGGACGCAGCGGGGGAAGCGATGGGCGATGAGGTTACCGCTCCCCACCCCATGGCCGCAGCGGAGTTCAAGTGAAGCGAGGCAAGTCTGCACCGCGGACGCGAGCAGCGTCTTAAGATCAGAAGCAAAACACCCGGAGGGCCAGTAAATGCTCGAATTACGACCCAATTGCGAATGCTGCGACAAGGAATTGGCGCCAGACGCCAGAGACGCAATGATCTGCACATTTGAGTGCACGTTTTGCCGCGATTGCGTCGAAAACCGGCTTGGCGGACTTTGTCCAAACTGCGGAGGCAATCTTGTGCCACGCCCCATCCGCCCCGAATCAAAGCTAGCGGCGAATCCGCCTTCCACGCGTCGCATCTTCAATCCACGAGGCTGTGGACAGGTGCCCGGCTCGAGTCAGGAAACAATGCAAAGGATAGGAAGTGTATGACCGAAGCAAACACAAAAAACATCCCCGCCGAAAAGCTGGTCCGCGTCACGTTTCAGCCCGAAGGCAAGACCGTCGAATTCGAGTACGGCACGATGCCCTACGAGCATCACGGCAAGCCCATGTCGTTCCTCGATGTGGCTGAGAACTTCGACATCTTTCTCGATCACGCCTGCGGCGGCGTTTGCGCCTGTACCACCTGCCACCTGTGGATCAAGGATCAAAGCGGCATCAGCGAGGCGGACGACGATGAGCTCGACCGCATGGACATGGCCGCCGACCAGCAGTTGACATCGCGCCTGGGCTGCCAGGCCGTCATCACCCGCCCCGGAAATTATGTCGTCGAGATTCCCAAGTGGAACCGTAACTACGTCTCCGAGGGCAAGCCCCTAACCCTGGCGGAGAGTAAGTAAGCAAAGCAGGGCCACTCTGTGTGAGACCTGCGACACTGCGTATTTAACCGGCTGGGAAGGAGTCGCCTTCTTGGATTGCCTTCTGTCATGATGCATTCCCTGACTACCGCCCGTCTCCTGCTTCGGCGCTGGCGTTCCTCTGACCGTCAGCCGTTTCAGGCGATGAACGCCGACCCCCGCGTCATGGAGTTCATGCCCAGCCTGCCTACTCCACAGGAGTCCGACGACCTGATTGCCCGCATAGAGCAGCACTTCGAGCGTCACGGCTTTGGCCTGTTTGCCGCCGAGCTTCTTCACGAGAAGACGTTCATCGGGTTCATCGGCCTCTCGGTTCCAGCCTTTGACGCACCCTTCATGCCCGCCGTGGAAATTGGCTGGCGTCTAGCGTTCGACTACTGGGGGCGCGGCCTGGCCACCGAAGCAGCCCGCGCGGTCGTACGCCATGCCTTTCAATCCGCTGGACTCAACAGCCTGGTCTCTTTTACTGTTCCCAAGAATCTGCGATCGCGTCGCGTGATGGAAAACATCGGCATGATCCACGATCCAGTTGCGGATTTCGATCACCCGCGCCTGCCTTCAGTCCATCCCTTGCGCCATCACGTGCTCTACCGCATTCACAAGCAATCGTGATTTGTGCGCAGGCTACGTAAGTAGGAGTGAGATGCCGTCTTCTGGAGCCATGGTCTCAGGTGCGCGGCACCGCTTAATGCATAGCATCTCGTCCCGCTCCATCAGGTTGTAACTTCGCGGACTGGCGTCTCAACCGATTTCCGATTTTAACGGCCGTCGTGGTCGTGGTGGTAATGATGATGGTGATGGTGACGATGATGTATAACCACAACCACCTGCGCCTGCGCCGCATAAGGTAGTGCGAAGCAGAAGAGAAGAGCCGTTCCTAGCAGAAACTTTTTCATATCCCGATGATGGGGCATTCGGCTTTGATAAGCAGAGCTACATTGACCTGCCCAAAAGGCCGTGAGGAATGGAACGCAACGCATCTTTGCGGAGGAGCAATCGAAAAAATGGCCCGCGTCCAGCGTGGGACGCGGGCCGGTTTTCCCCAATTGCAAAACTGACCTATGCTTTGGCCGAAGTCAACGCCCCCAGGTCGGCCGCCAGCTTCTCTGTCGAGAAGGCTTCAATCAGGTCGCCTGGCTTCAGGTCGCTGAATCCACTTAGCCCGATTCCGCACTCCATGCCGTTGGTCACTTCGCGAACGTCATCCTTGACGCGTTTGAGCGAGTTGATCTTGCCCTTGAATACCTGCTCGCCGTCGCGCATCACCTTGACCTCGGCATCGCGGCGAATGACGCCGTCCTGCACGCGGCAGCCGGCGATGGTGCCGACCTTGGGAATGCGGAACACCTGGATAACTTCCGCCTTGCCCACGTAATTCTCCTTGAACGTGGGGTCGAGCAGGCCCAGCATGGCCAGCTTCATCTCGTCCTGCAACTCGTAAATGATGGAGTGGAGGCGAATCTCGATGGCTTCCTGCTGCGCCAGTTCGGCGGCTTTGCGTTCCGGGCGGACGTTGAACCCGATTATGATGGCGTTCGAGGCCGTGGCCAGCAGCACGTCGGACTCTGTAATGGAACCGACGCCCGAGTGAATGACCTTGACCCGCACCTTCTCTGTGGACATCCGGACGAGCGAGTCGGCCAGGACTTCCACCGATCCGGTCACGTCGCCCTTGATGATCAACGGCAGATCTTTCACGCCTGCCGTGCGAATCTGCTCGGCAAGGCCTTCCAGCGAGACTCTGGAACTCTTGGCGAGTTGTGCGTCGCGCTCCTTCATCTTGCGATACTGTGCGATGCCCTTGGCCTTGTCGCGGTCGGCCACAACCAGGAACGTGTCGCCCGAATCGGGCATGGATTCCAGGCCAAGGACCTCGACTGGGGTGGATGGGCCGGCTTCTTCCAACGGGCGTCCGCGATCGTCGAACATGGCGCGGACCTTGCCGAAGGTGTTGCCCACAATATAGCTGTCGTTAAGGCGCAGGGTTCCGTCCTGCACCAGGACGGTAGCCACGGTGCCGCGCCCGCGATCGAGCTTGGCCTCGATCACCGAGCCGACAGCTTTGCGGCCGGGCGTAGCCTTGGGGGCGCGGATGTCGGAGACCAGGCAGATCATTTCCAGAAGCAAGTCGAGGTTCCGGCGCTTCTTTGCCGAGACTTCGACGAAGACCGTGCCTTCCTGCCCGGCGCCGGCCCACTCTTCAGGAATCAGGCCGCGATCGGCAAGCTGCTTCTTGACCCGCTCTGGGTTGGCTTCGGGCTTGTCGATCTTGTTGACGGCAACGATGATGGGGACACCCGCGGCCTTGGCGTGGTCAATGGCCTCCAGGGTCTGGGGCATGACGCCATCGTCCGCGGCAACCACGATGACCACAATGTCGGTGACTTTAGCGCCGCGGGCCCGCATGCGGGTAAAGGCCTCATGGCCCGGGGTATCCAGGAACACAATCTCACGACCTGAAGCCGGCGAGCCTTCCTTGGTGAACTTAACTTTGTATGCGCCGATGTGCTGGGTAATTCCTCCAGCTTCGCCTTCAGCCACGTGGGTCTCGCGAATTGCATCGAGCAGCGAGGTCTTACCGTGATCCACATGGCCCATCACCGTGACAACAGGTGACCGGGGCACTTCGAGCTCGCCCGTGTTTTCGGCTTCGAGAACCTCTTCAATGGCCTGGTTGGCGATCTCTTCTTCGTAACTGATTACAGTGGCCGCGGCGCCGAATTTGGCGGAAACATCCTTGACCATCTCCGCATCGAGGGACTGGTTAACGGTTACGAAAATGCCGCTCATGAGCAGGGTGGCAATGAGATCCTTGGCGCGGACATCGAGCTTTTCGGCCAGATCCTTGACGCTGATGCCCTCAGTTACGGTGATCTCGCGGGTGATGGGAAGCGGCTCACCACCGTATTGCACCCCGCCGTAGCGTGGCGGCGGCACAAAGCCCTTCATCGGGCCTTCCTTGGTCTTGGGATATTGCGTTTGGCGCCCGCCTGGACGTCTCGCGGGAGCGCGCTGTGGCCGAGGTGCTTCGCCGGGCGGTGGAGCACCGCCGGGGCCTGGACGCGGGCCGCCCATGCCACCCGGACGGGGTGGACCGAAACCGGGAGCGCCGCCAAAGCCTGGCCGAGCGCCAAAACCGGGACGTGCGCCGGGCGCGCCAGTCGAGCCGGGTCCGCCGTACCCGCCTGGGGTGGTGCGCGTGGGATGCTTTGGGCGCGGTCCGCCTACAGGGAATTGGCCCGCAGCCGGAGGGGGACCGCCAGCAGTCCGCTGAGGATAGCCGCCGGAGGGTCCGCTGGATGGTCTGCGGTCGAAAATCGGCTTCCCGCGCTGAATGCCAGCGCCTGGGGCCTGGTTTCCCGTGCCGGGGACTGCGGCAGCGTCTGCGGGCACAATGGGAGCCTTGTACACCGGGCGTGGCCCAGTTTGAGGCATTACTACGCGCCGGGCTGGAAGCGCGATGGTGGGGGACGCCGTGTGCGTATGACCTTCAGAGCGGCGATGAGCCGGTGGCGGTGCAAGCTCGGTGGAAGCCTCAGCCTCAATTTCGATCGTGGGAGTTGACGTCGGCTTCTCCGGTGCGACAGTGGGGGCTTCAGAAACAGGAGTGTCTGGAACGAAAGGCGCTTCAACCTTGGCGGGGAGTGGCGCAGCCGGCAATGGCGATACCGCAACCGTCTCAATCGATGCGATTGGCGCCGCCGCGGGGGGTGGAACCGCAGGCTTGACGACGGGGGCTGACCTTTCCGCTGCGCGTGACTGGGCTTCGCGCGGTTGGTCTTCCCGGGCGGGCGGAACGGCGGCGGCAACCGTTGGAGCCACTGGTGGTTTGACCACCACGGCTGCAGGCGGCGGCGCCACAACAACAACCGGCCGCGCCGGAGCTGCCGAGCCTGCGGGAGCTTTGGCAACCACCGGGCCGGCAGGCGGCCGGGAGACAATAGCCGGCGGCGGAGGTGGTGCGGCGACAACAATTGGCGGTGCGGATCGTGGTTGAGGAACGATCTTGCGCGGTTCCGGGCGGCCAGGCGCAGAGATCGCGGGCGGCGGAGCGGCAACGGCTACAACGGGCGGCCGCTGCGTTAAGGGCCTCGCTGGAGCCGCCGGCGGTTGGGTGGGCCGCGCAGGTGCCGGGGGCAAATGAGCCTGGCGCGCCTCCTGCTCCTCTCGTTGCTTGTTGGCCAGAATTGCCTTCATCACATCCCCCGGCTTGGAGATGTGCGAGAGGTCGATTTTCGGCGTCATGCCCTGCTGGGCGCGTGCTCCTGCAGAACTCCCGTGGCTAGCCGGCTTGGTTCCGCGATCGAGATGAACGCGAACCTTTTCTGCCTCGTAATCCTCCAGCGAACTGGAGTGGGTCTTGCCTTCAGCCAGGCCGAGTTCCGCCAATATGTCAAGAATCTGACGGCTCTTGACTTCCATCTCGCGCGCGAGATCGTTGATTCGAACCTTACTCATCCGCCTCTTTTCAAATGTGTTACGCAAAGCACTCAGTCGCTCATAGCTACCTCGTGGCAATGGCTCTTCTTTTGAATTCCGTGGTTGCCCGGTTGACCTTCAGGGGAGCGGCGCATCTTATGCGCCTTCCTCTTTGGCCGCCTGCTCTTCCCCAATTTCGCTTGCTTCCAGTTCCGGCGCCTCATCGGCATCCGGCACGTTCTCAATTGCGTCTTCTATCGCGGGGATCGATTCCGATTCCGTCTCCGCTGCCTCTACGCCTTCCACTTCCCGCAGAACGTCGGCGGAGTTTTCAGCTTCTGCTTCAGCATCGGCTTCGACGGCCGGCGCATTGGCGGTCTCGGCTTCGCCCGCTTCGCCGGCAGCCTCTTCCACGGAGACAGTCTGGTCTTCCGCACCTTCCGCTTCGGCATGCTCGGCGTCCAGTAATGCGCCTTCCGCAGTTTCGGGCACGTGGCCTTCTTCGCCCTCTTCAAAGTGCCCGAAGTAGTGGCGAACGGCCACGCTGATTCGCTCGAGAGTCTTTTCGCCGATGCCCGGAATCTCTTCAAGCTGCTCGGGGGTCATGTCGGCAAGCCCCTCAACGGTGGTGATGCCTGCCGCGACCAGTTTCTGGATAATGCCGTCGCCCAGCTCCGTAACCTGCTCGATGGGCGTGGAGGGTCCGCCGGAGAAGGCCTGCATTTGCTGCTCGACCTCCTGCCGCTTCTCCTCTTCGCTCTTGATGTCGATTTTCCAGCCCAGCAGCTTGGCCGCCAGGCGCACATTCTGGCCCTTCTTGCCGATCGCCAGAGACAGTTGCGTGTCGTCCACAATCACTTCGAGCTGCTTGTCGGTCAGGTCGGAGATAGACACGCGGCTGACCTTGGCCGGCTGCAGCGCTTTCTCAGCGAACGTGGTTATCTCGTCTGAAAACTCGATAATGTCGATCTTCTCGCCCCGCAGCTCGCGGATGATTGACTGCACGCGCATGCCCTTCATGCCCACACATGCGCCCACCGGGTCAACATCCTTGTCGCGGCTCTGCACGGCGATCTTTGTCCGTTCGCCGGCCTCCCGGGCAATGGCGCGGATGGTTACGGTGTTGTCGTAAATTTCAGGAACTTCAGACTGGAAGAGATTGGAGACCAGCTCAGGCGCGGCCCTGGAGACGATGACCTGCGGCCCCTTGGCGGCGCGGTCAACCTTCAGCAGCACTACTCGTACGCGCTCGCCGATGGAAAATTGCTCCAGCCGCGACTGTTCGCGCTTGGGGCAGCGGGCCTCCGCCTTGCCCAGATCGTAAATAATGTCCTGGCCCTCAATGCGCTTGACCGTGGCATTCAGGACTTCCTTCTCGCGGTGCGCGTATTCCTGGAAGATGGTGTCGCGCTCAGCCTCGCGAACCTTCTGGAAGATGACCTGCTTGGCCAACTGCGCGGCGATGCGGCCCAGGGGGCTGGTGTCCTTGTACGTGCGGATCTCGCTGCCGACTTCTACGCCGGGGGCCAGCGCGCTCGCTTCTTCAAGAGTGATCTGGTTCAGCGGATCTTCAACCTGCTCCGCGTCCGCAACAACCGTCTTGAAAATATAGGCCGTAATGGCGCCGGTTTCCTTGTTCAACTCGCCGCGCATGTTTTCCTGGGTCTTGTAGTACTTGCGCGTGGCCAGTGCGATGGCCTCTTCCACTGCGCCGACAACGATTCCGGGTTCAATGCCCTTCTCGCGGCTCAGGAGCTCGATACTCTGGTACAAAACGCTGGTGGTGGCCATACTCTGCTTGCTCTCTCGGTTTTTGCTCTGGGCGGAATCCGTTTTCGGTCCGCGTTTGTTGACTTCTCAGGGGTCGTTCCTATTCCCTATTCCCTATTCCCCGTTTTTAGATCTCCGGCACCAATTGCGCCTTTTCAATGTTGTCCAGCGCAATCTCAACCGTATTAACGCCCGTCTTCTTCGTCTTGCTGTTCTGCTTCACTGCGTTCAGGTCGATCGTAATCGTCTTGCCGGACTCGATAGGTTCGGGTGCCCCAGGTCTCGATTCTGAGACCTGGGAAACCAGATTTACCAGCCTTCCCTGCCAATGCCGGTTGTTGCGGATAGCCTCAAACGTCTGCACCTTCACCAGGCTGCCCATAAATCTCTGAAACTCATCCGGCTTGCTCAGCTTGCGGTCAAGACCCGGAGAACTTGCCTCCAGCGTGTACTCCGCGCCGGGAATCAAATCTTCCACATCCAGCAGCACGCCGAAGTCCCGGCTGAATTCGGCGCAGTCCTCATGTGTGATGCCGGAGAGCTGCTCCACGCTCAAAGTGCCCTCGAGCAGCCGCACCGGCAGGGTTTCGTCCCCCTCCCCCACGGCTCCGGCCGCGATGGCCGCCTTCAGTTGCGCGCGGCCCTCGGCGTTCTTCTCAAGAAAGATACGGAGGGTGCGCTCCTTTGCGGGGCCGATGAACTCCACGTCCACCACATCCAGCCCATGCGAAGCGGCCACTCGTGCCGCCGCCGATCGAATTTCATCCAGCTTCACTGCCATCGTTCCCAGCACCCCATCGAGCAGCAAATCGCCCGC
>Ga0302275_10003583_pt1 | contig 15640 bp, 12 predicted proteins | sample III_Bog_N2_2_FD_200229 | JGI IMG/M metagenome (GOLD analysis project Ga0302275, IMG submission 200229) | Peat permafrost microbial communities from Stordalen Mire near Abisko, Sweden - III_Bog_N2_2 | ecosystem: Environmental > Terrestrial > Soil > Wetlands > Peat | place: Sweden: Abisko...
ATTGGCCACCAGGGCCGCGTACTGGTCGTCGCCAATGTACTTGCCGCCGGGGAACAACACTGCGCCGGCCGAGCCGGTTTGGAGATATTGTTTGACGTCGTCGAGCGAGGAATGAATGCCCAGCTTCTCTGCCTCGACGATCAGAACCTGCTGCTGGATCAGCTGCTGACCCACCCGCTGCTCAAACAGGTTGAGGATGACCGGGTTGTCCGGATAGCGCTGCTGCGCCAGCTGCGCCCGCGCCATCTTGTCCACCTTCTGCTCGCTCACGGTTTCGCCGGAGGAGAACAGCTTGCTGTACCAGTGGGGGTAGACCACGGCATAGGTGTCGGCAGTCGCAGCGCCCTGGCCGGTGAGGCCGGGGATCAGGTAGATCACCATGCCCACGGAAACAACGCCGATGATGACAACAAAGATCGCCTTGGTAACGCGGTTGTTGGTCTGCAGGAAACGAATCATGGAGGTGCTTGAACCTTCTGCTCTCTACGCGCGAACAGGAAGAAAGCCGCACCGCGGGCGGCAAGGCCGGTAGGGCCGCTGCTGCCGGGTGGGCATCCCTGGGATGCGCAATTGTCGCGCCAGCCGGATAGCAACCTGGATTGGCGCGATTCACTGCAATTATAGACGAGAGCGAACGGGATTGGCTGGGTGGTGCTCTTGGCGTGGTGACCTCTCGGAGGGAGAAGGGGTATTTCGTGCAGGGCCCATGGCAGTTTCGGAATTACTGTAGACCGGAAGCATGAGCTTGAGTGGCTTTTTCCTTAATAAAAAGCCACCTTGCACGCCGTTCGTCGGGACCACACAAATTCCGAAACTGCTCTAAACGCACAACGGGCACCCCGGATCTCCGGAATGCCCGCCGTTTTCTACTCCCTGTTCCCTATTCCCTGTTCCCTGCCCTTTTACCGCCAGTAGTACGCGCCGCCCACCATGTAATAGGGCCGGTAGTAGACCGGGCCGTAGTAGGGATACGCTCCGGCATACTGCGGTCCGTAGCCATAGGGGCCACGGCGGTAGAGGTTGGGTCCGCCCTGGTAAAGCCCCTGGGCCAGCCGCGCGGCTTCCTGCGCGTTGACCGGGTTCACCGTCAAAGGCGTGTTCAGGTGAAAGGTAACCAGCGCCTCGGCCGGAATCCAGACATTCGGTCCGGAAGAGGCCGCGGAAGCGCCAACGCCCGCCGCCACACCCGCGCCGGCGCCGATGGCGCAACCCACGCCGCGGCCTACCGCGCAGCCAATGATGGTGCCCAGAATGCCGCCGCCAACCGCATTGCCCACTGTCTGCCCGGTCTTGCTCGGCCCCTTCACCTTGAACTGGTCCGAGTCAAGCGGATAGCTTTGGCCGCCCAGGTCAAGCGAGGTGAGCCGGAGCGCCAGCTCCGAGCTGCCGCCCAGGTCGCCCGAGCCCACGTGCTTGGCCTCGGTTATCACGCCGTGCACCGTTGCGCCCTTGGGCAGGGCCAGAACGCCGCCCACAGCCACGTCGCGAATCACGGTGAACTCAACAGGCTGGCCATCTTTGGCATGTTTGCTTTGCAGCCCCTCGTTTGTGCGTAGCTGGAGCAGCGTGCCCTGGGGAATGGTGACCGGGCCTGTCGGCTCGGCATAAGCCGGAGGCGGCGGAGCCTGCGCATACTGCCGCTGCGGCGGATAGCCATACTGCGGGCGCGCCGGCGGATAAGGAGGAGGCGGCGCCTGGCCCTGATTTGGATACGGCTGACCCTGGCCCTGCCCCTGATTGGGATAGGGAGGCTGACCCTGCGCCTGTCCCTGATCCGGATACTGTGCCTGATTTTGACCCTGACTCGGCGGCAGCGGGCCGTCATTGGGAGCCGGCGGAGGCTGCTGCGCGCTGGCGTCGTCCTGCTGGGTTTCAGCCGGGGCCTGGCTGGTTGGATCGGCCTGCGCATCCTGCGGGTTGCCCACCTTGAGGCTGTTGTTGACCTTGCTCACGCCGGCCACATGCCCGGCGATCGACTCCGCCAGCTCGCTCGAGGCGTCACTGGCGACCACGCCGGTCAGTGTCACCTCGCCCTGGATGGTGGCCGCGGTGATCATGTCGTTCTTGAGCGCCTTGGAGGCGTCGAGGGCGTGCACCACGTCCATCTCGATCTGCCCGTCGGTGCGCTGGCCCACAGCTGCGCCGGAGTCCTGGGCCACAGCCACCGCCGTCGCCAGAATCGCAACCGCGGCCGACGCCATCACTTGCGGGAAAATTCTCTTCTTGAATAAGCGATTCATCACTCGATATCTCCTCTGCCTGAGGTGCTGCTCCCGCCTCTGTCTGCCTGGTTCCAATGGCCGGATCGCCTCACCTTACCTCAGCAGCGTCATCCGGTTAGACGGCCTTTCGCGGGAGCCGTCACAACTGTGAACCCCATCCCCGCCAAAAAGTTCCGCACCACTGCGTGGGGCAGACGCTCGCTGCTCGCTCGCAGCAGATTTCTGCCTGCAATGCCACCATCCTGCCTCCAAGCCACATAACATAAATTGCCCCCTGTCACCCTGAGCGAAAGGGGCCCCAAACGCTCTTCAGTTTGGGGGTAGTGAGTCGAAGGATCTGCTTTTGCTCTTTCGCGCATTTTGCAAAGAACTTCCGAGACAGGACAACCGGCGAAAACATCCTGATCCCGGCCAGTCCCATACATAGAAGATGCGCGGCATGACGCTCTGGAATCGTGATGCGCCACAATCTTTTCCACTTCGCCCCGGTCTGCGACAATTTTCCCTCCGGGCATCCAATCCGGAAAGGGAACTAAGTCGAGATGGCAGAACGGTTGAACTATGCAAAGGCATTTCCCGAGGGAACCCACGCCATGATCAACCTGACCAGGGTCATTGGCGGCAGCGGCCTGGAGCGCTCGCTGCAGGACCTGGTCAAGGTGCGAGCATCGCAGCTGAACGGCTGCGCTTACTGTATCGATATGCACACCAGGGACGCCCGCGCCAACGGCGAAACCGAGCAGCGGCTTTACGCCCTCTCCGCCTGGCGCGAGACGCCGTTCTTCACCGCTCGCGAGCGCGCCGCGCTGGCCTGGACCGAGGCCCTGACCGACATCCAGCAGGGCCATGCAGCCGACGATGTGCACGAGCAGGCCCGAAGAGTTCGACGAAGCCGAGCTTACCAAACTCACGTTGGCGATCACCCAGATCAACGCCTGGAACCGCATCGCCATCGCCTTCCGCGCCGAGCCGGGAAGCTATCAGCCGGTGGCGCAGAAGACTGCCTGAAGGTGTTCCGGGGGCGCAAGTCTGCGCCTGACGTTGACTGAGTCGTAATCTCCGGTTTGCGGAGTTCCGGGTTGCCGCCAATCCTTCCGGAACAGGCTGGTTGTATCATTCCCGCAAGATGAAGCCCTTTCGATTTACACCGATGAGCGCTACGAGAATGGCCGTCGTGGGCGTAGTCATTGCCTTAGGCGTGGGAGGTTGTTCTTCTGAAAAACCGGAGGAACCGACCGCTAGTGAACAGAAGGCTGATCGAATCGTAGTCGTGAAGTCAAAGCACACGATGACGCTGATGGCAGGCGGTCGCGCTCTCAAGGTCTATAAAGTTGCACTGGGGCGGGGACCATCAGGAGCAAAAGAGCATGAGGGCGACAACAAAACACCGGAAGGCGAATATGTGATCGATCAGAAGAACACCAAGAGTCGGTTCCACTTGGCCTTGCACATCTCATATCCGAATGCGGATGACAACAAACGAGCTCGCGACGCCGGGCTCAACCCCGGCGGTGCGGTGATGATTCATGGTCTAGAAAGCGGACTTGGCTGGTTGGGTCCCTTTCAGCACGACATGGATTGGACCGAGGGCTGTATCGCGGTGAGTAATCCTGAAATCGAAGAAATCTGGCGGCTGGTTCCGACTGGCACTCCGATTGAGATCAAACCGTAAAGGCCAATTGAACTGAAGAGGCCGGATGCCGTCGAGCAGGACCTTCACCTGTTCGATTGGGTTGTTCCTGCACCACCGGCTACTCGGCTGCTCGGAAGTTACTCTCTCGCCAACAGCGAGCGGAACAGAAACCTCCAGCGGCACTCGTACGGTACCGGCGGCCTAGTATTCATCTCGGTTTTGACCGGCCCCAAGCCCACGAAAAAGGGGGCCCCGTGGCCCCCAATTCCCTGTTCCCTCTTCCCTGTTCTCAGCTACCTCAGCGCCTGGTCGATCGCATCCGAGATCGTCTTGAGCCCGGCAGCAATATCCGCGCCCAGATGAACGCGCAGCGCACGGCGTCCGCGCGATTCGAGAACGGCCAGATCGCCCGCGGCCTGCGCGTCGATCACCACGCCGAAGCTGTAGGTCTGGCCGGGAATGTCCACGTCGATGGCGTGGTCCGCGGTGATCTGCAAAAAGACGCCGGTGTTGGGGCCGCCCTTGTAGTCCTGGCCGGTGGAGTGCAAAAAGCGCGGCCCGAAGCCCAGGCAGGTGGCCACTTTCTTCGCGTCGCGCACCTTGTGGCGAAACACCTGAATCGCCGCCTCGTGCTGGGGGAACATGGGCAGGAAGGCCAGCGTGGCAAAGTAGTCGCCGGAATGCAGCTGGCCGAGGTGCGCCTTCAGCGCTCCGACCAGCGTCCAGGCGGGCGCGGCGGCCTTGAGCGTGGCCACGTAAGATTCTGTCGCGTAGATGCCCACGCCGGAGTCGGTCAGCACCGGCAGCCGCTCTTTGAGCCGGCCGGTCTTCTCGTACTCGTCGGTCAGCGCGCGCGTCTCGATCTTGGCGCTCTCCACGTCCGGCTGGTTGAACGGGTTGATGCCCATCACCGAGCCGGCAACGGCGGTCGCGATCTCCCAGGTAAAGAACTGGCCAAAGATCTCGTAGAGGTTGTCGATCTCGATCAGCACCACCGGATGCCCGGCCGCTGCCAGAGCCGCGACCTTGGCGTCGAGGCTGGCGTCGGTGGTTCCAGTCAGCTTCACATACGCAAAGATGCGGTCGCTGCCGTAGACCGAGGGCGGACCAATCTCTTCGCGATCGACAGGCGTAATGCCCTTGCCCAGCTTGCCGGTCGACTCCGCGATCAACTGCTCCAGCCAGGCGCCCAGGTCGTGCAACTCGGGCGAGGTGAAGATGGTGATCTTGTCGCGGCCAGTGTTGGCAGCGGAGCCGAGCAATAATCCCAGTTGGACGCCGAGGTTTTCCGCCGGCGCGAGCTTAGCCGCAGCTACCGCTTTGCCGGCTTCGTCGAGCAGTTGGCCAATGTGCAGCCCGGCTGCGGTTGCGGCCACCACGCCAAAGTTCGACAGCGCCGAATAGCGCCCGCCTATCTGCGGGTCGCCATAGAAGATATAGCGGAAGGCGTCCGTCTTGGCCACCTGCTCCATCTTGGAGCCTGGATCGGTGATGGCGATAAAGTGGCTGCCCGCCTGGTCGTCGCCCACAGCGAACTTCATCTGGTCGAAGAAATACTGCTTCAGGATGTTGGGCTCGAGTGTGGAGCCGGATTTGCTGGCCACCACCACCAGCGTCTCCGCCAGCTTGACCTTATCGAGCGCGGCCTTCACATACGCCGGGTCGGTCGAGTCCACGATATGCAGCGCCGGGAAGCCATCCTGCTGGCCGAAGGTAATGGCCAGCACCTCCGGGCACAGGCTGGAGCCGCCCATACCCAAGAGCAGCACGCTCTTGAAGCCGCCCGTCTCGACGTCCGCGCCCAGCTCGGCCAGGTTGCCGAGCTCCTGCTGCTGGCGCTCCACAATGTCGATCCAGCCCATCCACTTCTCTTCCCCATCCTGCGTCCACAGAGTGGGGTCCTTCTTCCAGAAGCGGTCGACTTTGCTGTTGGCTTGCCAGTCGGCGACGGCCGAGTCAACGGCGGCGCGAAGATCGTTGGGCAGTACGAATCGGATACTCATATCGTTATTGATTGTGCATCAAGGAGCCCAACAAAGAAAACAGCGGACATCAGAAGAAAGATGTCCGCCGCGCGAAAATCCGGCCTTTGGGTCTGTTATCGATGCGCTGGCCTACTTCGAAGCGACGCCGCTCAGCATCTGCTCCTCAATCCATGCCATGGTCTTTCCCATGCCGTCGCGCAGCTTGATGGAGGGCTCCCAGCCCAGGTACTTCTTGATCAGCGTGTTGTCGCTGTTGCGGCCGTTCACGCCCTTGGGCGCGCTCAGGTTGTACTTCCGCTCAAGCCTCACGCCGGCAATGTCTTCGGCGATATCGACCAGCTGATTGATGGTCACAAGCTCGCTCGATCCCAGGTTGATGGGCTCCAGAATGTCGCTGTTATAGATATCGACGATGCCCTTGGTGCAATCGTCGATGTACATGAAGCTGCGGGTCTGGTGGCCGTCGCCCCAGATCTCGATCTCGTGATTGCCGGTGTGCTTGGCCTCAAGCACCTTGCGGCTGATGGCCGCCGGCGCCTTCTCGCGTCCGCCGGTCCAGGTGCCCAGGGGCCCATAGACGTTGTGGAAGCGGGCCACGCGGGTGGCCAGACCGAAGTCCTCGCGGAAGTGCCGGCACATGCGCTCGCTGAACAGCTTCTCCCAGCCGTAGCCGTCTTCCGGCAGGGCGGGGTAAGCGTCCTCTTCCTTCAACGCGACCACGTCGGGGTTGGTCTGCTTGTCGCCGTTGTAAACGCAGGCCGAGGAGGAGTAGAAGAAGCGCTTGACGCCGGCCTCGCGCGCAGCCAGGATCATGTGGGTGTTGGTCAGCACGCTCAGCATGCACAGGGCCTTGTTGTTCTCAATAAATCCCATGCCGCCCATGTCGGCGGCCAGCTGGAAGACCGCGTCCACGCCCTCACAGGCCTCATGGCAGGCATCGCGCAGTTGCAGGTCGAGCACCCGGCTGTCGGCGGCGCTGTTCACCTGATACCACTCGTCGAGCGGCTTCACGTCCACGGCGCGCACGCTGGCGGCGCCCTCGACAAACAGCGTGTTCACCAGGTGCCCGCCAATGAACCCGCCCGCACCGCACACCAGAACCTTTTGACCTCGAATCGACATCCATTTACCTCGCTCCATGGAATTGGGGGCATGGCCTGGCGGCCCTGCGCAATCAAAACTCGGCGCTCTGCCGGCGCCTTCCAACCGCCCTTATCAAGTGGACCATGGGACCACAATGTTACGCCATCCCACTGATTTAGTTTCTCATATGGGCAATCGCGGGGAGAACCGCGATCTCCGGGCCGGGGATTACCATAGGCACCCGCCGGGCTGGCAGGCGAAGCGGAAAACTATCCGAAAACCAATGCGGAATCCGCCCGCAAGCGGCGCTCAGGCGCGCGCGAACAAGAGCTGGCTGAGAAACTTGACCACAAAGCGGGGATTGTTGCGGAAGTAACGCCGGGCCAGGCGGCGCGGCTCAGTCGCCAGGCGGAACAGCCACTCCAGGCCAGAGCGCATCATCCAGCGCGGCGCCTGGGGCTTGGTTCCGGCCAGAAAGTCGAAGGCCGCTCCCACCGCCAGCATGACCGCGGGCACCTTGCCGGCGTGGTCCACCACCCAGTTTTCCTGCTTGGGGCAGCCCAGGCCGATAAACAGCAGCCGGGTTCCGGAAGCGGCGATCCGCTCGATCACGGCGGCGTCCTCTTCCGGCGTCAGGGCGCGGAAGGGCGGGCTCTCCACGAAATTGATCTTCAGCGCTGGGTGCTTGGCGCGGACTTTGGCGATGAGGGCGTCCAGAACTTCCTGGCTGCCGCCGTAAAAACCCACCGAGACGCCGGCTTCCTCGGCCGCTTCCAGCATCAGCACCGTCGTGTCCGGCCCGTAGACCCGCTCCGGCTGCTTGGCGCCGAGCGCGCCCAGAGCCCAGACCAGGGGCATGCCGTCGGGGTTCACAATGTCGATGGAGTTGAGCCGGCGCAGAAAGGCTGGATCGTCCACCGCCTCCATGATCATGTGCACGGTCGAAAAGCAGAGCGTGCGCGACTCGCGCGCCTGGGCCCAGGCCAGACATCGCTGTACCACCTTGTCATAGCTGCTGACGGCCACGTTCACGCCCAGGATGCGCCGGGTGGCAAACAGATTGGGAACCTCAGCGATCGAACTCACGTTGCGGATGTCCTCTCAGTGTTTCTGAAGTCAGCATCGGTACGCTGGCGGAGAATACTCGTCCATCGAGCCGCCGGAGGTAACCTGCGCAGCTCTAAAAAAGGAAGTTCAATCCCGATTGGAGCGGACCAAGGCGAGCATGCTCCAGCAACTACCGTATGAATTCAGCAAACCGGATTGCCCGGAATCGGCGAATTCGCCTGAACTGGAAAGCCGTTGAAAATGAAAGACGAAGCCTGAAGTCTTTTTCAATTCTGGGTCGATTATTCCACAAAACTGCCCTCCCGGAAACACCTTTCGGCAGCATGGGAACATTGAGCCCTCCCGGACGGACCCTGAAATCTGGCGCGGAACGCAGGTTTTTTCGCGTTGCAGATAGGCTCCGATGGGCTGTTCAGGTATTGGCTGATAGAGCAGAAAGCTTGGCCCCAGGCCAGGCCAATGAGAGCTAAACTGTTGAAGGCAAGCGGTCGCGGTAGCGCAGGATCATGGGCGCCAGATGCCAGGCTTCCCAGTAGCGCGGACCATAGCGGGGAGGATCGGAGAGGCTGCGCCACAGCCAGCCCAGGCCCATCCTGTCCACCCATACCGGAATGTGCACCTGATCGCCGGAAAGGAAGGCAATGGCCGCTCCGATGCAGTGAATTGCCGGCTTATAGCTCAGATTTTGCTTCAGATAAAGGCCCAGCCGCTCCTGCGTGCCTCCACCCAGTCCGATCACGATGTGGCGCGGGCGGCGTGCCTCAAGCTGGCGAAGCAGCTCAGGGTCTTCCACGCTGGCGCCATACATGGGCGCGGCATACAGCTCTTCCGGCGCCACGCTGACGCCGTTCTCAATCAGCCAGGTTCCGTTGCGGCGGGCCGCAGAGGGAGTGGGCATGACCCAGAAGCTGGACCCGGATTGCCGGAACTCCGGGCGGAGCAGCAAAGCGCGCAGATATTTGAGGCCGGACAGCTTGGGGATACGGTCGCGCTGGATCAGGTTCCAGCTCAGCACCATCAGGGCGCTGTCGGCTATGGCGAAGTCAGCGCCGAGAAGCGCTTCTCGATAGCGCCTGTCCTGAGTAAGGTTTTTCAAAGCCGGCGCGGCAGGCACCACTACCAGGCCGCCCTCACGGGACACCTGGTCAATCGCATCGTGCGCGTCGCCCACAATGAAACGTACCCCGAGAATCTGTTGAAAGCGAACTGGCCGGCCCACGCTTGCTTTCTCCTCACCCTCACCACCGCGTTATCGCTCCGGAGAGATCACGGAGTTTTGATCCTGGTGGTCCACAGCGCCCTTCGATGCTGCCTACAGAAAAACGGGAGAATCGAACGTGCTTGGAGAGCTGAGTATCGCAAACCCCGGTGACCATGAAAATACTCAAATGGTACCCAACTTATAAGGTACTCATCCGCAACAAAGTAAGTTACTAGCGCCGAAGTACGCGCAAGCACATCGGTTGCGGCCTGGCTGCGCGCGCATCGCATCTCAAACGGCATGGATAGGCCGGTGAAATTATCGGCGCTTTATGTGGCGAAAATTCAGGCGACCGATGCAATCGCTCCGTGCTTCGCAGAGGATTGGGAGACAGACATCCGCGCTCTTCGCGGATCGAGCGCGCAGAAGTTATAGCTGTTCTCCAATTGCTGTACACCGAAAGCACGATGATAAGTGGCTTTTTCCTTAAGAAAAAGCCAACTTGCACGGAACTAAATAGAGCACATGAATTGGAGAACTGCTCTAGCTGCTGACTCGGACCGTGTCAGCAGCTTCTTGATGAGTGGAGATCACTGCGGATGGAGATAAGTCGACGCAAGCCCGCGTCCGTCGATTAGTGAAAGGGCGACTTATTCAGGTGATACATGGCGCCCACCGTAAATCCCTGCGGAGAGAACTCCGGCGCGCCCAGCAGCTTGCCCCAGAGCTGGTACTCGTAATCGCCGCGCACCCAGATATGGCGGGTGATGCGATACTCCAGCCCGCCGCCCAGGGCGTTGGTCACACGGGAATCGTGCGAGTACGGCACATGGCCCGGATAGGGCAGCGGGTTGAAGTTGACGGTTCCAAAACCGATGATGTACTTGGCGTAGGGATGAAAGTTGCGGTAGTGGTACCAGTTATAGGTGACGCCGCCGCCATAGTTGTTCTCGACGACGTTTTGATGCGTTGCCGAGGAGCCGGCGAAGATCGACCGGTACTGCAATTCGAGATTCAACGGATGCACCCATGCCGGGCCAAACCGGATCCCGGCATCCGCCCACCCGGCAGCGCCCCACATGCGGCCCTGTCCGCCTCCGGAAATGATAAGGTCGTTGGGCAGCGGCGCTTGCGCAAAGTAGGGGTCGAAGTTCGATACACCGCCGCCAAGGGAAAGGGGCAACTTGCCCTCTTCCGCGTGATAAACCGTCTGGGCGTTTATGGCGATGGATGCGGAGACAAAAAACAGTACGAGCAGAGACCTGGTAAACCGCTTCAAGATCATGCTGGTTCCCTCCGGAGTTGCGGAATCTACCAAGAAAACAACAGCCCGTCAGGGCCAAAAGGGGCATTCGCAATCCGGAACTGCCGGGCCGGGATTGTGCAGGCCGGGAAGTCTGGGGCGTGGCCGGCTGCTTTGTAAAGCTGCAACCCGGAGTGACCGCCCGCATCTCGTCAAGCTCGCACCCGCGTATGTGTTCAATCGTAAACCAGCCGGTTGGCCGCTGATGCAGGTGCCGCCGGAATCACACGCACCTGACTCACGGACCTGGGAGATTGAACCCTGCCTGGGCTGAGAAGTTCCGCAGCCGGCGGACAGGCGCAAAACCGAGGGGTCAGAACTTCAGTGCCGGTGAATCTCTTTGAAGTCATAGACGGCGCCGAGGGTGATTCCGTTTGGCGTGACTGGATGGGAGTTTCCGAACAGGTTGGGCCAGAGCTGGTACTCCCAGTCGGCCCGGACCCAGACGTGGCGCCAGGCGCGGATGTCAGCTCCGCCACCGAAGGCAGTGATGGTGCGGTCGTCATGGCGATAGGTGGGGGGCGAAGCGGGCAGCGGCGGAAAGTCGATGCTGCCCAGCCCGAACAGCGCCTTGCCATAGGGATGGATGCGGGACAGGTGCCGCCAGGAGTAGGTCAGGCCGCCCAGGCCGGTATCCTGCCGCAGGTTGGTGCCGGTGTCGCCCTGCATGGCGTCCGTCAGCCATGGCGGCAGGCCGTAGTTGAGGTCCCGGCCTTCGAGCTCCACGCTCAGGCCACGCAGAAAGCTGGGCCCGGGCAGGCGGTTCAGGTTCCAGTCCACCCAGACGGTGATGCCGTTCATATAGCAAGTGCTTCCGTAGATGTACGAAGCGCAATCCATGTTGAAGCGCGAAAAGCCGCCCCCGGCAGTCAGCGGCAGGCCGCCCTGTTCCGCCGAGGGAACCACCTGGCCGGCTGCCGGAATGGCCGCCATGGTCACCAGCGCAGCCACACTGATTGCGATACGCCTGAAAAACATGCCGTTTATCCTCTCAGACAGGTCCTGAAGCCCAGCCCGCGTTCCGCGCAATCCAATCGATTTCCATGCCGCGGCCACGCTGCCCCGCGGAGATTGCATAAGGTCCATGGTAGCGTGAACCCGCGATGGCCCGGCTGCAACTCATGGGTAACTGCGGCCGGAGCTTCGTGGCACATGGGACTCATCCCGAATTAGTAGAGCAGCTCTCCGGCTTCCTGCTCGATGGCGACAATGAGAGCCCGCAACAGCGCGACGCGCGGCGCGGCCAGTTGGCGGGCGCTTTCGAGGCGTAGCTGCGCGGGCAGCCGCTCGGCGGCCCTGCGCAGCACCGGCAGCACGGCCGAGAAGGTGGGAAAGCGGCTGTCGCGACCGATCTTGGCCAGCGCCCGCAGCGCGCCCACGGCGCCCAGCTGCTCCAGAATGTCGGCGTCGCGGAGAACAACGGCCTCGATGACCACAGGCTCGTCCTGCGGCTGGTGGGTGCGGATGGCCTCGGCGACAGCGTCGAGCTTTGACGCGAGAAAGCCCCAGCCGGCCAGCAGCTCGCGCGAGCGGGCAATGGTGTAGGGCACGTGGTTCCAGCGGGCCAGTTGCTCCGGATCGCTGGGGCGATGGCCAAGAAAGACACCCAGGTCGTGCATCCAGGCCGAGGCAAAGAGCACGTCGTCATCGCAGCCCAGGCCGGCGCCGACGCGGCAGGCCAGGGCGTAGAGCCGCGGCTGGTGGCCGAACTTGTCCTCCGGCTGGGCCTCCACGCGAATGTAAGCCACGACCTGGTCCCGCCAGCCAGCCGTCATGCGCAATTCCTCCGCTGCCAAAGCTCAATCTAGCAGAGCCCCGGCACTTGCCGGCCCGACGCGCCCGTGTCGCACGAATCGTTTGCCCATCCGGTCAGTACCAAGTAACCTAAGATGAATCCTATAGATTCGGTTTTTTTGAGCCGCGAATTCCTGCAAACTGCAAGAAACGAGATGAAACCGCGCATGTCGAAATCAGTTTCCATCTGCGTCATCGGGTCGGGATACGTCGGACTGGTTGCCGCCGTCTGCTTTGCCGAAATCGGCCATCACGTCATCTGCGTGGACAACGACGAGGCCAAGGTCAAGACCCTGCGCGAGGGCGGCGTGCCCATCTTTGAGGATTGCCTGCCGGAGCTGCTGGCCAAGCATCTCGATCGCGGCGTCGAGTTCACGTCTGACCTGGCCAGCGCCGTCGAGCGCAGCGAGGCCATCTTTATCGCCGTCGGCACGCCCCAGGGCGACACCGGAGCCGCCGACCTGTCGTATGTGGAAGCTGTGGTCTCAGAGATTGCCCGCCACATCAGTTCCTACAAAGTGATCGTCGAAAAGAGCACCGTGCCGGTCTACACAAATGAGTGGATCAGCCGCGTGCTGCACCGGCATGGCGTGGACGCGAAAAGCTTCGACGTGGTGTCGAACCCGGAGTTTCTGCGCGAAGGGACGGCGGTGATCGACTTTCTGCATCCCGATCGCATCGTGGTGGGCGCAAACTCCAACCGCGCGGCAGAGGTGTTGCGGCGCATCTACGCTCCGCTGACGACGGGCGCTTATTATGAGCAGCCGGACGCGCTGGCCGGCATCTGCACGGCGGCGCAGCCGGCGCGGCTCCTGGTCACCTCGGCGCAGAGCGCGGAGATCATCAAGCACGCTTCGAATGCCTTTTTGGCGCTGAAGATCTCGTTCATCAACGCAGTGGCCAACCTGGCCGAATCGGTCGACGCGGACATCGAGGACATTGCCGAAGGCATGGGTCTGGACACCCGCATCGGTCCCAAGTTTCTGCGCGCCGGCCTCGGCTACGGCGGCTCCTGTTTCCCCAAAGACGTGGCCGCCTTCCACTGGGTGGCGCAGCAGCAGGGCGTCAACTTCAAGCTGCTCCAGGAGATTCGCAAGATCAACGAGACCCAGCGCGACATCTTCTACAACAAGGTGCTGGCCGCCCTGTGGACCCTGCGCGGCAAGAAGCTGGCGGCGCTGGGCCTGGCCTTCAAGGGTGACACGGACGACATTCGCGATTCACCCGGCATCGAGGTCATCAAAAAACTGATCGAAGCCGGCGCCACGGTAACCGCCTATGACCCGGCGGCGATGGAGCGGAGCAAAGCCGTGCTGCCTCCTTCGGACAAGATGCACTACGCGGACGACGTGTACGAGGCGGCCAGGGACGCGGACGCCGTCTTGATCCTGACCGACTGGAAGCAGTTCGCCAAGCTGGACCTGGTGCGGCTCAACCAGGCGGTCCGCTTCCCCATCGTGATTGACGGGCGCAACCTCTACAAGCCGCAGACCATGCAGGAGCACGGATTTACCTACGTGAGCGTGGGCCGTCCGGCGAGCTACCATGCGCAGCAGGGCAAGCCCCGCGGCATGGCGCTCTAAAAAGCAAGAGCCGCTGCGCGTGAAGCGCGATGCGGGCCCTCGACTACCCATCTTCGCAAGCGAAAAGGAACCGACCCTCTGATGCATGTGCTCGTAACCGGCGCCGCCGGGTTTCTTGGTTCTCACCTCACCGACCGCCTGCTGGGCGAGGGCCACTCCGTGCTGGGCGTCGACAACCTCTCCACCGGCGATGCGGAAAACATTGCTCACCTGGCCGGCGAGCCGCGCTTCCGTTTCGAGCAGCGCGACATCTGCCAGGCCTTCGATCCCGGACCGGTCGATTACGTCTTCAACCTGGCCTCGCCGGCCAGCCCGCCGGAGTATCTGCGCCTGGCCATCGAGACCCTTCGCGTCGGTTCCGTTGGAACGGAAAGCGCTCTCGAAATCGCGGCCAAGTACAACGCCGGCTTTCTGCACGCATCCACGTCCGAGTGCTACGGCGATCCGCTGGTTCATCCGCAGCCGGAGGACTACTGGGGCAATGTGAATCCGGTGGGGCCGCGCTCGGTCTACGACGAAGCCAAGCGTTACGCCGAGGCGCTGGTGATGGCCTACCACCGCTCCCGCGGCGTCAACACGCACCTTGTCCGCATCTTCAACACCTACGGGCCGCGCCTGCATCCGAGCGACGGCCGCGTCATCTCCAACTTCATGATGCAGGCACTGCATGGCGAGCCGCTCACAGTCTATGGCGACGGCAGCCAGACGCGCAGCTTCTGCTACGTGGACGATCTGATCGAAGGCATCCTGCGCCTCTCGCGCAGCGAAGAGCATATGCCGGTCAACATCGGCAACCCGGACGAGTTCACGATTCTGGAGTGTGCGCAGGCGGTGCTTGAAGCGACCGGCTCGGCCAGCGAGCTGCGCTTTGAGCCGCTGCCGCAGGACGATCCCACGCGCCGCCGCCCGGACATTACCAAGGCGCGCACCCTGCTCGGCTGGGAGCCGAAGATCGCGCTCAAGGAAGGGCTGGCCAGGTGCCTGCCGTTCTTCCAGAGCAAGGTCAAGGTCTGGTAAAGCAGCCTTTGCGGTCGCCGTTCGCTGCCTTTCCCGATCTGATACGCTTCTTGCAATCATGCGACGCGCTGTTTTACTCCTCCAGATTTCCCTGCTCGGGCTCTGCGCCTGCTGGCCTGCCACGGCGCAGAAGTTTCAACCCAAGGCGATCCAGTTCAACGGCGACCCGGAATACACCGATCAGGAGCTGATGGCTGCCGCCGGATTGAAGGCGGGTACGGTTCTGACCTCGGCGGAGATGAACGACCACTCCAAGCTGCTGATGGACTCCGGCGTGTTCGACGGCCTGACCTTCAAGTTCGACGGCGTCAACCTGGTTTTTTCGCTCACTCCCGCGGCGTTGATGTATCCCATCAGCCTGGAGAACCTGCCGCTCACCCTCACCGGCAAGGACCTTGACGCGAAGCTGCACGAGCGGCTGCCGCTTTATCACGGCAAGGTCCCCCCGGAGGGCACGCTGCTGGACAACGTGCGCGCCGCGCTGGTCGAGATGCTGGCCGCGCAAGGCATCAATGCCACGGTTACGGCGACGCCCGTAAGCGGCTTGGGCGCAGGCAAGGCCACCGCGATCAGCTTCTCCATCAGCACGCCACCGGTCCTGGTGGGCGATATCCGCCTCGACCCTGCCTCGGCTGCGTTGACCGCCAAGGCACAGGAGATCGTCGCGAGTCAGTCCGGCTCCCCCTATAACTTGGAAGGAACCCCGAGCCAGATTTCAACCTACCTTGGGAACTACTACCGCGACAATGGC
>Ga0302275_10003599_pt1 | contig 15598 bp, 12 predicted proteins | sample III_Bog_N2_2_FD_200229 | JGI IMG/M metagenome (GOLD analysis project Ga0302275, IMG submission 200229) | Peat permafrost microbial communities from Stordalen Mire near Abisko, Sweden - III_Bog_N2_2 | ecosystem: Environmental > Terrestrial > Soil > Wetlands > Peat | place: Sweden: Abisko...
TGACCATCAGCGCCATCAAAAACGAACGCGGCGACATCAGCCACTACGTCTCGATCTTCCACGACATCACGGAAATCAAGCGCCAGCAGGAAGCCATCGAATTCCAGGCCCATCACGACGCCCTGACCGGCCTGCCCAACCGCGTGCTCTTCGCCGACCGCCTGGACATGGCCCTGGCCCAGATCGCCCGCAGCGGCGCGAAGTTGGCCGTGCTCTTTCTCGACCTGGACAACTTCAAACACATCAACGACAGCCTGGGGCACGCCGTGGGCGACTTGGTCCTGCAGGAACTGGCCAAACGCCTGAAAAAAGTGCTGCGCGCCGTGGACACCATCTCCCGCCAGGGCGGCGACGAATTCATCGCCATCCTGCCCGACATCCATGCCGCGCAGTACGCCGGAACCGCCGCCCAACGCATCCTGGAGAGCCTACGCAAACCCTTTAGGCCGCAAGGCCACGAACTTTACGCCACGGCCAGCATCGGCATCGCCATCGCTCCCGACGACGGCGCCGTTCCCGGCGACCTCATCAAAAACGCCGACCTGGCCATGTACCGGGCCAAGGAACTCGGGCGCAACAACTACCAGTTCTTCGCCCAAGGCATGGACACCCTGGCCCACCACCGCCTGTCCCTGGAATCGCGGCTGCGAAAGGCCCTGGACCGCGAGGAATTCGAATTGCATTACCAGCCCGTCATCGACCTGGCCACCGGGGCCATCGCCGGGGCCGAGGCCCTGGTGCGCTGGCGCTGCGGCAATATCCTGATCCCGCCGTACGAATTCATCCCCATGACCGAGGAAACCGGACTGATCCTCGGCCTGGGCGCCTGGGTCCTCAAGACCGCGTGCGTCCAGGCCAAAATCTGGCGCGATCTCGGCTACAGCGATCTGGGCATGGCCGTGAACATCTCCTCGCGCCAATTCAGCCAGGCCGACTTCGTGGACCTCATCCAGAACGTCCTGCATTCCACCGGCCTGCCCCCGGACGCCCTGCTCCTGGAAATCACCGAATCCGTCCTCATGGCCAACGTGGAAATCGCCTCCGGCCAGATGCAGCGGCTCAAGAAAATGGGCGTGAAAATCATGCTCGACGATTTCGGCACCGGCTATTCCTCCCTGTCCTACCTCAAACGCCTGCCCCTCGACGGCCTGAAAATCGACCGCTCTTTCGTCATGGACATCCACCACTCGGCCGACAGCAAAGCCATCGCCGACGCGGTCATCTCCCTGGCCCGGGCGCTGGAACTGGGCGTCGTGGCCGAAGGCGTGGAAACCCTCGAACAGCTCAACTACCTGCGCGAACACGTCAAAGGCCACATCCAAGGCTTTTACGCCAGCCCGCCGGTCACTTCCGAATCCTTCGAAAAGCTCCTGGCCGTCGGATTTTTGATCCAACCCAACCCCGCCAATGCGTCCGACCCCCTGGTCTGAGAGGCGAGCCAGGGCGAGGCGCCCACGGCCCGGGGGTCAGCCCAGGCGTTCGATGGCTTGTCTGAGGTCTTCGATGCCGAAGGGTTTGGCGAGGTAATCGTTCATTCCGGCGGCGATGAATTTCTCCCGGTCGCCCAGCATGGCGTAAGCGGTCATGGCGATGACCGGGACATCGCGTTTGCCGGCGTGGGCGGCGTCGTGGCGAATGGCGTTTACGGCCGTGATCCCGTCCATGACGGGCATCTGGATATCCATCAAGACCAGGTCTATTTCTTCCTGTTGCAGGACGTGCAATGCTTGTTTCCCATCCGATGCGACCACGGGATGATGCCCTGATTTTTTTATCATCGACCCGATGACGATGCGATTGACGTTGTCGTCTTCCACCAGGAGAATCCTTTTCTTCTTCGGCGGCGTTGCGCCGCCCGCCTGGTCCGCCGGCGGCGCGGAGACCGGCTCGCCCTGGGGAATCCGGAGCTTCAGGGTGACGTGGAATTCGCTGCCCCTGTCAACCTCGCTGTAAACGTCCAGGGAACCGCCCATAAGTCCCACCAGCCGCTTGACGATGTTCAGGCCCAGGCCCGAACCGCCGTATTTCCGGGTATACGAGCCGTTGATCTGGGTGAACGCGTCGAAGATATGCCCGAGTTTGCCGGTCGGGATGCCGATGCCGGTGTCGATCACGGCGAAATGGATGAACGCGTGGCCGGGATCCGTGCTGTTGGGCAGCGCATACGCCTGGAGTTCGACGCTGCCGCTGTCGGTGTATTTCACGGCGTTTCCCACCAGGTTGTAGAGCACCTGGCGGATACGGCCGGAGTCCCCGAGGCATTTTTCCGGCGTGGCCGGATCGACCGAGCAGCGCAAGGCGACATCCTTGGACCGGGCTTGCTGGGCAAACGAATGCAGGACCGGGGCGATGACGTCGCCCAGGCTGAACTCCTCGGAAACAATCGCCATCCGGCCCGCTTCGATGTTTGAGATGTCGAGCACGTCGGCCAGAATGCGCATCAGGCTCCTGGCCGAACGCATGGCCGTGTCCAAATACTCGGACTGTTCGGCGGTCAGCGCGGTGGTCTGGACGAGCTGGATCATGCCCATCAGGCCGTTGAGCGGGGTGCGTATTTCATGGCTCATGGTGGCGAGAAATTCGGATTTGGCCCGGTTGGCCGATTCGGCTTCGTTTTTAGCCGAAACCAGCCGCTCCCGCTCTCCCAGGGCCAGGGCCATGTCGTTCATGGCCCGCGAGAGCTGGACGAATTCGCGGGGAAAGTTGACCGGCGCGACACGCGCTTCCAAGTCGCCGCCGGCTATGCGGCGGGCGGCCCGGATGAGTTGTTCCACGGCCCGCACGACGGTCTTGCGGCCGATGACGTCCGCGATGAGAAAGGCCAGGACAAAGGCCGACAGGAGCATGAACACGCTCCTGTGCAGGTACAGGGCGGCGTTGCGCATGACCTCCTTGGCCGGCGCCGAAACCAGCAGGTACATGTACAGCTTGCCCGATTCGTCCGCCCGCAGCCGCAGATAATGGAAAATCGACTCGAGCCCGTCCGCCCGCATCGCCGTGAAGGTTCCTTCGTCTTTCCCTGAGTCGGACAGACGATCCCAGTTCATTACCCGCACCCCGAATTCCGGCAGTTCCGCATCGCGGGCATAGGCGAACAGACGCGTGCCGTTTTGGTCCACAAAAGTCGCCCGCACGCCGGACGGCATGGCTATGGCCTGAAAGTAGCGGTCGTAGTTCTTCAGATTGAGCGCCAGCAGGAGCACGCCCACGAGTTCGCCCCGGGCGCCCAGCACCGGGTAGCCGAACTGAAAAACCGGGAGCCCGGCCATTCGGCTTTCGACGAACTCGCCGTAGCTGAAACTGTGGGTTTGTTTGGCTTCCTGAAAGGATTTGCGGTCGGCGATGTTCGCTTTTTGCGCCTGCCGCAACCCGGCCGAAAGCACCAGGCCGCTCGGGTCGGCCAGGGAAATATTGGCGAAAGAGGGATCGTTCTTGAGCAGTTGCTCGAAAAGCCGGTCGCATTTTTCCGCGTTCCCGCCCACGACCTCGGGCAGCCCGGACAATGTCCTCAGAAAGAGCTTGGCCTCTTCCGTTTTCGCTTTCTGAATGGCGTACAAGCCCTGCGCCAGGTCCCTGAGCTTCTCGTGCTGGGCGCCGGTCTCGATCCGGCGCATCTCCAGGCCGGAATAATAGAGAAAAGCGATGGACGGGAGCAGGGAACAAAAAACCAACAGATAGAGAGCGTGTTTGATGGACCAGGAAAAAGGCGAACGCATGCCGACCTCGCGGTGAAAGGGAAAATCCAACCCATGCGCGATTTCCCGCCGGATGAAAAAATCATCACCCGAACTGCCCGGAAACAACCGCCGGCAGCTTTGCAACTTCCCCGCGGCCCGGCACCCAGGAGATCATGACACGGAAGGCGTCTGGCTTAATCAGCCCCATTTATGCCATACCAAAACGGTAGGAATTGTCAACACAATTATCCGGAACAGCCCAAGGAAGGCTCCGCCAGGGGCGAATTATCCCTCCCGGCCTCCGGGGTAAGGGCCTCGGTCATCACCCGTACGGGCGGGGTCCGGGGGGATTCAATCCCCCCGGCGGGGTCTGGGGCGGAGCCCCAGCGTGGTTCGGGGCGGAGCCCCGAGGGGTTCGGGGCGGAGCCCCTGGCCGGGGTGCGGGGGGCAACGCCCCCTGCTACTCCCCGAACCAGGGGGCGAAGCGCGTAAGCACCAGGTCGCGGGCTTGGGTGATGGTCAGGCGTTCGGAATCGAGGACGCATTCGGCGGCGGGATCTTCTTCGAAGGGCGCATCCACGCCGACGACCTCGCCGAGTCCGGGCTCGGCCGCGCCGGTCAGTTTGCGCCGGATGGCCTTGGCGTAGAGTCCGGCCATGACCAGGCCGCCGGGTCTGGCGGCCTCGCGGCGCATGGCCTCGGTGAGCGAACAGCGTACGAAGACCTCGGCGAAGCGTTCGATGCGCTCGCGGGCGTAGCGGCGCATGGCCAGTTTATACGCCGTACCGTCCATAAGCACGATCGTGCCCGAACCGGCGAGACGCGCCGCTTCGTCCGCGAACCGGCGGTACGCTTCGTCGCGCTCTTCCCCAGTGTAGCTGGGGTTCGTGACATAGCGCTTGCGGCGCTCGTCCATGGACAAAAGGACCACGGGCAACCCCGCCGCCGCCAGGGTCCCGCGCACGGCCAAGGCGACGGCGCTCTTGCCCGAGCCGGGCAGTCCGGTGAACCACAAGGCGCACCCGGCGCGCTCGGGCTCGGGGCCGACTTCGTCCAGAATTTTTGCCGGTTCGCCCACGGTTATTCCATGTATTTGTTTATGTTGCGCCAATCAAAGCACGGATCTTCCAGGACGCGTTCCAAAAACCGCAACAGCCCAAGCCGCACTTCCGGCGGATGATGCGGATACCACTGCGGCGAAGCGATCACCAGCCCGCGAAAGACGTAAAACGGCGCGATCACCTCCAGCACTTCCGTATCGCCCGTTCGGTCCAGATATTCTTCCCAAAAGACGGTGTACATGTGCAGGAAATCGCCGGCCAGGCGCGGCCGGTCGTAGAGCCCGTACAGGACGTAATTGAGGCTCATGGTGGCCACGTCGTCGGCCGGCTCGCCCCACTCGCCCCGGCTGCGGTCCAGGACCGTGAAGTCCGGGCCGCCCTGGTCGCCCTGGTCGCCCGATTCCTCGCGGACCAAAACGTTCCAGGGATGAAAATCGCCGTGCACGCAGGCCAGGCGGTGCGTCCGGTCGCGCAGCTTCCAGCGCCAGTCGACAATGCGCTTCTCCAGGGCTTTGAAGCGCCCCGGCGCGAAATGCTCGTACGGATAGGGATAGGCGTCGACCAGGCCGAAGATGCACTCCGAAGCGCCGATCAAGTTGCGCACCCGGCGCAGGTACAGGTCCGGGTCGGAGCGCTTTTGCCCGTGCACCCTGGCCAGCCAGGCCGCGAAGCTTCTGGCCAACTCGATGTCAAAGGGCCGTGCGCCCTCGCGCCGGATGCGCTCCAGGTCGTGATAATAGTCGTGGCCCTCGGCCATCTCGCTCAGGATGAAAAATTCCTTGGCCCCGGACACCCCGACCAGGTCGTCGTACTCGTTGAAATACCCGAGCCCAAGCGGCGCGACGTGGCGCTCCAGGCGCCCTCCGGTGGCATACTGGAACATCAGGATGGCGGCGCGGTCCCACCAGAACTGATGGCCGTACTTGTCGCCGCGCATGATCGAAAGCACCGCCTCGCGCACGACTCCGGCAACCTCGAAACGGATGACGAGCGGCTTGCCGTAGCCGAATTCCTTCATGCCCTGCGTTCCCGCGACGCCGATTTCGGAAAGGCCAAGCAGCCTGGTCTCCTCGCCGAAACGCGATTTGAGATACCGCTCCACCGACCGCTGCCGGATGGCAAGCGACGGCTTGCTCTCGGTGCCCTTGCGCATACGTCCCTCCCAGGGGCTCCGTCCCTTGGAACCCCGCCAGGGGCGTTGCCCCTGGACCTCGTTGGGCCGCGCCCCAAACCCCGCCGGTGTGGGATTATCCCGTCTCGGGCCGGGACTGTGGCCCCCCCCTGAGCTCCTACGAAATAATGCAGCCCTGTATTCGAATTTTTCGAAGCGAAATTGCCAGGCCCCAAAGACACTCCTTGCTTGAGCGGGGGCGATTCACGAATCGCCTTCTTTTGCCCTGCCAAACCAGCCAAGGCGATGCGATCCGCCGCGCTAGGCCACTCTTTCCAAGAGCTCGATCGAGTCGCTATCCTTTGACGCCAGGCGTCAATTTGAAAGTTGACATGTTGTCCATTCGTTCGCAAGTTCAAAACAAGAGCGCTTTGAGGCAATAGTCCAGGCACGAGACTGCGGCCCGCTTCCCTCCCGACGCCCACGGCGGCATGGGACAAGGCGGCCGAGCGAAGCGGCCGGGGAAAAGGTCCAGTAATCGCTCCGGAAACCAAGAGAGGCCAGGGATGTTCAAACGCAGACAGTTCCTCCAAGCGGCGGGGTTGGCCATGATCGGCGCGGTTGTCGGCGTCCCGGCCGGCGCGCCGGCCCAGGACGCGCCGTCCAGGACGAAACTCGGCCAAAGCCAGGCCGGTTTCTGGCGCATGAAGGTCGGCGAGGTGGAGGTGATCGCTTTGTCCGACGGCACGGTCTCCATACCCACCAAGGTATTGTATGGCAGCCCGGAGCATATCGAGAAGCTCATGCGGGCGTCCTGGGCGAAATCGCCGGTTGACCTCTCGGTGAACGTCTTTCTGATCGTCGCGGGCCAGCGCCTGATCCTCGTGGACACCGGCGGCGGGGATCTTCTGGGACCCACGCTCGGCAAACTCGAAGCGAGCCTGAGCGCTGCCGGCTACAAGCCCGACCAAATCACCGACATTCTCGTCACGCACCTGCACGCGGACCACATCGGCGGCCTGACGGCGGACGGAAAGCGCGTTTTTCCCAACGCCACGGCGCACGTCAACCGCGCGGAAACGAATTATTGGTTGAATGCGGCCAACAAGGAAACCGCCGCCGCGCAACACAAACAGATATTCGAGTGGGTCAAGGCGCAATTCGGCCCCTACCTGGAGGCCGGGAAGGCGAGCCTGTTCGACGGCGAGACGGCGCTGTTCCCGGGCATCCGCTCGCTGCCCGCGCCGGGGCACACGCCCGGGCACAGCGTTTACGTGCTGGAAAACGGCGGCGAGAAGCTCGTGTTCTGGGGGGACATCATCCACATCGGCGAGGTCCAATTCCCGGACCCGAACGTGTCCATCAATTTCGACTTCGATCCCAAAGCGGCGGCGGCGCGGCGCAGACAGGCCTTTGCCCAGGCCGCCGACGCCGGCTACCTGGTCGCCAACGCCCACATCACCTTCCCGGGCGCGGGCAGGCTGGCCAAGGCCGGTTCCGGCTGCCGGTGGATTCCCATGCCCTACGTCAACGACGCCCCGGCGGCGAAGGGTTGAGCCCAGGCGGCCGGCGAGGCCCCGCGGGAGAAAAACAGACCGGCGCTTTCCGGTCTTCCCGGGAAAAAGCGCGGCCCTTCCCCGGATTTTTCAGGGCTGTCCCAGCCAACGAGGAATAGTCCCCGGTTTTCATGCTGTTGGGAAAAAGAGGGGCAGGGAAAAGCCCCTCTTTTGTTCATCGAGGGAGAGCGGAAAATGTCCTCATTTTCGTGCTCTCCCCGGCGAACGAGAGAGCCCGGAGTGCTCTCGACGTTCACAACGGGGGCCCCCCGATTCTCCCCCTCTACGCCCCAAAATTCTTCGCATACCGTTCGTTGAACTCGCTCATGCTGAACGTATGTTCCTGGGTGCCGTGGCATTCCACGGCGTAGGCCGCGGCCACGGAGCCGACCTTCGCCGCTTCGGCCAGGGGCTTGCCCTCGGCCAGGCCCTTGAGCAGTCCGGCCCGGAAGGCGTCGCCCGCGCCGGTCGGGTCTTTGGGCGAGTCCACCTTGGCGGGCTCGATTTTGGTCACCTGGCCGCGTTCGGTGATAAGCGAGCCGTTTTCGCCGAGGGTGGTGATGATCACCGGCGTGCGTTCCAACAACTCGGCCTTGGAGAGGCCGGTGGCGTTCATGACCATTTCCAGTTCGTAGTCGTTGGAGATGAAGTAGGTGGCATCGGTGATCATTTCGAGCAGGACCTCGCCCGGGAAGGCGGTGATGTTCTGGCCCGGATCGAACAGGAAGCGCACGCCGCGCTCTTTATAGAAGCGGGGAAATTCGCGCATGTCGTGAAGATTGCCCGGGCTGACGATGGCCAGATCGCGGGCCGGGTCCAGACCCGGGAAGGCGAAGCCGCAGGGGTGTTTCATGGCCCCGGGGTTGAAGCCGGTGATCTGGTTGTCCGAGAGGTCGGTGGTGATATAGGCCCCGGCCGTGAATTCGTCGGCCACGTGCTTGACGCCGTCCAGCGGCAGACCGAGCGAGCCGAGCCAGTCCTTGTAGGCGCCGAAATCCTTGCCCGAGGTGGCCAGGATCAGCGGTTTTTCGCCGAGCAGCGACATGGTGTAGGCGATGTTGCCGGCCGTGCCGCCGAATTTCTCGGTCAGGCCGTCGACCAGAAAACAGACGTTCAAAATATGGATCTTGTCCGGCAGGATGTGGTCCGCGAACTTGCCGGGAAAGGTCATGATCCGGTCATAGGCCAACGACCCGGAAACGTAGATGCTCATGTGGGCTCCTTTTTAAAGCGGGGGCCGGGGGCGGCCGCCCCCTGGGAATAGAACATTGGTTCTGGTTTTTATCTTCGCCGGTCGCTTTTGAAACAGGTTCCGGCAAATCAAGACGAACGGGTTTCTTTATCCAGCCAGGCCAAGAAGTCCGGGTTGCCGCCGGTAATGGGCAGGGCGACCACGCAGGGCACCTCGTAGGAATGCAGCTGCCTGACCTTGGCGGTCAGGTCGTCGAGCAGCGAACGCCTGGTTTTGGCGATGAGCACGACTTCGCTTCCGGACTCGATCGTGTCCTTCCACCAATACAGCGAGCGCATGCCGGGGATCAGGTTGACGCAGGCGGCCAGGCGCGTTTCGACCAGGACGCGGCCGATTTTCTCGGCCTCGGCCTCGTCGGCCGTGGTCATGTAAACGAAAATGGGTTCCATGGCTCGATCTTCGCTCCCCGGCGGCGATTTGCCCACGGATTCGCGCCGCGCGGATTGTGTCTAACGGCCCGGGCGTGGCCCTGTCAACGCGGTCGCGGCCAGCTCGCCATGCCGATCATGGTGTTCGGTTCGATCGGAGTCAAAATCCAACGGTCTTTCGCGGTTCGATCGAACGTTCGATCTCCGGGCCGGCATCGGCGAGCGTTTTCGAAAGATCATGGGCCGATTGCAGGTTGAGCCAAAATTCGGGCGTGGTGCCGAAATACCGGGATAGGCGCAGCGCCGTGTCCGGCGTCACGGCCCGGCGCTCCCGGGCGATGTCGTTGATCCGCGTGACCGGAACCCGCAGGGCGATGGCCAGGGCGTTGGCCGACAACCCCGTCGGCTTCATGAATTCTTCCCGGAGCACTTCCCCCGGATGCGTTCGGATGCGCATGGCGGCTCCTCATGGTAATCCGCGATTTCGACTTCGTCCGCTCCTGAATCGGTCCAAACGAAGCAAATGCGCCACTGTTGGTTTATTCGAATGCTGAACCGGCCGGCGCGGTCTCCGGACAAGGCTTCGAGGCGATTGCCCGGGGGAGCCCCGAGATCCTTGAGTTGCCGGGCGGCATCGAGCATATCCAATTTACGCAAGGCAATCATCTGTATCGCCGCAAAACGCCGCGATTTCCCCGCCTGAAAAAGAGCTTCGGTGTCGGTGTCCTTGTCCTTGAAACCTCGTATCATTACCACACGGCATATCGTCGTAAGTTTAACGTCAAGCGGTAAGCACCAATTTTCACCCAATACACAACAAAAAAGCCGCCTCAACGGACGGCCTCTTCGATCTCCCCACCCCCCATAAAAATTTTGGGGCTGTCCTAGCCAACGAGCAGGAGTCCATATTTTTACTGTATTATCAATCTGTTGAGACGAGTCCCGGTTTGTCTTAAAGCGGGGGCCGGGGGCAGCAGCCCCCTTGGGGAAAAAAGAGTGGTTCCGGTTTTCTGCTTTCAAGCCTGAACGCGTCGGAGTAAAACCAAAACCACTGGTATTTTTCCTGGGGGCTTCGCCCCCGGCCCCCATAAAAGCGGATACAGAGCGCCTTAGACAGGACAGCCCCAAAGTTTTTTAGGAGGAGGGGGTGCCGGGGCAAGATGAGAGTACGAAAATGTCCTCATTTTCATACTCTCACCTTACGTCGTCAGCGCGCAGCGCCGGCCGACGCCCTCCATTGCAAAAGGTTCCTCCCCCGTCTCTTACGCTACTCCGCTTAACTCTACTCTTTCTCCCGCTCTTTCTTGTACTCGGCCACGACCTTGTCGGTCACGGGCGGCGGGGATTCCTCGTAGTGGTCGAAGACCATGGTGAAGGCTCCCTGGCCGGCGGTCATGGAGGACAGCGCGCGGGCGTATTCCTGGACCTCGCTCATGGGCACGTTGGCGGTGATGTCGGTCATGCCGCCGGTCGAGTCGCTCCCCAGGACCTTGCCCCGGCGGGAGGAGAGGTCGCCGATGATGTCGCCCATGAATTCGTCCGGTACGCTGATGGTCATTTGCGCGATCGGTTCGAGCAGGATCAGTTTGGCCAGTTCGCAGGCCTTTTTGAAGGCCAGGGAGCCGGCCACCTTGAAGGCCATTTCCGAGGAATCCACGTTGTGGTAGGAGCCGTCGAAAACCGTGGCCTTGAAATCGACCACCTGGTACCCGGCCAGCACGCCGCGCGCGGCCGATTCCTGGATGCCTTTGTCCACGGCCGGGATGTATTGCCTGGGGATGGCGCCGCCGACGATGGCATCAACGAATTCGTAGCCGCTGCCGCGCGGCAGGGGTTCGATGCGCACCCAGCAGTCGCCGAACTGGCCGCGTCCGCCGGTCTGCTTCTTGTGCCGGCCCTGAACCTCGGCCTTGCCCTTGATGGCTTCGCGGTAGGGGATGGTCGGGGCCTTGAGCAGGATGCCGACCTTGAAGCGGCGCTTGGCCTTTTCCACGGCGTTTTCGATGTGCGACTGGCCCATGCCCGAGAGCAGCGAATCGCCGGTCTCCTCGCTGCGGCCGAGCTTAAGCGTCACGTCTTCGTCCAAGAGCTTGGACATGGCCTGGTAGACCTTGTCCTCGTCGCCTTTTTCCCGCGGGGCCAGGGCGTAGGTGATCATGGTGTTGGGCAGGGCCGGCCTCGGCAGCACAAAGGGCGATTTTTCGTCGCACAGGGTGTCGCCGGTGGAGGCTTCCTTGAGTTTCGGGATGGCCACGATCGCGCCCGGTCCGACCGCTTCCTTGATGGGCAGGGTTTCCTTGCCCATGGGCAAAAGCAGTTGTCCGACGCGCTCTTTGGCCTCCCGGGTGGCGTTGATCAGACCGGAATCGGGGTGGAGCACGCCGGTCTTGACGCGCACGATGGAGAGCTGTCCGGCGAAAGGATCGAACAGGGTCTTGAAGACAAAGCCGACAAAAGGCTCGCTTTCGGCGACTTTACGCTTGGCGCCTTTGACATCCACGATCTCTTTGGCGCCTTCCAGGGGCGAGGGGAAATATTTCTGGATCGCGTCCAGGATGTTTTTGGCCCCCATGTTCGCCAGGCCCGAAACCGCCAGCACCGGATAGAGCGCGCCGCCGACCACGCCCTGGCGGGCGGCCGCCGCGAGGTCCTCGGCCGGAAGCGAACCTTCGTCCAGGTAGCGTTCCATGAGCGCTTCGTCGATCACGGCCACGTCCTCGACCATGGTTTCGTGCAGCGTGGAGATGTCGTCGGCCAGGTCGTCCGGCACCGGGGCTTCCTTGACGCCGCCCTTGCCGTCGAAGAACCAGGCCTTTTCTTCCAGGGCGTCGACCACGCCTTTGAAGTTTTCCTTTTGTCCGATCGGGGTTTGCAGCAAAAACGGCTTGACGCCGAGCAGGTTCTTGATGCCGGTCACGGCCATGTCGAAGTCGGCCCGGTCGCGGTCCATTTTGGTCACGCAGAACATGGCCGGCAGACCCCTCGCCGCGACTTCCTTCCACAGCCGGCGGGTCAGGGGTTTGACCCCGTCCACGGCGTCGATGACGAAGACGACCGCGTCCACGGCCGAGAGGACGTAGGAGATGTCGCCGTTGAAATTGGAATCACCCGGAGCGTCCACGAGAAAATGCTGGTTCTTGTTCCACTTGAAGCTGGCGAATCCGGGCTGGGTGCTGCCCCGGCGCTTGATTTCCTCGGGCTCGTAATCGAGAGCGGTGGTGCCCTCTTCGATCTTGCCCAGGCGGTTGATCACGCCGGCGCCGAGAAGCATCATTTCGGCGATGGACGTCTTGCCGCAACCGCCGTGTCCGATCAAGGCGTAGGTCCGCTGGGTCGAAAGCGTGTCGAGCATTCCCCTCTCCCTTGTCGTTTAAATGTTTCCGACAAACGAAAAAGCGGGGTTTCATGACTGGTATGCCGCCCCCGCCGGTTCTTTCGTCGTTTCAGGGCTATAGAAAGTGCCGGTCAAGGTGTCAAGCTGGTTACGCCCCATGGCTCGAACGCGCCGGGGACGCCCGGGAGAGGCCGACAGCCGCCGGGCCTTGACAAAAACCCCGCAAATACGCACCAGTGCGGGCCTAGATGGTATACGAGGCACACCGATGATCCTGACGCCAGCCCTGGTCGTGATCCGCGGCCGCGACATTTCCCTGGACGCCGAAAGCCTGCTCTGGCGCGAGGAGCCGGGCGAAAGCCTGACCGCCTCGCTCGCCGCCCTGGGCCAGATAAGTCCGGTCGTCGTGGACATGCGCGACAAGCCAGTCTGCCTGGCCGGCTACAAGCGCGTGAGAGCCCTGACGGCCCTGGGCCTGCCGGTGCGCGCGCTGGTCCTGGAGCCGGACTTGTTCAACCGGCTGGCGGAAAATCCCGACACCGCCGCAATATCCCGCGAGACCGCCTTGGGCCTATTGTACCTCGCCTCCAACCACGGCGCGCCGCCGACCGACGCGAAACTGCTCGCCGCCGGACGCTATTTCGCCCGCCACGGGGGACTGGCTGATTTCGTGCGCCTGGGCGCGCCGGAGCTTTCGCTCTCGCCGCGCGACAAGATATGGGACTGGCTTGCGACCTGGCTCGGGTTGCCGGAGAAATTCGACGAACTGGTGCACGGCGGGTTTGTCCCCCTGGCCGTGGCCAAGGCCGCCGCCGCTCTCGGGACCGAGGGTCTGGCGGCGTACGCGCCCTATCTCAGACGCACCCGCTGGTCGCGGGGCAACGCCGAAAAACTGCTCGGCCTGGCCCGTGAAGCGGCCCTGGCCAAGGATATTTCCATCGCGCTCGCGGCCGCCCGGGCCGGTTTGGCCGAGGTGGCCGCCCGCGACCTCTCGCCCAACGACCTGGCGAGCGCCCTGATAGGGGCGCTGCGCGCCTATCGCTATCCCGAGCTTTCCGGCCTGGAGCAGCGCTTCGCCGCCGCCGCCCGCGCCGTCACCAAGGGCTCCAAGCTGAAACTGACGCCGTCGCCGGGCTTCGAGCAGGACAACGCGACCGTCTCGGTCACGGTCAAAAGCCGGGCGGAGATTTTGGCGGCGGCCAAGGAATTGGCCGAGCGGGCGGACAGTCCGGCGTGGCGGGAGATATTCGGGCTGGGAAAGCCCAAGGGATAAGGCCTTGCAGGTTTTGGCCGGGCGCACTTCTTGTTTTAAGCGCGGGAAGGGACAAGCGGCCGCCTGCTGTTCCTCAACACGGCCGGCGTGCTGGTGCGGTTGCCGGTGAGACGCAAAAGATCAACGGCTCCGACATAAAATAAACAGCTTTTATATGATTCTTTGGATGACCAAGACGCACGATTCGCGCTTGGCGAAAGCAGGGAGAGATGCCAGGGCGAGGTCCTGACCCGTGCCTCATTGCCGCTTCCCGAGTGTTTCGAGCCAATGAAACAGCGGCTTGCGTTTCCCACGCAAGCCGCTGTTTTCTTTTCCCGGGCAGGGTGAATCCGTTGGCCCGGAGCCGTCCCTGCCTGTCGGCCCGGCGCGGCCACAATCGAAGCCTTTGTTTGGGGTTATCCCTGAAAGCGCGGATAGAGTCGCCCGCTTGATGCAATGCCGGGTTACTTGATTGGCCTGGACCCCGTGATGAGAATATCCACCAATCGTCTGGCGCTTTGCAGCCAATCCGGACTGGTGGCGATATTGGCGACGCCGATGAGGGCCCGAAGCAGGTCGATCGGGTCCAAATCGTCCCGCATATCGCCGCTTTCGATCGTACGCTTGACCAAGGAGCCGATTGCTTCCCAGATTTTGGCGTGCGACGCCTCGAACATTTTCGCGGGGTCTCCGACCAGTGCATTCAAGGCGGGCGCGATGATCCGTTTCGTGGCGAGATTGTCGACGAACAAAAGCATCCAGGCGCGCAACGCCTCCACGGGCGGCAGGTCCCGGGCGAACTCCTGTTCCGCGGCGGCGAGTTTTTCCACCTCGGTCCGGTACACGGCCGTGAGCAGTTCCTCCCGCGACGGAAAATGGCGGTAAAGGGTCCCCGGTCCGACCCCGGCCTGCTTGGCGATGTCGTCGAGACTGGTGTTGGCCCCTGTCTTGGTGAACGCCTCCTTGGCCGCTTCCAGAATGCGTTCGCGGTTTTGCCGCGCATCGGCGCGCGGTTTTCTCGGCGCGGGAGGTGAATTTTTCTGAACCATGAAAAAAGTCCTTGCAAGCGGAGACAGCCTCCGGTAATCTGCCTAAATGGAGACTGACTCCGTTTTGATGCGCGGTCAAGTCCTCACGGCGGATGGCCCGTGGCAACAGCGCCTCGCGGCGCAAGGATAATTGAAGGAGGGTGTAATGAAAATAGCCATTATCACCGGTGCAAGCCGGGGCATAGGCAAAAGCGCGGCGCTTGAGCTGGCCGGGCGCGGCGTCGGGGTCATCGTGACCTACAACAGCCATCCCCAAGGGGCCGAGGCGGTCGTGTCCGAAATCGAGAAGACCGGCGGCAAGGCCGTGGCGCTCAAGCTCGACGTGACCAACGTCGGATCGTTTGCGGATTTCGCGGCGCAGGTTTCGCGGGCACTCAAAAAGCACTGGAACCGCGATACGTTCGATTATCTGGTCAACAATGCCGGGACCGCGCAGCGTACCTTGATCAAGGACCTCACCGAGGAACAATTCGATGCGCTGGTGGACGTCCATTTCAAGGGCGTATTCTTTCTCACCCAGAGACTCATACCTTTGATGGCGGACGGCGGCCAGGTCATCTTCATTTCGTCGGCCCTGACGCGGTTGACGTATGGCGGGGGAGTCGCCGTGTATGCCGCGGTGAAGGCGGCGGTCGAAGTGCTCACGCGGTATGTGGCGCTCGAATACGCCAACCGGAAAATTCGCGCGAACTGCGTGGCCCCCGGGGCCTTGGACACCGATTTTGGCGGGGGAAGAACGGACGAGCAACGAAAAATGCTCGGCGAGCATACGCTGCTTGGGCGCATTGGCGAAGCCGGGGATATCGGCCCTCTCATCGCCGCGCTCGTTTCCGATGACGTTCGCTGGGTGAACGGGCAGAGGATCGAAGCCTCTGGCGGAACATTTTTTTAACGCTAAGCCAAGGAGAAAAACCATGCGCGTTTTTGTCACCGGCGCC
>Ga0302275_10003604_pt1 | contig 15582 bp, 10 predicted proteins | sample III_Bog_N2_2_FD_200229 | JGI IMG/M metagenome (GOLD analysis project Ga0302275, IMG submission 200229) | Peat permafrost microbial communities from Stordalen Mire near Abisko, Sweden - III_Bog_N2_2 | ecosystem: Environmental > Terrestrial > Soil > Wetlands > Peat | place: Sweden: Abisko...
TTGCCGGGTGCCCCATCCTAGCGTCGCGCCTTTTGCGACGTTAGGGTGGGATTCCACAAACCTAGCCCGCTAACGTTTTCCCGATTTGCAACGTTCTTCGGAAAGGCACCGGCTCCACTCGTGTCGCGAAGTCGTTCCAGATATGTGTTGCCGGGTGCCCCATCCTAACGCCGCGCCTTTTGCGACGTTAGGGTGGGATTCCACAAACCTAGCCCGCTAACGTTTTCCCGATCTACAACGTTCTTCGGAAGGGCACCGGCTCCACTCGTGTCGCAAAGTCGCTCCAGATATGTGTCGCTCTTCAGTGCCCGACGGACGACTCTTGCATCCAAGCCGACCCTCTGTGCCGCAGACTTCGATAGAATAAATTCTGAGAATCTTAAACAGCACTTCATGCTCATAAAGGAGTCATTTTCATGTCAGCAAAGCGCATTGGTATCCTCACCGGTGGCGGCGACGTCCCGGGCCTGAATTCCGTCATCAAATCGGTTGTCTATCGCGCGTCCGAAATCGGATGCGAGGTCGTTGGCATTCGCCGCGGCTGGGAAGGACTGACGCACGTCGATCTGAAAGATCCGGCCAGCCGGACGCGCTATATCCTACCGCTTAACCGTGAGAATACCCGCACCATTGATCGCACCGGTGGCACCTATCTGCATACCTCGCGCACGAACCCTACCAAGATGCAAAAGCTGCCGCCGGTACTCGCGGGGCAGCAGTTTTCAACGAAGGAATCGACTAAGAACGGCGTAACCAGCACCGTGTTCGATGTAACTCCAGCCGTGTTGAAAAATATCGAGACGTTGGGATTCGATTACGTCGTGGCGATCGGCGGCGATGACACCCTTAGCTATGCCGCCGAACTTGACCGCCAGGGAGTGAAAGTGATCGCGGTGCCGAAGACCATGGATAATGATGTTCGCAACACCGAGTACTGCATAGGATTTTCAACCGCGATCACGCGCGCCATGGACGCGATCGAGCGCCAGCGCACCACCGTCGGCTCGCACGAACGCATCGGAATCTTCCGTGTGTTCGGCCGCGATGCTGGCTACACCGCTCTCTACACCGCCTACGTCACATCGGTGCGCTGCTGTATTCCCGAGTACAAAGTCAATTTGGAGCACCTTATCGAGATCCTGCTCTCCGACAAGAGCAACAATCCCAGCAACTACTCGCTTGTGATCCTCTCCGAGGGCGCCGCCTGGGAAGGCTACACCGTCAAGGAATACGGCCCCGCCGATGCCTTTGGCCACCGCAAGAAGATGAGCGTCGCCGAGGATTTGAGCGACCATATTAAGACCAGCGCTGGACAGGAAACCGTGGTCAGCGACTTGACCTACGAATTACGCTCCGGCAGTCCGGATTTCGTAGACCGCATGGTGGCCATCACCTACGCCGGTATGGCAATGGATGCGATTCAAGAAGGAAAGTCCGGCCTGATGACGGGCATCAGCAGCGGTTGCTTCGCCATGGTTCCAATTCCCGATCCCAAACTCGGTCCGCGCAAAGTGGAGGTTGCCACCATGTACAACACCGACCGCTACCGTCCGACCTACGATCGCAAACTGGGGCTCCCGATTTTCCTGACTCGAGCCTGAGCTTTGCAGCCATGGCCGGGGTGCTGGACGGGGTGCTGTTTCGTCGCTCGGAGCGGTAGTTTTCGAAGATGTGGAATAGCTGCTATTCGAAGCTATCTCGCCGAGCGACGCTTACCGGAAGCTACCATCGCAACCAGCGAATGCACGAATCGTGTCGTGAGTGCATTCGCGAGGTTACGACAACAATATTTCAGGACGGCCTCAACCATCTACGTAGCGGCGGATCTACAGCACGTAATACGCGGATCCTGTCGTTAGATATGCGATTACGAGCAGCCGTCTTTCTTGCCGAACGCGACGAGGCCATTGTCGGTTATGCCGAAATAATTGAAGGCGCCCTTCCCGATGTGACCATTGCTGGCGCGAGCGGTGAAAATAAAGAAGTCACAACAGTCGCCCTCGCCCGACGGGTAGGTGATCGTTACAGTGAGAAGCCCGTCGATCACTGTGAAATACCCGGGATACTGACTGTTATTGGGAATCAACTTGGCCTCGCCACTGTGCGGCCAGCCGTAGCTGCCATCGTCGGTGAGAGCCACGCAGTACGTGCCGTTGGAGCGCTGCGATTGGGTCACAGTCGCCTGCCAATTGCCGGTGTAGCTCTGCCCCATGGCAGCGCTGGTGGTGAGGGCAAAGGCCGCAATTGCCAACGCCGTTGCGACGAATCTACGAATGTGTCTGGTCATTTCCTTGCCTCCCAATGAAAGTTGTGGTTTCTGGCTTCATGAACTTATCTAGGGAACTTACCTAAGGAAGACCATCCAGTTGTCATGAGAATGTAAAACCGTTGTAAAAACTCTGCTCGCTAGCCTCGTAGTAATTTTTCGCAACCATGCGACAACCGGCCCGATATTGGTGAATGACGCGGCGAGAGTCAAGTCAGGCCACGGAAATCTCCGACGGCGCACCCGCCGCTAACGATGGAGAGCAGTGTAATAAATTACGAACGCGATAAGAAAAATTATGCCGAGTAGGACCATCGCAAAAATAATTGCCAGAGGCCAGAAAACCCATGACCATGACTGTCTTTTTCTGATCTGTTGTATCGCGTTGTGCAATGAGAAAGCCGTAACGATTGCGCCCAGCGGAGTCAACATGAAGGCGGGCATAAAAGCATCCAGCTCACCCGGTCCCTTGCATCCCTGTTGGAAACAGTAAAGAGCAGGCAACAGAATCGAGAGGAGGTAAACGACTGCGATGAAATACGAAATTATGAGGCCCAGCTTGCGTACCATCGACCATCCTTACTCTCGCTGGAGTCCAGATAGCCAACGCGACTTCGCGGAAGTGCTGGCGCTCCCTGTGCTAACAAGCCTGCAGCAGTGTCCGTTTTATCAGAACGGTCTACGCGGCGCCGCCTGATCTTCGCCGACGCGTCCAACCGTGATTTCGGCGACGAAATAGTTTTCGCCCGCTGTTGGAACTCCGGCCATCCGCCGCAGCATCGCAATCTGGCCGACGTGTGTGAGCGCGTCGGCGATCGGCCCCTGAAATAATTTTTCGGCCGGAACCTGCAATGGTTTGTCGGACGCCAGGTAATCGTCGAACTTCTTCAGCGCGGCGAAGAAGCGCTCGCATTCCTGCTCCCACGGCAGGGGCAGGGAATCTTTCCATTCGCGGCGTCCCTCGGACATCGCCAGCGCCCAATCCATGAGATCGCCGATGTGCGCAAGAATCTTTGCTGGAGTGCGCGAGGTTTCGGCCATCCCGTAGTCGGCAAAAGTCGGCCCAGCCCCGCGGATGGCCTTTCCTCCGCGATACGCCAGCGTAGCAACAGTGTGTCGAAGTAAGGTGCGAGAGTCAGTCATAATTAAGTACCGAGTTCTCAGTTCTCAGTTCTCAGTTCCCGGTTCCCAGTTCTCAGTCCCTGGTTTTCAGTACTTAGTTCTCAGAAAATCTCTCCGTTGCCGACTGAGAACTGAGAAATGTTCCTACAGTTTTCTCCGCCACAGCGCTGTCGCAGCGCTCATTCCAGCTCTCAGTTTTTCGCGCAGCGGACGCGCATAGAGAAAATCAACAAAACTTTCCATCTCAGCCGCGAATTCCCTTCCATATCCGAACCACCAGATTTTCTTCATGCGCGGAAACAGATCGCTATCCACATACTTCACGCGCACCATTTCTTCCAGGCCCCAACGCCCGTGCGTACGTCCCAAGCCACTCGATTTTATCCCGCCGTGCGGAGCTTCGCTGATGCTAAAACACGACACGACATCATTCACCATGACCGTTCCAGCCTGCACTCGCCGCGCCAGATATTCCCCGCGCACGCGATCACGAGTCCATATACTGGCGGCCAGTCCGTAGTCGGAATCGTTAGCTAGCCGCAAGGCTTCTGCATCATCCTTGAACGGCGCGATCGGCAAAATCGGGCCGAAAGTTTCTTCGCGCATCACGCGCATGTCTTGATTCACATCGGCGAGCACCGTCGGCGCGAAAAATGTGGGGCCGAGTTCCCGCAAACGCGTGCCTCCAGTCAGCACACGGGCGCCGCCGCGCGTCGCGTCTTCTAACTGCGACTCGATCACCCGCACTTGGCGTTCATGGATCATCGGACCGATTTCACTATTCGCATCCGTTCCATTGCCGACGCGTAGTTTCCGCGCTTTCTCGCTGCACGCCTCCAAAAACGCCGGGTACAAACTCTGGTGGACGTAACAACGCTCGACCGAGAGGCAGGTTTGCCCCGCGTTCATAAACGCCCCCCAAACTGCTCCGCTGGACGCAATATCAATATCGGCATCTTCGAGCACGATCATCGGGTCTTTGCCGCCGAGTTCCAGCACCACGGGAAGCAGGCGTTCAGCGGCAATCTGCGCGATTCGCCGCCCCGTCGAAACGCTTCCCGTGAAAACCAGTTTGTCGATCTCACTTCTTACGAGAGCCGCGCCGGTTTCGCCGCCGCCCGGAAGAACCTGAAAAACATCATCGGGCACACCAGCCACACGCAGCAGCGATTGCAATTCCAGAGCAATCAGCGGAGTCAACTCCGAAGGCTTGAGCACGACGGCATTCCCGGCAACGAGCGCCGAAATCGTCTCCGTCGCTGGAATCGAGAAGGGATAATTCCAGGGCGAGATGATTCCGATCACGCCGTAGGGCTCGCGTACAATCCGGCCCGACTTCGACTTCATCGCCAGGTTGCCGTGCGGCAATTTCTCATCGCGCAAAATCGCAAACGCATTCTCGCCCAGAAACCGGACCGCATCCAAGACCACCAGAACTTCCGTCAACAACGCTTCAACCAGGGGTTTGCCGGCTTCGAGCGTGATATGGCGCGCGATCTCGTTCTTGCGCGCAAGAAGAATCTGCTGGAACTGCCGCAAAACTGCAATCCGACTCCGCAGGCCGAAAGCTGCCCAATCCACCTGTGCCGCTCGTGCTCGGCCCACCGCGGCGCGAACTTCCGTCGGACCGGCACTGTCCAGTTCGCCCAATACTTCGCCCGTCGCCGGATTCACCGAGGCGATGCGGAAAAGCGCGAATTCGACGTTGGCAGCCATCTCCGAAGAAGTGTACGCGGGACCGAAGAGCCACGCCAGAGCCCTGTTTTCGTTGCAGACTTCAGCTAGTATTCCACGTCGACCAGACACAACCCGCTGGCTGGCGCAGTCGCTCCAGCCGCTGCTCGATGACGTGCATTGAGAATTCGCTGAACCCCTTCCGCGCTCTCCGTTCCCTTCCCGACCAATAAGAAAGTACCCACCAGATTGCGCACCATATGATGGAGAAAACCGCTGCCGCGGACTGTATAGACCAGTTCATCATCTTGACGCCCCCAGTCAGAAGAATGGATGGTGCGCACGTTCGTCGTCTGAAAACTTGGCGACAGAGGGTCAGTATCCGCGGCAGTAGCCTGCTCCGCTGCCATCCGTTCCACGCGTTCCGGATCGACAGCCGCGAACGACGTGAAATCGTGTTCGCCAACCACCACCTCTGCCGCCCTCATCATCGCCGATTCATCCAACGGATACGGGTAGTGGCACACGTAGCGCGCCAAAAATGGCGGACAAACCGGTGCCCGATATATACGGTAACGATAGGTTTTCGCACGAGCGGATTTCCGGGCATGAAAGTCGGGCGCGGCTTCGGTCACTTCCAAAACTCGAATCGATGCGGGCAGACTATCGTTAAGCGCCCTCGCCCAGTTTTGCAGCGGAATCGTCGATGCGGTAGAAAAAGTCGCAACCTGAGCCAGCGCATGAACTCCCGCGTCGGTGCGCCCCGAACCTTGCGGCAGTACATTTTCTCCGCTCAACCGTCCAATGGCTGAGGCCAGGGCGCCTTGCACGGTCGCTCGGCCAGGCTGCACCTGCCATCCGGCAAAGTCCGTGCCGTCATACGAAAGGATCGTTTTGAGATTGCGCACGTTCTTTTTCGAGTCCTAATCGGCCTCAACATCATCGTTAATGGTTACAAGATTTGGCCACACCTCTTAGAGAGGGCGCCACATCGTCGGATATACTATTTTACTTACGATCAACTTTACTAAAGGGTATTGCTACTCGACTTTTACCGGCAATTTGAGGAAAAGATTGCCTTTTCCGGCAATACAAAAAAGTGCTGTGTCGAGAATCCAAGGAACTCTTGTCTGTCATTCTGCGTATTAGCAAATGGTTCATGAAAATTTGCGGACCGCTGCGTCCGTTATCCCAGGGCTCTTCGATTGCACCAACCGAGAGCCGGATCGAATCTTGACCGCGATTGCTTTCTTGTCAAACGAATTGTGACATTTGTGTATTCAATGGAGATGATGCGAATGCAACGTTCTACCGTGTTGAGTAAGTTTCAGCGGACTGCCACCGTCCCTTTGCTTGCCGCCATCGTTTTTGCCGGAATCCTGATCCCCGTCGCATCGGCGCAGGACGCCTCGCCCATGCCCAGCGCACCATCGGCGCAGATGCAGCAAACGCCGCAAGCTACACCATCCAAGTCGCAGCCCTTTGACGTGCAGGAATACGCGCACCCGAAATCGCATTTCCCGAATCCCGTAGGCCCCTACACCGCACGGCACGTAGAAGCGCCGAACCTCTCCAACACCCCGCGGATCGATCAACTCTTTCACGATGGCAAGCTCTACATCTCCATGAACGACGCGGTAGCCTTAGCTCTCGAGAACAATCTCGACATCGCCATCGCCCGCTACAACCTGAACATCGCCGACACCGACGTCTGGCGCGCCAAGTCAGGCGCCAACACCATTCTCGGCGTTAACAACGGCGTGGTGCAAAATACCCCCGGCGGCGGCGTGGGAGGACTCGGCACACAGGTCGGCTCAGGCCAAGGCGGAACCTCGGTAGGCGCAGGCGGCGCCGGCACCGGATCCAGCGGTCTGGTGCAGTCGACTCTCGGCAGCGGTCCTATTATTAACAGCTTCGACCCGGTGCTCACGGGTACGTTACAGATTGACCACAATAACATTCTGCCCTCGAGTACATTCACCCCCGCATCGCCCTCGAACACCACTACCGGTAACTTTGCCTACCAACAGGCATTCGCCTGGGGCACAAATATGTCGGTAGGTTTTAACAATGCTCGCCAAGCGGTTGGGGACGCACCTTTCACGACGCTGAGTCCGCAACTGAACTCTAGTTTCAATTTCAAACTCACGCAGCACTTGTTGCAGGGCTTCGGATTCGCAGCCAACACTCGCTACATTCAGATTGCCAAAAATGATCGCGAAATCTCGGACGTGGCTTTCCGTTTGCAGATCACTACGACCGTCGATCAGATCGAAAATATGTATTGGGACTTGGTCTACGCCTACGAAAATGTGCGAGTCCAGAAAGAACAACTCGCCTTCGCGCAGAGAACCCTGTCTGACACCCAAAAGCAGGTGGATATTGGCACCTTGGCCCCGATCGAAGTGGTTCGCGCCCAGAGTACTGTGGCCAGCGATCAGCAAACACTAACCGTCGCACTTACGAATCTTCAACTGCAACAGCTATTAATGAAGAACGCCTTGAGCCGAACGCTCGTTGATCCGGTGTTAGCCGATGCCGATGTAATTCCAACGTCGACCATGGAGTTATCAACGCAAGAGCCGGTGATCCCTACGCAAGACCTGGTGAACGATGCACTGGCTCATCGTCCGGAACTCGCGGAACAGCGCATCAACCTGACCAATACCGAGATCAGCAATAAAGCAATTCGCAGCGCTCTGTTGCCCACCGTTGATCTCTTCGCCTACTACGGCGGCGCAGGTCTGGGAGGGTCGCAGAACCCGACGAACCTTTGTTCCAATCAGCCGCCTGACGAGCAAAAAGAGGGCTTTTGCGCAGGGCCAAACCCCCAATTCGGCAACCAGACTCTGATTCCGATTGCTCCGACTACAGGTTACGGAGGCACCCTCAACCAGCTTGTCAATTCGTCGGCTCCTGACAAGGGGGTGGGCATCAACATCAACATCCCACTCCGTAACCGCGCCGCTCAGTCCGTGCAGGTCCGTTCTGAGTTTGAATATCGCCAGGCGCAATTACGCACCCAGCAAATCGAAAATCAGATCCGCATCGAAGTTCGCAACGCGCAGTTCGGAGTGCAGCAGAACCGCGCCAGTGTCGATTCCGCGCAAGCTGCCGTGGATTACGCCCGTCGCTCGCTCGACGCTGAGCAGAAGAAATACGCGCTCGGAGCTTCGACCTCAACCCTCGTCCTGCAAAATCAGGCAGCCATGACCCAGGCGGAAGTCACACTGGTTTCGGCCAAAGCACTCTACGAAAAAGCCGAAGTCGAACTCGACCGCGCCATCGGACTTCTTCTCGATCACGCTGGAATCTTGATCTCAGACGCCGAACGTGGTCAGGTGACGCGGGCCCCGAATGTTCCCCATGTCGCCCCGCGCCCAGTCGATCAGCAGGTTCCCGCAAGCGAACCCGCGAATCCTCCGGCTCAACCACAACAATAGCGCCGAAGCCTGATTCGACAAACATTAATTCGACAAACACTGAAACGCCGGGTTCCCGACCCGGCGTTTTTCTTTGCGCCAGCTCGCATCTCGCGTATCCTCTCTCCGTGAAGCAATCGCTAATTGTCGAGAAGATCATCGCGAAGATCGCGACAGTTCGTGTGGGGACGGGCATTCCTGCCCGTCCGGGCCGAGCGAAGCTCGGCATGCTCTCCGTCGGCACCGGTAGGAATTCCCCATGATCCTCTCCGTCGTCATCATCACCCATAACGAAGAGGTCAACATCGGACGCACCCTGGCCAGCGTCCAGACGCTAGTTACCGACGGCAAAGGCGAAATCATCGTAGTCGATTCCGGCTCGACCGACCGCACCGTCGAAATCGCAAAATCCTATGGCGCAAAAGTTTTCGTAGAAGAATGGAAAGGCTTCGCCGCCCAAAAGAATTCCGCAATCGACAAAGCAAAGGGCGATTGGATTCTAAGTCTGGACGCGGATGAAGAACTCTCCGACGGGTTGACAAAAGAAGTTGAGGAAATCTGCCATGGGCCCGCCGAAGATGGATTTGGATCGGAAGATGGCTATTGGCTCAAGCGCCAGAACCATTTCCTTGGCCGTGCATTGCGACATGGAGGCTTCTGGCCAGATCCCAAGCTGCGAATGTTTCGTCGCGGTATGGGGCGAGTGGAAACCCGGCCAGTACACGAAACGTTTCAGGTAACCGGACGCTTAGGCACGCTCTACGATCCCCTCATCCACCACTCCTACCCCACCCTCGCCGACTACATCGATCACATGAACCGCTACTCCTCGCTAGGCGCCGAAATGGCGGCCGCCAAGGGTCACCAAGGCTTTAGTCTCTTCAATATCATCATCCGTCCCTGGGCGACCTTCACCTACAACTACATCTTCCGCCTCGGCTTTCTCGATGGACGCGAAGGCCTCTTACTGCACCTCTATCATGCGGTCTACGTATCCTGGAAATACGCAAAAGCCTGGGAGCTCACGCGCAAGCAGTGACGACCGTCCCGCCATTTACGTCCACTTACCCTGACCTTCCACGAGCGTGATGTAGCGATCAATCGGAAGATCGGAAAACCGCTCCACTAACTTACTCGGCTTCGGCCATGTCACTTCCAGCAAGTCAATCTTTGTTTTTTGACCGAGTCCCAGAATCACTCTGGGATCGTGCGAAGACAGGTAACTGCCACCTGCCGTTTTCATGGTGCTTCGTTTCAAATCCCCGGCGCGATAGCTGATCCGCGCGCCCACACCATCGATGTTCGCCGTTTTTCCCACTAACTTAATACCCAGCCAATGATTGAGCCGGCCTACGCTGTTTTTCAACAGCATCGGAGCCTCGTTATTACAAGAGATCAAGACGTCCAGCCCTCCGTCATTATCGAAGTCGCCAACTGCCAGCCCACGAGCCGACATGGGACGCGCAAACTCGGGCCCACTTTCCGAACTGACATTCTTCAAAACTCCACCGCTGTTGTGAAATAGAAGAAGGCGCTCGCGATACGTAACGTTGTCGTATATCTTTTCGATTAGATCGTCGGGATGACCGTTCGCAACGATCAGATCAAGATTTCCATCGTTATCGTAGTCCAGAAATTTGACGCCCCACCCGCTCATCAGCCGCGTCGCATTGGCAATCCCCGAAGGCGCAGCGATATCGTCGAATGTTTCGTCATGCCGGTTTTGATAGAAGCCGTCCAGTTCATGATTGAGGTTCGTCACAAACAGATCCATCCAACCATCCTGGTTCAAATCGGCGGAATCGACTCCCATACCCGACCGCGCCTTCCCTCCCTCGCCGAAAGCAACGCCCGACGTGAATCCTACTTCTTCAAATTTTTTCCCCGCGCGATTAATAAACAGGAAATTTGCGACCGTATCGTTCGACACAAACAGATCCATCCACCCATCATTATTAACATCGGTCGCAACCACTCCCCACGATTTTCCCGGATTGTCCGCGATACCCATCTTCTGGCTTACATCCGTGAATGTCCCGTCGCCATTGTTGTGAAAAAGCCAACTCGCCATCGGCGTGTAAATTCTCGGATAGCAGTATTCATTCAATCCCTTAATCGCTGGAATATTCGGCGCGCCGCAATTGTGATGCTTCGACTTGTCGAAATCCACGAACCGACAGACAAACAGATCGAGGCGTCCGTCATTGTCGTAGTCAAACCACACCGCGCTCGATGCCCATCCCGGAGCGGCCACGCCCGCCTTTTCGGTGACATCCGTAAAAGTTCCATCTCCATTGTTGCGATACAGAATGCTGCGGCCATACTGCGTGACGTAGAGGTCGGGAAACCCATCAGCGTTGTAATCGCCGACCGCGGCGCCCATGCCGTATCCGCCGCCAGTGACGCCCGCCTTTTCGGTCACGTCGGTAAACGTTCCATCACGATTGTTGTGATAGAGCGCGTTGCGCAACGGCTCGGTTGGCGTGAAAATATCGCACTTCCCGCTATTCACGAAGTAAATGTCCATCCATCCGTCATTGTCGTAGTCGAGGAAGGCACAGCCGGCGCCAGTCGATTGCGGCAGATATTTCTCAGGAGAGAGACCGGCGGTGTGCCTGAAAGTAATTCCGCTCGCGGACGACGCCACCTCCGCAAAAGGATAAGTCGGAGCGTCCACAGCCGACGCGATATGCGCCAGCGCAGGAAGGGTCAAAGCCCCTGTGACTGTTCCCGCAAGAACTTTCAGAAAATGTCTTCGTTCGAGAGACCCGTTGCCCGCGGAGCCGTCCGGAAAACGCATTGCTACTTCTGCTCCGGTGCCTGGCCTGATTGCTTCTCCATCGCGGTGGCCGCTCGGCGTTTCACCGACTCCAGCGCCTCCGACGATTGCCGCTGCAGCGCCGCTTCCCGGTTGGAATCTTCTCTGCGTCCCGCTCCCGCATAGGCAACTGCGAGTTGATAGTGCCCCGTCGGACTATCCGGCGCCATCTTTTCATAAGTCTCCAACGGAGGGATGGCGTCCGTAAACTGCTTGGCGGAATTGAAAGCCGTGCCCAGGCCCAGATAGGCCTCCATGAATCCCGTGTCCAGCTTCGTCGCCCGCGCGAAATGCTTGATCGCGGTTGCCGTGTCGCTGGCGTCCGCCGCCAACTGCCCCAGCACGAACTCTGCCACTGCGTTCCGCGGATCAATTTCCAGCTCTTCCTGAAAATTCTTTTGCGCCTGTTCTACCTCTGCCGGAGAAGGCTGCGGCTTCGACAACAACGCCCGCCCCAGACGTGCATGCATCCCAACCTGCGAAGGACTGATCTCTAGAATCTTGCGATATTCCGCGGCCGCGTCGTCCCACTTCCCTTGCAACTCGAGCGCCTCCGCGTTCAACAAATGCACTTGGAAAGAGAACGGAGCCTCATGCGCCAGGTCCTGCGAAGTTCGCATCGCAAGATCCGAGTAAGCATGTGTCGCGGCATACAGCACTTCTGGATCGCGCGGAAAATCGCGGTTCAGCACGGCCAGAAAATCGAGCGCCTCGTACGGAAGATCGTGGGTCATCGCACAATGCACGCCGTCGAGCCCGATCCGTTTGCGCGTCTCTTTGTCGGATACCTGATGAATCGCCTTCTTCAGCAGAGGCAGCGCCTGCGCGCATTGTCCCCCTTCGGCGAGGGCGAGCGCCCGTTGCCCTTCCGGAGCGCCTGCTGAGGAAGCCTTCGGCGAGCCCTGCGCATCGACCCCCGGCGCGAACGCAACCATGAACCACACCAACCCGAAGCCCATCGAGAAAGAAAACCTGCGAAGCATTTGCCGATTATATGCCGAGAAGATCACGGGTTAAACGCTCCAGCAAGTCCATATCTTCGAATGAAAAAAGGCAGGCGCCCACGAAGCGCCTGCCCGGATTTCGCTTGCCTCGCCAGTTTAGAAATAAAACTTCAGAGCTAGTTGAAGTTCTCTTGCGCCCTGAGAACCCGTGATCTTGCCGAATGTCGGATTCGTGGTTGTCAAGACGCCTCCGTTATTCGTCCAAGTACCCGGATCAAACGACCCGTTTGCAGGGCCGCCCGAGAAGTCCCAAACCGGGTGGTTGAACGCGTTGAGAGCTTCGAACCGAAACTCCAATCGCTTCGACTCCATGAATGGGATGCTCTTATGCAGGCTGAGATCCACATTGGCGTACGCCGGACCGCGCACGTTTCCGACTCCGCACGTCCCAAAAGTGTTTGCAGCAGCAGGAGTGACATTGGTCGGAGTGTTCGCAATGTATTGAATGTACCCTGGAGCTCCGCCTTGTGCGGGCACTCGCTGGTTGACGACTTGAACGGTTCCATTGCAATCCGGGAGCCCTGCAAGAGTCTGAGGATCAACCCCGTTTGTTTGGTCAGAGTTTCCACCAGCGAACGCCCAACCGCCAAAGTTGTTGAGGGTTAGTGCGTTTCCACTATGCAGCGTGACGATGCCGCCGATCTCCCAATTTCCGAGCACGGCGTTCAAGGCAGGGTTGAGATCGTGGCCGAATTGCTTCCCTCGACCGAGCGGTAGTGCATAGGTGACGTAGCTGGTCAGAATATGGGTCTGATCGTAGTAGCAAGGACCCCAGTTAAGACGGGGATTGTAGATATTCTCCCAGCCCGGCTGTCCACCTGAGCTAGTAGCTCCCGTGCTACCCCACCCTGTGCCGAAGTAACCGGGAGAGTTGCTCATGCGTTTTTGCAGAACGGCTTGCAACGCATTGTACGACTGATCCGAGTTCGACATGTTAGTGCCGGCGAGGGTCTGGGCGCCGCCGAAATTCACGTTATCCGCAAGATAAAGCGATCCTGCCGTGCCGCCTCCAAGGAACGGACCCGGTTCGCGCGTAACAATCTGCTGTCCCGCTCCCGCCACCTTCCCCTGAGCGTTCAACGGTATGGACTGCGCGATATCCTCAAAGTTTAGTAAGTGCTCTCCGCGTTGTCCCACGTAGCCGATCTGGAAGGTCAAGGAGTTACTCAGCTGTTGTTGGAACGTAAGATTCCACTGGCTGACCGTGGCCGGCCGGAAGTTCTGGTCGAATACGCGAATGCGAACTCCGTCATAGCAGGCTTGATTAATCCCGCCCGGGCACTGCACCCCCGTGGCAGATCCGAAACCTGTTTCCAAGTTCCCTATACCGCCGGCTGCTTGTTGCTGCAAAAAGCCAAAGGGCAGGTTCTGCGTGAGTTCTTCGTTGCCGCCGCCACCCTCCACGAACGAGGAGATACCAAATCCGGCGCGGAACACCATCTTTCCGCCCTGCACTGCCGGCGCCCAGGATAGCCCGATGCGCGGCTCCCAATCGCCGAGCCCAGTGTAATTGTTGTAGAGGGCTTTATTGCTAAACGCCTGAGTTCCGTCCACGCCATTCTGGGTGTAGATCGTCCCCGTGTAGAGACCAAAATTGACTTCGTGGCCACTCGTCTCGTAAAGCGGCGTGTGATCCTCGAATCGCAGGCCAAGGTTCACCGTGAAGGTCGGAGTTACACGCCAGTCGTCCTGCACATAGCCAGCAAAAACATTTCCGCGAAGTTTGGCTGGCGAACTGAGTTGGCTGCCCGTATCCCTCTGCGAAGCGGCGCCCCCTGCCACATTGCCAAACCAGAAGTCGGCGAGTCCTGAATTCGTTTGAGATTGAAAGCCGAAGAAGCCCAAGGCGCCATTGTTTCCCGGATAAATGTAGTCTTGGCGCTCCCGCACAAACTGGAAACCAGTTTTGATCTGATGCCGGCCCCGAGTGTAAATCAGGTTGTCTTCAAACTGGCCTTGCGTGGAGTGGAAAATCTGGACCAGGTTACGCAGACCGAGATCGGCCGCGCCAGAGTTATTTCCGTTGATATCCAGCTCAACTAAGCCAGGTGCCTGAGTGTTACCGCCAGCGATTCCAAGTTGTTGACTGATGTTCCCGAGCGACGATGTTGGAGTTGTGTTCGAAGTGAACCCCACCGCGTTAAAACCAAAACGAGCCTCATTGAGTAAGTTTGATCGAAATGTGTGCGTCCAGTTCACCACGCCATTTCTTACTGGTTCGTTGCTGCCCTCCACGGCACCTGCATTGCAGAAAACGCATCCAGTTATGGTCGGCTGATCAAGATTCATTTGCGACCACCGTCCAAATATGTGGTCTCTATCGGAATAGTTATAATCGATTTTCAGGTCGCCCTGATTATTGTTGAGACTCGAACCGCTGTTATAAAAAAGGTTGTTGGAGTTGAGAGTGTTCAGCGTGGGAAGAGGATAGTACTTGGTATCAGCAAATAAGTTCGACGCCACCGGATCGATCGTGAATCCAGCAGCGGCAAGGTTGTTGTTGGGGATTGGGTTGGTCGTACCGGGGAAGAAGAGCTGAGTAACCGCACCCGCCGGAACGTTGACTGCACCTGTGCATACGCCGGCAACAAAGGCCCCACCCCAACCCGTACACAGCTGTCCAAAATCGCCGGCCCGCGCTTGGGCAGTTAAAACCTGAGCTCCCGTCGTGCCCGATTGCACCTGACGCTGCCCTTGATAGTCGGCAAAGAAAAACAACTTATTTCTGATGATGGGTCCGCCGATCGTGCCGCCGAACTGGTTGTACCGCAGCTCGGGCTTGAGAGTTTCGCCAGTTGAACTGAATCCCGGAACGTGGTTGCCAACGCAGACCGCGCCCGGCGCGCTGCACACATCGACACCTTGCGTCCACCCGGACGATGCAAGGTTAGCGTCCAACGCATCGTTACGGAAAAACTCGTACAAGTCGCCATGGAAACTGTTCGTCCCCGACTTGGTACTTACGCTAACGACTCCTCCCTGATAGTTGCCGAACTCCGCAGATGCGTTCTGCGTGATCAGATTGAATTCCTGAATGCCGTCGAGGCCCGGGGTGTAGCCCGTTTCGTTGTTCTTGTCCTCGCTGTTCAGAATGCCGTCAATCAAATACTCGTTCGCTTGTTCGCGATTCCCGTTGATATACGGGCGCCCAGAGTTGAGCATGCTTTGCGGCGACCGCATGCCATCCGGATCCACGTTGGTGACTCCCGGAGCCAGCAGCGTGAGCTGCAGATAATTGCGCGAAGCCAGTGGCAAACTCACATTCGTATTCGCATC
>Ga0302275_10003607_pt1 | contig 15575 bp, 10 predicted proteins | sample III_Bog_N2_2_FD_200229 | JGI IMG/M metagenome (GOLD analysis project Ga0302275, IMG submission 200229) | Peat permafrost microbial communities from Stordalen Mire near Abisko, Sweden - III_Bog_N2_2 | ecosystem: Environmental > Terrestrial > Soil > Wetlands > Peat | place: Sweden: Abisko...
TCGCTTCTCCGACAACGTCCGCCACCGACGACCTGCTCGTTTAGTTCCCGCTTCTTGATCATCGCCCATGAATACATCGTCGAACGCAAAGCAGACGTCAGGCCAGAGGGCAACTCGGGACGCTTACTATTTATCAGCATACGGTTACCGAGGAAAGGAGGAGCGCCCAGGCGCTTGCGTTCAAAAGCTTTTTGGGTGGGGAAACCCTCAGCACCCTTCAGCACCTGGAATTGGAGGAGAAAGAAGAGGTCATCATCGGATGCGCTTGATTTTAATGTAGATATGGTAGGCACGACTGGACTCGAACCAGCGACCTCTTCCGTGTCAAGGTACTGACGTTAAGCATTTCAACAACTTACAAGACCCCGGTGGCTCCCTAAGTCCTTGTAAGCACGTAGTACCCCGCCATTCGACGTATCGCAAAACGTATCGCTTTCTTGGGGCGTAGACCGCACAACGAGAAGCATCTGCGGCGAACTGCATCCGAATCTATGCCCGGAAATAGGAAAGACTCCACTTTCCAACCCTGGTCCTTGGCCTCCCTGGCCTGCGAATCGATGGTAATCCTTCTATTATTAATGGACAGGCATCCATAAGAATTGACTGAATTTGCCGCAGGTGGCCCGGTTTGATGGCAAGGGCGCGCGCCGAGATTTTGCAGGGCTTTCGGAGATTGCAATGAGACCAAGTCGGAATTCCACTCCACTGTACGAATCCATCCGCAGTTTGGTGTTGTCGGCTCGTCAGAGCGCCGCCCGCGGCGTTAACTTATTACAGGTCTATACGAACTACGAGATTGGCCGCCGAATTGTTGAGCAGGAACAGAAGGGAGCGGAGCGTGCACAGTATGGCAAGGAGCTTCTGAATGAGTTGGCTGCGCGGCTGAACGGCGAGTTCGGAAACGGCTTTTCGGTTAGTAGTCTCAGGTATATGCGCCAGTTCTACTTGGCTTACCCGGAGCGCATCGCACCAATTCGCCAGACGCTGTCTGGCGAGTTCCCCGCCTTCCCAATTCACCAGACATTGTCTGGTGAATTGCAGACTACCGCCAATACGACATCTAAGCCATTCATTTTGAGTTGGTCGCACTACGTCTTCCTGATCGGACTCAAGCCGGAGGAGCGCAACTTCTACGAAATTGAGGCTGACCAGCAGGGCTGGACTCTGCGCGAACTCCGGCGCCAGTTTGATGCCGGCCTTTATGAGCGGCTGGCCCTCAGCCGCGACAAGGAGGCGATCCGTGACTTGGCGCGGCAGGGGCAGCATGTCGCCAAGCCGCAAGACCTGCTCAAAGACCCCTATGTGCTTGAGTTTCTCGGCATTGAGGAAAAGGCCCGCTACTCTGAGTCCGATCTGGAGACGGCCATCGTCACCCACATTGAAAAGTTCCTGCTCGAACTGGGGAAGGGCTTTCTCTTCGAGTCCCGGCAGAAGCGGTTCACCTTCGACGAAGAGCACTTCTTCGTCGATCTTGTCTTCTATAACCGCCTGCTGCGCTGCTATGTGCTCATCGACCTAAAGATCGGCAAGCTGACACATCAGGACGTCGGCCAGATGCAGATGTACGTCAATTACTTTGACCGCCAAGTCAGAACCGAGGCGGAGAACCACACCATCGGCATCGTGCTCTGCAAGAAAAAGAACTCCGCCCTGGTCGAGATCACCCTCCCCAAAGACGCCAACATCCACGCTCGCGAATACCAGCTCTACCTACCCAGCAAAGAGGAGTTGCAACAAAAGCTTGTGGAATGGATGGGAGAACAGGATGGGCCGGTTGAGTAGAACCGGAGGAACGCGAAACCATGACAGCACGGGATGGCGGCTAATTGCCAGCTCGCTCCAGGGGACTCGAAGTTCAGTAACCAGGTAATTCAGCGACAAGCGGATCCATTGATGACAGCAACCACGCACCGTCCCAATCTGCTGGAGCATAATTGTCCAATGGATTTCAACACGGAATTTCAACACGAAAATGGGAACGCGACCGCTCTCTTCGGGTTCTATGTGCTAACGAGAAGCAGATCGGCCTTGGAAAAATGACCGGACGAAATCCGATCCAACCCGCGGAAATGGTGAGCTTGACATGGCACATCTCGAATTAAGACAAGAGTTTCAGGGCCGCCACATGCGTGGGACAGCAATCGAGCTGTCGAACCGCCAGAACACGGGATGGGCTCAAAGCCAGAATGCTTCTGCCATTCTTGAGATCACTTACCCAAGTTCCGATGTGCGCAGAGCACTTGAAGCAGTATCGACCAGTTCATCTGGAAAGTCCGTCGTCATGATCGGCCAACGAGGCAGTGGCAAGTCGCACATCATGGCTTTAATACACTATGCGTTCGAGTCACCGGATGCGGTCGAACAGTGGGCAAGCAGTTGGGGAAATCGCCTTGGTTTGCCTAACCTTGCCGAAATCAAGTTGCAGAGGGGCTTCAAAGCAATCTCAGAGACCCTTTCGAACGCGGAATTCCCGGTTCTCTGGGATGTACTATTCGAGCGGCATCCACGAGGTGCATATTACCGAGGCCGCTTTGAACAGTCCGGAAGTCTCGTTCCCTCAAAATCACTGATCCAGGATATGTTCGGCGAGCAGAAGACCGCACTGATTTTGGACGAACTTCAAACATGGTACGACGGCCTCCACAACGAACCGGGTCCGGAAGGAAGGAAGCATCTGCAATGGGCGTTCAATTTCATTCAGATTCTCTCCGAAATTGCAGAGGACCGACCAGACCTGTTTAGCCTAATAGTTTCAGTTCGGGATAACACGACGGATGCCTTTCAGCAGATTCACCGTAAGAGCCCGGTCGTAATCGACTTTAAAGGGGAGACTGCACGAGAGGATCGCAAGCGGTTGGTTTTGCACCGTCTGTTCAAGAACAGGAGCAACATCCCGTCAGCCACAATTGAGCAAACGGTTTCAGTGTACGCGAAAGAGCGCAACCGCTTGCTTTTCCCTGAGCGAAGTCCCGCAGACCAGACGATTCTTGCTCAAGAGTGCGTGGAATGCTGGCCGTACTCTCCGGAATTACTGAGCCTCCTTGAAGATCAGATTCTTATGGCGGCAGCAGCCCAGGATAGCCGAGACTTCATAAGAATGCTCGCGGAGGTCTTTCGCGCTCGTGGGGCAAGCAGCCCAATCATCACGCCAGCAGATTTCTCGATTGACGACGATGAATGTGGAGTAACGACCCTTATTGACTCATTTGCGACGAGTGCCGATCAAGAGCGTCTCCGCGAAAAAGCTATCAGGAATCTAAGCGCGCTGAAGGAAGCCAATGTTCCAGCTCCTCACATGCGCGAAGTGATCTCTAGCATTTGGGTGCGCTCACTCTCCGCTGTACAAGCGGGTGGCGCTACCCGGCGCGAGGTTCAGCTAGATCTCACCAGCACAATACCCGTCGATGACAATGCTTTCACCGCAGAGCTCGCAGAGATCGTCGAGAACAGTTTCAATATCCATGAAAGTGGATTGCACGAGAAAAGATATTGTTTTCGCCTTCCCGAGAATCCGGAATCCAAACTCAAAGCTTGGGCACGCAATGACCGTGCGTTTGACCCGCAGACGGCTGCAGCTCCAGGACTGATGCGGATTGGCCGTGACCAAGAATTCTTGTGTAAGTTCTTAAATCATTATTTGAAAACGCCGGACCTTGCAAGAGAGCTTCCTTCGCAAGTAGTTGTCCTCGATGTGAACTGGGAGAACGCACCTTGGGCAAACATTCAGCAGCAAGATCAGCCCGCGAGCTGGACTGAAAAAGGAAAGCCTGTCTTGATCGTTCTGCCATGTTCACCTCAAGACAACTCGGGAGTGTTGGGACCTTGGCTCGTGAATCATGTGCCGCAGAACCGCAACATGGTTCGCTTCCTGCTTCCTAAGGCGGATCAACTCAATATCTATACAGATCGCAGCATTGTGATTACGGCAAGGTGCGCCCTGTTAGCGCGAGAGTGGCAACAGGCTGAGCCTCAGTATCGAGACCTCCAAAAGAAGTTCGAAACAGCGTTATCAAACGATCTGAAAACGCGCTTTGATCGCTACGCCATCTTGGCAACTTGGAATTTTCAAACACCTTCAGCCTGTACTTTTCATTGTGACTTCCACGGCGCAACAGGAGCGGACATTTCCGCGGCAGTAGAAAACCATGTGCGCAACAATCAGTTCGCGCCCGAGGATTTCGAAAAGCTCACGTTGGAAGCCGCAGGCCGCGGCGATACTATGCGCCAGCTTTTGGCGCAGCTTCGAGAACCGCCGTTGCCTGGAGAGCTTGCAATCCCGTACCTCGGAGACCTCCCAATTTTCGAGAGCGTTCTTCGCATCGTCGCCAAGGGCAAACTTGCGGTCAACGCGGGCGGGCGTTGGTATGGCCGGGAGCCCGATGAGTCCACTGATGCCGCAGACATTCGGCTTCGCCAACGGCTAGGAGCTTTTACCGGGCAGGCCACGCTAGCTGTTCAGCTCGGAGACGTGTCTCAGGTTGGCGGCGGCGGGGTCGCCGTTCCACCCGCTCCTATACCGCCAGTTCCTCAGCCATTTCCTCCGGTCTCCCCGCAGCCTTTTCCAGGCGGAGGAACGCCGCCGAGTTCGCCGCTGCCACCGCAGCCGCTACCAGGCGCTCCAACACCGATTCCTTCTCCGGTGCCATTACCGGCTCCGCCGGTCGTGCGCCGCTCAATGGGTGCGAAGACCGGGATCAATTTGCTTGCTGATCTAGAAAAATGGGCGTTACCGGACAGTCAGAAGGCGGCACAAGCCTCGCTCACGTTCAATGGATTGACGGTCAAGGAACTTCGCGACCTGTGTGTGAAGCTCCCGCCAAAGCTACAGGCGGAGCTTCAAGTGACGCTTCCACCTGAGAATGGAAATGGTTCATGACGACCTCGAATGCGGAATGGATTGACATCATTCTGGGCAAAGACGATGCCGCGACCAAGTGGCTGAGGATCTTCGACGCCCTCCGAGATACAGCACTTCAGTCCACGAAGCTGGGCGCCCTGGACCGTGCGACCGTAGCGCCCGACCAGCTCTTGGCGAACTCGGCCTGGGACCTTTGGGATGAGTTTCTTCCTCATGCTCCGTTGGCGATTGATGAGTTGAAAAAATTCTGGGCTGCGCCGAAAGCATCTGGGCGGGCAATCCTCATATTGGACGGCCTCTCACTGCGTGAACTGCCAATTATCGTAAATGCCGCGAGGGACCGAGGGATCACACCCGTTCGCGTCGAGGCTCGCGGGTCTCAACTTCCTACGGAGACAGATCGCTTTGCGGAAGCTCTTGGCGTGTCGAGTCGTTCAAAGCTACGCAACAACCAGGCTCCGTCCACTTTCATTTTTGCGGGACCGGATGTCTATTCAACGGTCTTTGTTGAGACTCCCTTTGCCGACTGTTTCGGCGAAGTGACATCGCACCCCAATCTCTTTTACTGGCATACTTGGCCGGATGAACCGCTCATTCACGGCAACGCCCAGAAAGAAGATGCGCTTTCTCTACTAACCGCGCAGACCAAACGCCAGCTTGCGGGTCAGGAATTCTGGGCATTCATCGACCGGCTCAGACAAGGACGCCGCCTGGTCATCACAGCAGACCATGGGTACGCCCACAGCCACGCCTTCTCTGATGAAGTGCAGAACCCAGAGACAATCCAGCTCCTCCGCAATACGTTTGGGGCAAAGCGGAACTCGGTTGAGTCTCCCAATGCTCCTTGGCCGCGACACCACCTGCCACCCCTTGTTGCCAAGCTATCAGGCCGTCTTGCGGTCATAGGCCAGCGGAAATGGTCGGTTCAGGGTGGCTTCCCGCGTCTTTGTCACGGTGGTCTCTCTTTGCTTGAGGCGGCTGTTCCCTACATTGAACTACCAGAGCTGTAAAGGCCAGACACGATGAAGCGCAAGGCATCCGCACTCGACCAGCCCAACCTCCCCGGCGTTGACATTGAACGTCAGCCAGCGCTGCATTTTGACGTAGATTCCGCCAAAGCTATTGTCGAAGATCTTTCCGGACCTCCGAATCTCGGCAAGGCCGTCAAAGTGACCGTCCCCGATTTTGCCAATCGCAAGAGACCCAAGACTTGCCTGGAAGTGGACTTCCCGATTGTTCCCATCAATGCTCTGTCCCGGCTTGAGGGAAATGCGGGCAAGCCAATCTACCAAATGAGCAAATGGTGGGCGCGCCGTCGCAGTAGTGTCTTTCGGGCCATGCTGCTCGCCGCTGCCATGGAAGCGCCAACCAAGAAGCAACAGGACGGCACGCCGATCCTCGACACCGAGGGCATCCCGGTTCCAGACGAAACGGAAGCGGCAAAGGCTGTTTGGGATGTGTACTACGCCAACCATCAAAAGGCCGGGAACTTCAAGGGTCTGAAGGTGCTCGACTGCTTCATGGGCGGCGGCACCACACTCGTAGAAGGGTCTCGCCTGGGCTTCCAAGTTTCGGGTGTCGATCTGAATCCGGTTGCGTGGTTCGTCGTCAAGAATGAGCTCGCCTGTACGGACCCGGCGGACGTGAAAGCTTTCTTCGAGCAGATTGAGGCTGAGGTCAAGCCAGTCATTCAGCCGTTTTATGTCACGGAGTGTCCGCGCGGCCATGTTGGCCGCTGGTTCCGGAAGGCGGAGAGCAAGGCTTCAAACACCGAACAAAGGATGCCTGCCGACTTTGATCCTCTTGTTCTCCAGCCGGAGGAGAGAAAGCACTATCGCTACGAGGGTCCTGAGGTCATCTATACCTTTTGGGCCAAGCACGGTCCGTGCTCTAAGCCGGGATGCGGGCATCGCACTCCTATCTTTCGCACCCCAGTCATTGCCGAGAAGAAGCTCGGCGTCAAATACGTTGAGCTCACCTGCAAGAGCTGCAAGACGGCCTTCCACGCCGAACTTGGCGCGGCACGCATGGCTCCTGCGGCCGAGCGGGTGGTGCTGAGCAATGAGTTTCCGTTCACAGAACTTTCGCAGCCGTTTGCCAAGCGGTTGATGGATTATGCGAAGGGTTCCGCAGCAGAATGCCTGGAGCGAGCAAAAGAATTAGCCGCAATGGTGGAATTTGAAGAGGGACTCAAATGTCCTCAATGTGGCACCTTCGCCGGCGAGTTCCTCCGCGATGTACTCACAATGCATAGCACTGCCATTCGCCGGTCACAAATTGATAAGAAGCATTTGAAGATTCAACCGCCGCGCAACAGTGTCAAGCCGGTATTCACATATCTGCTGATTGATCCCGACTGGCTCAAAGGAGATGCTGGCGTTGCAGATGGTCAAAGCCTGGGTGGATATTCCGACGCTCCTTTGGATCTAACGGAAACATGGTTCCTCTCCCGCTTGGAACACCTGCAATTCATTGAGGTGCGTGGGCAAATCAAATTAGACGAGGACACATCATCTCAGGACACGGTGCTTGATGACGAAGCAGAAGCGGAGAACGACGAAGGAGAATCCGCAGTCGATAGCGAAGAGAGTGATCCGGATCAGACTGATCGCAAGAAGTACGGGCTGCCTCGTTTCATTACCCTTGCCAGCGGACGCGTAATTGACACGAGAAAAGGAACAGTGGTTGAAAAGGCCACGGTCCAATGCCAATATTGCGGAACCAAAGAAAACATCATTGATGGCCTTCGGAAGGCAAAGCATCCCGCTCCTTTGATGCCTTACGCTCTTCAATGTCTCTGTCCCGATTGTAAGGAAGAAGGCTACACATACGATGGGCGCTACTTTCTTGCACCAAGCACAAAGGACATCAATCGGCTGTCAGAGAGTATGCGAATCTGGGATTCGCTTAAATCTGGCGCTCTTCAAGATTTCTGGCCCAAAGAGGAAATTCCTTACGGATGGCAGACACACTACTGGAGCATTCCAGATCACGGCTATACGCATTGGTATCGAATGTTCAATCCTCGTCAGCTATTGGTCCTCGGAACGCTCCTAAAGAAGATCATGATGACAGGAAGTGTCAGTATGCCGGTGAAAGAGCAGGCCCTTGGAGCATTTCAGCAATACCTGCGCAATCAATGCATGTTTGCCTTCTGGAATCCTCAACGTGACACGATAGAACCCCACTTCTCGAACAACAACTACGTTGCAAAGCAACTTGTGGTTGAAAACTGCGTCTTCCCATCTCTCGGGCGTGGAAACTGGACTTCCTGCTCGGAAAAAGTGATCGAGGCGTTAGAGTGGTGCCGAATCCCATGGGAGCCGGTCTTGGTTCCGAATTCGTCGAAGAGTGAAAAGGTGGCGACGGCTGATCCTGTGCGCCCTGAAGGCACATCGATCTTCTGTCATTCGTCAAGTGACATCCCAGAACTTGACTCGGAATCTACGGACCTCGTAATCACAGATCCTCCATTCGGCGACAACTTTATCTACTCCGAAATGGCGAACTTTTTTTATGCCTGGCTTCGCATTCCTCTCTCCAGGTGGTATGAGCAATTCAGAGGGATCAAAGATTCGCCGAATGCTCAGGAGGCCGTCAAGAACGTCGCCCATCACGCGGAAGATGGCGACGAGTTTTACCAGACTATGATGACGGCGTGTTGGTCTGAGGCTTTTCGTGTGCTAAAGCCGGGCGGCCTCATGGCGTTCACGTTTCATCACAGCGAGCCTGCCCAATGGGCAATCGTGCTCGAAGCGTTGATGGATTCGGGCTTCTATATTGAAGCGATCTACCCGGTAACAAGCGATGAGTCGAAGGGCGAGAACGCCGAATTTGGTTCCAAAAAAATTGAGTACGACATGCTCCATGTCTGTCGCAAACGTCTTTCGGACCCAATAACCGTTAGCTGGGCCAAGATGCGCCAGTGGGTTAAAGCCGAGCTGAGCCGCCTCAGGAATTTGCTCGCGTCTTACCGCGCGAATGAAATCTCTGACGCGGATGTCCGGGTAATTTTGCGCGGCAAGGCACTGGAGTTCTTCAGTCGCCACTACGGGAAGGTTCTAACCGCCGCCGATGAACCAATGAAGATCGCACATGCGTTAGCGGGCATAGATCAGCTTCTGGACGAGGGCTCCGGAGGCGCTGATCGTCCGCCTTCCGTCGTCCAGCCGCTCGCATATCAGTTTTTGCGCCTCTTCTCAATCCGGACCTCGTACTCTTCAGACGAGGTCACCAAGAGCCTGTTCGGGACGGCAATACGACCGAAAGACCTTATTGAACGAGGCTGGATTGAAGAGCGAAATCGCGTAGTCAGTTCAATTCCGATTGACGAGCGCTTTGAACACCACCGTAGGCGCCCCCGCAAAGAGATGAAGACCGAGATCGACCAGGCACATTTCTTGATCGGCGCAGCAATGCCCAACAGCGGCATCAATCTTGAAGAAGAGTTGACGAAAGACACTTGGATGCTGCGCAAGAGCGTCGATGCTGTTCTTGAGTGGTATGAAAAAGTGACGCTGAATCCAGACGTGCGCAACGCCGCGATGCTGGCGAGGGCAATCCTCCGCAGCAGCGTCGCAAGGCTCCGCGAACGACCGGGCGCTCTGGAAGAACAGTTGAGCCTGTTCAATGACTGGGAAGAGTCGTAGTCGTAGTTTCTGGAATTCTTGAAGTGAGAGGAGCAGCCCATGCAGGAGATGACAGCCCACAGTTGGAAGCGCCGCGGATGCAGCCTCGTGTGGTCGCCGGATCTTCTTCGCGATTTGATAGCAGGCATCGACGCGACGCCGCTCGATGTCGTTCTCGAATGGCAGCGTTCAGGTTTCCCGGAGGATACGCCCACTGGCAAGAAGACGGTTCTTGTAGGCGGATTGCAAACAGTCCTGAATGTCATGCCGGATGCCGACACTTCCTATGCTTGGTTGCGGACTAATATTCTCCCTGTTTGTAAAATGTGGACTCGTCATTGGCCTGGCGTTGGTTTGGTATTTGGGATGGATGGTCCGGGCAAACGCTTTGAGCTGAATGAGGCTGATGATTTGGTTTACTTTGGCCGTGAGCCGGAACGGAGCAACAAGCTGTGTTTGACTCGCGCCATTTGGAATGGCGCGGCCACCGGCACAGGTGCCTTCAAATTGATGCTAGAAGGCTCACGGGAGATTGGTGGATTCCATGTCATTACAGTCTCCTAGTCTCACCGTTGGCGCTCGCGTTGAACATCCGGAGCTTGGGGTTGGTGTATTCATCGGACCTGAGCCGGGTGGATATGCACGTGTCTTCTTTCAGAGCCACGGCGAACGACAAGTGCTTCTGGCAGCCCTGTCGCCGGCATTGACGTGGGATGAAGAGGTCATTGCAAATGTCCGGCCGTCTACCTCTGAAGATTTGAAGCGACTCTGGCTGGCAATCGAGGCCGAGGAACTGCCGCTCTTGGAAAATGCGGCGACGCTCACAGCCGCGAAGGTGGACCTGCTTCCGCATCAGATCGTCCTCACGCACAAGATTGCAAATTCTTCTTCACGCCGCTACTTGATCGCCGATAGCGTTGGGTTGGGTAAGACCATCGAAACCGCTTTCGTCCTTCGTGAGTTGGCCTCGCGCGGCGAGCTGACCAGGGCGTTGATGGTCGTTCCAGCAGGTTTGGTAAACAACTGGCAGCGCGAGCTTAACGAAACATTTCATCTGGACTTTGAGGTGTTCGGAAGCGAGGGCGATGTCACCGACAGAAAGACGAATGCCTTCGCGAAACATAATCGTCTGATAGCGAGCATTGACACGTTGAAGCGGCCAACGCGACTCCACAAACTGCTCGCAGCGCCCCGCTGGGATTTGATTGTGTTCGATGAGGCTCATCACTTGACGGCCTATCAATCGGGCAAGAAGGTCACGAAGACACAGAACTTCAAACTTGCTGAAGCCTTGAGAGACCACGCGCGCGACCTGCTCTTGCTGTCGGCAACACCGCACCAGGGCGACCACTTCCGGTTTTGGATGTTGATCCGTCTCTTGAATCCATCACTATTCTTGAGCACCGAGGACATGCTCGCCAATCGTCACCGTTTGAATTCTGTTGTATTCAGGCGAACCCAGGCGGATGCTTGCGACGCCAACGGCGACCCTCTCTTTGCCAGACGGCAAGTTTATACAAAGGCATTCCGACTATCGACGCCAGAGATGCGCTTCTATGAATCGCTGATGGAATATCTTCGCGACGGATACAACCTGGCCGAAGCGAGTGGCAACAAGGGAAGAGCACTTGGCTTCGTCATGACGATCTTCCAGAAGATCGCGGCATCGAGTTTCGCAGCAGTAGGAGCAACGCTCCGGAGGCGGCTGCTCAGTTTGACGATTCACGAGGCAATCGTCTGCGACCAAAACCTGGACGTGGATGGACGTGAACGCGCAATCGCCGATGCCCGAGGTCTGCTGCATGAAATGTTCGGGTTGCCCACAGACCCGCTCGGACGCGCGGAAGCCGATCGCTTGCTGGCAGACTATCGCCTGAAACTTCTCCGGAAACTTGGAGAAAAGATTGAGGCTGCGGAGCACGATGACGAAGTTCAGGCTGTCGGTGATGAAGAGTCGGCGGCGATGCTTGTTTCCGTTGCCCTTCCCGCGGAGAGACAGCGTATTCGGCAACTGTTGGCTTTGATTCCGCCTGGTAATGAGAGTAAGACCTTAGAACTTCTCCGCGCACTTGGGGATCTTTGGGGCATTCATCCCGGCGAGAAAATTGTTGTCTTCACAACCTACCTGGGAAGTGTAGATTCGCTGAAGGCTGCAATCGACCAAGCATTTCCTCGTGCGGGTGTAGAAGTTCTCAAGGGCGGTGACCATGGTGCGAAAGTTGCCGCTGAGCGCCGATTCAAAAGGCAGGATGGACCAAGAGTCCTTATCTGCACAGCAGCAGGCAGGGAAGGCATCAACCTGCAATTTGCCCGAGTTCTCTTCAATCATGATCTACCGTGGAATCCAATGGATCTGGAGCAACGGATTGGGCGAATCCATCGCTACGGCCAAGCGCATACCGCGCAGGTATACAACGTTCTTTCCACGGATACGATTGAGGGGCAAATATTCTTGCTCCTTGAAGAGAAGCTCCTTCAAATCGCAAGGACACTAGGTAAGGTTGACGAGTTCGGGCAGGTTGCGGAGGATCTTCGAAGCCAAATCCTTGGGCAGCTATCCGAGCGCATCTCATACGACAAGCTCTATCAGGACGCTGTGCGCGATCCAAAATTGGTTAGAACTCGTCAGGAGTTGGATGTGGCAATCGAGAATGCCCAGACAGCCCGGCAAGTGGTTTGGGAATTGTTTCAAGATTTAGAAGGATTCAGGCTAGATGACTATCGGGTGATGGATGACGCCGGGGCTGGAATGACCAGGCTTATTCGCTACGTTCAGGAATCGGTCAGCCAGCATGGGGGTTCATGGCGCCAATTGAGCGCGGATACTTTCGAGGTTGCAGGGATCACGGATACGACCCGTCTCACACAAACAAGAGAAACTGCGCAAGCTGATGATCAGCTCGCTTTGCTGGGTCTTGAGCATCCGATCGTAAAGCGGCTAATTGAAATGGATACTCTGCTTGCTTCAAATCGGAGAGGCCTTTTAGCGACAACAGGTTCGCCTGTCAGTGAAAAGTGCGTCTTGACGATATGGTGTGTTGTTATCCAGAACTCCAACGGCAAGACCGCGCAGCGCATTGTTCCGATAGCTGTTGATGGCTCGGGGCAAAGGAAACGGGACGTTGAAATCAGCGCTCCAGAAATACGGAACCTTTACGCAGCGGCCGTTCCTTTGATGCAGCCGGAACAGCGCAGGGATCTGCTCCATGCGGACTTGCCAGAGATTGTTCGGCGGGATTTAGCGTTCAGGGGGCATCTGTCGGATTCGTCCACAATCTCTTCGCGATTGCTTGCTTGGATCGAATTTGGCAATGGCTTGGGTAATACATTGGGTGAGCGCCTCTCAGGTTAACTGCTAACGTCGTTCGCACAATTGGTTGCGCTCTTGCGGCAATAAGGTGCTCTCGTTATCGGGCGTTGACGGCTGCCGTCAATACGCTTGCAAAAAATGAGTGCTAGCAATGGCAAAACATTACCACTTTCAGGCTCCGAGCTCGAATTGATTGCTGTGTTCAAACTGGCCTCTTTTCTGTGACCCAATGAACGGCGGGCGGATGGCACTTTAGCTGCCGCCGCTTGCTGTCAATGACGCTGTTTTGGCTCCCCCATGCCCTTCGGTCACGGTCCCCCCAAAAAGCTATTATGACCGCTGCGCTCTGCTCGGCAGCATATTTGTGCCTCTCTTGCCCCCGCCGTTGGGGTCACTTCAAGGAAAAGAGGCATAACATGACGAACACAGCAACACTCTCCGAAGTTCAACTCCGCCAGTTCACCGGCTCCGAGAACTGGTATCGCCACGGCATCAATCGCTCAGTGCTGTTCACGGACGGCGCAAAGTTCCTTGCCGACCAGGGCGGCGCCTACTGGCTCCTGGACATCATTGCTATCGCACAGCAGCATGACAAGTCTGTGTCAGCCGAAGAATTCCAGGTCTGGAACTTGAAAGTTCACTCCGACCGCAGCGCGACCGTGTTCTGCGACGACGGCAATGGCAACCCCGTTTACACGCAGGAGATCCCCTTCACGGACTTCCCGCTTGACGAAGTGAAGCTCTACTTCGCCAACAACGTGATTCACCTGCCCAGCGAGTATTAGCTGGGCACGCCCGCGCCGGCTTCACCGGGGCGGGCTTTTCAAATGGCCAGGTGGGCCACACTCGTCTTTGAGAACAGTTTCACCCCCGGTCCACTTCAATGCCGTGAACAGCAAGGTTGTACCCAGTAATCAGTCGATACGCGGGCATAGACGTGTTTCATGGTTTCATTATTGCCTTGACATTTGACCCATGCAAGCCCTTGAAAACGCGGGGCGGCGGTCGCGGGTCAAAGCTCACCCTTTGTGGCTCATAGCCCGCATGGATGAGGGGAACCGCGCGGGTTTATTATCATTTGGATGCAGGTTCTCCGGCCAGTTCACTGACTAGATGCCCTTCCCGTGATTGGCAGTTTGAAAGGAAAACCCCAAAATGAAGCTCCTCACAGCGATTATGGTTGTCGCGCTCTGCTCAGCACCGGCCGTGCGTGTATCAAATGCTCAGGCTGCTAGCTCCACATCAAATGCGGCTGTTTCTTGGCTAGAGCCGAGCGACGCGATGTTCGCGAAGGCAATTGACGATGGCTTTTCCGGGAAGAAGCTCGCGAAGGATGCACGATACCACACGTATCTAAACTGGATAAAGCCCGCCGTGGACTCTCGAATCGAAGTGCATCCACCGATATTTTGTGCGGTGCAGGTTGGGCAAGCCGCACACGACAAGCTCGAATCAAAGCCTGATCTCGAATCTGTGAAGAAACTGTGTCTGGGTTGGGTAACCGTTACGCTTGTCCATTATTCGCAATCACTCAGTGCAAACTGGCCGTGCGTCTTCCAAAAGGGGGACCTAACATTGCAGCCCTTAGTCAAGGTTCCCGATCACAATCCACAAGTCGCAAATTTCTACGGAGGATTCCTTGCTGGAGATGTAGTGGGTTACCGCTATGTGGATACTTATTCGTTCCAGTTTCCGCTGACGCTGATTGATGGAGCCTCTATGGTCTATGCCGATGAAACCGGCCAGCACCACACCTTGGCTTATGACTTCTCGGTGTTTTCTAAAGACGTTCCGCGTTCAGAAGGACTACCGTCTGCTCAAGCGCCAGTGCTGCCAGAGGCCACGAAGCAGGCAATGTTAACGAATTCAGAAACAGGCAAGTCTTCACCTGCGGCAGCCGCAGCCTTGGCAGACGCTGGTCATGTGCTAACGCCGGAAGAAATGGCTGGGCAAGTACAGGCCGGGCAAGCATCGAAATGCGCTGTGATAACGAACCCGCCTGGAGCCGAGATTTATGTAGATGGCAACAAAGCTGGACTTTCGCCGATGGTATTCGTGCTGCTAAAAAAAGGCGATACACCCCGCATCGTCACTATCAAAATGGGCGGCTATAAGACGGTCGAGAAGAGGGTCATTCCAGATGGAAACATTATCCCATTAGGGTTGACTCTAGAGAAAGAACCTCAAGAACAATAAGTCAACCTCTCAGCGGTTTTTTGCGAAAGCCATTCAGGAGCGTAGGTTATTTGCTGGCATATTCGGTTTACGCCCACAACCGCTGCAACTAATCAGCGGCGAGAAGTCGGTCCTTGGTTTCGACGCTGAGCAACGGAGACGTATTGATGGCCGTATCGGCGCTAGATCTAATTTGGTGCGACAGCGCGGAAACGAGCAGGCCCATGCAAAAACCACAGAAGCCAGTGATGATGGCTGCGAAAATAACCGTGATGAAGCCTTCATCCGAGCCGTGCTCGCCTAAACTGGCAAATCCGCCAAAGAGCATAAGAACTGCCAGAACTATGGCTGCTACCCTGATTAACATGCCGAGGGCGCGAATGGCCTTGGCCGCAGAGTATGCGCTGCGGTAACGCGTACTGAGCATCTCGACTGTGACGGAGCTTTCTACTATTGTTTCCGTTTGCATCTTGTGACTCCTTTCGACCGTCCGTTGTAGAAGAGTAATGATGTTATTGCCGAGCACTTGGGCACAGGTCAACCATGCAGCAGGAACCACAGTCGCACTTTGATTCCTCGACTTTGCACCAATTTTTCCCAATTA
>Ga0302275_10003609_pt1 | contig 15574 bp, 10 predicted proteins | sample III_Bog_N2_2_FD_200229 | JGI IMG/M metagenome (GOLD analysis project Ga0302275, IMG submission 200229) | Peat permafrost microbial communities from Stordalen Mire near Abisko, Sweden - III_Bog_N2_2 | ecosystem: Environmental > Terrestrial > Soil > Wetlands > Peat | place: Sweden: Abisko...
CGCCAAAGGCCGCGAAAATCGGGCCATCATCGGGATTTCGATGGGCGGATTCGCGGTCGCCAGGCTGGCTCTCAGCCGCCCGGAGCTATTCAGCTTCGTTGGCGCCCTCAGCCCTTCCATCGACGTCTGTCAAAGGCGATTTCATCTAAAGGAATGGTGGAGGCTGACCAAGATCTTCGGAGCTGTCGGAAGCAAGACACGGACGATGAGCGATCCATTTCTACTTGTGCAATCCGCCAACCCCGTCGTAACTCCTTACACCTATCTCACCGTCGGAGAGCAAGAACCCCTGCTCGAGCCCAATCGCCGCTTTGCCGCGCGCCTCCGCGAGCGCAATTTTGCATACGAGTTCCACACCAAACCCGGCGGCCACGACTGGGGCGAATGGGACTCCCAGATTCCGGGCTGCTTCGAGTCGCTCCTCCAGCACATCGCCCCCGCGCGCTGACCCATCTTCCCTACCAATGGTCCAGTGATGGAAAATGGTGAAACCGTTTTGGAGACCCTTCTCATGAACGCTCTTTTGAAAATCGCTGCTCTTGCCCTGCTCTTCCCCTCCGCCGCAACCCCCGTCCTCGCGCAAACCGATTACTTCAGCAACTTGCCTGAGGGCAGCTCTCCGCAGGAGGTTGGCAAGCGGCTGGCCGAGCATTTTGTCACCACTCCGCATCAGGGCACAGGAACCATCTTTTACGGCGAGTGCGCCGCCTGGTACGGCGCGCTCACGGTCGCGCAGCTCACGCATGACGACGCGCTCCGGCAGCGCCTTGTCGACAAATTCGCCCCCCTCATGCCCGGCGGCGCAGAGGCTGCGCGCATCCCCGTTCGCCATCATGTAGACGACTCCATCTTCGGCATCGTCCCCCTCGAAATCGGCATGGCAACCAAGGACGCGAAGTATCTGGCCTATGGCCAGTCGTGGGCCGATCGCCAATGGGAGAATCCTCAGCCCGACGGCCTCTCCGCCGAGACCCGCTATTGGATCGACGACATGTACATGCTGACCATCCTTCAGCTTGAGGCCTACCGCGCCACCGGCGACCGCAAATATCTCGACCGCGACGCCCTCGAAATGGTGGCATATCTCGACAAGCTCCAGCAGCCCAACGGACTCTTCTTCCACGCGCCGGATGTCCCCTTCTTCTGGGGGCGCGGCGACGGATGGATTGCCGCCGGCATGGTCGAGATGCTGCGCACCCTGCCCGCCGATCATCCCCAGCGGGCGCGCATCCTCAAGGGTTACCAGGCGATGATGGCCGCGCTGCTCAAGTACCAGGGCAAGGATGGAATGTGGCGGCAGCTCATCGATCATGAGGAAGCATGGCCCGAAACTTCCAGCTCCGCCATGTTCACCTTTGCCATGATTACCGGCGTCAAGAATGGATGGCTCGATGGGCCGACTTATGGCCCCGCAGCTCGCAAGGCCTGGATCGCTGTCACCGGCTACATCGACCAGCACGACGACACCACCAGCGTCTGCGAAGGCACCAACAAGAAAGCCGACCTAGACTACTACTTACAGCGCCGCCGCAAGACCGGCGACTTCCACGGGCAGGCTCCGATCTTGTGGGCCGCGTCCGCGCTTTTGCGGTAGCCAGCCTTTGTGAGTAATCGAGGTCTCCCAGGTCCAAAAGTCCAGATCTAGGGCGCCCGGCAAAAGACGATCGGGCGCGGCACTGCGACGAGCAATTCGATCTTGTCGCATCGCCGCCGGACCCGCTTCATCTGCTCCTGCCGGCGAAGGATATTCGCAGGCGTGTGGGAGATTGAGAGTAAGTTGGACGTACCTCACTGTTCGCAATATGCGCGAGGGATGGCGCCCGGTTTCAGGAAGCTACGATTGCTCGACGGGAGGAACAATGTCAATGGGAAGTAGGACACACCGGCACTAGCTTGTTCGATTCGCTGAGCGCATGGGTCCAATCCCATTCGTTATTGTCACTAACAAGGTAGAAAGTCGAGCCGTTGGGAAAAAGCGCCACAATGATGCCGCCGGAGCCAGCCATGTTCGGCACCCAGAAACTGCACGAGTAGGTCACCTGGTCGGCATGAAATCCGTTGAAATACATATCCACAGGCGGGCCTGTTGTGGATTCGGGTATGCCAAAGGGCGCTGGGGTTCTTTGCAGTGTCTCCTGCAAGCGAACGGGGTCAAGCAACTGCTTGCCGCCGGCCATGCCACCGTCGTTGTTCAGCAACTTGGATATCTTGGCGATGTCATCCTGGATGACGTACAGGCCGGAGTACCCCTCCGCCCTTCCAGTTGCGCTGTTGTCTGTGCGGTAAGTGTCGAAGCCCCGGCTGATGTGGATAGGCGCGAAGACATCGCTGCGAGCCATGTTGAAAATGTCGGCGCCGCTGCCCTGTTGTTGTTGCAGGTAGGCGTTCATCGCTTGATTCACAATGAATGCGTCCGAGCTATGGTAGACCTACACCGTTCCAGGAGGAACCTGGCTCGGAAAAGCTGTAAAGGCGTCATTGATTTTCGGGGTATAATCTTCCTCATCAAAGAACGTGGTTGCCTGCGGGGTGTTTTCATCTGACATGGAAACCGCGCTCAGGTAATTTCCCGTGGCCAGATCGATGGTATTGTCGAATGTTACATTGCTCCAGTCGCCGCCATCAACATATTGAGGGAGATAATCTTTTATGAGCTGGCTGTAGACGCCAGGGCCGTAGAGCTGGCCCAGCCGCATCATAGCGACGCCGTTCAGCATGGACTTGGTGACGGAATAAGTGGGCAGGCGCATTTCATTGCAGTAAGCGTATTCGCCGAAACGCGTCGGGCATCCACTCGAGTAAATGACGCCGTCGATGAATAATCCATATGTAGCGATGTCCGGTTGCGATTGGTAGGCGCTGATAAAGTTAGATGGGATAACCCCGGAAGTCGGGTAGTCGGTGGTCAACGCGCTGAGCGGTTTGACGGGCAGGCGATTGGCAACCTCGTTCTCGTTATTGCTTTTGATCGTCGCGTCATTCACTACGGAGTAGGGAGTGTACGTAGCGGAAATATTCCCCCACAGATTGAACTTGGTCCACAGGCAAGTCTCTTGCGTAATCTGGTAGCGCACGTTGGAGATGTTGGGAGACTTGGCGTTGCTGAACAGGAAGGTCATCTCCCCGTTATGGGTGCAATTGTCGTTTCGGTTGACCAGCGTAAATGGAAAAGAGGCGCGGGTATAGCCGGAATCATCGCTCTCGGTCCACGCTCGCCCAGGGCCGACAATGTAATTCCATGCCTGACTGCCTGTGTAGACCAAACCTTGCTGGGCTGGGATGAGATAGTTGCCATCCTGCACGAATTCGAAGCTGAAAGGCGCCAGATGTTCCCACGGGGAAACGCTTCCATAAAAAGCACCATAGGTATCTGTAATGACTGATACGCTGCCGTTGCCGGCCGGGTTGACCAGGTCCAGGCGGCCCTCAAATTTGTCGGCAGGAGCGGCTGCATTGGCCGGCATCCCAAAGCCGCCATCGTCGGCAGGCGCCGTCGGCATTGAATTCGAGAAAAGATCGCCATAACTAAGCGCTGGCGCGCTGACCGGCGTGGGCTGGCTGGTGGTATTGCCGGCGGAACCGCCGCAGCCTTCCAGTAATGGCGAAAACGCGAATACTGCAATGAAAAAGCTAAATGGTTTCATCGCACGGGTCGTCTTTAATGACCGCAAGCAGTATACTCCACCGGACAATCGTGGGATCGTTTAAGTCTCGTTGCGCGGACTCCGTCAGATGTCTGCGTTGCGAAGCGTCACGGTTAAACTGCACCTTTTTCCTCTAACAGCCAAATCCGGTTGAGTTGCCCTGACTGCTAAACTGAGAGCACATGATCCTCCCGTTTGTCCGCGAAGTCTTTGCGGAGCTGGAGCACTCTTCGGGGTTTGAGCGCGTACGAAGGCATCTGAGCCTTGGAGCGGGGCGTAGGCGTGTCTCCGGGCTGACATCCACGGCGAGGTCCCTCTACATTCCGCTAATGGCGCGGGCGGCGCGGCAGCCTGTGATTGTGGTGGTGGCCGACAACAAGGCCGCCGAGGCGCTTGAGCCGATGCTGCGGGCCGGATGCGAGCTGACCGGCGCGGTGGACCCAGCGCAGGTTGTGCGGCTGCCGGCCCACGACGTGCTCCCTTTCGAGAATTTATCCCCTCATCCGGATGTGCAGGAGCAGCGGGCCTCGGCTTTGTGGAAGCTCGCCACCGGGGCGGTTTCGATCCTGATTGCTCCGGTGGAGGCGGCGGCGCTGAAGCTCTTTGACCGCAACTACTACGCTGGACTTGCGGTGACGCTCAAGCGTGGCGAAGAAGTGGACGTCGAGGTGCTCACCGAGCACCTGGCCGCCGTGGGCTATACGCGGATGGACCTGGTAGAGATGCCGGGCCAGTTCACGCGGAGGGGCGGAATTCTGGATGTGTATTCGCCGGAGGCCGACCGCCCGGTGCGCATCGAGTTCTTTGGCGACGAGATTGAAACCATCCGCAAGTTCGATCCGGAGACACAGCGTTCGCAGAGCGGGTTGGATGAGACGCAGTTGCTGCCGTTGACCGAGACGCCGGTGACCGAACGCCTGCTGGCCGCGGTGCATGGGCGGTTGAGCCGGGCTCGATTGGAAGTTGAAGATGAGGCGAGAGATGCCGACCTTGCTGCTGCCGGCGGAGTGAGCGTGTTTCCGGGGTGGGAGTTTTTCTCTGCGGTGGCCGGGGCCGATAAGTCGCTGCTAACTTTGCTGCCCAAGTGCGCGCTGTTCCTTGAAGAGCCTGCAATGGTGCGCAACCAGATCGATCGCTGGTGGAACAAGGTCGAGCAGCGCCATGAGCGGTCGGGGATCGGCTCGCTGATTGGGCCGGAGGACATCTATCTGCGGCCCGAAGCCTTGCAGGCCGCGCTCGACGCCCACATGGGGTTGGACCTGGACCAACTGGGTGTGGTGGACGTGCTGGATGAGGACAACACGCTGGGTGAGATTGAGTTGAATACGCGCCCCACGCTGCGGTTTCATGGGTCGATTCCGGCGCTGACTGAGCAACTGAAGAGCCTGATGGATGCGGAGACGCGGATCGTGCTGGCCGCGGCGCACCAGGGCGACGTGGAGCGGCTGGCAACCATGCTGCGCGAGTATCAGATTCCTTATCGATTGGGCAGCCGCAACCCGCATCCCGGCGAAACCGTGCTGGACGAGGGAAGTTACCTGGCGGGGGATTTGCGCGTGCCGGTAATTGTAAGGACGCAGATTTCGGCGGGCGTAAGCTTTCTGGATTCGAACCTGATTGTCTTTGGGGCCAATGACTTATCGGACGACGCCGATGTGGCGGCCCGTCCTGAGCCGAAGCGATCGAAGACCGCGGCGTTTGTCTCCGACTTCCGCGACCTGGGTGTGGGCGATTACGTGGTCCATGTGCAGCACGGGATTGCGCAATATCAGGGGCTGAAGGAGATTGTGCAGGACGGGCTCTCGGTGGAGTTCATGATTCTGGAGTTTGCCGAGCAGGCGAAGTTATACGTACCCCTCACGCGTCTCGATCTGATTCAGAAGTACCGCTCGACCGATACAGGGCCGGCGCCAGTGCTGCACCGGCTTGGTTCGCAGCAGTGGACAAAGACCAAAGCCAAGGTGCGCAAGGCCATGCAAGACATGGCCGGCGAGTTATTGAAGTTATACGCGGAGCGAACCACTGCGCAGGGCACTGCCTTCTCCAAGGATAATGAGTTTCAGCGGGAGTTTGAGGAGTCGTTCGATTATAACGAGACGGACGACCAGCTATCAGCGATCCGGGCCATCAAATATGACATGGAATCGACGATGCCGATGGACCGGCTGCTGTGCGGTGATGTGGGCTATGGAAAAACCGAAGTGGCGATGCGGGCGGCGTTCAAGGCCGTACAAGACGGCAAACAGGTGGCCGTGCTGACGCCGACGACAATTCTGAGCTTTCAGCATTTCGAGACATTCAAAAAGAGGTTTGCGCAGTTTCCCATCAACGTGGAGATGATTTCGCGCTTCAGGACCGCCAAGGAACAAAAGGACATCGTTGAGCGCGTTGAGACCGGCAAAGTGGATATCCTGATCGGGACGCACAGATTGCTGTCGAAGGACATCAAGTTTCAGGATCTGGGCCTACTGGTGGTGGATGAAGAGCAGCGCTTCGGTGTGCGCCATAAGGAGCGTCTCAAGCAGATGCGCAAGGAGATCGACGTGCTTGCCATGAGCGCCACGCCGATTCCGCGCACGCTGCACATGTCGCTGGTGGGCTTGCGAGATATGAGCGTGATCGAGACGCCACCCAAGGACCGCATGGCGATTCAGACGGTGGTTGCGAAATTCGACGAGAAGATTGTGCGTTCGGCCGTTGAGGTGGAGTTGGAGCGGGGCGGGCAGGTTTATTTTGTGCATAACCGTGTGGAGTCGATTTACGAGATTGCTTCGCGAATTCAGGAATTGGTGCCTGGCGCGCGCGTTGCGGTGGGCCACGGGCAAATGGGCGAGACGGAGCTGGAACGGGTGATGCTTGCCTTTATGCGGCATGAATACGATGTGCTAGTGGCAACAACCATTATTGAAAATGGATTGGATATTCCGCTGGCCAATACCATGCTCATCAATCGTGCTGACCGGCATGGGCTGAGCGAGTTATACCAGTTACGTGGGCGGGTGGGAAGGTCGAACCGGCGGGCCTATGCGTATTTGCTGATTCCGCCTGAGCAGGAGTTGACTGAGATTGCGCGCAGAAGATTGGCGGCGCTGAAAGAGTTCAGCGACCTGGGCGCGGGATTCAAGATTGCCGCGCTGGATCTGGAGTTGCGCGGGGCAGGCAACATGCTGGGCGGCGAGCAGAGCGGGCATATCGAGGCGGTGGGCTTCGAGTTATACACATCCATGCTTGAGGCCGCGGTCAAGGAGATGAAGGGCGAGAGCAGCGAGGAGCGTCCGGCGACGCAGCTTAACTTAGGCATAGCCTTGCGAATCGACGAGAGTTATGTGCCGGAAGAGAACCAGCGGCTGCGGCTCTACAAGAAGATAGCGGGAGCGACAAGCGAAGCGGCGGTGGCCGAGGTGCGCGCGGAGATGGAAGACCGCTATGGAGCGCCGCCGGACGCGACCGTGTTCCTGCTGGAGGCTGCAATGATACGCCTGGAATGCGAGCGGATGGGAATTGCACAGGTTGATCGCAAGCGTGGTGAACTCCAGATACGATTTATGGAAAATGCGGCAGTCGATCCGGCGCATTTGATGCGCCTGGTGGCGCGGAATGCCAAGCGAGGGGCCCAATTCACACCACAGGGGCTGTTGAAGTATCCTTTGGCTGCAACCCGGTCCGACGAAGTGCTGCTTGAGATCCACGAGATTCTTGGCAAGCTGGCGCCGACGCCAGTGAGCGCATGAGATGTCTATCTCAATAAAGAGAGGCGTGATGAAGAAGTTGTTGTCAGTCTTTGCGATGGGAGTCTGTATGTCTTTGGCGATAACTGCACATGCTGCAGATGAGACATGGAAGCAGCAATTAGAGAAGGTTTCTGACCAGTACTTCGATCAGGTCTACTTTCATTCCGGTCCGACCAACGGGACGCTGGCTGGCTATCACCAGTTCGACACGCAACTGGAAGATTACTCGCGCAAGAACATCGACGCGGAGATCACCGCGCTGAAGAGCTTTGAGAAGCGCATCGAGGCGATTCGCCCTGACGATGCCGCCGCCGATTTCGTGCCCCGAAGCGACCGGGAGATTGTGCTTTCCAATATCCGTTCGCAGCTGTTGACGCTGGAGGTCATTCGTCCCTGGGAACAGAATGCAGACAACTATTCGAGCATTTGCGCCAACGGGGCATTCACGCTGATGGAGCGCAAGTTCGCTTCGCCGGACGAACGGTTGCGGTCGCTGGTAGCGCGGGAGAAGCAGATGCCGGCGCTGCTGGCAGCCGCGCGAGTGAATCTGAAGAATCCGCCGCGGGTTTTCACCGAGATCGCCATTGAGCAGTTGCCGGATATTGTAAGTTTCTTTGAGAAGGACGTACCGACGGCCTTTGCCGATGCGCAGGACCCGGCGCTGAAAGCCGAGTTTGCGCAGACGAATGCGGCTGTGATTGCGGAGTTGAAGAGTTATCTCGAGTGGCTGAAGGCGGACCTTCTGGCGCGATCGAACGGGGACTTCCGGATAGGCGCCGACGCGTTCGCAAAGAAGCTTCAGTACGACGAGATGGTGGATCTGCCTCTGGATAAGCTGCTGGAGATTGGCTGGGCCGATATGCGCAAGAATCAGGCGCACTTCAAAGAGGTTGCAAAGGAACTGGAGCCGGAGAAGACTCCGAGCGCCGTGCTTGAGGAACTCGGTGAGAATCATCCTGCACCAGACCATCTACTAGATGCGTTCCGTGCTACTTTCGATGGCCTCGTGGGCTTTATTCGCGCCCACCACATTGTGACTATCCCGTCCGATGTCAGGCCGATTGTGGAAGAGACGCCGCCGTTCATGCGAGCCATTACGTTTGCAAGCATGGATACGCCGGGGCCGTTTGAGAAGCACGCAACGGAAGCTTATTTCAACGTGACACTGCCTGATCCATCGATGAAGCCCGACGAGGTTGAGGGCTACATGCATTCCTTCAATGTGGGTACGGTGATTTCTACGGCTGTCCACGAGGCGTATCCGGGGCATTACATTCAATTCCTTTGGCTGCCGCAGGCGCCGAGCCGGGTGCGCAAGTTACTGGGCGCTAATACGGACATCGAAGGATGGGCTCACTACACGGAGCAGATGATGCTGGACGAAGGCTATGGCCAACCAGGAGCGGGAGCGAAGGACGAGCGCGAATCGAAATTCCTACGGCTAGGCCAGTTGCAGGATGCGCTGCTGCGCAATGCGCGCTTCATCGTGGGCATTGAAATGCACACCGGCAAGATGAGCTTTGACGAGGCCGTGGCGTTTTTTCAGAAGGAAGGCTACCAATCCAAGGAGACGGCAGTGGTTGAGACCAAGCGCGGAGCCAGCGACCCGACTTATCTCTACTACACGCTCGGGAAGCTCGAAATCATGAAGCTGCGCGAAGATATGAAGAAGAAGCAGGGCGCGGCATTCTCACTGGAGGAGTTTCACAATAACTTCCTGAGGCAGGGTTTTCCGCCAATCAAGATTGTGCGGGAGGCGCTGCTTGGGGATAAGTCGCCGACTTTGTAGGTGAAGATAAGGCTTCCCAGGTCTCAGAATCGAGACGTGGGGCACCCAGATTAAACTCTCTTTGAGATAAGGATGATGGAATGAGTAAACGGGTACGAAAGGCAGTTGTTCCGGCGGGTGGGTTAGGCACGCGTTTTCTGCCGGCCACCAAGGTGATTCCCAAAGAGATGCTGGCGCTGGTAGACAAACCCATCATCCAGTATGGCGTGGAAGAAGCAATCGCGTCGGGGATCGAGCACATCATCATCGTGACTGGGCGCGGCAAGGGCGCGATGGAAGACCACTTCGACATCAGCTATGAGCTGGATGCGACGCTGGAGCGGAAAGGCAAGGATGAATTGCTTGCTTTGTCGCGCCGAATATCTTCGCTGGCGCGGATTAGTTATGTGCGCCAAAAGGAGCCGCTGGGTCTTGGCCATGCCGTGCTGTGCGCCAAAGACATGGTGGGCGATGAGCCTTTTGCCGTGATCCTGCCCGACGATGTAATCGATGCCGAGACGCCTTGCCTGAAGCAAATGATCGACGTATTCAACGATAAGGGCGGTTCGGTGATTGCCACGCAGACCATCGAAGGGCCGGCGATCAGTGCTTACGGCGTGCTGGCCGGCTCACAGGACCCAGATAACTGGCGGATTTATAACTGCACGGGGATGGTCGAGAAGCCGAAGTTTGCGGATGCGCCGTCAAAACAGGCCATCATCGGCCGTTATGTGCTCACTCCGCGGGTCTTCGAGTTATTGGAACAGACGACTCCCGGCGCGGGCGGCGAGATACAGCTTACCGATGGGATTCTAGATTTGCTTAAGGAGCAGAAGGTCTTTGGCTATACGTTTGAGGGCAAGCGGTACGATGCCGGCGACAAGTTCGGCATGTTGCAGGCGACGGTGGAGTTTGCGCTAAAACGGGCCGATCTTGGGCCAAAGTTTCGTGAGTATCTGAAGGGGCTGGCGCTGTAAAGCAGGGGTTAAGGATCAGGGACCGTTATGGGCACCCATGGTCGATGTGTTTGATTTTGCCAATAGGCGATTGAAACGTACAAACGTATTAGTGTCCAAATATAGGGCGCACCTTGCCTGCACAGTCCTCCCCAAATCCGTTTTCAAATTCTGATGGCTGTGTGTGTTGAGTCACGGGTAGGGCGATTTAATCAGCCTTATAACGGATTAGAAATGTGTTCGGTCCACCAGCGAACCCTGTAGACCAATCGAACACTTGAAAGTCGCAGCCGTTTGGTATCGAGGAAGGACCCGCCTGACCTCCTCCAAGCCCAACGGTTAGCCAAAAATGCACACATTCAGCGACCCAGTGGATTGGCGACCATCGTAATACGGGCATTATCAAAACTAGAAAATCAAAAAAACAGCCGTGCCAGCCCCATCCGAACCAGGCCCACGGCCAGGATCCAGAGCTTTTCCGGCGTTGGAACGCTTGCCCGCTGCGAGAACACATCGTAGTCAGCTCGTTCGATTCGCTTGAGCAGGCCATGGTAGATGCGAACCAGCACCCAGAGCGCCGGCCGGCTCTCGCGATTGATCAAAGGCATCAGTGCCTGCGCGGACTCATAGAACTTTTCCGCGCGTCCCGCGATCTCCGCCAGTAGCGCGCGCTCCTCAGTGGTGGGAAGCGCGCCCGGAACCCGGCGCAGCAGCGAATCCAGTGACACGCCGTGTGCCGCCAAATCCTCCAAAGGCAGGTAAACCCGGCTGCGCTCGGCATCCTCAGCAACGTCACGCAGAATATTCGTGAGCTGGAAGGCGATGCCGGTCTCTTCTGCCAGCTTCTCGGCGCGCTGGTCGCTGTATCCAAAGATGTGGATGCACACCAGCCCCACCACCGACGCAACCAGGTAGCAGTACCGATAGAGATCGGCAAACGTGGCATAGGTATCGGCAGGCGCATCGGATAACTGAGAAGCGCCCTGATTCAGATCCATTGCGACGCCGGCTACAAGCTCATCCAGAAGGCTTAGCGGAATCGCAAAGCGCTCGACCGCGTCGCGCACGGCGAGAAAGACCTGGTCAGAAGAATCGCCGCCATGGCATACACCGTGCCAGTCCAGCAGCCACGCACCCAAACGGCGGCTGCGCTCCTCGCGGGAATGGCTCTCGTCGTCGGCCAGATCATCAGCCTGGCGCATGAACGCATAAATGGCGCAGATGGCATCTCGCCGCGCCTTCGGCAGCGCCACAAAGGCATAGTAGAAGTTCTTCGCCTCGCGCTTTGCGATCGAACGACAGAGCTCATAGGCCGCATCCAGGGAAGGCCCGCGCAAGGTGCGTCCGCTCGATGGATACTCGTGAATCAATCTTCCTTCTCAGCGCGTTGCGCACGCTTGCCAAGACGCAAGAAGGGCATCATTTTGGCCGCCACCGCCCATAATCCGAGCTTCGCTTTGGCGCCCTTCGATATCGCCGGCCGGGCGCTCAGCACGTCGTAGGATTCCCGTTCGATAGCCTGGAGAATCTCGAGTCCTCCGCGGCTGAAGAGGTCGAGGTCGAGCGCCAGATCGCGCTGCACCATTCCGATCAGAGGAAACCCTTGTTCAAAGAGTCCGCGCGCGTAATCGACCTCGCAGCGCATGAGTCCGCGAAAGGCCTCCGTGGCAATCCCTTCGGCAATCGTCCGATCGCTCACATGAAAGAACTTCATGTCCCTCTGCGGCAGATAGATTCGCCCCCGTGCGTAGTCCTGGCGCACGTCCTGCCAGAAATTGGCAAGTTGCAATGCCGAACAGGTCGCATCCGAAAGCCGGAACCGCTCCTCATCTGCCTCGCCGCAGGCGTATAGCACCAGCCTGCCCACAGGGTTGGCCGAGTGTTGGCAATACGCCAGCACATCCTCCATAGTCTCGTAGCGGGTAACCGTCTGGTCCTGGCGAAAGGCCTTAAGCAGGTCGGCGAAGGGATTCTTGGGGATGAGGCACTCGCGGATGGTTTCTGCCAGCGCCACAAACACAGGATGGCGCGCCTTGCCCTCATAGCAGGCGTCCAGCTCTTTGCCCCACAGCTCAAGCAGAGCCAGCGCCACGGCTGGGTCGCCGACTTCGTCGCCAAGATCGTCCGAGATGCGGCAGTAGGCGTAGATCGCATGGAAGTGCGGACGAAGCTCTTTCGGCAGGAACCACGACGCTACATGGAAGTTTTCATAGTGCGACTCAGCCAGTTGCTTGCAGTAGGCGCGTGCCTCGTCAAGCGTCGGAGCTACCTCGGGAATGCGATAGCTCTCAGGCAGCGCCGCCCAGCCCCGAGCGATCAACTCCTCGGGCGTCTCTTCCTTCTCCAAGGCGTCTTTTTCTGATTCTGACGGTTCGTCCGGCTGCATAGTAGCTGTCCTAGGTCTTTGACCGTATGGTTTTGTGCCTTCCCACCCATTCCGCGTTAAAGCTGCGGAATGGATTGGGCACCCACATCAATTCAACTTCAAGCGGTCACAAACCTAGTGACCCAGTGACTCAGGGTACAATCGCGGTCTTGATTTCGCTGCTGCGTTTCATCAGCTTCTCAAAGACGCGGTTGAGTTCGTATAGGTGAGCGCGGCCGGTGATGAAAGCCTGCGCCTGAAAGCGCCCACTCGCAATCAGATCCAGAGCCTTGCGGCAAATGGCTGGCGTGTGATGAAAGGTGGAGCGCAGGGTGATGTCGCTGTAGTGGAGGCGATTGGTGTCAAGCGACACGTGCGTGCCGACAGCGCATCCGCCAAAGAGGTTCACTGTGCCGCCCTTGCGCACCAGTTCGATTGCTTCCTGCCAGGCATCCGGCGCGCCCACGGCTTCGATGGCAATGTCAACGCCGCGGCCATTCACGGTCAGCGCGCGCGTTTCGCTGATTGCCTTGCGAATACTGTTCGTCTGCACGACGTGCGTCGCGCCCAACTGGCGAGCTGCTTCCACCTGGCCGTCGTGCCGGACGATGGCAATCGTCTGGCAACCAGCCAGCGCGGCCACATGCAGAATCATCAGCCCCAGCGGGCCGCCGCCGATTACAGCCACAGTGTCCCCAGGACGCGGAAGTGTATCCTCAAATCCGTGCACTGCGCAAGCCAGCGGCTCGGTCAGCGCCGCATGTTCCAAGGGCACATGATCCGGCACCTTGAGCGTATTCTTGGCAACAATCCGCGCCGGAATGCGAATGAACTCGGCATAAGCGCCATTGTTGAACATCAGGTCGTCGCAAAGATTCTCCTGGCCTCGCTCACAAAAGAAGCATCGCCCGCACGGCGCGGAGTTTAGCGCCACCACACGGTCGCCAGGAGCGAATGCCTCCACCCCCTCGCCCGCCTCCACAATTGTCCCTGCCAATTCGTGCCCAAACAGCGCGGGCGGAACAATCATCCGCGCATGGTATCCACGGCGAAAGACCTTCAAATCCGTTCCACAGGTCAGCGCCGCGCCCACGCGCACCACCAGTTCACCGGTATCCGCCTTGGGAATGGGAACTTCCTCGATGCGAACATCTTCACGGCCGTGGAGGATTGCGGCCTGCATGGTGCCGCGCCCGTGGTGAAGCGCGTGCTCGACGGTTTTGCGACCCAGGATGACGGCGGATTCGACCCTGCGGCGACCTCTGACGACCACCGTCTCGACTGTATTCAGACCTGCTTCGACGACCGTCTCGACTGTGTTCAGGCCTCCCTCGACGACCGTCTCGACTGTGTTCATGCCTCCTTCGACAACGGTCTCGACCGTCTTTCGCCCGCGGAGGATCGCGTCTTTCACAGTGCTCGCCATCAAGTCCCTCTTACTTTGCCCCTGCGCCCAGGACAGGCTCAATCATAATCTTCATGGAGTCCCCTTTGGGATGAGAAGCGATCTCAATTGCTTCCGCGGCCTGCTCCAGCGGAAAGCGGTGCGAAATAAGTTGCGTCATGTCGAATCCGTCTTGGTATCCGCCGAAGACCAGATCCGTCACTTCATCCAAAATCTCAAAAGACGATGAGTAAGAGCCCATCAGCGTCTTCTCGTCCATGCAAACCGCGCCTGGATCAAAGGTGGCCTCGCCATGCTGCGTCTGCGCAAACAACATCACCTTGCCGCCAGGCCGCACCGCGTCCATTGCCGTTTTGATCAACGCATTGCCGCCTACCGCCAGAATCACCGCATCCGCCCCTCGCCCCTCTGTCTCAGCAAGGACGCGCTCCACCACATTTTCGCTTCCGGCATGAATCGGATCCTTCAGCCCAAACTTCGCCGCAATGGCATGACGCTCGGGGTAAAGGTCCGAAGTAAGTACTCGCGCCCCAGTCCGCTTTGCCAGCACCGCATGCATCAGCCCGATCGGTCCCTGGCCAATTACCAGCACGGTATCGTCTGGGGCAAGATTCAGCAGCTTCACGCCCTTGAGCACGGTGTTCACCGGCTCCAGGTATGCGGCCTGCTCAAACGGGACGCCATCTGGAATGCGCACCACCCCCCGGCCGGCCGCAATCCAGTCCATCACGCGAATATACTCCGCAAAGCCGCCACCCGACGGCTCAAACCCCGCGGTAACTCCAACTTTCTTGTAAAGCGCGCACTGGGTGGGGGTCTGCTTGCGGCAGTTGTAGCAACTCCCGCAGGGAACGTGGTGGTGGACGACTACCCGCTCGCCGACTTCGAAATGCGCACCCTCGCCAACCTTGACGACGGTTCCCGACATTTCATGGCCGAAGATGCGCGGCGCCGAGTGCGATCCCAGGTGAATCTTCTTCAGATCCGTGCCGCAAATGCCGCAGGTGGCCACCTTGACCAGCAGCTCGCCCGGCCCGATAGCAGGCACAGGCACGGTTTCTACGCGCATGTCGTTGATGCCGCGATAAACCACGGCCCGCATGGTGCTGGGAATCGTTCCCCCGGTCAGGCTTTCAATGTTTGAAGTTTGGGTAGCCATTCAGCTTCCTGATCGCTCCTTGTCAGTTTTTCCCATTGTTCCCATTGAGGATTTCGAGCAGGGACTTCCTCATCGCTTGGGCGGCCATCCTGCTATTCTCGCCCATCCGCGCCAGTGCAAGCCAGTACCAAGGCCTGAGAAGCACAAAAAGGATGAAGCGCGTCAGCTCGAATTGTCCATTGTCGGCGATAAATCTATTGAAATCAGGCAGTTTATCTGTGAACCCGTCGCTGATTCCTTTTACGCAATAAAATGGAATGCCGCGCATCTGGGCGAGGCGGGCGATTGCGGCAGCCTCCATATCCACGAGGCCGGCTCCGTAAGCGGCCGCAAGGCGCTGCTTCTCCGCCGCGTCGGCAACCCTGGGGCTGGTGGCCAGCCAGAGTGGTCCGGCGCCGGCGTCGCAACGGAAGCGTTCGCCGGTGCGGACGTCGATGACGCCGGCGACGTTGTGGGCGGTGCCGGGGGCGAGTTCGGGGGCCAGGGCGCCGGCCCAGCCAACGGAGAAGACCAGGTCGATAGGGCCGCCTTCCTCGAGAGCCGCGA
>Ga0302275_10003615_pt1 | contig 15563 bp, 12 predicted proteins | sample III_Bog_N2_2_FD_200229 | JGI IMG/M metagenome (GOLD analysis project Ga0302275, IMG submission 200229) | Peat permafrost microbial communities from Stordalen Mire near Abisko, Sweden - III_Bog_N2_2 | ecosystem: Environmental > Terrestrial > Soil > Wetlands > Peat | place: Sweden: Abisko...
GGCTGGGCCGGCTGGCGGGCCGGCTGGCGCGGGCATCGGGCCGCGCGTCCTTGCGGACGCCGCCGACGCTTCCGGCGCCGCGCGTGGAACCGGTGCCGCGCGCGCCATTGCCGCTGCGGGCGAGGCTGCTGCTGCGCCCGTTGGCCACTGGCTTGCCGTTGCTGCGCGGAGCCGGTTTGGCGCTCTTGGTTTGGCCGTTGGCGCTATGACCGTTGCGGGCGCCGTTGGCGGAGACTTTGCCGTTGCCATTGTGCTTGACTTTGCCAGCGGCGGAGCCATTGGAGCCCCAGCGCGATGAGCTGCCGGCAGCCGGCCGTGACCCTGAAACAGGGCGGGAGCCAGACGCAGGACGAGAACCAGATGCAGGGCGCGCGCCCGAGAGCGGTCGCGATGCAGTGGGCCGGGCAGCGCTCGAGCGGGTGTCCGCAACCGGACGGCGGGCGGGACGGCTCGCGGCCTGGGCCGGCTTGCGGTCGCGCGTGTGGGCGGCAGGGCGGCTGAAGTGAGGCCGCGCCGCGGCTGGTTTGCTGCCCGACGCCGGCTTGCGCGCCACCGGGACACGCGGGGCGTGGGTCTCCGCAGCGGCGTGAATTTCAACCGGCGCGGCGGGCTGCGTGAGCTGCGGACGAGGAGCCGGCGGCCGTGGGGCTTCGGGCTCCGCATGCACGTCGTCGTGGTCATGGTCGGGCCGACGCAGGAAGTAGGAAGCGCCGCCCATGGAAGAGCTGGCATAGAGCGTGGGGGCAACGGAGAACTCGGGCAGCGTGCCCGCCACATAGAAGTGCGGGGCGTGGCCCATGGAGATAGTGTGCACCTGGCGGGTGGCAACCAGGCCGCGCAGAACTTCGCGCACCTTGCTGCGGGCCGTGAGCGGAGCCAGGAAGAGCTCCACTTCTTCCATGCTGGCGGCGATGACCGCTTGCAGGTAAATGGAAGCGAGCACGGAGATGGCCGTGACCTGCGAGGTGGATGCGCCCTCCGCGATGGCCTTTTGGAAGCGATGGCGGAGCAGTTGCCACTTGGCCGGAACGCCGGGTGCGGCGATCACCGGGATGATGCGCAACTGCTGCCAGAGCTCGGTGATAGCGCGGACTACGGCGGTCTCGGAGACTTCCCTGCCCAGGGCGTGCTTGAGCTCGGCAATGGTGGCGTCGCCCGCTTCCAGGTGCTTATAGGCCTGGACGGCGAGCTGCGAAACCTGGCGGGAGCCGGTCAACTGCGGGCTGCGGCGCCAGTCGCGATCGCCACGGAGGGCGTACACGTATGGTAGAACCCAGCTGGCCACGACAAAGTCGGGCTGCTCGCCGGGCTGGCCCAGCAGGTTCAGCCGGACCGCTACGTCGTCCAGCTCCAGGCGAACCAGGAGCTCTTCCGACAGTTGAATATGCTTGGGATCGGGAGTTGCATTCTGGTGGCCGGCAACGGCCTCGACAAATGAAGGCGCGATCGATGAGGAAAATTGCCGCCGGGGCAGAAAAAGACACAAACCGGTCTCTTCAATCCACGTCCGGGCATCTTCCAGAGTCAGTGCTCCGTGTCCGTTCTGACGCATCCGTTCGGCGCGTGATGCTTCCAATTGCTCTGCTGTCAAAGAAAAACCTCACTTCCAGGCTGGCAGTATGCCAAGACCATTGATTCTGCGTCCTCATCTGCCTCAAGGAGGATGGTCGTACGCGCTTCCCGGCGGTCGATCAAGAATCAGTGCGGGAGACCCTGGTTCTCAGGGTCGCGTCGTCCAATGTGCGGTGGCTTCGGGATACATGGTCCCTGGTTCTGCCTTTTCGCCGGGCAGCCCACCGCCTGAGCGGAGCAGGCTGACCCTCTTTCTATGTTACCTGTGATTCAGATTCGATGGAAGGCCCGCTGAATATCCTTCCAGGAATAGAGCAATGCTATTGGACGTCCGTGTGGGCAACTTGTTGGGTGCGCAGTCTTTGCAAGTTCCGACAGTAACCACTCCATGCGCGTCGGGTCGAGGGGGGTGTTCACCTTGATGGCGGAATGGCAGGCAATAGACGCCGCGATGCGCCCGCGCAGAGCAGTAAGATCCTCATTTTGCTCAACTTCGCTGGAATCCTGGGAAGACTGTTCAATGACTTCCGCGAGCATTCGCTCGAGTGCGGCGCCCTCCAGGCCCACGGGGGCAGCCTTTACGGCAAGTGTTTGAGGACCAAAGGGTTCCACCTCAAATCCGTTGCGATCGAGTTCCTCCGCAATGCGGGCGAAAACGACCATCTGGGCGGGCTTGAGCTCCACCAGCATGGGCATCAGTAACCGCTGGCGCTGGACGCGCTCGACCTGGCGGTCGCGCAAAATTTTTTCAAAAAGAACCCTTTCGTGGGCAACATGCTGGTCAATAATCCACAGGCCGTCGTCTCCTGAGGCCAGAATGAAGGAATCGCGGAGCTGCCCGAGAGGGCGGAGCGAACCCAGGTGGTGGAGCGTGGCGGCGGCCTGCTCGGCTTCCACCACGGCGGTGGCGGTGGCCGGGCTGGGATCGCCGGCCAGGCTCTCGAGAGGGTGGGAGCATCCGTTGCCGGCTGCCGCCTGATTGGCGGGCTGAAAGAGCGCGGCGGCGGCTTCGCCCCATGCCTGCTGGTTGGTCCAGGCTCCAGCATTGAAGCCGCCGGCAAAAGGCAGCTTGCCGGGAACCGGAGGGGGCAGCCGTGGGGTGAACTCAAAGGCCCCGGTTTCCGCGGCTGCTGTCGCAAAGGCTTCCGGGTCGGAGTCGGCGGGGCGTTGCGCGTCGGGGACGCCGGGCAGGGGCGATGCAGCCGGCGGCATGAGCGAGGGGCTGGCCAGTGGCGCGGAATCGAGCGCAGCCAGGAACGCGGCGGCCGGGCGTGCCTGGATCAACGCGGTGCGCAGGCTGTCGCGGACAAAGTCGTGGATGAGGCTCTGCTGGCGGAAGCGGACCTCTGTCTTGGCGGGATGGACATTGACGTCGACCTCTTCTGGCGGCATCTCCAGGAAGAGCAGGACCACCGGAAAGCTGGTGGGCGGAATGACATTGCGATAGGCCTCGGTGATGGCGTGGATGAGCAGGCGATCGCGGATAAGCCGCTTGTTGATGAAGATGTAGATGGAGTTGCGGTTGAGCTTCTGGAGCTCGGGCTTGGAGTAGAAGCCGCTCAGGCGCAGGACGCCGGGGTCGCGCGCGGGCTCGTCCGGATCGCGCTTCCAGGGCGGCGGCTCGGGCAGACCGGCGCGGGCGAGCGGAGCTTCGGCAGCTACCGGCAGCAGAGCAGCCAGCGTGTCTTTGCCGAAGATCTGGTAGATGCGCTCGGCGGTTCGCGTGACCGGCGGCGCGGAGACGATGGTGTGCGTGGCCGAGGTGAGCTCGAAGTGCATTTCCGGATGGACGAGGGCGTAGTGGGTGACGAGTGCCGTTACATGGGCCAGCTCGGTCGACTCGGCGCGGAGGAATTTGCGGCGGGCCGGGGTGTTGAAGAACAGGTCGGCGACGGCCAGGGTGGTTCCGCGGGGCAAGGCGGCGTCGTCGACGTGGAGGATTTTGCCGCCGGCGATTTCGAGGTGCGTGCCGGCCGCGTCCTCGCCGGTGGCCGTGTCGAGGGTGACGCGGGCGACGGAGGCGATGGAGGGCAGCGCCTCGCCACGAAAGCCCAGCGTGGCGATGGAGAGCAGGTCGTCGGCGGTGCGGAGCTTGGAGGTGGCGTGGCGCTCGAAGGCCAGCAGGGCGTCGTCGCGGTTCATGCCATGGCCGTCGTCGGAGACGCGGATGAGCCGCCGGCCGCCGGCCTCGACCTCGACGCGGATGCGGGTTGCGCCGGCGTCCAGGGCATTCTCCAGCAGTTCCTTCACGACGGAAGCCGGCCGGTCCACCACCTCGCCTGCGGCGATCTGATTGGCAACCTGGTCGGGAAGAATGCGGATGCGGCCCATACGGTCTTAGGGTAACGCAATCGAACAGGGACCAGGGACCAGGGAATAGGGAATAGGGTGGTGCCTGGCGCTTTGACGCTGCGGATTTGATTTGCTCGATTTTCAAACTTGCCGGCTGAGCCGAAATTACAATCGAAGGGTTCGAGGAGTTGAGCTGGCAGCGACGGGGAACGAAGGGCGGAAGGTAAGCGTACATACTCATGCATGCGGGTCGCGTCGGACTTCAATTGAATTTTGACGTTGTGCGGCAGCGGACAGGTATGTTCGAAAACGGACGGCGGCGCGGCGGTTGCGCACGCATAGAGATGGCGGGTTCCGGGAGCAAACGGAATGGCCACCGCACGATGCGGCGGGCGTTGCGCTCGGGGTCCGTGGCAGGTAGATTGCAAATAGCAGGTGGCTTCTCCTTGTTTCCCGTGATGTGGTTTTCCCCCTGAGGTCCGGACGGAATGAAGCAGTTTGATTGTTTTGGGCTGGACACGGCCAACCAGTGCCTGCTGCGCGGCGGTGCGCCCATCGACCTTGCGCCCAAACCGTTTGCGGTGTTGCGCTACCTGGTGGAGAATCCGGGCCGTCTGATCACCCACGACGAGTTGCTGGACAAGCTGTGGCCGGAGACGTTTGTGCAGCCGCAGGTGTTGCGCACCTACATGCTGGAGTTGCGCAAGATTCTGGGCGACGATGCGGGGCAGCCGCGCTTCATCCAGACGCTGCCCAAGCGCGGCTACCGGTTTGTGGCGCAGGTGACCGAGGGCGAAGCCGCGCCGCACGGCAGAAGGCACAGTGACCTGGTGCATGGGGCAGCAGGCACGCCGGCGCAGGAGTCGCGCCGTGGCCCGGTGGTGGGCCGGGCTGCTGAGGTTGCGCGGCTGGGTACGCTGTTTGATCAGGCCGCGCGCGGCGCGCGGCAGGTGGTGTTTGTGAGCGGCGAGGCGGGGATTGGCAAGTCCACCCTGGTTGACACATTCTGCGATCAACTGGCCGTGGGGCACGGAACCCGGCAAGATCAAGGCGTGCGGGTGGCGCGCGGCGGATGCGTGCGGGGCATCGGCGGCAAGGAAGAGTATTACCCCGTGGTTGAAGCACTGCGGGCGCTCTGTGCCGGGCCCGACGGCGAGGCTGCATGCCGGGTGCTGACACGCATGGCGCCGGCCTGGCTTTCATTTGGACCTGAAGCGGCGGCCGGCGAGGGTGCGGAGACGGGAACTGGCGTCAGGCACCAGCGGACTCTGGGCGACTTGTGTTCCGCACTGGAAGAGCTGGCCGCGGAGAAGCCGCTGGTGCTGGTGTTTGAAGACCTGCACTGGGCCGACGACTCGACGTTGCATTTAATTTCGGCACTGGCGCGGCGGCGGGCGCAGGCCAGGCTGATGGTGCTGAGCACTGACTGTCCGCGTCACGGTTCGAGCGAAGATCCGCTGAAGGGCCTGAAGCACGACCTGCTGATGCGCCGGCTGTGCGTGGAGATGGTGCTTGCGCCTCTGGGTCGGTCGGCGGTGCTTCAGCTGATTGCGCGTGAGTTGGACCAGCAGGCGCTGCCCGCTGGCCTGGCCGATTTTGTGATGCAGCGCTCCGAGGGCAATCCACTGTTTGTGATCGCGATGGTCGAGCACCTGATAGCGGAGCGGGTGCTGGCGCGCAGCGCAGGAGGTGCGTGGGAGCAAGGCGCTCCGTTTCCAGAGATGGAGGCAGGCGTGCCCGATCCGCTGATGCGCATGATCGAGCTGGAGATTGGGCACCTGAGCGAAGACGAGCAGCGCATGCTGGAAGCCGCCAGCCTGATGAACGTGGCGTTCCCGGCGTGGGCGGTGGCAGCGGCTCTTGAGAGAGATGCGGTGGATGTGGAAGAGGCCTGCGACGGGCTGGCGCGGCGTCTGCACTTTGTGGTGCGCGCCGGGCGGGATGAACTGCCCGATGGCTCGCACTCCGCGTTCTACTGCTTTGCGCACGGCATCTATCGCGAGGTGCTTTATCAGCGTCAATCTTCGGCGCGGCGGGGGCGGGGGCATGTTCGCATTGCCGAGCGGCTGGGGGAATTATTTGCCGGACGCGAAGCCAGCGTGGCGCGGGAGCGCGCATTGCATTATGCGGCGGCGGGCGACATGAGCCGCGCGTCGCGCGTGCTTGAGGACGCGGCAAACGATGTGGCCGAAGCCGGTGTCTGCTGAAGGGCCGGCCGCTGCTGAATCCGTGAAAAGTCGAGGAAAGCCGCGTCCTGCGCGGCGATTCGCATGGTCAGACAGGGCGCCTGCTCAAAATTGCCGCTCTGCAATTGCAATCTCTCTGTAACCTTGCAACCCTGACGGGCATCGGAGATTCGCGCGGTATTTTTCTCTCCGCAAAAGTTTGACAACTTCTGGACGGGAAGTTGACGACTTTATTTTTCAGCTTCGCTAAGGTGGTCTTCGTAGGCAGGAGGACACACCCATGAAATTCAAGTTCACCACTCTCGTTCTGGCGACCGCCGCACTGGCGACCGCAGCCTTGACCATCAACACCGCGGGCGCGGAAGCGACCAAAGTCAACGTCCCCTTCAGCTTCAAGGTTGCCGGCAAGGTACTTCCTGCCGGTGAATACTCGGTCGAGCGCGACCGCAACGGCAACTTCATCAAGCTGCAGGGCAAGGATCCGGCACAGCTGGTGATCGTGGTTGCCAGCGCCATGGCGGCGGACGGCAAGCTGGTCTCACTGAAGTTCGACACGCAGAACAACGAGCACGTGCTCGAGACGATCCAGTATGGCCACATGATCAGCTCGCGCCTGGACAAGGGCTCGAAGAGCCACGAGGATGTTTCACCGCAGTACATTCCGTCGCGGTAAGGCTGACTGCTCCATTCCCCGGAGTGCGGCTCAACGAAGAAACAAGAGGAGGGCGTCCGCTATGGCGGGTGTCCTCCTTTTGCTTTTGCGACAGACCTGTTCCCGTTGCGCCCATGCCGGAACCAGCACACAATGAAAAACGCCGCCCAGGGGCGGCGTGGGTGGAGCGCGACAGGCAGCGAGCCCTAAATGCCCATGCCGAACTCGCTGGCCTGGGCTTCGCCGGCGTTCGAGTAGAAGTCGTAGGGTGTGCGGCGCTTGAACTTGTAGCGGCTGCGTAACTCGCTGCCCACATAGATGCCGAGCGCGGCGACGGCCATTCCGACACTGAACCAGCCAATGACGCGGAGGGTGTTGGTTTCCTTGGTTTCTTCCTGGGCAGTCTCTCCGGCGATGACTTCGGGTTCAGCGGACATGGGCGCGCGGCCTCCTACAGGGTCATGATACCCCACTTTGCATTGGACTGGCTCCGGGGGCGGAGGGTGAGCGCGGTCCTTTTGTTTACTCCGTAGTGTCGATACGGGAAATCCATGCGGCCTTGGCCGGCTCGGGAAGAAAGCTGGCGCAGATGGAGTTTGCGGCTAGCGTGCGCAGCTCGTCGCGGGTGAATGCCTGCACGGTGTGGGCCAGGAGGTACTCGTTGGCCAGATCGGAGCCGAAGAAGGCGGGGTCGTCGGAGTTGAGCGTGACCAGGAGGCCGGCATCGAAGTAGCGGCGCAGCGGATGCTCGGCAAAGGAGGCGCAGACGCCGGTGCGGACGTTCGAGGTGGGGTTGAGCTCGAGCGGAATGCGACGGGCTTTGAGGTCTTCAATCAGAGCCGGATCGAGAATGGCGGAGACAGCGTGGCCGATGCGCTCCGAGCCGATCGAGAGCGCTTCCCGGATGGCTTCGGGGCCAGTGGTTTCGCCGGCGTGGTTGGTGAGCCTTAGCCCGGCCCGCGCGGCCTTCGTGTAAAGAGCGTGGAACGCCGCGGAGCCGGCGCGGCGCTCGTCGCCGCCCAGGCCGATGCCGATGATGGAGGGGTAGTGAGGGCGCATCTCGGCGGCCTTGAGGAAGACGCGCTCGGCTTCTTCCACGGTGAAGTGGCGCACGGCGTCGAAGATCCAGTAGAGCGAAAGGCCCAGTTCCCGCTCGCCGCGCTTGCGGGCTTGCTCCAGGGCTTCAAAGATGGGCTCGAATGCGCGGGGATCGAAGTTGCGCCACATGTAGATGACGCCTACGGAGATGTAGACCTCGGCGTGGACAACACCCTGCTTTTTGAGCTGCTGGAGCATGCGCCAGGCGACGAGCTCGTAATCCTCAGGGTCGATGAGGCGGCGGGTGACGGCTTTGAAGCACTCGATGAAGGAAGAAAAGTCGTCGAAGCGGTAGAGGGCTTTGGCCTCGCGCAGGGTCATGGGTTGCGGGTCGTGGCGCTTGCTGAGCTCCACCAGCGTGGCGGGCAGAATGGTGCCCTCGAGGTGCAGATGCAGCTCGGCCTTGGGCAGGCGGCGGATGAAGGCGGAGATGGACTCCATGCCTTCAGTGTAAGGGAGTAGCTCGGCCCTGATTCCGATCAGGGTGCGCCAGCTGATTGCGGCTCGTTCCCGATGATTGACTTATTTAAGTCGCCCGGCGCAGAATCGGATAGGAACAGCTGGGGGGTAAATGGGCAAAAATGAACAATCCGCCATTCGCACCTCGATCGATCTCCCGCGCGATCTGCACCGTAAGCTGCACGAGGCGGCGGCACGCAAGGGCTGCTCGGCGCGCAAGCTGATTCTGGCGGGGATTGAGCGGGCGGTCGAGGAGACGGCGCCGGAAAGGCCGAAGCGGCGGCTCGATCTTTCGATTCCTTTGATTCCACCCGCAGGCCGTAAACTTCCCGCGACCAATGAAGAGATTTATGAGCTCATCGAGTTCCCGTAGAGCGCACGCCCCTCTGGTTCCTGCGGGACTTAGCATTCCGGATATCAATGTCTGGATGGCGCTGGCCGCGCCCGAGCATCCGCACAATTCCCAGGCGGAGAGATGGTGGCGGCAGCATGAGGGGCATATAGGATTCGTCCGCCTGTCCCAGCTCGGGTTTCTTCGCCTGGCGACCACGAAGGCTGCAATGGACGGCAAGCCGCTGACTATCGATGAGGCGTGGCTGGTTCACGACAGGTTTTACGAAGATGACCGGGTGACCTTCGTCTCCGAGCCATCCGATGTGGAGAAGAGTTTCCGCGAGACGGCTGCTGGTCGAACGGCTTCGCCGAAGGTCTGGGCGGATGCATGGATGCTTGCAATCGCCAGCGCAACTGGCGGTGTCCTGGTCACATTCGACAAAGCCCTCGGCGCACGCGGCGCACTCTGCCTGTGAGCACAAAGACGACGATTGAGTGGCTCCCTTAACTTATGCGGCGCTTGGCGATCTCGGCTGGGGCAAACTCACTGCGGTGGCGGCTGTAGAAGAAGTAGATCACCAGGCCGATGACGAGCCAGATGACGAAGCGCCACCAGGTGAGGATGTCCAGCCCGGCCATGAGCAGAAAGCAGAAGACGACGCTGAGCATGGGGATGACGGGGCCGAAGGGAACGCGGAAGCCGCGCTTGCGCTCCGGCTCGCGATAGCGCAGCACGACCACGCCGATCGAGACCAGGATGAAGGCAAACAGGGTGCCGATGTTGGAGAGGTTGGCGAGCGTTCCGATATCGAATAGACCAGAGGGAATGGCGACCAGGAAGCCGGCGACCCAGGTGGAAAAGGCTGGGGTGCGATAACGCGGATGAATGCTGGAAAATATCTTGGGCAGCAGGCCGTCGCGGGACATGGAGAACCAGACCCGCGATTGGCCCAGCTGGTAGACCAGGATCGAGGAGATCATGCCCATGATGGCGCCGAAGAGCACGATCAGGCGCACCCAGTGGAGGGGATGGCCGCCGGGCAGCACGGAGAGCTTTTTGAGGGCGTTGACGACCGGGGCCGCATCGCCCACCATGGACTGCCAGGGGACCAGGCCGGTGAGACAGACGGCGACAGCAACATAAAGCACGGTGCAGACCAGCAGTGTGGCGATGATTCCGATGGGCAGGTCGCGCTGCGGATTTTTGCACTCCTCGGCGGCTGTCGAGACGGAGTCGAAGCCGATGTAGGTGAAGAAGATGATTGAGCCGCCGGTGAGGATGCCGCTGAAGCCGTTGGGCATGAAGGGGTGATAGTTGCGGGGATGGATGAAGCTGATGACGGCGAAGATAAAGATCAGAATGGCGATGAGCTTGAAGCCGACCATCAGGTTGTTGGTTTCGGCCGACTCGCGGATGCCGCGGACGAGGACTACGGTGAGGACCAGAACGATGAGGAAGGCGGGAATGTTGAAGCCGAAGTGCCAGCCGGGATGGTACATCCAGTTACCGGCCAGGTCCTGGAGGCCGTCGGGCAGATAAGCGGGCGAGATCCAGGTGGCCGGGGGATGGAAGCCGAACCAGTCCAGCAGGTCGACGACGTGGGCGGCAAAGCCGACACTGACGGTCATGTTGGAGCCGGCGTACTCCAGGATGAGGTCCCAGCCGATGATCCAGGCGATCAGCTCTCCCATCGTTGCATAGGTGTATGTATAGGCGGAGCCGGCGATGGGGATCATCGAAGCCAGTTCCGCATAACAGAGCCCGGTAAGCGCGCAAACAAATGCCACCAGCACCAGGGAAACAGCAATAGCCGGTCCGGCGCCGGGGCGGCCGGCCATCGCCGTGTGGTGGATCAGGTAGTCGCCCAGCGGTGTGTTGAGGACGCTGGAGGTGTCAAACTGCTCGCCGGAGATAGCCGTGCCGATAACCGTGAAGATGCCCGAGCCGATGACGGCGCCGATGCCGAGTGCGGTGAGCGACCAGGGGCCCAGGGTCTTTTTCAGGGCGTGCTCGGGTTCTTCCGAATCGCTGATCAGCTTATCGATTGATTTGCGGGCAAGCAGTTGGCTGGGCAGGGCAGTTCTCCTCATCCGTCAGGCGTGCGGGGACTGTCTAGATTCGAGCGCTGGCTCTTTGAAACCATTGAGCCGACTTCAAGATGTCTTCGCCGCAGTGTACAGGATGAGGCTGCGCCCGGAAACTCCCGCCGTGATGGTTGGGCGTTGGTGCGCCGGCAGCGCAGCGCCGAAACGGCAGGGAGCGGAGGTCTTGGGTAGAGAACAGGCCTCGCCTGCAACGGTTTCCCGCGCAGGAGAGGCCCGGCCGATGCTCTCTTTCTATGGGCGGCTTAGCGCTTGGATTGGCCGCGCGCCAGCTTCTTGACCTTCTTCTTCTTCTCGCCGCGGGCTCCGGTGCGCGGGGCCTTGGGAGCGGCCTTCTTGCGCGCGGTGCGCTTCAGCTTCTTCCGTTCCAGCTTGTCTTCAACTTTGGTGGTATCTGCCACGTGTTTCCTCTTTCCTGCGAATCTTTTCCAGGTTTCCCGAGAAACCGGTCGATGTGAGTTCTAGGATAACAGGGAACGAGATTGGGCGAAAGCGGGATGACCCGCATGAATCCCGGCCGGTGGCCGAATTCACGTGCGGCGAATCACGGTTTCCAGCGTACAATGAAGACTGACCTGCATCTGTGAAGAGACCAGCCTGCTCGGCTCCGGCCGTTTCAAGAAAGCTTCTGACGAGCTCCGCACCCCACGCCGCACCCACCCGTTTGCCGGAGTTCGTTCATGCGTTCCAATCAAATTCATCGCGCCCTTGCCCAGGGTATGAACCGTTTTGAAGTGTGCCAGCTGGTGGCCAAGGGTGTGAAGGCGACCCACAAGACCGGGTCCCGCTTTGAGGATTCCATCAACGACGTGCTGCAATACCTGGGCACCCACGAGACGCCCAAGGAAAGTCTGCACCCGGCGATTCCCCAGGTCAGCGTGAAGAGCCTGAAGCCGGCGGCGTAAAAGGCAGGGACCAAGGGAACAGGGACTGGATGCTGCGGCGGTTGGGCGACTTTGGCTTCCCTTGATTGGCGTCCGACGCTCCAGGACCAGCCCCAAAAATCAAGCCAGACGCAAAAGAGGGACGGCAGCTTTGCCGTCCCTCTTTTGCTGTTTCCGTGTGGCGGGGCGTTTGGCTCCGCACAGGCTTTGACTCAGGCCAAACTAGACAACCTGAACGTTCTCTGCCTGCCAGCCCTTGGGGCCCTTGGTGACGTTGAACTGGACGCGCTGGCCTTCCTGGAGCGAACGGAAGCCGTTCGACTGGATGGCGGTGTGATGGACGAAGACGTCCTCGCCGTTTTCGCGGCTCAAAAATCCAAAACCCTTGGCGTCATTAAACCACTTGACTGTTCCCTGTTCCATTGTGTGTTACTCCTTCGATACTGATTTACCGCGAACGCAATGTGGAAGTTTGCGAGTAGGCGGTAACCGGAACAGGCAAGAACTTCAGATCGAATTCTACGATTGAACTTGAGTGTATCACGGATTTGGCAAATGCGTGCAAGAGAATGAGTTGGGAGTTGCATGGGCCGGCTTGGGACGGGCGGCGCCGTTGATGCACCTGAAGTGGTGCACCTCGCGATCAAGACAGCTTTAGCTGCGGCTTGTTGTTTTGTTGATCGTGCGGACCCTGCCTGAAGGTCGCTTACTTCCAGCCTGTTTTTCCGGGGCATGAATGCCCGGGCTCGCTCCGTCGAACACCCCGCCCGCACGGCTGCTGCATGCAGCACGAACGGGATTCGGTGGATTCCCGCCCGCTTGACAGGTGAAATCGCAAGATTAGGCGCACGGAGCTTTGCAAACGAGTGGACGGTCGCCGCGCTAAATCTTCTGTAAATTAGCGAACTTTTCGATCAGCTTCTTCATGCCGTGGCGGGCGAACAGGACGGTCAGCTTGGCGTCTTCGCCGTCGCCCTCGCGCATGAGGATGGTACCTTCACCATACTTGGAATGGCGGACGCGCTGGCCTTTCCTGAGGTTGGCGGCACCGGTGGCGGCGGGAATCTCCATGGTTGGACGGGGGAAGGAGCCGGACTTGAGCGCGCCGCCCTTGCCGCCGAAGAAGCGGGCGATGTTGTCGATCGAGGGCTCCTCGGCCGCGCTTTCGGGCTGGCGGTTGGTCGGCTCGGCGGTTGTGGCGGACTTCGGCTTGACGGTCATCCAGGAGGCGACGAAGGGTTTTGACGAAGAACCGCCGGCTCTGCTGGCACTGCCCGGCGCGGAGCGCTTTGGGCCGGTGGCGGAGGCCTCCTGGCTTTCGTCCTCGTAGTTGTAGTGCTGATCGGCGAACTCGTTGAACTGGCCGGGGCGGCGTGCGCTGCCGTAGCCGGAACCGCGCGAGGCGTAGGCCGGCGTGGACCAGGCGGGAGCGCGACCGCCGAGGTTCTCGACCAGCTGGGTGGGCACTTCTTCAAGGAAGCGGGAGGGGATGCTCATCTCTGGCGCGTCGTTGCCGTAGCGGCGGCGGTAATGGGCGCGGGTGAGCACCAAAGTGTTCATGGCCCGGGTCATGCCGACGTAGCAGAGGCGGCGTTCTTCTTCGAGCTCCTCAGGGTTGTTGAGGGTGCGGGAGTGGGGGAACAGGCCCTCTTCAAGACCGGCGAGGAAGACGAGCGGAAACTCCAGGCCCTTGGCGGCGTGGAGGGTCATGAGCGTGACGCGGGCGTCGGGATCGAACTGGTCGGTGTCGGAGGCGAGAGCGGCGTGGTCAAGGAACTCGGCCAGAGTTTCGCCGCGGGTCTCGGCATCGTGCGCGGCATTGGCCAGTTCCTTCAGATTTTCAATGCGGCTGAAGGACTCCGGCGAGCCCTCGGTTTCAAGGGCCTTGATGTAGCCGGTGCGGTCGATGATGAAGCGGATCAGCTCGGGGAGGGTGGCGGCGTCGCCGGGGGCGCGGAAGGGATTTTTCTCGGACTCTGGTTCGTCTGCCGAGGTTTCTGGTTCGTCGTTCTCAGGTCCCCGAGTGCGAGGGACCGGGGGCACCCGCTGGTCTTTGGGCATGGTCAGGAAGGGGCGCTTGGGGGCAGCGGCGAAGGGGGAAAAGCTGGCTGCATTGAGGAGGGGGAGCTGGTTGTCGCTGCCGCCGAAGTTGAACTCGGTGTCGGCATCCGTTGCCAGCTCGGCCTCGCCGGCCATGGGCTCCGCCGCGCCGAAGCCGAAGCCGGTGTCGGCGTCTTCGGCTATCTCCGCGCTCGCGGCTACATCGGCTGAAAGCTTGCCAGCAAAGTCGGGGTCCATCATGGCCTGGGCGTCGAGGATGAGCTCGCGGAAGGAATCCAAGGCTTGAGCTGCCCGGTTGGGGAGGAGCCGGTTCTTGACTGCGGCCGCGAGCGCGTCCCAGGTGGACTGGCCGGTCTCAAGCGCGAGCCGCTCCAGGGTTTCGAGAGTCGTTTTGCCGATGCCGCGGACGGGCGTGTTGATGACCCGGTTGAGGGCCATGGAGTCGTGCGGGTTGCGAACCAGGCGCAGGTAGCCGAGCAGGTCCTTGATTTCGGCGCGCTCGTAGAAACTGAAGCCGCCGACCATGGTATAGCGGATGTTGTAGCGGCGCAGGGCCTCCTCAACCAGGCGGGACTGGGAGTTGGTGCGGTAGAGGACTGCGGCCCTCGCGGGCTCTTCACTTTCGGCGGATTGCGCCTCGCGGAGAAAGGTCTGGATGCGGTCGGCGATGAAGAGGGCTTCGTTCTCGCCGTCGGGGGCTTCGTAGTAGCCGATGAGGCTGCCGCCCTGGCGGTCTGTCCACAGCTTTTTGCCCTTGCGGCGGAGGTTGTTGGCAACGACTGCGCCGGCAGCTTCGAGAATGACTTGCGTGGAGCGGTAGTTTTGTTCGAGGCGAACGATCTTGGCGTTGGGAAAATCCTTCTCGAACTCCAGAATATTGCGGATATCGGCGCCGCGCCAGGAGTAGATGCTCTGATCTTCGTCGCCGACGGCGCAGACATTTTTGGCTTCGCCGGCGAGCAGCTTCATGAGCTCATACTGCGGGCGGTTGGTGTCCTGGTACTCGTCGACGAGGAGATAGCGATAGCGGCGCTGGTAGCGCTCGCGCACCTCGCCGGAAACCTTGAGCAGGCGGACGGCTTCAAGGAGCAGATCGTCGAAGTCGAGGGCGTTGTTTTTGCCGAGCTCGGCCTTGTAGCTCTGGTAGATGTGGGCGATGCGCTCGCTGTTGGGATCCTTGGAGCCGAGGTAGTACTCCTGGGGATCGACCATGTGGTTTTTGGCCCAGCTGATGCGGCCGAGCACGGTGCGCGGGGTGAGCTGCTTGGTGTCAAGGCCCATGCGGCGCATGACGGCCTTCACAATCGCCGACTGATCGTTCTCGTCGTAGATGGCGAAGGAGCGGGTGAGGCCCTGGCCGCTGACCTTGAGGGCCTCGATGTCGCGGCGGAGCATGCGCACGCACATGGAGTGGAAGGTGGCGATGAGGGGCTTGGCGAGCGAGGAGTGGCCCATGAGCTTTTCGACGCGCTCGCCCATCTCCTTGGCGGCCTTGTTGGTGAAGGTGACGGCGAGGATGGAGTCAGGTGCGACGCCTTTCTCGCGGATGAGCCAGGCAATACGGCTGGTGATGACGCGGGTCTTGCCCGAGCCGGCTCCGGCCAGGATGAGCAGGGGGCCATCCGTGGTTTCAACGGCGGCGCGCTGTTCGGGATTCAGGTTGTCGATGAGCGGCTGCACGGGATCGGGTCCAGGCGGGAAGGTTCCTTTGGTTAGTGTACCGGTTCGCGCGGTGGAAGAGGGATGCGCGAGGGCGAGCCGGCTGGATCGCTCTGCATCGACATATACTGGCACGACAGCGACGGGAGCCATTTCTCCCTCAGTTCGAGGAGTGAGGAGCGCGGCATACCGGGGTATGCGAGCGACAATCGACGAAGAAATGAGGAAAAATGGCCCCGTCCCTTCGGGTTGCGGCGAAAATCC